>Ga0102591_1000539_pt1 | contig 70380 bp, 75 predicted proteins | sample AraplaCol_mCL_r2_2_FD_76860 | JGI IMG/M metagenome (GOLD analysis project Ga0102591, IMG submission 76860) | Arabidopsis root microbial communities from North Carolina, USA - plate scrape MF_Col_mCL_r2 (SPADES assembly) (version 2) | ecosystem: Host-associated > Plants > Roots > Endosphere... | reverse complement strand
TGCGCAGGCTCGGACCTGATGCATCCGCTGGGCGCGCTGGTGACGGGCGGCGTGGCCGGCGGCGTCTTTGTCGTGATGTTCACGCTGACGCAGAACAAATGGAAGATCGACGACGTACTGGGTGTCTGGCCGCTGCACGGGCTGTGCGGCCTGTGGGGCGGCATCGCCGCCGGCATTTTCGGCAGCCAGGCGCTGGGCGGGCTGGGCGGCGTGAGTTTTGGCGCGCAGCTCATTGGCAGCGTCATGGGCGTTGCCTGGGCGCTGCTGGCGGGTTTTGCCGTTTACGGCGTGCTCAAGGCTGTCACGGGTTTGCGCCTCAGCCAGGAAGAAGAGTTTGAAGGCGCGGACCTTTCCGTCCATCGCATAGGCGCCACGCCGGACCGTGAGGTCAACTGGTAGCGGCAGGAATAGGTGGCCGCCGTGGCCGCCTGCCGCTAGACTTCCGGCCATGCCTACTTTTGAAGAGCAGCTGGTCGAACACCGGCTCTACCTCCTGCGCTTTGCGCGGCTGCAACTGCGCAATGACGAATGGGCGGAAGACGCGGTGTCGGAAACCCTGCTCGCCGCCCTGTCCAAGCCGCAATCCTTCGGCAACCGCTCGCAGCTCAAGACCTGGCTGGTCGGCATCCTCAAGCACAAAGTCATAGACCTGATCCGCAGCAATGCCCGCCTGGTGGCCGTGCCCGATGCGCAGGCCGACGAGGAGGGCGACGAGCTGGACCGCCTGTCCTTCAAGGCCGACGGCCACTTCACCGAAACACCGAACGACTGGGGCAACCCCGACCAGACCCTGCAGCAGACGCAGTTCTTCCAGGTGCTGGACGCCTGCATGGAGCGCCTGCCGCCGGCACTGGGCCGGCTGTTCCTGATGCGTGAATGGCTGGAGCTTTCCTCGCAGGAGGTCTGTAAGGAACTCTCGCTGACACCGACCAATCTGTATGTCCAGTTGCACCGGGCCCGCCTGCGCTTGCAGGAATGCCTGAACATCCACTGGTTCGGCAAACCCAGCACCTGAGCCCCAGCGCCTGATGTTCCTCGCTCCCTGACATGAAACCCAAGATCAACCCGTTAAGACGTACCTGCCGGGAAGCCGCAGCACTGCTGATCGCGCGCGAAGATCGCGCGCTCAGCCTGCCCGACCATGTCGCGCTGAAGCTGCACCTGATGGCCTGCGAAGCCTGCCCCAAATTTGAAAACCAGATCCTGACCATGCGTGCCGCGATGAAACGGTGGCGGCACTATTCGGGCGGCGCTGAATAGACCACTCAGGGCAAGCGGACGAGCCCGTGAAGCAGGGCTTTGAGCCCATTCCAGCCCGTGTGACGAACCATTCCCACCCCCAAAAAAGCACGAAGCGCGCTTTTCGTGAATGCAATTTTGTGTAACTATTTCCGCGAATTTGGAACAAGGCGCATCACAGGCGATTGCATTCCTTGAAGTCGGGTAGCCCTCATGCTCTGCTTCCCAATGCTTGCGGATTCCGATCAGCCCAGCTGGCGTTCCAAAACACGATGCGCGGGGGTTTTATAACACCTCCATTTTCAATGTGGGCGCTAACTTATCCGGAAAATCAATGGCCACTTGACTTTCAGGGCCCACCCGGGGAAATACCGCTGTGGCGGCGCTGGCGGAGATATGGAAGTCTTTATGCTTCATTTTCTCGCGCCACGGAAACGCCGGCGGCATGCATTGCGCGTGGTGAACACGTGGCCCGCGTCGCGAAAACCCTGCCCCGGCCATTTCCCGATGAGGCCGGAAAAGCGCCTGTTCATGCGGGCCGGCGAAGCCTAGGTACTAACGCTAGTGGATTGTGTTTTGGATAACTGAAGCATAATATGCCGGTGCGAGTGCCAGCATTCGCACACGTTAGTGATCGGTCAGTTTCGCGCGCTACAGCGGTACGTATCAAGATTTGTTGTGCTTTCGGGACCCCATCGCTTTTTCTTTGTGTTTTAGAGGAGTCCCTTCATGGGCAACAAACTATACGTCGGCAACCTGCCTTACTCGGTGCGCGACGAAGACCTGCAACAGTCTTTCAGCCAATTCGGCGCTGTCACCAGCGCTAAGGTCATGATGGAGCGCGACACCGGCCGCTCCAAGGGCTTTGGTTTTGTCGAAATGGGCAGCGATGCAGAAGCCCAAGCAGCCATCAACGGCATGAACGGCCAGCCTCTGGGCGGCCGCAGCGTCGTCGTGAACGAAGCACGCCCGATGGAAGCACGTCCTCCCCGTAGCGGTGGCTTCGGCGGCGGTGGCGGCTATGGCGGTGGTGGTGGTGGCGGCGGCTACGGCGGCGGTGGTCGCTCCGGCGGCGGCGGCGACGGCGGTTTCCGCAGCCCCTACGGCGGCGGCGGTAGCGGCGGTGGCCGTTCCGGCGGCGGCGGTGGTGGACGCGGCGGCTACTAAGCCCTGCTGAACCCGCTCTTCAGCCACGGCTGAAGACGCAAAAAAGGCTTCAAGACTTCGGTTTTGAAGCCTTTTTGCTTTTCCGGCCCTAAACGGTCAAGGAAGGACGGTCAGCGCTCACCCTGGCGGTGCTTGCGCGCGCGCCCGGCCAGGGCCTTGTCAAACAGCGCGTTTGGCAACAGGCGAAGCAGCTTGGCCACCACACCCATCTGCCAGGGAATCACGCGGTAGCTGTGCCCCGCATGGATGGTCGCGAAGGCCTTGTCGGCGAAAACTTCGGCCTTCATCAGGAAGGGCATGGGGTAGCGGTTTTCACGGGTCAAGGGCGTGTCGATGTACCCGGGGCAGATGGTCACCACCTTCACGCCGCTGGGGCGCAGTTCGCCGCGCAGGCTTTCGCAGTAGGCAATGACGGCCGCCTTGCTGGCGCAATACGCGCCGTGGCCGGGCAGGCCGCGTATGCCGGCCACGCTGCCTATGCCCACAAGCGTGCCGGTACCGCGCGCCACCATGCCGGCCAGAAAAGGGTGGAAGGTGGCGGCCACGCCGATGTTGTTGGTCGCGAAGGTCCGCGCCATCACATCCAGGTCCGATCGCTCGGCGGTGTCCATGCCTATGCTGATGCCGGCGTTGGCGATCACCACATAGGGCACTCCCTGGGCGGCAATGCAGGCCTGGCCGGCCGCGACGATGCTGTCGGTATCGGCCACATCGGCGCTGTAGACCTGGTAGCGCCCCGCGCTGAGGGCGTTGGCCTCGGCCCAGGCCTGGACCTCGGCGGTGCGGCGCGCCGCCAGTGCCAGCCGGTAACCCGCCGAATAAAACCGCATGGCCAGCGCCTGGCCTATGCCGCTGGATGCGCCGGTGATGAATACGAGTCTGGACATGGGTAGCCGTTCAGAAAGCCGGCGCTAGGGCGCGGCCGGTTTGGCGGGGCTCGCCGGCGCCGCCGGCAAGGTCAAGGTGGGAAGGCCGGCCTCGCTGGCCGCTGAGCGGGGCACCAGAATGCCGTGGACACGGCCCTTGAGGTCTGCCACCTGGTCCAGGTTGTCATAGGCGAAGGTATCGCCGACGAACTGGTCGGTGCCGCGGATCAGCAGCACGGGCTTGTGGGACTTCACGCGCTCATCGTTCAGAAAGGCATGCAGGAACTCGCCGCGAAACTCCATGCGCGGCGTTTCCTTGCCGCTGGCATCCTTGCTGGCCTCCCGGACCACACGCGCATTGCCGGTCAGCTGCACTTCCGAGCCGTCGCCATTGGAATAGGCGCGGTTGGCCGTGGCGATGGTGACGCGGCCGTCCGGTCGGATGCTGCGTATACGCGCCTGGTCGATCTCCAGAATATCGGTGTCGGGGAAATGCCGGGCCTCTATGCCGTAGATCTCGCTCTTGAGCTGGCCCTTCTCGTCAAAGGTCTTGACGGTGAACTTGCGCATGAAATAGTCGATGTCGTGGCTGGCTTCGCGGGCCGCTTCCGGCGCGCTGAAAATCGGCGTGTTGCGCACCAGCCAGTAAGTCCCGAGCGCCAGCGCGCCCATCATCAAGAGCGGCATGTAGATGGCCATGCTGTCCCATACGCGTAGAACGCCGCGCCAGCCCTTCCTGAGCAGCCCGGGGGGCTTGCCTGCGCGGCGCGTGCCCTGGCCCTGCGTTGCTGCCGTGCTCATTGGCGGTATTCCTCAAGAAGCCCGGCGTAGCGTCCGCTCGCCACCAGCAGCAGGTCGCAAAACTCGCGCGCCGCGCCATGGCCGCCCGGTACCCGCGTGATGTGGTGGGCCTGCGCCAGCACTTCCACATGCGCGTTGGAGGGTGCGCAGCTGATCGCGACACGGGACATCACCGGCAGGTCCGGCCAGTCATCGCCCATGGCGCCCGCCTCCGACCACTGCAGGCCCAGCGCCTGCAAGGTAGCCTCGGCCGCGGGGCGCTTGTCTTCCGTGCCGAAATGCGCGTGCGTGACGCCCAGTGCCTGCAGCCGGGCGCGCAGCACATCGCTGTCCCGCCCGGTGATCACCACCGGGGTAATGCCGGCGCGCTGCAGCAGCTTGAGCCCGTGGCCGTCCAGGGTGTTGAAGCGCTTGATGATCTCGCCGGAGGCGCGATAACCGCCGCCGGCTTGTGCCAGGGCATGGCCTTCCGGATATTCCGAAAAATACAGGCCACCGTCGGTCAACACGCCGTCCACGTCGAAGAACACGACCTTGACGCCCTGGGCGCGCAGCAGCAGCTCGGGGGCAAAGTTCAGGGCAGGCGTCACAGCCATCAGATGACTTTCGCGCGCATCAGGTCGTTCGAGTTAAGCGCGCCGCACAGCGCGCCGGCTTCGTCGACCACCAGCACGCTGGTGATGCGATGCTGCTCCATCAGCGCGGCGGCTTCAACCGCCAGCGAGTCGGCCCGCACGGTCCGCGGGTTCGCATGCATCACGTCGCCGGCCTTGCTGCTGCGCAGGTCTGTGCCCTTTTCGACCAGGCGGCGCAAATCGCCGTCGGTAAAGATTCCAAGTACGCGACGCTCGCCGTCGACGACGGCGGAGGCGCCCAGGCCCTTGGCGCTCATCTCGCGCATCAGGTCGCTGAAGCTGGTATCGAGCCGCACCTGCGGCACCGCATCGCCGCTGCGCATCACGTCGCTGACGTGCGTGAGCAGCTTGCGCCCCAGCGCGCCGCCCGGGTGCGAGCGGGCAAAGTCTTCTTCACGAAAGCCGCGCACATCGAGCAGCGCGACGGCCAGCGCATCCCCCATGGCAAGCTGCGCGGTGGTGCTGGCGGTGGGCGCCAGGTTCAGAGGGCAGGCCTCCAGCGCGACGCTGCTGTCCAGCGTGACACGTGCATGGCGCGCCAGGGCCGACTGGGCGCCGCCGGTGATGGCGATCATGGGCACGCCCTGGCGGCTCAGCACCGGCAGGATCACCGTGAGTTCTTCGCTTTCGCCGCTGTTGGAAATGGCCAGGACCACGTCCTGCGCGGTGATCATGCCCAGGTCGCCGTGGCTGGCTTCGGCCGGGTGCACAAACATGGCGGGGGTGCCGGTGGAGGCCAGCGTGGCTGCGATCTTGCGGCCTATGTGGCCGCTTTTACCCATGCCCATGACCACCACCCGGCCGCGGCAGGCCAGTATCAGTCCCACCGCCTGGGCGAATTCGCCGCCCAGACGCTTTGCCAGACCTAGCACGGCGGCGGCTTCAATCTCAAAGGTCTTGCGGGCCAGGTCCAGCACCTGCTCGGCATTCAATTTCACGGGGTCCGGGTTCATGGCTGCATTCTATAGAGGCGTACAAAGGCCCACGGCGGCCCGGTTTCCTCGGCTACCATCGGCGCATGAGCGCGCTTGAACTGACCCTGCTGTACCTGCTGGCCGCGGTGCTGGGAGTGGTCGCCTGCCGCTCGCTCAAGCTGCCGCCCATGCTGGGCTACCTGGCCGTGGGCGTGCTCATAGGCCCCAACGCGCTGGCGCTGGCGCAGAACTCGGACGGCATCCGGCACCTGGGCGAATTCGGCGTGGTATTCCTGATGTTCGTGATCGGGCTGGAGTTCAACCTGCCCAAGCTGCGCTCCATGCGGCGCCACGTGTTCGGCCTGGGGCTGCTGCAGGTGGCGCTCACCATCGTGCTGGCCACCGTGGGCTCGCTGTTTCTTGCCAGCATGGCGCCCAGCCTCTGGACCATGGGCTGGCAGACCGCGCTGGCGCTGTCCGGCGCGATCGCCATGAGCAGCACCGCTATCGTGGTCAAGCTGTTGTCGGAGCGGCTCGAGCTGGAGTCCGAACACGGCAAACGCGTCATGGGCGTGCTGCTGTTCCAGGATCTGGCCGTGGTGCCGCTGCTGGTGCTGATCCCCGCGCTGGGCGCGCCCGCCGATGCGCTCCTCATGGCGCTCGCCGTCGCCGGGCTGAAAGCGGCCATCCTGGTGGGGCTGTTGCTGACCGGTGGGCAACGCATCATGCGCTGGTGGCTCACCCTCGTGGCACGGCGCAAGAGCGAAGAGCTCTTCGTGCTCAACCTGCTGCTGGTCACGCTGGCGCTGGCCTGGCTGACGGAACGCGCGGGCCTGAGCCTGGCGCTGGGCGCCTTCATCGCCGGCATGCTGATCTCGGAAACCGAATACAAGCACCAGGTGGAGACCGACATCCGGCCTTTCCACGACGTGCTGCTGGGCCTGTTCTTCATCAGCATCGGCATGCTGCTGGACTGGCGCCTGGTGCTGGAGCGCTGGCCGCTGGTGCTGCTGCTGATGACGCTGCCCGTCATCTTCAAGCTGGTGCTGGTCACCGCGCTGGCCCGCTCGCTGGGCGCAACCGCCGGCGTTTCACTGCGCACCGGCCTGTACCTGGCCCAGGCCGGCGAGTTCGGCTTTGTGCTGCTCACGCTGGCCCAGCAGAACCGCCTGGTGCCGCCGGCCCTGCTGAACCCCATCCTGGCCAGCATGGTGCTGTCCATGCTGGCCACGCCTTTCATCATCATGTACAGCAACCGTATCGTGATGAAGCTGGTCTCCAGCGAATGGCTGCAACAGTCGCTGCAGATGACCACCATCGCACGCAAGTCCATCAACGCCAACAAGCACGTCATCATCTGCGGCTATGGCCGCTGCGGCCAGAACCTGGGCCACATGCTGGAGCGCGAAGGCATCCAGTACATGGCGCTGGACCTGGACCCCGACCGCGTGCGGCAGGCCGCCGCGGCCGGCGACTCCGTGGTGTTCGGCGACGCCGTGCGCCTGCAAGCCCTGATGGCCGCCGGCCTGGCGCGCGCCAGCGCGGTGGTCATCACCTACCTGGACACGGCCAGCGCCCTCAAGGTGCTGGCCAACACGCGCGCCCATGCGCCCACCGTGCCGGTGATCGTGCGCACGGTCGACGACCACGACCTCGAAAAGTTGCAGGCCGCTGGCGCCACCGAGGTCGTGCCTGAGGCCATCGAGGGCAGCCTGATGCTTGCCAGCCATGCGCTGGCGCTGGTGGGCGTGCCCATGCGCCGCGTGATCCGCGTGGTGCAGGACCAGCGCGATGCGCGCTACAACCTGCTGCGCGGCTATTTCCGCGGGGCCGACGACGACACCGTCAACGAGCTCGAGCAGGAGCGCCTGTCCAATGTCACACTGCCCTTGGGCATCAAGTCGCTGGGCAAGCCCCTGGGTTCGATGGCGCTGGAAGCCGGCGGAGTGCGCGTGGTGAGCCTGCGCCGCGGCAACGGCAAGACGGTGGCGGCACAGGCGGAAACCCTGCTGGAAGGCGGCGACACGCTGGTGCTGTCAGGCAAGCCCGAGGCGCTGGCCATGGCCGAGGAAAAACTGCTGCGCGGCCGGCCGGCCAAGGCCAGCCCCGCCGGCGTGCCGGGCTGACGGTTTTCGCGCCCCGCGAGGCGCACAATACGCACCCCAGCCCCACAAGCCTCACACGCCTTACAAGCGGCCATCGCCATGCCCGACCTCCACAGCCTCCAGCACCAGTCCGTCAGCCAATACCTGCGCAACCATATCCGCACGGTGCCGGACTGGCCCGCGCCGGGAGTCCAGTTTCGCGACATCACGCCGCTGCTGCAAAACCCCAAGGTGTTTCGTGTCCTCATCGACGCCTTCGTGCACCGCTACATGGACCCGGCGCTGCGCCCCGACGTCGTCGCCGGCCTGGATGCGCGCGGCTTCATCCTGGGCGCGGTGGTGGCGTATGAGCTCAACGTCGGCTTTGTGCCCATTCGCAAGAAGGGCAAGCTGCCATTCACGACGGTGCAGGAAACCTATGAACTGGAATACGGCAGCGCCACGGTGGAGCTGCATACCGACGCCGTCAAGCAGGGCGACCGGGTGCTGTTGATCGATGATTTGATCGCCACCGGCGGCACCATGATGGCCGGCAAGAAACTGCTTGAGAAGTTGGGCGCCACCGTGACCGAAGGCGCGGCGATTGTGGATCTGCCCGAACTGGGCGGGTCGGTGAAGCTGCAGGCCGCGGGCCTGCCTTTGTTCACCCTGGTTGATTTCGCCGGGCACTGAGCCGACGGCGCCGGCTCCCCGTGAATGGCGAGCAGCGCCTTAGATCAGGTCGCCGTATTGCGTGCTGCTGAGCGCGGGAGAAGACGGCGAATCCGGCATCTCCGTGTCTTCAAAACCCGTCAGCAAGGCATAGGAGCGCGGGCCGCTTTTTTTGACTTTGGCACTGCTGTCCTTGCCCTTGTCTTTGGCGCTGTCTCTGACCTCTTTGACGTCTTTGGCGCTTTCCTTGGCGTTGTTTTCTGCCGCTGCGACCGGCCCTTGTGCCGAAGCGGCCTGCAAGGCCTGCTTGAACGCGGCCACTTCGTCAGCCTGGATGGGTTCGTAACGTGGGGCGGCCGGCCTGGCGGGCTTGGCCGCCGCATCGTTGGCGGCGGGAGCAGTGACCGGGGCTGGTGCCGGCGTTACCGGGGCCGGGGCCACGGCGCTTTGCGGCGCATCCTGGGCAGCGGGCCGTGGCTTGGCCACGATCACGGTTTCATCAATGCGCCAGTACACGGCTGGCACCGTGATTTCGAACCGCGCCTTGGCGTTCTGGGTGATCAGCGTTTCAATTTCGCCGAGCTGCTCCGATGGGCGGCCGAAGGATTTGGCGACGTCCATCATCACGAGGAACTCATTGCCGCGCTGGTCCAGCGAAAGCACCTTGAATTTGTAGCTGGCCGACAGCACGCCGGCACGTGTCATGGATTCGCGAATCGCGACATACAGCTGCTCACGCCGAGCATGGCGCTTGAGCTTGGCGCCGTCGCCGGGCATCACCGTTTCAGGCGCCAGGCGGCTCGGAACGGAAAGCGGCGATTTGTCACGCGCGGCTGCACGCCGGAGTTCTTCCGCAGAAAGGGAAGCTTTGGCCTGCTGCGGCTTGCTGGAGAACCAGTGTAGAAAAGACATGTTCGGTGTTCTTGTGATGTAGGGTGATTTTCCGTCAACCCAAGCGGTGGAGTCTGTAAGCAATCCCCACAAACCACGCTTGCTGTTGTTTGGATTTAACGATCACTTTATCGAATCGCCCACATCACTGCACGGTAAAAAATCACGGCCGTAACAGCTTTGTCATCCATCAAACAAACCTTTAGTTTGCAATTCACTTTGCAGGAAAAAAGGTTGTCGGATGACTCCGTGACAGCTGCGTGCGGCGTGATTTACCGACCTTCAGTCTTTCCCGTTTCAGGTGACTGCGACGCGTTTGGGCCGGTTGTACAGGCGCTTGGCCATGACCGAGCCCATGGCCATGGTGAGCTCCAGGGCGATCGGGCTGTGGCGGGTGGCGAGCTCCAGGAAGCGCATCGGTGTGAGGCACCAGAGCTTGCATGGCGTGGACGCATGCACGGTGGCACTGCGCGGCATGTGCGAGAAGAATGCGCCTTCGCCGAGCACGGTGCCCGCGCCGACAAGCGCCATGCGCACACGCGCTTTTTCATCTTCGTAGTGAACGCTCAGCGTGCCGCTTTCGACGAAATACAGCGTGCGATCCAGCGCGCCTTGCTCCATCAACACCTGGCCGCTGTTCAGCGCAAACGGCTGCAGGTAGCTGGCCAGGATGTCCCAATGCGGCTGGTTGAATTGGCAACGCAAGGCATCGCTGGCATGGCAATGCAGGATGGCCTGGGCCAGGCCCTGGATGTCAAAACGGATGGCGGCGGGGAGTGGAGCGTTCATAGTGCAACGGAAGATACCTTTGCATTACAGGGCCAGCAAGGGCTCTTAACGCCCACTTACACCTGATACAGCACGCGTTCGATTTGTAATTTCCCCTCGACAGCGGGGCATTTTGACCCTTTGAAGAGATTCGCGACCGCTGGTCCCCACTCGCTTGCCGCCTGTCGCCGGTTGGCTACTTTCCGATACAGAATCTCGAGAAAATCTCGCCCAGCAAGTCGTCCGGCGTGAAGGTCCCGGTGATCTCCCCCAGGTGCAGCTGGGCCTGGCGCAGGTCTTCGGCGAGCAGGTCCAGGGCCGGTTGCGATGCGTGCAATTGCTGCCCGGCTCTATCAAGTTGCTCCTCCACCTGGCGCAACGCGCGCACATGGCGCTCACGGGCCATGAACACGCCTTCAGGCACAGCCTGCCAGCCCGCGACCTGCAGCAGCTGGCCGCGCAGGTCCTGAAGGCCTGTGCCGGTCTTGGCGGAGATTCGCACTCCGCCATGGATGGCGCCAAGTACCTCGGCATTGGCGGCATCGGACTTGTTCCACACATCAATGATGGGCGTGTTGCGCGGCAGCTCGCGCTCCAGCACCTGCGCGATCTGCGCGTCGGCCGCCAGGTAGTCGGTGGTGTGTCGCGTCAGGTCGTGCAGGAAGAGCACGGCATCGGCACTGGCGATTTCCGCCCATGCACGCTCGACGCCGATTTTTTCCACCTCATCCAGCGTGTCGCGCAGGCCGGCGGTGTCCACCACGTGCAGCGGCACGCCTTCTATTTGTATGAGTTGCGACACCTTGTCGCGCGTGGTGCCGGCGATCGGCGTGACGATGGCGAGCTCGGCGCCGGCCAGCGCGTTGAGCAGCGAGCTTTTGCCCGCATTGGGCTGGCCCGCGATCACCACCTTGATGCCTTCGCGCAGCAGGGCGCCCTGCACGGCACGCTGCATCACACCGGCCAGCGTTTCCTGCAGCCGGCTGAGCTGGCCCTGCGCATCGGCCTTCTGCAGGAAGTCGATGTCTTCCTCCGGGAAGTCCAGCGTGGCTTCCACCAGCATGCGCAGGTGGATCAGCTGCTCGAGCAATGTATTGACCGCTGAGGAAAACTCGCCGGACATGGACCGCGCGGCCGAACGCGCGGCAGTCTCGGTACTGGCGTCAATCAGGTCCGCGATGGCCTCGGCCTGGGCCAGGTCGATCTTGTCATTGAGGAAGGCGCGCTCGGTGAATTCACCGGGCTGCGCCACGCGCAGGTGGGGCAGGGCGGGCTGGCCGCTTGCGGGGTCCAGCGCGGCGCCGGCTTCCAGGCAGCGCGCCAGCAGCAATTGCAGCACCACAGGGCCGCCATGGGCCTGCAGCTCCAGCACGTCTTCGCCGGTATAGGAATGAGGCGCGGGGAAGTAGAGCGCCAGCCCCTGGTCGATGGCCGCACCCTGCGCATCCCTGAAGGGCAGGTAGCTTGCCTGGCGCGGCTGCAGCGCACGGCCGCACACCGCTTGCATCACAGGTGCGATGTGCTTGCCCGACACGCGCACAATGCCCACGGCGCCGCGGCCGGGTGCGGTGGCGATGGCAACAATGGGGTCGTGGTGGCGGGCCAGCATGGTGTCAGATATTAAGGGGCAAATGGCCGGCGGAACCTGGCCGGGTGTGGCGGCGAGGCCTTCGCAGGCTTCCAAAGAAAAAGGGCCGCGAAGCGGCCCCGTTTTTATTTTTCCACCCGCCTTATTTGAATTTAGGCAGGTTGAACTGCGGCGGCACGCCCATGCGGGTGTTGATGATCCACTGCTGGGCAATCGACAGGATATTGTTGGTAATCCAGTACAGCACCAGGCCGGACGGGAAGAAGAAGAACATCACACTGAAGATCAGCGGCATGAACCACATCAGCTTGGCCTGCATGGGGTCCGGCGGCGCGGGGTTGAGCGCCGTCTGCAGCATGGTCGTGAGCGTCATCATGATGGGCAGGATGAAGAAAGGATCCGGCGCCGAGAGGTCATGGATCCAGCCGATCCAGGGTGCATTGCGCATTTCGACGCTGGACAGCAGCACCCAGTACAGCGCGATGAACACCGGGATCTGGATCATGATGGGGAAGCAGCCACCCATGGGGTTGACCTTTTCCTCGCGGTAGATCTTCATCATGGCCTGCTGCATTTCCTGCGGCTTATCCTTCAGGCGCTCGCGCATTTCCATGATCTTGGGGTTGATGGCCTTCATCTTGGCCATGCTGGCGTAGGCCTTGGCATTGAGCCAGTAGAAAGCAATCTTCAGCAGCAGCACCAGCGCCACGATGGACCAGCCCCAGTTGTGGATGAAGCCATGCAGCTTGTCGAGCAGCCAGTACAGCGGCTTGGCCAGGATGGTGAGCCAGCCGTAGTCCTTCACCAGCTCCAGGCCGGGAGAGATGGCTTCCAGGGTTTTTTCTTCCTGCGGGCCGACAAAGAATTTCGCATCGATGGTCTTGGTCGCGCCGGGGGCGATCATGTCCAGCGGCGTGATCATGCCGACGGCGTAGAGGTTGGTGTCCACCTTGCGGAAGAACAGGTCGCGCTTGATGCCGTCGCCCAGAATCCAGGCAGAGGCGAAATAGTGCTGCACCATGGCGGCGTAGCCGTTGCTTGCCTGCTTCTCGACGTCGACCTTGTTGTTCTCGATGTCCTTGAATTCAACCTTCTGGTATTTCTTGGCATCGGTATAGATCGCCGGGCCGGTGAAGGTGGAATAGAACGAAGATTCTCCGGGCGGCTTGTTGCCGTCGCGCACCAGCTGCAGGTAGAGCTGTGGCGACACCGGGGCCGTGCCGGTGTTCACGACGTCATGGCGCACGGCGATGTCGTAGGCACCGCGCTTCAGGGTATAGGTCTTGACCAGCTTGAGGCCGCCAAGGTCGGCGGATTCGAACTTGACTTCAAGTTCGTTGATGCCCTCTTTCAGCGACCGCTCGCCGGGCACCAGCTTCATCAAGGTCTTGTGGGTAGGGAAGCCGCCACCGATCAGGCCGGTCTGCGCCACATAGACGCGGTTGGCGCTTTCATCCAGCAGCACAAACCCTTGGTCCTTGTGCGTCTGGTCCATGTACTTGGCAAAGGCCGAGTGCACCAGGGTGCCGCCTTCGCTGTCAAAGGTCAGCGTGAGCACATCGGTGCTCACCACCACGCGTTCCTTGGCGGCCGCAGGTGCGATCGACGGCGCACCAGCGGGCACGGCGCCGGGCGTGCCGGGCGTTGCGCTGGCGGCCTGGGCCGCCGTGGGCACGGAGGCGCCGCCGGTGGCTGCAGCAGAAGCGGAAGCAGCCGCGCCGGCGGCGGGCGCCTTGGCGGACTGCGTGGTGGACGGGAAGAAGGTCGCCTTGTGGCCGTTATAGACCTGCCACTGGTCCCATAAAAGGACCATGGAGAAACCAAATATCACCCACAAGATGGTGCGGCGGATGTCGTTCATGACGGCGTCTTTTTAGAAGGGGTAGGGGCCACGGGCGTGGCCAGGCGGGAAAAGAGAGAGAAGCGGCCCGGCGCGGAGGCGGCCGGCACAGGGTCGTGCCCGCCTTCACACCAGGGGTGGCAGCGGACCAGGCGGCGCAGGGTCAGGTAGCTGCCGGCGGCCGCACCGTGTTGTTGCAGCGCTTGCAGTGAATAGGCGGAGCAGGTGGGCTCAAAGCGGCAGGCCGAGCCCAGCCAGGGACTGAGCAGCAGGCGATAGCCTTTGACCAGGCCTATCAACAGCGTTTGCGGCAGGCGGCCGATGGCGGCCAGAACAGGGTGCAGGCTCATAGCGCCTTGGCCCCGGCCTGCATCAAGGCCTGCACTTCGGCGCGCACAGCCTGCTTGAGGGGTTCGGAGCTCGCGCTGATGAATTCCTTGCGCGAAAAATCACGCCGCAAGCGGACCACATAAGCGGCCTGGGGGTACTGATGCGAAAAATCAGCGCTCACGGTGTAGATCTGGCGTTTGATGGCGTTGCGCGTGACAGCCCGTTTGGCCCAGCGTTTTGGAACCATGGCCCCGAACCAGACGTCCTGGACGGGGAACAGCGGCCTTGCCGCAAGGACTTCAGCAGGGCCGCCGGTTTCGGCTTGCACGGGCCTCGCATCCAGGGCATTGCGGTGCAATGCGAAATGCGCTGTCTTGGCGACAAGGGCGCCGGCAAGAACCGCCTGGAACTGGGAACGGGTTTGAAGCCGTTGCACGAGCGCCAGGCCTCAGTTCAGAAAACTGCGGATGGCCAGCAAAAACGACAGGCTTAGACAGCCAGGCGTTTGCGGCCCTTGGCGCGGCGTGCTGCGATGACGGCGCGGCCGCCGCGCGTTTTCATGCGCGTCAGGAAGCCGTGCGTGCGTGCGCGTTTGACTTTGGAGGGTTGGTATGTGCGTTTCATGATGAGTCCTTAATCCTGTGGGCCGGTCAGCCCGGTCAACACAAGCTCCCCCTGGGTGATTCGAACGATCTTGGTGGCCGTACAACACAACCAACTCTGCAAGTCTGCGAACGGGCGCAAACCCGCTGCGAATCAGGGAAACCCATGATTATCGCAGATTTCCCAACGCTGGCAACAAGTTAGCCCGCTCATTGGGGGTAAAGGCTGAGAAGAACCCGGCCGACCCCCGGAGCGCTGCCATTGGCTCCGGGGCAGGGCCGCCGCAACGCCGCCAACACCCGGCCGGGCCGGCCCGAAATAGGTGAAACCCGAAGGAATTTTTTTGTGGATAACTCCCCGACCGGACTACAATTGCCGGTGCTCAAAATTAACAATATCCACAAGCAGCGACACGTCGCCCGGCCGCTTTCGCCGGGCCGGCAACCCGGCAAAAAAACCCCATGAGTGAGGCATCCGTCCAAAACCTGAGCCAGGACTTGTGGCAAAACTGCGTCGACCACCTGGCGCAGGAATTACCCGAGCAGCAGTTCAACACCTGGATCCGTCCCCTGGTGGTTGACGTCGCGGCCGACCTTTCCAAAGTCACCGTCCTGGTGGGCAACCGCTTCAAGCTGGACTGGGTACGTGCCCAGTACGCCGGCCGTATTTCGGCCCTGCTCGAGAAAATTTCCGGCCAGAACATCACGCTTGAGTTAGCGCTTGCTCCGCGTGAAGTCCCCGTAAAATCCACACCTTTGGTCCGCAGCTTTGACGGCTCCAACATCCCCGAGCCGATTGGCCTGGGCGCTCCCGAGGAAGCCGCCGGCGCGCCTTTCAAGAACCGGCTCAACAGCGCGCTGACCTTCGACAACCTGATCGAAGGCACGGCCAACCGCATGGGCCGGGCCGCCGCGCTGCATGTTTCCAGCAGCCTGGGCCAGCTTTACAACCCGCTTTTCATCTACGGCGGCGTCGGCCTGGGCAAGACCCACTTGATGCACGCCATCGGCAACAAACTGCTGGTGGACAACCCCGCCGCCAAAGTTCTCTACATCCACGCTGAACAATTTGTTTCAGATGTGGTTAAAGCTTACCAACGCAAGACTTTTGATGAATTCAAGGAACGCTACCACTCCCTGGATCTGTTGCTGATCGACGACGTCCAATTCTTCGCCAACAAGGACCGCACCCAGGAAGAGTTCTTCAACGCTTTCGAGGCCTTGCTGACCAAAAAGTCGCACATCGTGATGACCAGCGACACCTATCCCAAGGGTTTGACGGACATCCACGAACGCCTGGTCTCCCGTTTCGATTCCGGCCTCACGGTCGCCATCGAGCCGCCCGAACTCGAAATGCGCGTGGCCATCCTGATCCGCAAGGCCGAGGCCGAAGGCGCCTTCATGCCCGAAGAGGTCGCCTTCTTCGTCGCCAAGAACGTGCGCTCCAATGTGCGCGAGCTCGAAGGCGCCCTGCGCAAGATCCTGGCCTATTCACGCTTCAACCTCAAGGAAATCTCCATCCAGCTGGCCCGCGAGGCCTTGCGCGACCTTCTGTCCATCCAGAACCGGCAGATCAGCGTGGAGAACATCCAGAAGACCGTCGCCGACTATTACAAGATCAAGGTCGCCGACATGTATTCCAAGAAGCGGCCCGCCAGCATCGCCCGGCCGCGCCAGATCGCCATGTACCTGGCCAAGGAACTGACCCAGAAGAGCCTGCCCGAGATCGGCGAGCTCTTCGGCGGGCGCGACCACACCACCGTGCTGCACGCCGTGCGCAAGATGTCCGCGGAGCGCCAGCAGATGACCGAACTCAATCAGCAGCTGCACGTGCTGGAACAGACCCTGAAAGGCTGAAACACCGCAAATGCCTCGACATCCCCAGCAGCCTGAACACCCTTCGAATCACCCCTTAAATGAATGCTTTAGCGCTCAGTTTTCAGGCCTTTCCCCCGGCCCCGGCGCCTTCGCAATAAGTTTGGGGACAACTTTTGAACAACCGCCTATTTATCCACAGAAGCAGATGACAATGGAAAGTTGTTCATATCCGGAAACGGGCTTGCGGGGCATCTGGGCACATGGTTAAACAAACGCCAAGTGGTTGATCAAAAAGGGGAAAATGGCAATGTCCACAGAAGGGCGCCACCCTTATCTACTACTACTAATTTGAATTAAAGAATTAAAGATAAATACAGAGGAACTCATGATCGTTCTGAAAGCAACCCAGGATAAAGTTTTGTCGGTACTGCAATCGGTGGCCGGCATCGTGGAGCGCAGGCACACCTTGCCGATTCTGGCCAACGTGCTGATCCGCAAGACGGGCGCACAGGTGCAGCTGACCACCAGCGATCTTGAAATCCAGATCCGCACCACGGCCGACCTTGAAGGCGACAGCGGCAACTTCACCACCACCGTGGGTGCCCGCAAGCTCATCGACATCCTGCGTTCCATGCCCAGCGACCAGACCGTCTCGCTCGAGTCCTCGCAGAACAAGCTGATCCTCAAGGGCGGCAAGAGCCGCTTCACGCTGCAGACCCTGCCCGCTGAAGACTTCCCCCTGGTCCAGGAAGCCGCCAACTTCGGCCCCAGCTTCTCGGTGCCGCAAAAGGTGCTCAAGGAGCTGCTCAACCAGGTCTCCTTCGCCATGGCCGTGCACGACATCCGCTACTACCTCAACGGCATCCTCTTCGTCGCCGAAGGCAAGCAGCTGAGCCTCGTCGCCACCGACGGCCACCGCCTGGCCTTTTCCTCCGCCATGCTCGACGTCGAAGTGCCCAAGCAGGAAGTGATCCTGCCGCGCAAGACGGTGCTCGAAATGCAGCGCCTGCTCAGCGACAAGGAAGGTGCCATCGAGATGCAGTTCGCCGGCAACCAGGCCAAGTTCAGCTTTGAAGGCATGGAATTCGTCACCAAGCTGGTCGAAGGCAAGTTCCCCGACTACAACCGCGTGATCCCCAAGAACCACAAGAACATCGTCACCCTGGGCCGTGTGCCGCTGCTGGCCAGCTTGCAGCGCACCGCCATCCTGACCAGCGAGAAGTTCAAGGGCGTGCGCCTGAACATCGAGCCAGGCACACTGCGCGTGGCCTCCAACAACGCCGAGCAGGAAGAAGCCGTCGACGAGCTCGACATCGACTACGGCGGCGACGCCATCGAAATCGGCTTCAACGTCACCTACCTGATCGATGCCCTGGCCAACATGGACCAGGACATGGTGAAGATCGAACTGGCCGACTCCAACAGCTCCGCGCTGCTGACCATCCCTGACGATTCGGCCTTTAAATACGTGGTGATGCCCATGCGCATCTAGCGCACTGAACACCTCCAGAACCCACCCAGACCCGCGACTCCCCGCGGGTTTGGTCATTCAAGAGATTGAAGAAATCAAGAAATTGGTCGAGACAGATCGACCCAGATCTTGAAAAGATCGTGAAAAAGATCGGAAAAGAAGCCGGATATGACTGAAGAAAACAAAGTGAACGAAGCCGCACAGATGCCGGTGCATGTGTCCGAAGGCGCGGCCGGCGAGGAAAGCTCCAACTTCCAGCCCAAGATCGACACCAACCAGGCCGGCGCGTCCGACGCCTATGGTGAAGGCTCCATCCAGATCCTCGAAGGCCTGGAAGCCGTGCGCAAGCGCCCCGGCATGTACATCGGCGACACCTCCGACGGCACCGGCCTGCACCACCTGGTCTTTGAGGTCGTCGACAACTCCATCGACGAAGCCCTGGCCGGCCACTGCGACGACATCGTCGTCACCATCCACACCGATAACTCCGTCAGCGTCACCGACAACGGCCGCGGCATCCCTACCGGCATCAAGATGGACGACAAGCACGAGCCCAAGCGCTCGGCCGCTGAAATCGCCCTGACCGAACTGCACGCCGGCGGCAAGTTCAACCAGAACAGCTACAAGGTCTCCGGTGGCCTGCACGGCGTCGGCGTGAGCTGCGTCAACGCGCTCAGCAAGATGCTGCGCCTGACCATTCGCCGTGACGGCAAGGTCCATGTCATGGAGTTCTCGCGCGGCTTTGTGCAAAACCGCATTGTTGAAACCATCGACGGCGTTGACGTGTCGCCCATGAAGGTGATGGACGACACCGACAAGCGCGGCACCGAAGTCCACTTCCTGCCCGACACCGAGATCTTCAAAGAGAACAACGACTTCCACTATGAGATTTTGAGCAAGCGCCTGCGCGAGCTCAGCTTCCTCAATAACGGCGTGCGCATCCGCCTCAAGGACGAGCGCAGCGGCAAGGAAGACGACTTCGCCGGCGCCGGCGGCGTCAAGGGTTTTGTCGAGTTCATCAACAAGGGCAAGACGGTTCTGCACCCCAATGTCTTCTCCGCCATGGGCGACCGCCAGAGCGACCAGGGCACCAACATCGGTGTTGAAGTCGCCATGCAGTGGAACAGCGGCTACAGCGAACAGGTGCTCTGCTTCACCAACAACATTCCCCAGCGCGATGGTGGCACCCACCTGACAGGCCTGCGCGCCGCCATGACCCGCGTCATCAACAAATACATCGACGACAGCGAAATGGCCAAGAAGGCCAAGGTGGAAGTCACCGGCGACGACATGCGCGAAGGCCTGTGCTGCGTGCTCAGCGTCAAGGTGCCGGAGCCCAAGTTCAGCAGCCAGACCAAAGACAAGCTGGTTTCCAGCGAAGTGCGTGGCCCGGTGGAAGACATCGTGAGCCGCCTGCTGAACGACTACCTGCAGGAACGCCCCAACGACGCAAAAATCATCGTCGGCAAGATCATCGAAGCCGCGCGTGCCCGCGAGGCCGCCCGCAAGGCCCGCGACATGACGCGCCGCAAAGGCGTACTCGACGGCATGGGCCTGCCCGGCAAGCTCGCCGATTGCCAGGAAAAAGACCCCGCCGGCTGCGAAATCTACCTGGTCGAGGGTGACTCCGCCGGTGGCTCCGCCAAGCAGGGCCGTGACCGCAAATTCCAGGCCATCCTGCCCCTGCGCGGCAAGATCCTCAACGTCGAAAAAGCCCGCTATGAGAAGCTGCTGACCAGCAATGAAATCCTCACGCTGATCACCGCCCTGGGCACCGGCATTGGCAAGGCCGGCGGCGCGGGTGGTACTGATGACTTCAACGTCGCCAAGCTGCGCTACCACCGCATCATCATCATGACCGACGCCGACGTTGACGGCGCCCACATCCGCACGCTTTTGCTGACCTTCTTTTACCGCCAGATGCCCGAGCTCGTCGAGCGCGGCCACATCTACATCGCCCAGCCGCCGCTCTACAAAGTCAAGGCCGGCAAGGAAGAGCAGTACCTCAAGGACACGGCCGCCCTGGACGGCTTCCTGCTGCGCATCGCCCTCAAGGATGCCAGCGTGCAGACCGGCCCTGATGAAAAATCCATCCTCAGCGGCGACACCCTGGCCGAGCTCGCGCGCAAGCACCAGCTGGCCGAGTCCGTCATTGCCCGCCTGAGCGCCTTTATGGATGCCGAAGCCCTGCGCGCCATTGCCGACGGCGTGCACCTGAACCTGGACACCGTGGCCGACGCCGAAGCCTCGGCCATCGCCCTGCAGGCCAAGCTGCGCGAGCTCAACACCGCCGGGACGCCCGCCGAAGTGGCCGGCGAGTTTGACACCCGCAACGACAAACCCATTTTGCGCATCAGCCGCCGCCACCACGGCAACGTCAAGAGCAGCGTCATCACCCAGGACTTTGTGCACGGCGCCGACTACGCCACCCTGGCCGAAGCCGCCGCCACCTTCAAGGGCCTCATCAGCGAAGGCGCGAAAGCCATGCGTGGCGAAGGCGAAAAGAGAAAAGAAGAAAAAATCAGCGACTTCCGCCAGGCCATGGCCTGGCTCATAGGCCAGGCAGAAAACGCCACCTCTCGCCAGCGCTACAAAGGCCTGGGCGAGATGAACCCCGAACAGCTGTGGGAAACCACCATGGATCCACAGGTGCGCCGCCTGCTCAAAGTGCAGATCGACGACGCCATCGAAGCCGACCGTGTGTTCACCATGCTGATGGGTGACGAGGTGGAGCCCCGCCGCGAGTTCATTGAGCAGAACGCCTTGCGCGCTGCCAATATCGACGTTTGATCAGGTTTTGCTTAGTAGGAGTGTCGTCATGCAGAGAACGGTTGTTAAAACCAGCTTGCACCAGTCACAAGTGACAAATGATCTCGCCTATTGGCTTGCTCAGCCTGTGCAAGCGCGTATTGATGCCGTGGAAACTCTACGTTTTCAACACAGTCAAGGACAGCCTCATGTTGACACCCGACTTCAAAGAGTTTGCCGCGTTACTCAACTCAAACGGGGTTAAATACCTTGTAGTCGGGGGTTACGCGCTCGCCGCTTATGGGCATCCCCGGTATACCGGCGACCTTGATTTCTGGATCGGCACCGAGGAGGAAAATGCGGATCGCGTGCTTAAAGCACTGGCTGAGTTTGGCTTTGGGAGCCTTGGCATAAAAAAAGAAGACTTAACGTCATCTAACCAAGTCATCCAGATGGGATTTCCACCAGCGCGCATTGATTTGCTGACCAGCATCGACGGTGTGAGTTTTGCAGAGTGCTACAAGCGGCGGATGATTGTTGAAGTGGATGGCTTGCCTCTCGGGTTTATCGCACTGGAAGACTTTAAGACAAACAAAAAGGCCGTTGGACGCCATAAAGACTTGGCTGACCTTGAAGCCCTGGAGGCTGTGCGAGGCAAAGCATCAGGCCAGTAATTGAAATATTGATCAGCAAAAGAAACGACTATGACCGAAACCACAACGACAGCAGTGGCAGCAGAACGCCCGGCGCTGCCCGACCACCTCTCCACCGACGAGCGCAGCGCGCATTTCGTGAGAGCGATTTTTGAGCACGACGTCGGTATCCGCTTTAACGACAAGGAACGCTTTGACGTCGCCGAATACTGCATCAGCGAAGGCTGGATCAAGGTGCCCGTCGGCAACAAGGTGGACCGCAAAGGCAACCCGCTGATGATCAAGCTCAAGGGGCGGGTGGAAGCGTTCTACAAATAGGCAACGACAAAGAAGAACGCCTCGCCGAGTCGATACTTTCGCCGGCGTACAGGCCTTTGATCAACACTATGAAGTGCGCTTACAGCAGGTGAACTTCATGGTGTTTTTCTTTGCACCAACAACCTGAGCAGAACGCCGCCGCACAGCTTCGCTATCGGCATGGGATACGGGCTTGCCTGTCGCGTGCATTCTTGCGCTCACCGCGTATCCAATCCTGAGTTGTTCCGTCGAGTGGTTGACGTGCCATGGCATCCAGATATTTGATGCGTTCGTCCCATGCGGCGCATTCAGCTTTCATTGCCGCGTAGTCGGGATTCGGCTTGCTTTGTGTTATCGCCGCTGATTTGACCGGTAGTTCTGTTGCCGGAGGCGCCATTGGTATGCGAATGGAATCCATTAAATTGAGATTTTCTTTTGTTATTACCTGGCTAGTTTTTGCACCTGCAGGACAGCTCCCGTCGCTATAGGTCGTTCTGCCATTCGACAAGCATTTGGTGACTACCGGGCTTCCAGCTTTTGGCTCGGTAATTGAAGGTGAAGGGATTTGCAGCGGTGCTTGTGCTGTAGCTGGGCTTCGAGCAACGGCCGCCGGCTTGATGACGGCAGCTGGGGGATCATGGCTCAACTGTTGAAAGATCCGGTTCCCTGCATAGGCGAGAGCAAGAAGGATAAGCAGGGCAATAAGCCAGCGCAGAAGCGATTGCTCAGGAGGCGGCGTGAAGGGCCGTTCACGGTTCTCGCCCCTCAAGAAATCATGGTCCACAGCTTTCTCCTCCCGCTTGATATTTGTAGTGGACGATACCGCATCAATAAACTTCGCGGAACTGGGGTCTTCATTGCCAGAGCTGATTTGGCTGTCTAAGCTTTTCCCTCCCAATCAACAAGGAATAAGCAATGACGGACACCTCCAACCTCCCCCCCAGCATCATGTCCCACGTCTCCGTGGGCACCAACGACTTCCCGCGCGCCAAGGCCTTCTACACGGCCGTGCTGGCCACGCTGCAGATCAAGGTGATGATGGAACACCCCGGCGCCGTCGCCTTTGGACGGGCGTTTCCGGAGTTCTGGGTGGGTGTGCCGCATGACGGTGGCAGGGCGGAGGTGGGTAATGGCTCGCACTTTGGTTTTCTGGCCGTTTCCAAAGCGCAGGTGGATGCCTTTTATGCCAAGGCACTGGAGATGGGTGGCCAGAGTGATGGCGCGCCGGGGCCGCGTGAGCTGTATGGGCCGCAGTATTACGGGGCTTTTGTGCGGGACCTGGATGGGCACAAGATTGAGGCGATGTTTTGGGATGAAGCCGCCGGCTGAGGGCCGCTGAGGGGCCTGGCGTGCCTCTCTTTTTATTTCCCCCTTCGCCTTGTCGCGCCTGGGTACGGGGCGCTGTCTGACACGGGCGCATTGACGCGGTTTCCAGAATGGGTTGAACAGTGGCCGGCTTTGCGCCGGTGCGCGTGTGTGTTCAACCCTCTCTCTTTTCTGGAGACGATCATGGAATCTACTTCGCTTCGCCCGCTGGCGATTGTCACGGGCGCTTCTTCGGGCATTGGTTATCACCTGGCGCAGTGTGCGGCGCGTGATGGTTATGACCTGGTGATCGCGGCGGACCAGCCGCTGGATGCGGCGGCGTCTGACTTTCGCACGCTGGGCGCGCAGGTGGATGCGGTGCAGGCTGACCTGGCCACGCGCGAGGGCCTGGAGGCCTTGCTGGCTGCCGTTAAAGGCCGCACGGTGGACGCCTTGCTGGCCAATGCGGGCCACGGCCTAGGGCGCGGCTTCCTGGACCAGGATTTTGCGGAAGTGCTGCATGTGGTGAACACCAACATCTCGGGCACGATTTACCTGGTGCAAAAGGTGGGGCAGGCGATGCGCCAGCAGGGGCGCGGGCGCATTTTGTTGACGGGCTCGATCGCGGGCTTTACGCCGGGCAGCTTCCAGGCGGTTTACAACGGCACCAAGGCGTTTATCGATTCGTTCGCGGCAGCGCTGCGCAATGAGCTCAAGGACACGGGCATCACGGTGACGTGCCTGATGCCGGGCCCGACGGACACGCAGTTTTTTGCGCGGGCGGGCATGCTGGACACCAAGGTGGCCACGGACGAAGACAACAAGATGGACCCGGCCGAGGTGGCGCAGATCGGCTTCAAGGCCATGCGGGACGGCGAGGCGGATGTGGTGGCGGGCCTGAAGAACAAGCTGCAAGTGGCGATGGCGAAAGTCACGCCCTCGCAGGTGTCGGCCGAGCAGCACCGCAAGATCGCCGAGCCGGGCACGGCGGTGCCGGCGGAACATGTTTAACCCCTTGACCCTTTCATCTTTTCACCCTTCACAAGGAGGCACACGATGGCCAACAAACCAGGCAAACCGAATATCCAGCGCATACAGCGCATTGAGGACAACCAGGGCATCAGCGGCACGGCCGCGGACCCGAACGCCGGGCAGGACAACTCCCGCCAGGACGACACACCTAAAGCCGCCGGCCACGGCGGCAAGGTGGAAAACGATTTCAACCAGATGGGCGAGCAGAAACCCACGCAGCGCAACGAGGGCCAGCGCACGGCCAACAGCCGCAGCGACCGGGAGTCGCATGTGGGCGGCAGCAACCAGCTGCAGGTGCGCCGCGGCACGACCGGGCGCTGAGCCCTGAGAACGTGGCGAGCGTGGAAACCTTCAACCACCACAGCGGTGAGCATCTGGCGCTGGACAGCGCGAAGATTTACTTTGAGGTCCATGGCGACAACGCTGGGCCGCCGCTGCTGTTCCTGCACGGAGGCCTGGGTACCATGCGGGATTTCAACGGAGCCTTGCCGCTGTTGAAAAAGCGCTTCAGGCTAATAGGCATCGACAGCCGGGGCCACGGCAAGTCGACCCTGGGCACGGCGGGTTTGAGCTACCAGCGGCTTGCGCTGGATGCGGCCGGGGTGCTGCGGCACCTGGGTGTTGAGCGCTGCAGCGTGGTGGGTTTTAGCGACGGCGGCATCACGGCGTTGCGCATGGCGGCTGAGGCTGGTTCACGCATCGACAAACTGGTGGCCATTGGCGCCGACAAGATGCTCAAACCCGACGACCCGGTGCGCAAGCTGCTAGGCAGCGTGACGGCGGAAAGCTGGGCCAAAAAATTCCCTGAATCGGTGGCGCTTTACCAGTCGCTCAACCCGCAGCCGGCGTTCGCGGCGCTGGTCGCGGCCATCGTGCCAATGTGGCTGGATGACAGCGACGCTGGCTACCCGGGTGAGAGCGTCAGGCGCATCCGCTGCCCCTTGCTGGCGGTTCGCGGCGATGAGGACCACCTGGTGTCGCGCGCCAGCATATTTGAGCTGGTGGAGCAGGTGCCGGGTGCGAAGCTGCTGAACATTCCGTTTGCGGGGCACGAGGTGCACAAGGACCAGGCCGAGCTGGTGATGGCAAGCGTGAACCGGTTTCTGGAATAAAGCGGGCGTGGCGCGCTCGCTTATTCACGCATTCCGGCCCAATCATTCACCCGGCCGGTGTCTTTACCTGCCGCTGAGGCATTTCCTTACAAACCGCAACGTGGCAGACGCACAGGCCTAAGGCTGGCGGCGCAGCATCAGGTCTTCGTTGTTGTTGATGTTGTGGTTTGTTGTTGCCGAGGTAAATGCCATGAAGAAGCTTGCCGAGTTTTTGTTCCGCCCGCGTTATTTGCGCGCCATCCCTTCGCTGGTGGTGCTGACCACCGCCATGGCCTGGGGTGTGGCGCCGGACCCGGATGCCATGGACCCTGTGCAGAAGCGCGCGGGCGTGACGCTGCCCTTCCAGCAGGCGGCGGATGACGGCATGGTGGATGCCAGCGAGGACCCGCGGGACGCCTGACCTGGCTTGAGGTGGAAATACAGGGCCATGGCAGCTGGGCCGGTAGCCGGCAAAGTCGCAAATAAAGCCGCAAAAAAAAGCGCGAGAATTGCGAAAACCTGTGGAAAAACACGGAGTTAGCGCGGCCGGCAAAGTCGCAAAAATTCCCGCATTTTTATGGCAATTTCGTGCTGAAGGAGCTTCCTTCTTCGCGACACTGGCGGCACCTATTGATATTTTCCTAACTCAGGACACCGAACCGTTCGGGCTGAGCCTGTCGAAGCCCTTCGACAGGCTCAGGGCGAACGGTGGTGAGAATTGTCGTGATTTATGTAAATATCAATCGGTGCCGCTTCGGAGCTACGGCTTGGCCGCGATCACCCAGCGGCTGATCTGGCCGACCACGTCGGCCTCGATCCCGTTGAAGCCGTGGTAGGCCATGGCCTCGCAGGGGTCGCCGCGGTTCTGGCCGCCGCTGACTTTGATGAGCTCGGCCTTGGGTGTCTTGGCGAGCTTGTCCATCATTGCGGGCATGTCGCTGATGGCGCAGAGTTTGCAGCCGTCGTTTTCATGGTGGACCACGAGGACGGGAATGCTTAATTTCTCGAGCGGCATCATGGGCACGGCGCGGCCCTTGGGGTCGGTGAGTATGGTGGAGGTGAGCACCAGGCCGTCGGGCCCGCCCTGCGCGGGGCCGGCTTCGGTGGCGATGTAGGCGGCCGATTGCGTGCCGCGGCTGGTGCCGACCAGCCACACGGGTGCCGGCGCCTGTTGCTTGAGCCAGGCGATGACGGCCCGCACGTCGGCCACATGTTCGGGTGTTTGCCGGTTGCCCGAGAGGTAGGGCGGCGACTGTTTGTCGGAGGGCGCGTCGATGACGGCGACGGCCAGGCCGGCGTCGGCAAACTGCTGGCGTGTGCGCACCACGAAATTGCCGCCGCCCCAGCCGAAGCTGCCGCCCTCATAAATCTGCAGGCCGCCGTGGCCGCCGGCCAGCAGGATGACGGAGGCCTTGGGCGCACCCGCGGGCGCGATGTAGACAAAGCGCTGGGTGACGCCGGGGCGGGTGGGGATGTCGACCACGCGGGGCGCTGCTGCGCTTTGCGCGAGGGCGGCCGGGCCGGCCAGTGCGGCGCACAGGCCCAGCAGCACCCACAGGCAGCGGGTGAGGGACGGGCGGGTCATGCGGCTTCTCCTTGCGTGTCTATGGGGTCTTCAGGGATTCAGGGCGGCCTTGATCCACTGCACCACGGCCTCGCCGGCGACGACGGGGGTGGTGAGGTGGGTGGCCTTGATTTCGAGGTACTGGCTCTTGGGGTTGGCGGGCAGCTTGTCGACAAAGTAGGCGCGGGCGTATTTGCTGATGCCGTCTTCGTCGCCCACGACGGTGAGCACGGGCGTGGTGGCGGGTACGCGCGGTGCGCTGACACCCATGTCGGCGTCGGAGTTTGGGTCGAAGTAGCTCAGGTAGTCTTTGGCGGTGGCGGTCACGGGCTGTTGCTTGCCCTGGTTGATGTCGTAGAAGCGCTCGCGGGTGTCGCCCTTGCCGTCGGCGACCAGCTTGCGGGCTTCGTCGACGCTTTGGCGCACGGCGGTGTTCTGCTGGAAGCTGTAGTAGCGCGCGGGCACGTGGCCGGGGGCCAGCAGCACCAGGGCCTGCACGTCGCCGCCGCGCGCGGCAAAGCCCATGGCGGCGGGTGCGCCCATGCTGTGGCCGGCGACCACGATGGCGGTGGCGCCCTGGCTGCGCAGGGTTTTGACGTGCGTGGCGATTTCGGCCATGGCCAGGTCGAAGTTGCCGTCGAGGTAGCGGTTGCGCGACCAGGGCATGTCGGGGTAGAGCACCAGCATGCCGGCGCCTTCGAGCACGGGCTTGAGGCGGCTCATGTGGGGGTCGCTGTTGCTGCCGGGGCTTTTGCCGTGCAGCATGAGCACGCCGATCTTGGGCGGGGCCTGGGCGATGGCGGAGGCGCCGCCGAGGAAGGCCGAGGCCAGCAGCAGGCCGGCGGTGAGGGTGCGCATCAGGGTGCGGCGGAAAGGTCTGCGGGGCATGGGGGCTTTCATCGAGGGGTGGGTGCCGCCAATATAGCGGCTGCGCCGGGGCGGGGCAGCCGGGTTTGCACGCAGTGGCGGCGCTTCCTACAATGGCCTGATGAACGCCGTCACGCCCCAACAGCACACCGCCCTGCTCGCCAGCGAAACCGAACGCGCCGCCTACCGCGACTACGAGCAGCCGGGCATGGACCGGGTGCGCAGCTTTTACCGCAACAACCACCAGCACCAGACGCTGGAGTTTGTGCGGGCCAAGAAGGCGCAGTGGCTGGGCTTCAACCAGCGCGAGATGACGCCCTGGGCGGCGCTGGAATTCTTGAACACGCTGGTGGACGAGTCGGACCCGGACATCGAGCTGCCGCAGATCAGCCACCTGCTGCAGACAGCCGAAGCCATACGCGCCGACGGCCACCCCGACTGGTTTGTGCTGACGGGTTTCATCCACGACCTGGGCAAGGTGCTGTGCCTGTTTGGCGAGCCGCAGTGGGCGTTGGTGGGCGATACCTTCCCGGTGGGCTGCCGGTTTTCGGAGCGGATTGTGTACCCGGAGTATTTCGTGCTGAACCCGGACAGCGCGGACGCGCGCTACAACACCGAGAACGGCATCTACACGCCCGGCTGCGGGCTGGACGCGGTGCACCTGTCATGGGGCCATGACGAATACCTGTACCAGCTCATGAAGCCGCACCTGCCGCTGCCGGCGCTGTACATGATCCGCTATCACTCGTTTTATGCTTGGCACCGCGAGGGGCAGTATGGGCACCTGACGGACGCGCAGGATGCGGCGCATCTGGAGTGGGTGCGCAAGTTCAACCCTTACGACCTGTATTCCAAGAACGACAGGCCGCCCGTGCTGGCGGAGCTCAAGCCCTATTACGAGGACTTGATGGCCAAGTACCTTCCCGCGCAGCTCAAGCTGTAATTGCGGCTGCGGCCTTGCCGGGCTTGCCCGGCTCTGTTTGACAACTTAGCGCGTGCTGTTGCGCGGGTCCGACGCTGCGGGCAGCGCCGGGTCTACGGCTGGCCGTACGGTGGAGTTACGCGGATCGGCTTCCATGGGTTGGGCCGGTGCAGCGGGCATTGCGCGGCGCGCGGGATTGCGGTTCAGCGGATTGGGCGGAGGCTTGGCTGTGCTGGTGCCGCTTCCTGTGCTGGTGCTGCCCGTCGTTCCGGTGGTGGTGCCGTTGATGTTGGTGCCGCCTGTGCCGGTCCCGGTGTTGGTGTTGCTTGTGGTCGTGCCAGTGCCGTTGGCGTTGCCCGTCGTGGTGCCTAGGGTGCCCGTGCCAGGGTTGGTGGCGGTGACACCGGTGCCTGTGTTGTTGCCGTTGATATTGGTACCGCCCGTGCCCGTACCGGTGTTGCTATTGCTGATGGTGGTACCCGTGCTGTTGCCATTGATTGTGGTGCCGCCGGTACCGGTTGCACCAACTGTCCCGCCGGTTTGCGCGATGGCCGGTGGCAGGCTCAATGCGGCCGCGAGCAGAGCGGGCAGGCAGGCAAGGCGTGGATGCGGACGGCGGGATTGACGCGGATGAAGGGCTTTCATAAGGGACTCCTGCACAAAGAGGCGTGAGATACACCCACTGTACGCCCGGGGCCGCATGCGCGTTGCCGCAGGAAGGCCCACGCGGTTGTACGAAGAAGACTACACAGGAATAAAGACTACAGGGCTGTGACGCTGTCGGGCTGTGGGGCTACGGGTTACCGCGCTGAAGAGGAAGGCGGCACGGGGATGGCGGTGGCCACCAGCTCTTGGTAACCGGTGGCGGCGTCGTGCCGGCGGCTGAAGGCCCAGTCCGGCAAGGGCGCGAGCACGATCTCGGCGGTGGTGCGCACGGTGCAGCCGGGCATGACATGGCCGCCCCGCATCTCTCCGCGTGCGGTGGCCACGCTGGCGTGCAGGTGAACGCCGTCGGGGCTGAGTGTGCCCGACAGTGTGATCAGTTCCAGGGGCTCGTCGAGCTGCGTTCCCCCGGGCTCGCCGGCATAGCGGAGCACCGCGCGCGACAGGCTGCCCACGGCGGAGATGACGCAGGCCGCGGTGGTGTTCTGGCTGGATTGCAGGCCTGCGAATGCCTTGACGAGTGCGGCGCGGAGATCGTCGCCGGGGTTCAGGCGCAGGACCAGGGTGTCGGGCATGGGAGCAGGGTAATGCGTCAGCGGGTCTTGTTCAAGAGGGCGCGCTGCCGTTTGCCGGCCCGGCCCTTACTTGCCGCCGCGCAGGCGTTCGATGAGGCCGTTGAGCTCGTCCATGGAGGCGAACTGGATGGCAACCTCGCCCATGTCTTCGCGCTTGCCGTTGCGCTTGACCTGTTTCTTGACGCGCACTTCCACGTCGGCCATCAGCAGGTCGGCCAGTTCCTCTTCAACGCGGCGGGTGTCGCGTGATTTTTCTTTCGCGGCTTTTTGCGGCTTGAGGGAAAACTCGGCGCTGAGTTTCTTGACCAGGTTTTCGGCCTCGCGCACCGACATTTTCTTGGCGGAGATCTGGTTGGCCGCGGTGATCTGCGTGGCGCGGTCCAGGGCGAGCAGGGCGCGGGCGTGGCCCATGTCGAGGTCGCCGGCCATCAGCATGGTCTGCACCGGGTCGGCCAGGTTGAGCAAACGCAGCAGGTTGGAGGCGGCGCTGCGTGAGCGGCCGACGGCCTGCGCGGCGAGTTCGTGGGTGAGGCCGAATTCCCGGACCAGGCGCTGCAGGCCCTGGGCTTCTTCGAGGGGATTGAGGTCTTCGCGCTGGATGTTTTCGATCAGCGCCATGGCGGCGGCCGACTCGTCGGGTACGTCGCGCACCAGCACGGGCACGCTGTCCAGGCCGGCGAGTTTGGCCGCGCGGAAGCGCCGTTCGCCGGCGATGATTTCGTACTTGCCGTCATTGGCGCCGGATGTCAGGCGCCGCACGAGGATGGGCTGCATGATGCCCTGGACCTTGATGGATTCGGCGAGCTCATAGAGCGCGCCTTCATCCATGCGTGTGCGCGGCTGGTATTGGCCGGCGACCATGTCTTCCAGCCGCAGCGAGGCCGGTTGCCCCGGGTTGCTGCTGTTGCTGCCGGCATCGCCCGCATCGGTGGCGCTTTCGCTGACCTTGGGGCCCAGCAGTGCTTCAAGCCCGCGGCCCAGGCCCTTGGGTTTTTTGGTGACCATGTTGTTTCTTTCTTTCAATCCGTCAGTGTTTGTTTATTGGGGTGTGAGGCTGCCGCCCAGGGACTGCAGCACGCCGCGCCACAGGGCGTCGCGCTCTTCATAAGCTTGCGGGTCCGGCTTGCCGCCGGCGTATTCCCAGACCGAGGTGAGCACCATCACGATGCCGGTGGAGGGCTGCACATACACCGTCTGGCCGTGGACGCCCTGCATGGCAAAGGTGCGCGCGCGCATCGGCAGGAGCCAGAACTGGTAGCCGTAGCCGAAGTAGGGCGTGGCCGTGCGCGGCCTGAAGGCCGGCGGTTGACGCGTGGCATCGGTGGCGTCCAGCAGGTAGTCCAGCGGCAGGACCTGCAGCGCGCCGGGCTTGCCGGTGGTTTTGTCAATGGCGCGGCCGTCATTGGCCAGCAGCTGGCCTAGGCGTGCCCAGTCGCGCAGGCTGGCGTTGAAGCCGCCGTAGGCTTGCTCCTGCCCGTCGGCAAAGACGCGCCAGAAGGCGTCGTGCTCGGCGCCCATGGGTTTCCAGATCCATTCGGTGGTGAGCTCGGCCATGCTCTTGCCGGTGGCGCCCACCACCACGCGGCCCAGCACGTCGGTTTCGCCGCTGGCGTAGACAAATTTTTCGCCGGGTGGGGAATGCCGTTCGGTGATGGACTTCAGCACGTCCATCGGTTTGCCCGCGCCGGGCGCACCCGAGCCGGCGCGCGTGAGGCGGGCGACGTCGTCCTTGCCGTCATAGCGTTCGGTGAAGGTGAGGCCCGAGCTCATGCGCAGCAGCTGGCGCACGGTGGTGGCGCCGTAGGGGGTGCCGGTGAATTCCTTGGCGTATTTTTCGGCCGGGTCGTCGAGCGAGGCGATCAGCCCCAGGGAGAGCGCCTTGCCGACCAGCAGCGAGGTGACGCTCTTGGCCATGGAGAAGGACAGAAAGCGCGCGTCGTCCTTGCGGCCGTAGCGGTAGTGCTCGGTGACGATCTCGCCGTTTTTCACGACCAGCAGGCCGGTGGCGCGCTGGCGGTCCAGGTAGTCGGCCAGGGTGTAGTTGCTGTTTTTGTAGCGGTAGCTGATAGGCGCCGGGCTGGTTGCGCGCGGCAGCGGGCTGGCTTCGGCGGGGCGCGCCACGGGGCGGGTCTGCACACCGGGCACCTTGTCCATGGCCGACCAGGAGCCGACGCGGTAGGGGTTGTTGTACCAGGTGCTGACGTTGCCCAGCGGGTAGCCCTGCGATTTGCCGAGCAGCTCTTCGTCGGGCTCGGCATGCAGCGCGGTGCCGGCGAGCGAAGCGGCGAGGGCGACAGCAGCCAACGCGGCGGAGGTGAAGCGTGAGCGGGATGAATACATGTTCTTATTCAGGAAGGGCTGTGTTGGGAAGACGCGGGCGATGCCTGCAGGCGCTGCAATTCCTCAAAAGCCTTGGGCCAGTCGCCCAGGCCGCTGTCGGCATTGAGGTGGCCGCGCGGCCCGGCATCGATAAGCTTGGCGCCCCAGGCGGTGGCGAATTCACGCGCGCGTTCGGGTGCGCAGAAAGGGTCGTCGCTGCTGCGATAGACCACGGCGGGAAAAGGCAGTTTGCCCCGCGGCACGGGCGCCCAGCCGGGCAACATCTGGCGCACGTCGTCGCACTCGACATCGGGCGGCGCGACCAGCAGTGCGGCCTTGACGCGATGGGTGTTGCGCGAGTGCGAGGCCCAGGCAGCGGTGAGCATGCAGCCCAGGCTGTGGGCGACCAGCACGGCCGGCTCGTCGCATGACAGCAGCACTTCCTCGAGCCGCGCGCTCCAGTCGCCGCGCAGCGGGCGCATCCAGTCGTGCTGTTCGACGCGGGTGTAGCCGTGGGCGGCTTCCCAGCGGCTTTGCCAGTGGGCGGGACCGCTGTTCTGCCAGCCGGGGAGTATCAGGACATTGCGGGAGTTCATGCTGCGCGGGGATTGGTTGCTACTGTATTGATAGCAAATGGGCGCCTGTCGATAAGGAGTCCAGGCGATCCGGGGTTTACATGGCCTTGATGCGTTCCACCATCTCTTCGGCGAAGGTGATGAAGGCCTGCGCACCGCGGGAGGCCGGGTCGAAGACCACGCCGGGCAGGCCGTAGCTGGGGGCCTCGGCCAGGCGCACATTGCGCGGGATCACGGTGTTGAAGACCTTGTCGGCGAAGTGTTCCTTGAGCTGGTCGCTGACCTGCTGCTGCAGGGTGATGCGCGGGTCGAACATCACGCGCAAGAGGCCGATGATCTGCAAATCCTTGTTGAGGTTGGCATGCACCTGCTTGATGGTATTGACCAGGTCGGTCAGGCCTTCGAGCGCGAAGTACTCGCACTGCATGGGCACGATCACACCGTGGGCGCTGCACAGGCCGTTGAGCGTGAGCATGCTGAGAGACGGCGGGCAGTCGATGAGCACGAAGTCGTACTGGCTGTCGACTTCGGCCAGGGCGAGCTTGAGGCGCTTTTCGCGGCGCTCGACGTCGACCAGCTCGACCTCGGCGCCGGCCAGTTCGCGGTTGGCGCCCAGCACGTCATAGCCGCATTTCTCGCTGCGCACCCGCGCCTCGGCCACCGAGGCGGATTCGAGCAGCACGTCGTAGACCGTCATTTCAAGCTGGCGCTTGTCCACGCCGGAACCCATGGTGGCATTGCCCTGCGGGTCCAGGTCGATCATCAACACCCGCTGGCCGACTTTGGCCAGGCCCGCTGCCAGGTTCACTGTGGTGGTGGTTTTGCCGACCCCGCCCTTTTGGTTGGCAACGCAGAATATTTTGGCCATGTGTGCTTTTAGTTTTTGTTCGAATGAGGACGCGAAATGCGAGGACGGCTTATTTGGAAACCGCGAGCTTGAGGCCAAAGCCGATCAGGAAGATACCGGCCAGCTTGTTGAGCATCGCCGTGATTTTCGGGTTGGCGCGTATGCGCTCGGCCAGGTGGTAGGTGATCATCACCGAGCACAGGCCGTACAGAAAGGTGAGGGCGGCGATCGTGGCGGCCATCACGGCAAAGGTCTTCAGGCCCTGGTGCTGGGCCGGGTCGACAAACAGCGGGAAGAAAGCCATGTAGAAAACAATCGCTTTGGGGTTCAGCAAGGTGATCAGCAGCGCCTGCTTGAAGTAGTGGCGCGGCTTGATGTTCAGCAGGGGTGCGTCGCCGGGCTTGGCCACCAGCATCTTGATGCCCAGCCAGGCCAGGTAAATGGCGCCGGCCCACTGGACGATGTGGAAAGCCGTGGGGTAGGCGGCCATGATGGCCGACACACCGGCCACCGCCGCCCAGAGCAACACCTGGTCGCCGGCGATCACGCCAAAAGTCGCGCCCAGGCCGCCGGCGATGCCACCCTTGCTGGTCGAGGTGATCAGCGCCAGGTTGCCCGGGCCGGGAATCAGCAAAAACACAATGATGGCGACGACAAAAGCGCCGTAGTCGGCAATGCCGACGAATGAGCCCAACATGGAGGTTCTCCAGAAAGTAGAGAAAGAAGAGAGCTTGGAGTTTACGCCAGGGGTGTGCCGCCGAAATGCCGGAACAGGGAGATCGGGGCTGTTTCGGCGTTCGGACAGGCTTATTTTGGCGGCTGAACAACGGACCGGCCGGGAAACCTGGCTGTGGCGTCTCGGCCCGGGGCGAGACTTCAGGCCAGGCTCAAGGCGACTTCGGCCGCATCCAGACAATGCAGCGCTCGGCGTTCAAGCCCGGCACCTGCAGCTGTTCCACGTGAAACACCTCGACCCCGGCCGGCAGGGCGGCGATTTCGTCGGCCGGGTGTTTGCCTTTGAGCGCCATCCAGGCGCCCTGATGCGCCAGGGCGTCTACCGACCAATTGGTGAAATCGGCCAGCGAGGCAAAGGCGCGGGAGCAGATCACCTCAAACGGGGTGCTGATGGTTTCGACCCGGGCGTGGAGTCCGGCCAGGTTGGGCAGCTTGAGTGCGAGCGCCGCCTGCTTGATAAAAGCGGCTTTTTTGGTGACCGTGTCCACGCAGGTGACGGCGACTTCGGGGCAACAGACGGCGATGACCACGCCCGGAAGGCCGGCGCCCGAACCCACGTCCAGCAGCTTGGCGCCCGGCGCCAGCCCGGCTTTTTGCAGGTGGCGGCGCAGGGGCAGCACGGCGGCCAGGCTGTCGAGCAGGTGGTGGGTCAGCATTTCGGCCGGGTCGCGCACGGCCGTCAGGTTGTAGACCTTGGTCCATTTGCCGATCAGCGCCTGGTAGTCCAGCAGCTGGGCGACCTGGGCGTCGGCCAGGTCCAGTTGCAGCGCCTTCAGGCCGGCGCGCAAATCCTGTTCACCGGCCCGCATCAGGCTTGGGCTTTTTCATTGGTGGCAGCGCCGGCAGCCTGGAGCGGAACCGTGTTTTTCCAGAGGTTCTTTTTCAGGTGCACCAGCAGCAGGGACACGGTGGCCGGCGTGATGCCCGAGATGCGCGAGGCCATGCCCAGGGTTTCGGGCCGGTGCTTGGCCAGGGTCTGGCGCGCCTCAAAACTCAGGGCGGAAACCTGCAGGTAGTCCAGGTCGGCCGGGAGCTTGAGGTTTTCATAGTAGGCAGCGCGCTCGACTTCGGTCTTCTGCAGGTCGATGTAGCCAGCGTATTTGGCGGTGATTTCGATCTGCTCGATCACGCTTTTGGCGAGGTCGTCGCTGGCGGCGGCCTCGGCCGCAAGTTCGGGGTTGGCGTATTTGCCTTCCTCCAGCGACATCAGGCCGGCGTAGTTCACGTCCGGGCGGCGCAGCAGGTCGAGCAGGTTGTACTCGCGTTCGATGGACTTGCCCAGCACCCGTTCGGCCTCGGCCGCCGGCAGATTGTTGGGGTTGACCCAGATCGCCCGGAGCCGGGCTGTTTCACGTGAAACCGTGTCGCGTTTCCGGTTGAAGGCGTCCCAGCGGGCGTCGTCCACCAGGCCCAGCTCCCGGCCTTTTTCGGTCAGGCGCATGTCGGCGTTGTCCTCGCGCAGCATCAGGCGGAACTCCGCCCGGCTGGTGAACATGCGGTAGGGTTCGGTCACGCCCTTGGTGATCAGGTCGTCGACCAGCACACCCAGATAGGCTTCATCGCGCTTGGGCAACCAGGCTTCCTTGCCCTGGCATTGCAGTGCGGCATTGACGCCGGCGAACAAACCCTGGGCTGCCGCCTCTTCATAACCGGTGGTGCCATTGATCTGGCCGGCGAAGAACAGCCCCCCGATAGCCCGGGTTTCGAAGCTGGATTTCAGCGCCCGTGGGTCGAAGTAGTCGTACTCGATGGCATAGCCGGGCCGCAGGATGTGGGCGTTTTCCATGCCGGCCATGGAGCGCACCAGCTCGTACTGGATGTCGAAAGGCAGGCTGGTCGAGATGCCGTTGGGGTAGATCTCGTGGGTGGTCAGGCCCTCGGGCTCCAGGAAAATCTGGTGGCTGTCCTTGTCGGCGAAGCGGTTGATCTTGTCTTCCACGCTGGGGCAGTAGCGCGGGCCGACACCGTCGATCTTGCCGGTGAACATGGGGCTGCGGTCAAAACCGGAGCGGATGATCTCGTGAGTGCGTTCGTTGGTGTGGGTGATCCAGCAGGGCACCTGGCGCGGGTGGGCGATGCCGCCGCCCATGAAGCTGAACACCGGGACCGGGCCTTCAATACCGCCGGGCATGCCGTCGCCCGGCTGCTCGATGCACTTGCTGAAGTCGATCGTGCGGCCGTCGATGCGCGGCGGCGTGCCGGTCTTGAGCCGGCCTTGCGGCAGCTTGAGTTCCTTGAGCCGCGCCGAAAGGGAGACCGCCGGCGGGTCGCCCGCCCGGCCGCCCGAGTAGTTGTTCAGGCCCACATGGATCTTGCCGTCCAGGAAAGTCCCGGCCGTCAGCACCACGGCGCGCGCGCGGAACTTGATGCCGACCTGGGTGACGGCGCCGACCACGCGGTCGCCTTCCACCATCAGGTCGTCGACGGCCTGCTGGAAGAGCCACAAGTTGGGCTGGTTCTCGAGCTTGCGGCGTATGGCCGCCTTGTACAGGATACGGTCGGCCTGCGCCCGCGTCGCGCGCACGGCCGGGCCCTTGGAGCTGTTCAGGATGCGGAACTGGATGCCGCCCTCGTCGGTGGCCAGCGCCATCGCGCCGCCCAGGGCATCGACTTCCTTGACCAGGTGGCCCTTGCCGATGCCGCCTATGGAGGGGTTGCAGCTCATCTGGCCGAGCGTCTCGATGTTGTGCGAGAGCAGCAGGGTCTTGCAGCCCATGCGGGCCGAAGCCAGGGCGGCCTCGGTGCCGGCATGGCCGCCGCCGACCACGATCACGTCAAATTCTTGGGGGTAAAACATATGCAACCTTCAACTCTCTATCAATTCTGTGGCCAGGCCCATGCCTCGCGCCACCTGCGCCTGGCGCCGGTCGGCCGTGACGAACAGGTCCACCCGGCTGGCCAGCGCGCTGCCCACATGGAGGGCGTCCATGCCGCGCAGGGGGCCTTGCTCCATCGCGGCAAAGGCAAAGCGCTCGACGTGCGTGTCCAGCGGCACCAGTGTCATGTCGGCCACGTCGCGCTGCGCCGCCGCCCAGGCCCGGTCAAATTCCGGGGCAGGCAGGCTGCCGTCGCGCCGCCGCCTGAGCAGGGCGGAAGCCACCTCGGTCTTGCAATGCGCAGCCACCAGCAACTCGCTGGCGGCTTCGAACAACATCAGCACCCGGTCGCGCCCGGCTTCGCTGGCATAGCGCTTGGTCAAAGCCGAGGCGTCGAACATCAGCCGCGCTTCGCCGTCGCGCGCCACCAGCCGGGTGGCGGTGGCGGCCTGCGGCGCATACGCCGCCTGTGCCTTCCTCACCATGGCGATTCATTTCGCTCGTCCAGCACCGCCTGCGACAGCGACACGCCGGGCGGCAGGATCACGGGTTCGAACGGCTTTTTCCAGCTCGGGACTTTGGCGGCGTCTTCTTCGGCCTTCAGGGGCACAAGCTCGGCCACCGGCTTGCCGTGCCGGAGTATGCGGACGGTTTCGCCCTGCTCGACCAGGTCAATCATGGCCGAGGCATTGGCGCGAAACTCACTCAGGGCTATCGTATGCATTTTGTACAAAATGGAATGTTTTGTACATTTTAGCGGGTTCCTGCTTGCAAGGCACTGGGCACGCAGTTTTTCACCCTGCGGCCTGTGGTGAAATCGGGCGCATGAACGCCCCCCAAAAACTCCTCGTCTTCGCCGGCAGCACCCGCCAGAACTCCTACAACCGCAAGCTGGCCCATGTCGCCGCCGCCCTGGCGCGCGCCGGCGGCGCCGAAGTCACCCATCTTGAACTGGCGGATTTCGACATCCCGATGTACAACGCCGACCTCGAAGCCACCGGCACACCGGCCGACGTCATGAAGCTCAAGCAGATCATGTTCGAGCACCCGGCCTGGATCATCTGCTCGCCCGAATACAACGGCAGCTACACCGCGTTGCTCAAGAACACCATCGACTGGGTGTCCAGCCCGGTCAAGAGCGACCCGGCCTGGCACGAAGGTTTCAAGTCCTTCAGCGGCAAGGTGGTGGGGGTGCTCAGCGCCTCGCCCGGCGCGCTGGGCGGCCTGCGCTCACAAAGCCACCTGGTACCGTTGCTGCTGAACGCGCAGTGCTGGGTCGCGCCCAAGGCTTTCGCCCTGGGCCGCGCCGGCGATGCCTTTGACACCGAGGGGCAACTGCTGAGCGAAGCCAGCGTCAAGAACGTGCAGGCTGTGATCGACCAGGTGCTGTTCGCCAGCGCCCGGCTGGCGGCCTGAATACGTCAGGCCGCACCGTCCAGCAGGCGCAGGCCCACCATGCCGGCCACCACCAGCGCCACGCACAGCAGGCGCAGCGGCGAGGCACTTTCGCCCATCCAGAGAATGCCGATGACGGTCACGCCGACCGAGCCTATGCCGGTCCAGATCGCGTAGGACGTGCCCACCGGCAAGGTCTTGACGGCATGCGTCAAAAAGAAAATGCTGGCGCCCGCTGCGGCGACGCCCAGCACGCTGGGCCACAGGCGCGTCCAGCCCTGGGAGGATTTGAGGAGCAGGGCCATCGCGATTTCGACAATGCTTGCGGCGAGTAAATAGAGCCAGGCCATAGGGTTCTTTCTTTGAGTAAGTTGATGAAGATTGAAGAGCCGCCAGCTTAGGTTTACGATTACCCACAGGCAAGTACGCACCTTTTGGTAACCATGACAATTCCCGACGGCGGCAGCGCCGATTCCTCCACTGTGTTTAGCCAGGCCTGTCCCTCGCGCCAGGCGCTGGAGCTGGTCGCCAGCAAATGGGCATTGCTGGTGATCCCGGCGCTGGCCGAAGGCCCGGTGCGCAACAACGAGCTGATGCGCAAGATCGAAGGCATCTCGCAAAAAATGCTGACGCAAACCTTGAAGGAGCTGGTGCGCAACGGCCTGGTGCTGCGCCTGGACCGTCAGAGCGTGCCGCCGCATGTGGAGTACCAGCTCAGCGCGCTGGGCCAGTCGCTCAGCGAAACACTGATCCCGCTGGACAACTGGGCCGAGCGCAACCACCCGCAGCTCAAGGCCGCGCGCGAACGTTTCGACGCATCCTTTACCTAGCAAGCTGGCGAACTGGCGAACTGGCGCGTGGCGGCCCTAGGGTTAGCCTCATCAGCGGAATCACGTAACCGGGCAAGGCGCGTACCGTCCTATATTGGCCCCAGGGCAACGATTCAACGATCAGGAGACAAGCGCATGAAACAACACACCACGCGCCGCGGCGCATTGCAGTTCGGCCTCAAGGCCGGCGGCGCCATTGCAGCGGCCTCGGCCTTTCCGGGGCTGCTGCACGCGCAGGCCGCCTGGCCCAGCAAACCGATTCGCCTGCTGGTCCCCTTTGCGCCGGGCGGCAGTTCGGAAATCGTCGCGCGCTCGGCCGCCAACGAACTCGGCAAGAGCCTGGGCCAGAACGTGTTCGTGGATAACAAGCCCGGCGCCAGCGGCAACATCGCGATGCAGGAATGCGCGGCCTCCACCGACGGCCATACCATCATCCTGGGCCACATCGGCACCATGGCGGTGAACCCCTTCATCTTCGACAAGCTGCCCTTCGACACCAACAAGGACTTCAAGCCGATCTCCCTGCTGGCCAAGGTGCCCAGCCTGTATGTGATCAACGCCAACGTGCCCGCCAACAACCTGAAGGAGTTCATCGCACTGGCCAAGTCCAAGCCCGGCCAGCTGAACTACGGCTCGGCCGGCAACGGCAGCGCCGGCCACCTGGCCTTTGAATACCTGAAGATGGCCACCGGCATTTTTGTGCTGCACGTGCCTTATCGCGGCACCGGCCCGCAGCTCACCGACCTGCTGGCCGGCCGGCTCGATGCCGCCAGCGTGGGCGCGCCCGCCATCCTGGCGCACATCAAGTCGGGCAAGCTGCGCTGCATCGCCACTGGCACCAAGGAGCGCCTGCCCCAGCTGCCCGATGTGCCCACGGTGGCCGAGAGCGGCTACCCCGGTTTTGAGATGACCCAGTGGTACGGCCTCAATGCGCCTGCCAACATGCCGCAGGCCCACATAGACCGCATCGCCGAAGCCTGCAACAAGGCCATGCGCAACCCGCAGGCCACCGAGCGCCTGCGCGGCGACACGGCCCAGCCGGTGGGCGATACGCCCGCGCAATACGGCGCTTTCATCAAGAGCGAACAGGCGCGCTGGAAGCAGGTGGCCGCTCGGGCGAAAATCAAGCCTGATTGATTAGCTGCTGCAACCGGTTAACCCAGCCGCGCAGCATCCACAGCCATGCATGTCGCACTCGAATCACCGGATCAACCCGAAGCCATAGCACTCATTGCCAGCCTCGATGCCTACCAGGACTCTCTCTACCCACCGGAGAGCAGGCATGCGCTGGACCTCGCCTCGCTGAAGCAGGCCAACGTCCTGTTTGCAGTCGCGAGAGACTCCGCGGCGCGCGCCGTTGGCTGCGGCGCCGTCGTCCTCGGCCCCGAGTTTGGCGAGCTCAAGCGCATGTATGTTGATCCCTCTCATCGAGGCCAGGGCGTCGCCAAGGCAGTCCTCGCCATGCTCGAGTCCGAGGCCGGCAAATCCGGCTGCAGGCTGCTCAAACTCGAGACCGGCCCTTTTCAACCCGAGGCGCTCGGCTTCTATGCGCGAAGCGGCTATGAACGCCGCGGCCCTTTCGGCAAGTACACGGATGACCCTCTCAGTGTGTTCATGCAAAAGCGCATCGGCGGGAAGGCCTGTGCATGAACTGCCGCCCCGGCTGCGGCGCCTGCTGCATCGCACCCTCCATCAGCTCCGCCATCCCCGGCATGCCGCAAGGCAAGCCGGCCGGCGTGCGCTGCGTGCAACTGGATGAGGCCAACCGCTGCCTGATCTTCGGCCGGCCCGAACGGCCCGCGGTGTGCGGCCAGCTCATGCCCTCGGCCGAGATGTGCGGCGCCGATGCGGGCGCGGCGATGGTCTGGCTGACGCGGCTGGAGTGGGCTACCGCGCCGCCAACTATTCGTTGAAGGACAGGCCAATTAAAAGTGCCCTGTCTTGTTGAGGGCGCGACCCCTAAAACACCCGAAGATGGCGCCTGCTAACGCCCTCGCCATAAAACCCCTTACTCCCCGACACCATGGTCAACGCTCTGTTCACAAAAACTGTCTTCTGTTTGGCAATGGTTGGTTTGGTGAGTCTAACCAGCTGCAGCAAACAGGCAGAAATTCCGCACTCAACAACGTTGGATCGGACAGCGCTCATGGCGATCGTATTTCCGAACCAGGAGGGATCCGACGGCAAGGCTGTTCAGACGATTCAGCTGCCCATGAACAGTGGCAGCAAGCAAGCCTCAGCAGAATCCAAAACCAAAGCGGAAATTCTTCCTCTTTACTTGGTGAAATTAAGTGAGTCTCATGCTGTGATGCTCACCCAAGCATTCCCGGTTGACAACGGCGGAGAGCCGTTTACCTGTCACGCCTGCCCGGGATATGTTGGCGCGTACTCGTTCACCCGTTACCCTGCCGGTTGGAGACTGACCGCGCGACAGGATGCAGTCACCGCTGTCGGGCTTGAAGGTACCCTGGGTGAAACCAAAATCGTTCGCGTCGGGGAAAACGGATTCCTGTTCTCGGCAGAGTGGGGCAGTTGCTGGCAGGGATACTGTGGTCAATGGTTGACGCTATTGAGTTTGCAGCCTGATCGGGCGATACCGTATGCACCTGACTTGATACTCTCAGCGGAGAATACTGGTGCTCATGAAGAGTGCGGGTCCAGCCCAGGTTCTGCAGTTATCAGCGATGACGCCCACCAATGTTTCGACGTAAAGGGCATCTGGAAAATTCAGGGCGACCGTCTTGTCGTGAACTTTCTAGGACATCGCACGGATTTAGATTCTGAAGGCAAGCGTCTTCCAACAAAGACCGTCAGACAACGAGCGATTTACCGCGTCGAAAAGGAAAGACTTATTCTTGAGAGCGGCGAAAATCCCGTGCCCAACAATTGGTAGCGATGCTTGAATATTTGGAGACAACCGGGCTGTTTTCGAATTCACCTCACCCCGAAGCATCGCTGATCGACTTCAACCGCGCGGGCGAGACGATCTCGATGCGCCGGTAGCGCAGCGCGATGGCGCCTTGCGCCGCCATGGCCTTGAGCTCCACCGACAGCGTCTGCCGGCTGATGCCCAGCATCATGGCCAGTGCCTCCTGCGACACCGGCACCACCGGCCGCGCCTTCAGCGCCATGGTGGCGTCGCCGCGCGCCAGCAGCAGCAGGCGGCGCGCCACGCGTGCGCGGGTTGAGCGCAGCGCCGCGTCCTCCACCATGCCGCAGAGCGAACGCACGCGCGCGGCCAGCAGCCCGGCCACCGCCCGCGCAAAGGGCGCGCCTTCCATCAGCGCGGCAAAGGCCGGCTGCGGCACGACCAGCACCTCGGCGGCCGACAGCGCCGTCGCATCATGGGTGCGCGGCTCGCCGTCCATCAGCGAGATTTCGCCTATCCAGTTGCCCGCCTCCAGCACCACCAGGATGGCCTCGCGCCCGTCTTCGCGCAGCGAGGAGATTTTGAGCGACCCGCCCAGCAACCCGTAAAAACCGCCGGGCGCATCGCCCTGGCGGAACAGCATTTCGCCGGGCCGCAGGCGCAGCAACTCGGCCGAGCCCAGCAGCGCCTCCCGGTCGGCCAGGGGCAGGGCGCCAAACCAGGGGTTGGCCGACATGCGCGCCATCAGCGAAGAGGGCGAGGGCAGGGGCGGGCGTGTCGCGGGAACGATAGGCATGCGGCCAATTGTCAAATTTTTGACAGTTCCCGGTCAAGCAGCCACGTATCGTGGGCAGCATGTGCCGCAGAGCACCTGGTTCAACCCCCGTCCAACCACTGATGGAGACAAAGCCCATGCATATCCCCTCCCTGAAGGAGGTCGTCAGCGCCGAAGAATGGCAATTGCGCTGCGACCTTGCCGCCTGCTACCGCCTGGTCGCGCTTTACGGCTGGAGCGACCTGGTGTTCACCCACATCAGCGCCAAGCTGCCCGAGTCGGCGTCGGGCGCCGGCAAGCACCACTTCCTGATCAATCCCTACGGACTGATGTTTGACGAGATCACGGCGTCCAGCCTGGTCAAGGTCGACGGCCAGTGCAACAAGATCATCGATTCGCCTTTCCCGGTCAACCCGGCCGGCTTTGTGATCCACAGCGCGGTGCATGAGGCGCGCGCCGATGCCGGCTGCGTGCTGCACACCCACACGCGTGCCGGCGTGGCCGTGAGTGCCCAGCAATGCGGCGTGCTGCCCATCAGCCAGCAGTCGACCTTTGTGCTGGCCTCGCTGGCCTATCACGCCTACGAGGGCGTGGCCTTTCGCGACGAGGAAAAGCCGCGCCTGCAGGCCGACCTGGGCCACGCCAACTTCCTGATGCTGCGCAACCACGGCCTGCTGGTCGTAGGCAAGACGATTGCCGATGCCTTCCTCAGCATGTACACCTTTGAGAACACCTGCCGTATCCAGCTGGACGCACAGGCCGGCGGACCGCTGACGGAAGTGAACCCGCTGATCGTCAAGGGCGTGGCCGAAGCCATGCGCGTGCAGACCGGCGGCCTGGGTGGGGCGTTCGTGTGGCCCGCGTTGATCCGCAAGCTCGACAAACTCGACGACAGCTACAAGTCATGAGCGGCTCTCCCATCGTCGCGCAGCTGCTGGTGGCGGCGCTTGCGCTGGTCATGCTGGGCCTGGGGCTGACGCTCAAGGTCGAGGACTTCACCCGCCTGCTCAAATACCCCAAGGCGGTGGGGGTGGCGCTGGTGCTGCAGGTCGTCGTGTTGCCGGCCGCCTGTTACGCGATCATCATGCTGCTGAATGTGCCGCCGCTCTTCGCGGTGGGGCTGATGCTGCTGGCGGCCTCGCCGGGCGGCATCTCGGCCAACCTGTTCAGCCACCTATTCGGCGGCAACGTCGCGATGAACATCTCGCTGACGGCCATCAACACCTTGCTGTCCATCGCCACCATGCCATTGATCGCCAACTGGGCCATCAGCACCTTTGCCAAGACCGGCCAGGTGGTGCCGCTGCAATTCGGCAAGGTGGTGGAGGTCATCGTCATCGTGCTAGTGCCGGTGGCCGTCGGCATGTGGCTGCGCACCGTCCGGCCCGGCTGGGCTGCGCGCAGCGAGAACCCGACCAAGGTCTTCAGCATCATCGTGCTGGTCGTGGTGGCGGTGGGCGCGGTCGCCAAGGAATGGCAGGCGCTCAGCGGCGGCTTCGCGGCCATAGGCCCGGCCGTGCTGGCGTTCAACCTGGTGAGCCTGCTGGCGGGGTATTACGTGTCGCGCGCGACGGGCCTGGACAAGCCCATCTCCACCGCCATCAGCTACGAGATCGGCATCCACAACGCGACGCTGGCGATCTTCATTGCGCTGGCCGTGCTGAACAACTTCCAGCTGGCCCTGCCCGCGGCCATCTACTCGTTCAGCATGTATGTCACGGCCACGCTGTTCGGGTTGCTGGTGCTCAGGCGGCAGGGCAGGCCGGTGGTGGCCGCGCAGGCGCAGTGAAGGCCTTGTTGGCGCCGGGCTAGGCATTCACCACGGTCAGCTGGGGCGGCGGCGCCTGTGAGGCGCCCGGCGGGCGGGGCGGCATGTCGCCCTCGTCCACCGTGAGTTCCTTGCGCGTCATGCGCACGTCGCCAAAGATGGTGGCAAAGGCCACGTCCTTGGCGTCGCGCCCGGTGCCCACGCGCACCAGCCGGTCCGTGGGCGCCATGCGCGTGGGGTCGAAGATCACCCAGCGGCCCTCAAGCCAGGCTTCGAACACCGCGTGAAAATCCTGCGGCGGCTCCTCGAAGTGCACATAGCCCACGACCAGCCGCGCCGGAATGTTGAGCGCACGGCACATGGTGATGCCCAGGTGGGCGAAGTCGCGGCACACGCCCGCGCGCTGCACAAACACTTCCTGTGCGGTCGTTGTTGAATCAGTGAAGCCGGGAACGTAGCTGATGCTCTCGTGAATCCAGCTGTCGATGGCGCGCACCCGGCCTATGCCGGGCGGCAGCTGGCCGAACAGCTGCAGCGCCGCGCGGCTCATCACGTCGGATTCGCAATAGCGGCTGGGCATCAGGTAGCGCAACACGTCGTCGGGCACGCCGGTCACCGGCGTTTCGTCCAGGTGCAGAGGCACGGGCGCGGGGTGCAACTCCACGCGTGTGCGGTAGTTGACGGACAGCAAGCCCCGGGGCGCGTCAAGGCGAATGAAGCGGTTGCCGCTGCGTTCGTCGCAGAAATTGCGCACCTTCACGCTCGGCGTGATGGTCAGGCGTTCCTCGACCACATGGTGGCCTTCGTGGAAGGCCGTCTCGATATTGAACAGAAAGTGCGCAGGACTCTCAACCTGGTATTCCAGGAGGGACTCGATCAGGGCGGTGTGCATGGGCGGGCGCGAGTGCCGTCAGAGCCGGGTGCGGTGGTCGGGGCTGCTGCGGCCCGGCCTGGCGAACCAGTTCTGGCAGGTCACGAACACAATGCGTTCGGCGCGCTCCAGCACATCTTTCGAAGGCTGGGCGCGGCGGCGCGCGCGCAACCGGTTCACCAGCAGGAATTCGGCAATGCTGGCCTGAAAAGTGATCTTGCGTTTCGCCTTGGGCATGGCGGGATGCGCCGGGGCCCGCGGCTCCGACCAGGGGTGGAACAGGCGCTGCCGCAAACGCGCCGCCATGGAAGCCGGCGGCGCCATCTACTTCAGCACCTTGTTCGCCGCGCCCACACCCAGGGCGGCGAGCACCACAAAGATGACCGCCAGGATCAGGAACAGGCCGAACAGGATCTTGGCGATGCCGGCGGCGCCCGCCGCCACGCCGCCAAAGCCCAAGGCCCCGGCAATCAGTGAAATCAGCGCAAAAATAATCGCGTACTTGAGCATGTTGGCCTCCTGTGGAAGGTAGGGGCGGCCCGGGTCATGCGCGAGGCGGCATGCCAGCCGGGGGCCGGAGCTATGCGCCGCGATGAAGCACCGCAGCGAGTCTTCATGCTAAAAGCCGGCGCGAACGGTCCCCATCAGCAGCGCCCGCTTGCCTCTGTAGGACAAAGGCGCAGAGCCCTCAGTGCGCTATGTTTTTGGTAGCGAAACAGCCCAGGGCGGCGCGCCCCGCGGCTATTTGCCGAAAAGGCTGCGGAAACCCTCGCCCACGCGGTCGCCAAGGTTGGCGCCGGCGCCGGTGCCCACGCCGGGCAGCAGGGCCGTACCAATGGCCGCGCCCAGCAGGGCAGAGCGCGACAGCGTGACTTCGGGGTTGTCCAGCGTGCCGCCCACCGTGAGGGGCACACCCACTGCGCCGCCGATGGCACTGCCCAGCTTGCTGTCGCCGGCTACGTTCACGCTCACGCGGCCGCTCAGCGCCTTGGCCGGCGAGATGGCGACATTGCCGGTCGCGCTCAGCGCGCCCGAGCTCGCCACCAGGTTGGTCAGCTGCGCCGCCTTGCCCTGGGTGTTGACCTGCCCGGCCAGGGTGTCCAGCGGCGTCTGGCCGCCGCGGCTCAGGCCTATCGTCTTGACAGCCTTGGCCAGGTCCAGCCCGTTAAGCACCGCGTTGCGCACAGTGAAGGTGGTCTGGCTTTGCAGCGCCTCCGCCAGCCCGCCGGTGGTCGCGGCCCGCGCATGCAGCGTGGTCGATGCCTCCAGCCGGCCTGTCAGCGACTTGCTGGGCGCGGTCAGCGCCGACACCTCGACGTCTTTGGTCTGCAGCTTGCCTTGCAGTTCCAGTTCTTCCCGCGTGGCCGCCACCGGGACTTTCTTCAGGCCCAGCTTGCCCTCGACCTTGCCGCCGCCCACGTCCACGCGCAAGTCCCATTCATCGCCGGCCACACCAGCCTTGGGCTCCTCGCGCTGCAGTTTGGCTTCCAGGCCCTGCAGGTTGCCCTTGATGAGCTTCAGAGAGACCTTGTCCGGCAGGCCGTCAGGGCCCAGCGCGGCCTCGGCGTTCACCGTGGTGTGCGCGCCGGCTGCGCTGATCCAGGTGACTTCGTCCAGCACCGTGCGGCGCGGCAGCCAGTCCATGGATGCCTCGCCTGGCTTGCCGGCCTGCGCGGGAGATGCGGCAGCCGCGGGGGCCGCGGCCTTTTTTTTCTGCAGCAGCAGCATCACGGCATCAATGCCCTGCTGCGGCAGCACCGCCTTGCGCACCAGCAGGGTCGCCACCGCAAGCCGGCCCGTCAGCAACGGCTGCCATTGCGGCCGCACTTCCAGGCGCTCCAGCGTGATGGGCGGCTTGCTTTTAACCGCGATGCCGCTAAGCGCCACCGCCGGCAAAGGCCAGACGTCCACTGCCACGTGGTCCAGCGCCACCGGCACGCCCAGCGCGGCCGAGGCTTCACGCTCCACGCGCTGGCGGAAATCATCGGTGCTCACCCAGCGGTGCAGCGTGAAGGCCACCACGGCCAGCAGCACCATCAAACCCAAAGCCAGGAACACCACCCATTTGAAAACTTTTGCCATGCGGCTATTGTGGCTTGTCCAAGGCGCGCGCCGGCAGCAAGAATCCGCCGATCCGGCTAGCATGAAGGGCTGTGCGACATTCACGCCACAGCCAGTTCACCACCCACCCACGCAAGGAGGACAAGACACCATGAAGCTTTATTACTCTTCCGGCGCCTGCTCAATGGCACCCCACATCGCGCTGCATGAGTCGGGCCTGAAATTCGAGCATGTGCTGGCGCCCACCAAGACCCACCAGCTCGAAGACGGCACCGACTACTACACCATCAACCCGCTGGGCTATGTGCCCCTGCTCGAGCTTGACGACGGCACACGGCTGGCCGAATGCCAGGCTATCCTGCAGTACATCGCCGACCAGGTGCCCGCGAAAAAACTCGCGCCCGCCAACGGCACGCTGGATCGCTACAAACTGCAGTCCTGGCTGACCTTCATCGGCATGGAGTTGCACCGCGGGTTCACACCGCTGTTCAATGCCGCCACGCCGGCCGAGTACAAGACCATCGTCATCGACAAACTGATGTCGCGGCTGAAGTGGGTGGATGGGCAGCTTGCGGGCAAGCAGTTCCTGATGGGGGATACCTTTACCGTGGCCGATGCTTACCTGTTTACGGTAACCAATTGGGCGCCTCGGGTTGGGGTGGATATTTCGGGGTTTTCTAATATCGCTGCTTTCCGGGAACGCGTTGCGGCTCGGCCTTCTGTGCAGGCGGCTATGAAGCATGAAGGTTTGCTGAAGTAATTCGCGTTTCGGAGATTGATGTTGGTTCGGGTTCTGCTGGCCGGGGGTTGCCCGGCAGCAACTCACTTTTCTTTTGCTTCGCCAAAAGAAAAGTAAGCAAAAGAAAAGGCGACCCTAGTTGCTGCGTCCCTTCGCTTCGCTACGGGCAGCCTGTGGTGCTCGGTCCAGACGGGGTCAAAAACAACTCGCTACGCTGCGCTTCGCTCAAACAAGTTTTTGCCCTGATCCGTCTGGCCCTGCGCTCCTCGGCGCATCCACAAGGGGACCCGGAATACCGAACAGCCGAAAACCAATACCTGAAGAAACATGGGCGCGTCGTGGTGTGCCCTTGTGCGGCCCTTTAATAGCACGAATCTAGCAACCCGTGTTGGGCAAGCCAATCGATTCAGGGCCAAACTGGCCCTGTTTTTATTTCTGTACTTCAGGACTTTTTATGCCCACCTTATTCGATACCAACAAAGCTGGTGACCTCGTCCTTGCCAATCGCATCGTCATGGCGCCGCTCACGCGCAACCGTTCGCCCAATGCCGTGCCGCCGGCCATGGCCCGCACCTATTACGCCCAGCGTGCCAGTGCCGGGCTGCTGATCACCGAGGCTACGGCCATCAGCCACCAGGGGCAGGGTTATTCAGACGTGCCGGGCCTGTACGGCAGCGAGCAGCTCGACAGCTGGAAAAAAGTCACCCATGCCGTGCATGACAAGGGCGGCAAGATCGTGGTGCAGTTGTGGCATGTGGGCCGTGTCTCGCACAACAAGCTGCAGCCGGGCGGCGGCAAGCCGGTTGCGCCCTCGGCCATCACGGCCAAGACCAAGACGGTGCTGATCGAGAACGGTGTGCCGACGTTTGTCGAAACCTCGGAGCCGCGCGCGCTGGAGCTGGACGAAATCCCGGGCATCGTGCATACCTTCGCGGCGGCGGCACGCAATGCGGTGGAGACGGCCGGTTTTGACGGCGTCGAGATCCATGGCGCCAACGGCTACCTGCTGGACCAGTTCCTGAAAGACGGCAGCAACCAGCGCCGCGACGACTACGGCGGCAGCATCGAGAACCGCGCCCGCCTGCTGCTCGAGGTCACGCGCGCCGTGACCGACGCGGTCGGTGGCGGCCGCACCGGCATTCGCCTGTCGCCTGTCACGCCCGCCAACGACGTGCATGACAGCAAACCGCAAGCCCTGTTTGAATACGTGGTGAAGCAGCTGGCCAGCCTGAACCTGGCTTACGTCCACGTCATCGAAGGCGCCACGGGCGGCCCGCGTGAAATTGATGACCGGCCGTTCGACTACCCGGCGCTCAAAGCCGCCTACCGCAAGGCCGGCGGCAAGGGCGCCTGGATGGTGAACAACGGCTATGACTTGGCGCTGGCTGAAAAAGCCGTGGCCGACGGCGCCGACCTGGTGGCCTTTGGCAAGCCCTATATCGCCAACCCCGACCTGGTGGAGCGCCTGCGCGCCAGGGCGCCGCTGAACACGCCCGACAAGAACACCTTTTACGGCGGCGGCGAAAAAGGCTATACCGATTACCCGGCGCTGTCGGCCTGACGCTGCCCCGGGTATACGACGCCCCAAAGGCCGCACGGGTGTCGCCGTGCGGCCTTTTTTTCTGCGCGCCGTGGAGCCCGGCGCTCGGCGCGCAAGCGCTACCATAGCGCCCATGCTCAACAAGCCGCGCATTCTTGTGGTCGAAGACGAGTCCGGCATCGCCGACACGATCCAGTATGTGCTGGCCACCGACGGGTTTGCGCCGGTGTGGTGCAGCAACGCACAGCAGGCCTTGCAGGAGTTTGCCGCCGAGGTGCCGGCGCTGGTCATCCTGGACGTGGGCCTGCCCGACCTCAACGGCTTTGAGCTGTTCAAGCGCCTCCAGGCCTTACCTGGGGGCGGCCTGGTGCCCATGTTGTTCCTCACGGCGCGCAGCGATGAGATCGACCGGGTGGTCGGCCTGGAGCTTGGCGCCGACGACTACATCGCCAAGCCTTTCTCGCCGCGTGAACTGGTGGCCAGGGTGCGCGGCATCCTGCGCCGCAGTGAGCGTGCGCAGCCCCCTGGCCCGCTGCCGGCGGGACCTGCCGCGCCCGCGACGCCGTTCCTGCTCGACGAAGAGCGCCGCCAGATCCGCTTTTACGGCCGCACCCTGGAACTCTCGCGCTATGAGTATGGCATCCTGCGCCTGCTGGTGCTCAAGCCCGGCCGCGTGTACACGCGGGACGAGCTGCTGGCCAGGGTCTGGGAAGACGGCAGCGGCAGCTTTGACCGCACCGTGGACGCCCACATCAAGATGCTGCGCGCCAAGCTCAAGGCCGTGGCGCCGCATACCGAGCCGATACGCACATCGCGCGGCTCGGGTTATGCGCTGAGTGAAGAGCTTCCATCGCCGTGACGAAGAGAAACCGCATTTTCATCGGCATCCTGCTGATCTATGCGGTTGGCATCGCCTTCATGCTCTACCGCCTTGTGGCGGAGCTGGACCCGCGCTACCGCGAGTCGGCCGAGGAGTCGCTGGTTGAAACCTCCCACCTGCTGGCCAGCCTGGTTGAGCAGGACGTGCGCGCGGGCGCGATCGACACCGCCCGGCTGGAGCCGCTGTTCAAGTCGCTCTACGCGCGGCAGTTTCTCTCCCAGATCTATTCGGTCACCAAGACCCGCGTTGAATTGCGCGCCTATGTCACCGACCGGTCGGGCCGGGTGCTGTTCGATTCGCTGGGGCAGCGGCCGGGGGCCGACTATTCGCAATGGCGCGACGTGGGCTACACGCTGCGCGGCGAATACGGCGCGCGTACGACGCCCGATGTGGAGGACGACCCGCTCAGCTCGGTGATGTACGTGGGCGCGCCCATCCGCTGGAACAATGAAATCATCGGCGTCGCCACGGTGGGGAAGCCGGTGACCAGCTTCGGCCAGTTCGTCACCGCGGCGCGTGAAAAAACGCTTTACGTCGGCCTGGTGTCGGTGCTCGCGGTGCTGCTGCTGGCTGTCATTGTTTCGGTCTGGCTGGTGCGGCCCTTCGGCCTGATTGCCGACTATGTGCGCTATGTGCGGGCCCAGCGTTCGCTGAACCTGCCCCGGCTGGGCCGGCGCGCGCTTGGCGTGATCGGCGCGGCTTACGACGAGATGCGCGACGCGCTGGCCGGGCGCAACTACGTGGCCGACTATGTGCAGACGCTGACACACGAAGTCAAAAGCCCCCTGTCGGCGATTCGCGGCGCGGCCGAGCTCTTGCAGGAGCCGGGCATGCCGCAGGCCGAGCGCCAGCGCTTCCTGGCCAACATCACCCGCGAAGCCGGCCGCATCCAGGAAATGGTGGACCGCATGATGGAGCTCACCGCGCTGGAAACGCGCCGTTCGCTGGACAGCGTGGCGCCCGTGGCGCTCAAGCCGCTGCTGGAGGAACTGGCCGGCGCCGCGCAGGACGCCGCCGCGCCGCGCGGTATCCGCATCACCGTCGATGCGTCCATGGACGCTGCGGTGGAAGGCGATGCCTTCCTGCTGCGGCGCGCCGTCAGCAACCTGCTCGACAACGCGGTCGACTTCTCGCCCCAGGGCGGCGAGGTTGAACTCTCGCTGCGGGTTGATGCCCGCGTCGTGCATATCCGGGTGCGTGACCGCGGGCCCGGCATTCCCGAATACGCGCAGGACAAGGTCTTTGAAAAGTTCTACTCCCTGGCCCGGCCCCACTCGCGCAAGAAAAGCACCGGCTTGGGCCTGGCCTTCGTCAAGGAAATTGCCTCGCTGCACCACGGCCGCATAGAGCTGGCCAATGCACCGGGCGGCGGGGCGCTGGCCACGCTCTCGCTGCCGCGCGTGGCGCTGTAGGCGCGGCCGCGCGGCCCGCGCGGGCTTGGGGGCCATGGAACCCCGGCGGGCCTTGCGAGGTTTTCACGCGGATTTCACACAGGCTTCCCAAAAGCTTCAAACCGGCTTCCCGCCTGCCGCCGATGCTTGGCGCCGTGCACTGTCGCACGCCCGCCAAGGAACTTCTTATGGACTCAACCCTGTCACGCCATGCCGCCGCGGCGCGCTGGCTGTGGGCCGCCACCGCCACCGTCGCGGCCGCCTGCTTCATCACTCTCGTCGCGGCACACCCGGTCCATGCCCAGGAGGGCCGGGACGCCACGGCCCCCCGGCAAAAAACCGAGAGCCCCTATTTCTTCGTTAAAAGCGATGACCCCGGCCTGGACCAGCTGCCGCTTAAATCCACCCAGGTGGACGTGCGGATTTCCGGTGTTATCGCCGACGTCACCGTCACCCAGCACTACAAAAACGAAGGCCGGCGCGCCATCGAGGCACGCTATGTTTTCCCGGGCTCGACCCGCGCCGCCGTCTACGGCATGAATGTGCGCCTGGCCGACCGGCTGATCACTGCCAACATCCGCGAAAAGCAGCAGGCCCGCATCGAATACGACAGCGCCAAAAAAGAAGGCAAAACAGCCGCGCTGCTGGAGCAGCACCTGCCCAATGTGTTCCAGATGAATGTCGCCAACATCCTGCCCGGCGACGACGTCAAGGTCGAGCTGCGCTACACCGAGTTGCTGGTGCCGCAGTCGGGCAACTACCAGTTCGTCTTTCCCACCGTGGTGGGCCCGCGCTACAACAGCCCGCAGTCGGAACAGGCCCAGGCCCAGTGGATCAGCAAGCCCTACCTGCCGGCCGGCCAGGCTTCCGCCAGCGCCTTTGATATCAAGGTGCGGATCGCCACGCCCATCGGCCTGAAGGACGTGCGCTCCACCTCCCACACAGTTGACGTGAAAAAGGACGGGGAGGGCGACCGCCATGCCACCGTATCGCTGCGCTCCGGGCTCGAGAAGGGCCGCGACGACAACCGCGACTTCATCCTCGACTACCGGCTGGCCGGCGAGCGCATCGAGTCGGGCGTGATGCTTTACCAGGGCGACAAGGGCGGCGGCGAAAACTTCTTCCTGGCCATGGTCGAGCCGCCCAAGCAGGTCAATGCCCAGGCCATCAGCCCGCGCGACTACATCTTCGTGGTCGACATCTCGGGCTCCATGCACGGCTTTCCGCTGGACACCGCCAAGGTGCTGCTGCGCGAGTTGATCGGCAACCTGCGCCCCAGCGACACCTTCAACGTGCTGCTGTTTTCCGGCAGCAACCGCTTCCTCAGCCCCAGGTCGGTACCGGCCACCCAGGCCAATATCGAGCAGGCAATACGCACCATCAACGAAATGGGCGGCGGCGGGAGCACCGAGCTGATTCCCGCGCTCAAGCGCGTCTATGCCGAGCCCAAGGCCGCCGACATCTCGCGCACTGTGGTGGTGGTCACCGACGGCTACGTCAGCGTGGAACGCGAGGCCTTCGAACTGGTGCGCCGCAACCTGTCGCAGGCCAACCTCTTTTCTTTCGGCATAGGCTCCTCAGTCAACCGCCACCTGATGGAAGGCCTGGCCCGCGCCGGCATGGGCGAGCCCTTCATCATCACGCAGCCGTCCGAGGCCCAGGGCGAAGCCAAACGCTTTCGCCGGATGATCGAGTCGCCTGTGCTCACCAGCGTGAAGGCCCGTTTTGAAAGCATCGATGCCTATGACGTGGAGCCCGCACAACTGCCCGACGTGCTCGGCGAGCGCCCGGTCGTGGTGTTCGGCAAATGGCGCGGCACTTTGAAGGCGGGTAGCCAGGTGGTCATTGAAGGCCGCGGCGCCGAAGGCCCTTACCGCAATGCCGTGCCCGTCGCCGGCACCGGCGCCGCAGGGCAGGACACGGCCGCCTTGCGCTACCTGTGGGCCCGCCACCGCATCGCCGGCCTGTCGGACCAGGAGTCGCTGGAAGGCGGCGACGCCCTGCGCGAGCGCATCACCCAACTCGGCCTGCAGTACAACCTGCTCACGCAGTACACCAGCTTCCTGGCGGTGGACCAGGTGGTGCGCAACACCCAGCCCCAGGATGCCGGCACCGTCAACCAGCCCTCGCCCATGCCGCAAGGCGTGAGCAACCTGGCGATAGGCGCCGAGGTGCCCGGCACGCCCGAACCCGCCACCTGGGGCGCCGTGATCGTGCTGCTGTCGGTGCTGGCCCTGCTGGCGCGCAGGCACCAGCGGTGCAATGACAGCCGCCGGGACAGCGTGCGCTTCACCGCTTGAGAACCGCCATGGCACTTGCGCATCTGCTTCGCTTTCCACGTATGCCCCGCGTACTCCGCCTGCACCGGCTGCTCGGCGTGCCCGCCTTTGTGCGCTGGGGCATTCGCGTCGACACCGCGCCGGCCGGGGTCTGGCTGGCGCTGCTGGCCGCCGCCCTCTGGCCGACCTGGCTATGGATGGGTCGGCGCATGCTGGACCGCTCGGACGACCCGCTCGGCCTGCTGGCGCTGGCCGCATTGGGCGCCCTGGCCTGGCAGCATCGCCACAGGCTGCGCGCCGCGCCACCGCTGGGCTGGCTCGCGCTGGCGCTGGCGGGGGCTGTGCTGGCCAGCGCCGCGCAAGGCGTGCTGCCTGCGCTGGCCGTGTCGCTGCTGGCCTTGCTGGCCATGGCCGCGGGCCTGGCGGCTTACCTGCCGCCCGCCGTGGCGACCGCGCCCATGTTCGGCCTGTCGGTGCTGGCGCTGCCGCTGCTGGCTTCGCTGCAGTTTTACGCCGGCTTTCCACTGCGCGTGATCACCGCTGAAGCCAGCCGCTGGCTGCTGATGGCGGGCCATGTGGTCGAGCGCAGCGGCGCCAGCCTGCGCGTGGACGGCCACCTCGTCATCGTCGATGCGCCGTGTTCGGGCGTGCAGATGGCCTGGTTCGGCTACTTCACCGCCTGCGCCGTCACGCTCTACCTGGCACGCGGCAACCGTGCCTTTCTCACCCGCCTGCCCGCCGTCAGCATGCTCGTGCTGGGCGGCAACATCGTGCGCAACACCCTTCTGGTGGCGGCCGAGGCCTCGGGCCGGCACGTGCCCGGCTGGGCCCATGAAGGCGTGGGCCTGCTGGTGCTGGCGGCGGTGTGCAGCGCCATTGCCTGGGTGATGAGCCGCCCCGAAAGGATGCGCCATGTTTGAAAACAGTTTCGTCAACCGGGTGTTGCACAAGACGCTGTGGGTCCTGCTGTTGCCGGCCTGCATGCTGTGGAACGTTGTTGCCGTGCTTACGCGTCCGGCAGGCATGCCGCAGCGGCTATCCGAAAGCCGCGAGCTTCCCGCGCAGTGGCAAGGATCGCAGCTGCGGCCCCTGGCGCTCAGTGAGGTCGAGGAGCGTTTTGCGCGGAATTTTCCGGGCACGCTGGCGCGCTTTGCCATCGAGCCGCAGCCTGCCGAAGCAGCGCCCCTTGAAAGCGCCGCCGCTGCTGAATCCATCGCCGCGGGGGGCTGGCAGGTACTGGTGCAGCGCGGTGTGGACAAGCCCACCCGCATGCTGCATCCCGCGGCCGACTGCTACCGGGGCCTGGGCTACCGCATCGCGGCCCAGCAGCTGGAGCTTGACCGCCAGCGGCAGCTCTGGCGCTGCTTTGAAGCCACGCGCGGGCAAGCCGGCAGCGGCCAGCGCCTGCGGGTGTGCGAGCGCATCGTCGACGTAAAAGGCCAGGGCTTCACCGACACCTCGGCCTGGTACTGGGCCGCCGCACTGGGCCAGTCGCAAGGCCCGTGGCAGGCCCTCACGGTTGCAAGGCCGCTATGAAGCCGCGCCGCGCAGCCCTGTGGATCGGCGTGCCTCTGGGCGTGCTGGCCCTGCTGGCATCGGTGCTCTTGGCGCTTTACTTCACGGCAAGGGCGGTGCTCGCACCGCTTCCCGGCGAGTGGGCGATACCGCTGCGCGTGGGCCCGGTGCGGCTGCAGGCTGGTGTGCCCTCCCTGATCCGCCTGGCCACGGCGCCCTGGGTTGGGCCCCTGTTGCATGGAAGGACCCTGTCCACCAGTGCCGGGCCGGTCCATATGGCGTGGCTGCCCCACAGCCAGGTGCTGGCTGTGCGCTGTGCGCCGTGCAAGCTTCGGGCACCGGGGCTCGGCAGCGAGCCCCTCAGCTTCGATGAGGTGCAGCTCACCGTGCGCCGGCGCGGTGGGCAGCTCGACGGCGAGCTGTCGTCGGGCAAGGTGCGCGCCCTGTGGCACGGGGATTTGTCGCACGGCCAGTTGCGGCTGAACCTGCAGCTGCCCATGACCCCGGCGGCCGACGGCTACGCCCTGTTCGGCGCGGCGATTCCTGAAACCGCACGCGCCCATATCGAAGGCCGCTTCGCGCTGCAGGCCACGCTGGTCCTGCCCGAGGGCGGCTTGAATATCGTGCCGCAAGTCGAAGGCCTGCAGGTCAGCGGACTGGGCACTGAAGCGTTCGCCACGGCCCGCTCGGGCTGCAGTAAAGCCGCCAGCCGCCTCACCACCAGCAGCTGGCTGGCGCGTGCCGTGGTGGCCGCCGAAGACCAGCGCTTTTTTGAGCACAGCGGCTTTGACCTGGCTGAGTTCAGCGCCGCGCTGGCCCGTAACCAGCGCGATGGCGTGCAGGGCCGCATCGAGCGCGGCGGCAGCACGCTGTCGCAACAGCTGGCCAAAATGCTGGTCACCGGCGACGAGCGCAGCCCGGTGCGAAAACTGCGCGAGTTGCTTTATGCGGTCGAGATGGAGCGCACGCTCGGCAAGCCGCGCATCCTGCAGCTCTACATGGCGCACGCGCCCTGGGGCCCAGGCATTTGCGGTGCCGAGGCAGCATCGAGGCGCTATTTCGGCCGCCCGGCCCATGAGCTCAGTCCGACACAAGCCGCCTGGCTGGCCGCCATGTTGCACAACCCCGGGCTGGAGACCCGGCGCTGGGCCGAGACCGGCCACATCAATGTGGCGCGCACACAGTGGGTGCTGATGGCGATGCGCCCCATGCCGCGCAAGCAGCGCAGCCGGCTCGCGGAAGAAGTGGAGCAGCTGGCATGGCCGGCGCCGGCCGCCGCGCCTTGAGTTTTATTTCTTCAGGAGGCGGCCAGGCGCACACCGGCCAGGGCGGCCTCGCGCGGGTCGGCCGCCTGCGTCACTGCGCTGACCACCGCCACGCCGTCCACGCCGCAGGCCAGCACGCCCGGCATCAGCGTCAGCGAAATGCCGCCTATGGCCACCACGGGGTAGGGCGCGGCGTCCTTCGCCCATAGCGCCAGGCGCTCCAGGCCCACGGGTTCATAAGGCATGACCTTGAGCGTGGTCGGATAGATGGGGCCGATCGCGAGGTAGGAAGGCTGCACGGCCTTGGCCCGCGCCAGCTCGGCCGGCGTGTGCGTGCTCAGGCCCAGCCGTATGCCTGCTTCGCGCAAGGCTTTGATGTCGGCCGTGTCCAGGTCTTCCTGGCCCAGGTGCACGCCGTAGGCGCCGGCCTCGAGCGCCAGCTGCCAGTGGTCGTTGATGAAGACCTGCGCGCCCGGCACCTCGCGTCCGGCGGCCACCGCGGTGCGCACTTCCCACGCAATCTCGTCCGCATCATGGTCCGCCGCCTTGATGCGCAGCTGGATGGTGCGCACACCCCAGGACAGCAGGCGCCTTACCCAGGCGGCGTCGGGAACCACCGGGTAAAAACCGATGGGGCCGGTAAGCGGGGCAAAGGAGGCTGGATTCATAAAAGTCATTCCGGTTGTTACTCCTTCCCCCGCTGGGGGAAGGTTGGGATGGGGGCTCTGCGATCGGGAAGCTGAAGCGTTTGAGGCGCGCTTGCCGTGTTGGCCCCCACCCCTGCCCTCCCCCAGAGGGGAAGGGAGCGGAAACCAGGAGGTCGCATGAGCATCAAGGTGCGTGCCAGAACGGCACACCGACAGTCGGGGTGGAGGCCTGCGCCGCTGCGCGCTCGGGCATGGGGGTGGATTCGTAGGCCGCGCGGCCCGCCGCCACGCCGTCGGCAAAGGCGCGCGCCATGCGCACCGGGTCGCCGGCCTGCGCCACGGCGGTGTTCAGCAGCACGGCATCAAAGCCCAGCTCCATCACGGCCGCCGCATGCGAGGGCCGGCCCAGGCCGGCGTCGACCACCAGCACCGCATCGGGCAAACGCCGGCGCATGGTTTCGAGTGCGTAGGGGTTAAGCGGCCCGCGGCCTGTGCCTATGGGCGCGGCCCAGGGCATCACGGCCGCGCAGCCGGCCGCATGCAGGCGCTGCGCCATCACCAGGTCGTCGGTGGTGTAGGCAAACACGGCAAAGCCCTCTTTCACCAGCGTGGTCGCGGCTTCCAGCGTGGCCACGGTGTCGGGCTGCAGCGTGTAGTCGTCGCCTATGACTTCCAGCTTGATCCAGGGCGTGCCGAAAATCTCGCGCGCCATCTGCGCCAGCGTGATCGCCTCCTCGGCGTTATGGCAGCCCGCGGTGTTGGGCAGGATGCGGCAGTTCATGGCCTGCACGCGCTGCCAGAAGCTGTTGCCGCCGCCGCTCTCGGGCTGCAGCCGGCGCAGGCCCACCGTCAGCACCTCGGTGCCGCTGGCGCGCACCGCATCGCCCAGCACCTGCGGCGAGGGGTAATGCGAGGTGCCCAGGAAGAAACGGCTGGACAGGGTAACGCCCGCGACGGTCCAGGGTGCGCCGTGGGCGATGGGGGATGAGGAAGTAGAAGTGGTGGTGGTGTCCATTCAGCCTCCGGTTATGGGGGTGACGATATCTATGCGGTCGCCATTCTGTATGGCTCGTTCGGGCCACTGTTGCCGCGGAACAAAGCTGTTGTTGACGGCGCAGGCGAATGCGCCTTTGAGTTCGTAGCCGAGCGCCAGCAACAAGGCCTGCAGATTGGCTGCGTCGGTTGCTATGCGTTCGCCGTTCAGCGAAATGTTGAGCGTCGTCATGTCATTCATGCTGTTGTCCCCACGAGTTGATGGACCAGGTCTTCCACCAGCGCCGGCGCGCACAGGTAGCCGTGACGGTAAAGGCCGTTGATATGCCACACGCCGGCGCGCCGCTGCACCGTGGGCCGGTGGTCGTCGAGCGCGGGGCGCAGGGCTGCTGCCAGGCGCAGGACGCGCGCCTCGCCAAAAGCCGGGTGCAGGCTGTGCAGCGCGCTGCCCAGCTCCAGTGTGGAACGCAAGGTCACCGGGCCCGTGTCTTCCGATTCAAGCTCGGTCGCGCCGACGACAAAACGGTGGTTCGGGCGCGGCGCCACATAGAGCTGGTAGCGCGGGTGCATCAGGCGCACCGGGCGCTGCAGGCTCACGCCCTCGCACTCCACCGTGAGCACCTCGCCGCGCACGCCGCGCAGCTGGGGCCATGCGGCCTTGGCGCCCACACCGCGTGCATCCACGGCCATATCCACGTCGTAGGCCTGCCCACCGCATGCGATGCGGCCGTCTTCGACCGCATCGACGGCCCGGCCTTCAATCCAGTGGCCGCCCAGCCGGTCTATCTCCATCGCGAGCGCGGCCATCCATTGGTCATTGGCGAGCTGGCCTTCGCCGTCCAGCAGCAGCCCCTTGTCGAAGCGGCCGGCCAGCGCCGGCTCGGCACGGGCCAGCGCGGCCGCGTCCAGGGCCTGTACCTGCGTGCGTGCGGCTTCGGGCAGCTTGTGCAGCAGCAGGCCCGTGAAATGCGCGAGCGAGCTCTGGTCGGGTGCGTGCGCGACGACCAGTGTTCCTTCGCGCCGGAAGTACACCGGCAGTCCCCGGTCGGCCAGTTCGCCGATCCATTGCGGCCACAGCTGCATGGAGCGCTGGCCCAGCGCGAACACGGTTTCGTCGGACACCGCCAGCTCGGCCAGCGGCGAGAGCATGGCCGCCGCCGTCATGGACGCCGTGGCCAGGTCGCCGCGCGCCCGCGCATCAAACAGGCTCACGCGGCAACCGGCGCGCAGCAGGCGCCAGGCCAGCGTGCGGCCGGCCAGGCCCGCGCCCGCGATGCCGATGTGGAGTGTGCTCACGGCCTTACTCCCTCTCCCTTTGGGAGAGGGCGGGGGTGAGGGCCAGCGGCGTATGAATAAAAGGAGTTCATTGAATTCGGGGACCCCTCACCCTAGCCCTCTCCCAGAGGGAGAGGGAATGGAAGAGGGAGGGGACCAAAGAAGCACAGTCTCAAGAATAAATCTCGCTGCCGCCTTCGCGGAACTCTTTCGCCTTTTCCTCAAAGCCGCTGTGGATTTGCTTGATCGGGATCGTGCCCGCGGCCGGTGCCAGCGTGGTGCTCGCCGGGTTCACCCGTGCGAACTCGCGCACCTCCTGCGAGATTTTCATCGAGCAGAACTTCGGCCCGCACATCGAGCAGAAATGCGCGACCTTGGCGTTCTCCTTGGGCAGCGTTTCATCATGGTAGGCCATGGCGGTGTCGGGGTCGATGGCCAGGCGGAACTGGTCTTCCCAGCGGAACTCGAAGCGTGCCTTGGACACCGCGTTGTCCCACATTTGCGCGCCCGGGTAGCCCTTGGCCAGGTCGCCCGCGTGCGCGGCGATCTTGTAGGCGATCAGGCCCTGCTTCACGTCATCGCGGTTGGGCAGGCCCAGGTGCTCCTTGGGCGTCACGTAGCACAGCATGGCCGTGCCGTACCAGCCGATGTTGGCCGCGCCCATGGCCGAAGAGATGTGGTCGTAGCCCGGCGAGATGTCGGTGATCAGCGGGCCCAGCGTATAGAACGGCGCCTCGAAGCAGGCCTCCAGCTGCTTGTCGACGTTTTCCTTCACCAGCTGCAGCGGCACGTGGCCTGGGCCTTCGATCATCACCTGCACGTCATGCTTCCAGGCGATCTGCGTGAGCTCGCCCAGCGTGTGCAGCTCGGCGAACTGCGCTTCGTCGTTGGCGTCGGCGATCGAGCCTGGGCGCAGGCCGTCGCCCAGCGAGAAGCACACGTCATAGGCCTTCATGATCTCGCAGATCTCGTCGAAGCGCTCGTACAGAAAGCTTTCCTTGTGGTGCGACAGGCACCACTTGGCCATGATGGAGCCACCGCGCGAAACAATGCCCGTCAGGCGGTTCGCCGTGAGCGGCACATAGGCCAGGCGCACGCCGGCGTGGATGGTGAAGTAGTCCACGCCCTGCTCCGCCTGCTCGATCAGCGTGTCGCGGAAGATTTCCCAGGTCAGGTCTTCGGCCTTGCCGTTGACTTTCTCCAGTGCCTGGTAGATCGGCACCGTGCCGATGGGCACCGGCGAGTTGCGCAAAATCCATTCGCGGGTTTCGTGGATGTTCTCGCCGGTCGAGAGGTCCATCACGGTGTCGGCGCCCCAGCGGATGGCCCACACCAGCTTGTCCACTTCCTCTTCAATGCTCGAGGTGACCGCCGAGTTGCCGATGTTGGCGTTGACCTTCACCAGGAAGTTGCGGCCGATGATCATCGGCTCGCTCTCGGGGTGGTTGATGTTGTTCGGAATCACGGCGCGGCCGCGCGCCACTTCGTCGCGCACGAATTCGGCGGTGATCTGCTGCGGGATCGCGGCGTTGAAGGAATGCGCCTTCTTCGGCATGCGCTCGGTGGCCAGGCGCTCGGCCAGCTGCGCGCGCACCAGGTTTTCGCGCACCGCGATGTATTCCATCTCGGGGGTGATGATGCCTTTGCGCGCGTAATGCATCTGCGAAACATTGGCGCCCGCCTTGGCGCGGCGCGGCACCGGTGCATGCGCCATGCGCAGCGCGGCCAGGGCCGGGTCGTTCAGGCGCTGGCGGCCATAGGCGCTGCTGATGCCGGGCAGGGCTTCGGTGTCCTGGCGCTCGTTGATCCAGGCGCCGCGCAGCGGTGCCAGGCCGCGCGTGACGTCGATCGACACGGCCGGGTCGGTGTACACACCCGAGGCGTCGTACAGGCGCAGGGGAGGGTTGGCTTCACGGCGCGGCTCACCGGCGCCTTCGTGCACCAGCGTGTCGGTCAGCGTGACCTCACGAAACGGCACGCGGATGTCGGGGCGCGAGCCCTCGAGGTAAATCTTGGCGGACCCCGGGAACGGTGTGCGCGTGATGCGGCCCGTGAGGTCTTGGGTGTCTACGGTGAGTCGGGTTTTGGCCATGTGGTTCTCCAGGAGGTGGGGTGCCTGCTGGGGAGCCGGGGAGTCCAGGGCGGCGTCTGGCGGTGCCGCTGCGGAATACCGGAGCCGATTGCGTTGTTCCCTACGCGGGGATAATCCCGATCAGGTTCAGCGGGTCTCGCACACTGCGATCTCAGCCTTGGCATTCCTGGTGGAACATCCTTGGCACCCCGACAAGCTGGGGCCATTGTAGGCATCACCAGGCTGCATGGCAAATGACCACGGTCAAGCAGGGGCCGCGGAACTGGCTTTGCCAGGCCGCAGGCGCCGTCCCCTGCAAGGGGAAAAGGCACTACACGAAGTGAGTGCCGATAGGGGTTTGCATGTTCACCAAACTTTACAAGCCGTCATTGCCCGTGCAACGGCGGGGATACAGAGCGTCACCACACTTGCATTCAACCTGAAGCCAAAAGCCGTATGTCACGGCAGCGGATTTTTCAGGCATCTTCTCCCCCTGAAAGGAAGTCCCCATGAAATTCGCATTCAAGCCCTCCGCTTCGCTCAACAGCCTCGTCCTGGCCGGCCTGCTGGCCACGGTGGGCGCCGGCGCCATGGCGCAAACCCCTCCCGCACCCCCCGCAGCCCCCCGTGGCGAGCGCATGGGCAACCATGACCCCGCCAAGATGCAGGCCATGATCGCCAAGCACCAGGCCGAGCTCAAGGCCAAGCTCAAGATCACCCCGGCCCAGGAAGGCGCATGGAACAGCTACACGGCCGCCATGCAGCCGCCCGCCCACGCCCGCCCCACGCCCGAGCAGCGCGCCGAGTTCGACAAGCTGACCACGCCCCAGCGCATCGACAAGATGAAGGAAATGCGCACCCAGCGCATGGCCGAAATGAACGCGGCGATGGACAAGCGCGGTGAGGCCACCAAGGCCTTCTACGCCGTGCTGAGCCCCGAGCAGCAAAAAACCTTTGATGCCGAGCACAAGAAGCACGGCCCGCGCGGCGGCCACCGCGAGCACGGCGGCCCTGCCGCACCAAAAGGTTAAGCCGGATTCGGGGGTCACCCCCAAGCCCGCACCGCAGCCCGGTGCGGGCTTTTTTGTGCACGCTCCAAAGCCGACGGACGCCGCCCCCAGCCCGCGTAGGACGGCATCGAATGCCTGCTTTTGCGCCTCGCGGCCTCACTAAACTGGGTCGATGACTTCAGTCCCAGCCGTCCGAAAGGGCCAGGCGCCGCCCGTTCTGTCGCGCCAAGCTTTCCGTGAGCGTTTCATGCAGTCTTTTGTGGATCCGGCCTTTCGCGCCGAAGACCCGGCCCTTGCGCGCATTGAGGCATTGGCCTGGGATGCCTACAAGGAAGGCCGCAAGGCACCGCACACGCGCAAGGCCGGCGAAGGCTTTGCCGACCCCGACTACCACCTGTCGACCGAGTGGCTGGAAACTCGCGCCCGGCTGCAGCAGGCACAAGCGGACTGGAAAAACCCGGCCACGCCGTCCCGCGTGCTGCTGGTCTGCGGCTCAGCCCGCAACGACGGCACCTGCCCCGGTGAAATCTCCAAGAGCTGGCGCCTGCTGAACACCGCCAAAACCACGCTGGAAGGCGCGGGCATGAAGGCCGACGTGCTGGACCTGAGCCTGCTCACTTCCAGCTACCACCTGCACATCCACCCCTGCAAGGGCTGCGTTTCCACCGCCATGCCGCTGTGCCACTGGCCCTGCAGTTGCTACCCCAACCATTCGCTCGGGCAGACCAGCGACTGGATGGCCGAGATTTATGAGCGCTGGACGGCGGCGCATGGCGTCATCCTGCTCACACCGGTGTACTGGTACCAATCGCCCAGCCCGCTCAAGCTCATGATGGACCGCCTGGTCTGCGCCGACGGCGGCAACGCCGACCCCACCAGCACCCACGGCAAAAAGCCCGAGGAAGCCAAGGCGCTCGAGCTGAAAGGCTGGGACTATCCCAAACACCTGGCCGGCCGTACCTACGGCCTGGTGGTGCATGGCGATGTCGCCGGTATTGAGGGCACGCGGCGCGGCCTCAGCGACTGGCTGGACTGGATGGGCCTGGTGGATGCCGGCAGCCTGGCCCGGCTTGACCGCTACATCGGCTATTACGAGCCCTATGCCACCAGCCATGACGCACTGGATGCGGACAAGGCCGTGCTGGCCGAGGTGCGCAATGTCGCGAATGCGGTGGCCGGCGCGGTCAAACTGCTGCGCGAGGGCGGGTTGCCGCAGCCCGACCAAGAGCTACAGCAGCCGCGGCCCAAATAGCGGCGGCAAAAGGCCGGCCGCGGGACAGGCCCGCGCCCGGCCTTGCTTCAGCCCTTGGGCTTAATCGGGCTTAATGCGCGCCGCCGCTGACGCCGGCACCACCTTGCACACTGCCCTGCACACCACCCTGGATGCTGCCGGCGGCATTGCCGATGCCATTGCTCACGCCGTTGTAGGTGCGCCGGGCGCCGCTTTTCACGGCATGGCCCGTGCGGGCAGCAGCCCGGCCTGTGGCGCGGGCGGTGTCGTCCACCGCGCCCGCGGTTTGCGCACCCAGGGAGCCGGCACCCGAAGCATTGGCGCCTACGCCAACGCCCGCACCGGCACCCACGCGCCCGGTGGCCGTACCGGTGCCGCTGTCGCCACCGGCAGCCGTCGCGTTCGCGCGGGTGGCGGCGTCAATGTTGGTGTTCTGGCCGGCATTGACGCCCAGGTTCACACCCAGGCCTGCGCCTGCGTTGCCGCCGGCTCCGGATACACCGGCGCCTGCGCCTGCACCCACGCCTACCCCAACCCCCAGGCCTTGCGCAGAAGCGCCCGGGGCGGCCAGCGCGGCTGCCAGAGTCAGCGCCACAGCGCCGGGAATCGAACGAATCAGGAACTTGGACATTTCAATCTCCTTGAAAAAGAGCGGGCCTTTGGTCAGGAACGCCCGCCAGGCAGGGCCGCAGCGGTACGCTGCGACTCCCCCTTGCCGTGCAAAGCCAGGAATGGCATCTCACGGCCGGGACTCTTCTACAGCGCGGGCTGGCTGCTTACTTGGTACCGCCCACGTCGGGACCTTGCTTGCCGCCGGTGGAGGTGGCAGCCGCATCACGCGCGGCGGCGTTCTGGGCGCGCTTGGCCGCGCGTTTCTCGCGCTTGGCGGCCTTGGCTGCCGCACGGTCGGCCTTGGCGGCTGTGCGTGCATCGGCATCCTTGGCCACGCCACCCGAGGGTGCGGGATTCACGGCGTCCTTCGATTTGGTGGTGCCGCCGATCTGCGTAGCGCTGTTGGCCACCGGGTTGCCTGAGCTGTTGCCGGCTTCGGCGCCTGCGCGGGCTGCGCTCTTGGTGGCGGGAGCGGCCGCGTTCTGATCCTTGGGCTTGGTGGAGCCGGGCGGTGTCGTGGTATCTGTCTGTGCCTGCACCTGTGCGCCCAGCAACAAGGCGGAAACCACTGCGGCCGCGGCGGGAATGGATTTCATCGAAAACTTCTTCATCGTCATTTCCTCTTCGGTTAGCCAATAAGGCGTGTGAATCAACATGCCCTGATATGGTTACGGGGCTGTTTTCAATTTAGGGGCCAAGGCCGGGGCGGATGTGCCGGAGAGGCCCGCCGCGCCGTGTAGGACACTGCGCCCGCGGCGTGTGGTTGCGGCTTGCTCCGTGAACCTGTTCACGCTACAAGGTACGCCGCGCTCGTGTACAAATAAGTTTCTGTCCTACATCTGGAAAAAGACGCGCGGGGCCACAATGACTTGCGGATGGCCGCTTGCCCGCTTCTGTGTTCCGTTGTTCGGTTGTGTTGTTGGCTTCGCCGTCGCGTTTCCCGCTTTTTCTTATGCAAAATCCGTCACCCGATTCCTCCCGCCGCCGCGCTCCCGATGCGCTGTCCGTCGCCGTGCCCGTCACGCCCCCCAAGGCTGGCACACAGGTGGACATGGCCGCCGTGGAGGCCGACACCCAGACTGCGCTGGCGGCGGTGAGCCCGCAGTCCTCGTTTTCCTTCAAGGTGCTTACGGTCAATATCCACAAGGGCTTTACCTTCTTCAACCGCAAGTTCATCCTGCCCGAGCTGCGCGAGGCGGTGCGCAGCGTGGGCGCCGACGTGGTGTTCCTGCAGGAAGTGACCGGCAACCACGTCAAGCACGCCGACAAGTTCGACAACTACCCCGAGACGCCGCACTACGAGTTCCTGGCCGACACCATCTGGCCGCAGTTCGCCTACGGCCGCAATGCCGTCTACACCAACGGCCATCACGGCAATGCGGTGCTGTCGAAATTTCCCATCGTGCGTTTTGAAAACCGCGACGTTTCCATCAGCGGCCCCGAGCGCCGCGGCCTGCTGCACTGCGAGCTGCAGATTCCCGGCCGCAGCGTCAACGTGCACGCCATCTGCGTGCACCTGGGCCTCATGGAAGCGCACCGCGAGCAGCAGATGGACATGCTTTGCGACCTGGTGCGCAAGGACATCCCGGCGCATGCCCCCGTGGTCGTTGCCGGCGACTTCAACGACTGGCGCCACCGCGCCCATGCACGGCTTGAAAAGGGCGCGGAACTGCATGAGGTCTTTGTGCAGGCCAACGGCAAGGCCGCCAGGACCTTTCCCGCGCGCCTGCCCCTGCTGCGCCTGGACCGCATCTATGTGCGCAACGCCATAGGCCATGCACCCGTGGTGCTGCCCTTGCGGCCCTGGTCGCATCTCTCCGACCATGCGCCGCTCGCGGCGGAGATTGAACTGTGATTTCCTCGACCAACGTTGATACGCTGACCACACAATTTTCCGCCGGGCCGCCCCAAGGAAAATTAGCCCCCTCGGGGGGCAGCGTATTACACGAAGTGAAAAGCGTGGGGGCTGCATGAGTCGTTGGGTCAGCGGCAACCAGTTCCGCCTGCTGGAAAACGGCGAGGAGTTTTTTCCGCGCGTGTTTGAATGCATCGCCGCCGCCAAACGCGAGGTGGTGCTGGAAACCTTCATCCTGTTTGAGGACAAGGTCGGCGAGGCGCTGCATGCGGCCCTGCACCAGGCGGCGCGGCGCGGCGTGCAGGTCGACGTGACCATCGACGGCTACGGATCGCCCGACCTGTCGCCTGAGTTCATCTCCACCCTCACGCGCGCCGGTGTGCGTGTGCATGTGTTCGACCCCGGCCCCAAGCTCTGGGGCTGGCGCACCAACCTGTTTCGCCGCATGCACCGCAAGATCGTGGTGGTCGACGGCGAGCGCGCTTTTGTGGGCGGCATCAACTATTCGGCCGACCACCTGGCCGACTTCGGGCCGCTGGCCAAGCAGGACTACGCCGTTGAGATCGAAGGCCCCATCGTCGCCGACATCCACAGCTTTGTGCGGCGCGCACTGGCCGCCGGCCAACGCAATGCCGGCGCCGAGCCGCCCGCAGGCCTGCGTGAACGCTTTTCCACCCGCGCGCGTTCGCTGGCCGGCGCCTGGCGTGCCGACAGCATTCCCGCCCCGGCAGGCGAGGCCTCCGCGCTCTTCGTCACGCGCGACAACCGCAAGCACACCAACGACATCGAGCGCCACTACCGCGCAGCCATACGCACGGCGCGCAAACGCGTCGTGATCGCCAACGCCTACTTCTTTCCCGGCTACCGGCTGCTCAGGGAGATGCGCCATGCGGCGCGGCGCGGCGTGGACGTGCGGCTCATCCTGCAGGGCGAGCCTGACATGGCCATCGTCAAGACCGCCGCCAGCATGCTCTACCACCACCTGCTGGATGCGGGTGTGCACATCTACGAATATTGTGAGCGGCCGTTGCACGGCAAGGTGGCCGTGATCGACGACGAGTGGGCCACCGTGGGCTCCAGCAACCTCGACCCGCTCAGCCTCTCGCTGAACCTGGAGGCCAACGTCGTCATCCGCGACCGTGCGTTCAACCAGGAACTGGGCGCGCGCCTCGATGCCCTGATTCGCAACAGCTGCAAGCAGGTGACCCACGAAAACCTCGTGGAGCCAACCTGGTGGCGCACCGTGCGCAGCTACTTTGTCTTTCACCTGCTGCGCCGCTACCCGGCCTGGGCCGGCTGGCTGCCCGCGCACACGCCCCGCATCACGCCTGCCGTCCTTCCCACTCCCGCCGGGCCCACCGGCCGCGACCCCGAACCGGTGAGCCAGGCCAAACCCGTGTGAGCGCCTGATGGCCAGCTCCAGCCAGCCCTCCACACGCGGTGCCTTGCGCAGCCGGCCCTGGTGGCCCTGGCTCAGGCGCGGCGCGACCACTCTTTTCTTCCTGCTGGTGGGCTGGCTGCTGGTGTCACAGGCGCGCACCATCCAATGGAGCGAGGTTCTCACCTCGCTCGAAGACTATCCTCTCACCGCCGCTTGGGGCGCCGTGGGCCTTGCCGTGTGCAGCTTCACGCTGTACAGCTGCTTTGACTTGCTGGGCCGGCATTACACGCGCCATGCGCTGCGCGCTTCCACCGTGATGCTGGTGACTTTCACCAGCTACGCTTTCAACCTCAACCTCGGATCGCTGGTGGGCGGCGTGGCCTTTCGTTTTCGCCTGTATTCGCGCCTGGGCCTCAGGCCCGGCGCCATCACGCGCATCATGTCCATCAGCATGCTGGCCAACTGGATGGGCTATGTGCTGCTGGCCGGCCTGGTGTTCAGCCTGCACCCGCCGACCCTGCCGGTGGACTGGCCCGTCCACGCCGGCCACCTGCGGCTGGCCGGCCTTGCGCTGCTCGCCGTGGCCGCGGCCTACCTGGCCACCTGCACCTTCACGCGCCGGCGCCACTACGTGCTGCGCGGCCACACCATAGAGCTGCCGTCGCCGCGGCTGGCCGTGCTGCAGCTACTCATGGGTGCCGGCAACTGGCTCACCATGTCGGGCATCCTGTACATCCTGCTGCAGCACCGCATCGAGTTTTCCGCCGTCGTCAGCGTGCTGCTGCTGGCGGCCGTGGCCGGTGTCATCACCCACATCCCGGCCGGCCTGGGCGTGCTGGAGGCGGTGTTTGTCGCCCTGCTGTCGCACCTCATGCCGCAGGCCGAACTGCTCGCGGCCCTGGTGGCCTACCGCGTCATCTACTACCTGGCGCCGCTGGGTATCGCCACGGCGGTCTACGCGGCGATGGAAGCCCATGCCCGCAAGCTGGCCCGGGTCGCCAGGGCGGCCAAAGCAACCCAACCCCCGCGAAACGCCCGGCCCGCAACACGCTAGGCCGCCCGAAGCCGGCATCCAGGCGCTTTCCGCCGGGTTTAGGCGCCAAAACCACAAGGCACAAGGGTTTTGGTGTCAGGCACTGTGCTCATGAACCCAAAGTACTGTATATTGATACAGTGTTTTGATTTGTCTGTCCTGGCGATGCGCCGCCCGCACCCAGGAATTCGGCTTCTTTGCCTACAGCGGCGTTTGAACCCAGCGCCGCACCATGAAGTCTGAGCCACAAACAGAAAGGATTTTCCGCATGGGCGTGATGAATGACCTGCTGACGACCGATCTCTTTCCCCAGGCCGTGCTGCCCGTCGCGCTGCGCGGCCAGGCCGACTTCGAAGGGTTTCGCCGTGCCGCGCGCGGCCTGCTGGCGCAAAACATCCTGCCCGGGCAGCTCAGCTGGCACTGCGACGATGCACCGCTGCAAGGTCCGCAAGCCGCCGGCAGCGCGCACAGCCCGGCCTTCAGCGATGCCCCTGCCGTCAGCGTGCCGTCCGAATTCCTCGCGCTGTGCCAGTCCGTGGTCATGCACCGCGACCCGCAACGCTTCCAGCTGCTCTACCGCCTGCTGTGGCGCCTGGTGCACGAGCCCGAACTGCGCCACACTCCGCAGGACCCCGACATGGAGCAAGCCCGCCGCATGGCCGACGAGGTGCGCGAAGACATTCGCAAGATGAAAGCCCAGCTGCGCTTTCGCTCGGTGCAGGACGACACCTTCAGGGCCAGGCCCCAGGGCGGGCCGCTGCATGTCGCCAGCTACCAGCCCGAGCACCATATCGTCGAGGCCGTGGCCCCGTCTTTCGCCAAGCGCTTTTCCCTGATGCGCTGGGCCATCCTCACGCCCGAGGGCAGCGTCGAATCCGATTACCTGGGGCCGCAGGACTTCATGGCCGACTCGGCCAGCGATGGCCTGGCCGCGCTGCGCTTCGGGCCTGGCGCTGACCCCGAATGCGCACCCGCGCTGGATGCGGGCGAACAGCACTGGCTTGCGTACTATGAGCAGGTTTTCCATCCTGCGCGCCTGGCAAGGCGGCGCTTGCTGCAACAGCAGGTTGTGGTGCAGCGGCGTCGGAAAGGGCGTGGTCTTGCTGGTGGCCGCAAGGCGCACGTTGGCAAGGTGCTGAGCCCTGGGCGCGCCGGTGGGCAGGCGCTGTCGATCTAGCCGCCAGGTGAACCCGAATCTGAGGCCGGGTCTTGCCCGGCCTTCGCGCTGTTCCCTCTCTACCTCTGTTTCTTCTGTGCTCTCTTCTTCGTTCTGCTGGCCGGAGGTTGCCCGGCGGCAACTCACTTTTCTTTTGCTTCGCCAAAAGAAAAGTAAGCAAAAGAAAAGGCGACCCTGGTTGCTGCGTCCCTCCGCTTCGCTACGGGCAACCTGCGGTGCTCG
>Ga0102591_1000529_pt1 | contig 71078 bp, 68 predicted proteins | sample AraplaCol_mCL_r2_2_FD_76860 | JGI IMG/M metagenome (GOLD analysis project Ga0102591, IMG submission 76860) | Arabidopsis root microbial communities from North Carolina, USA - plate scrape MF_Col_mCL_r2 (SPADES assembly) (version 2) | ecosystem: Host-associated > Plants > Roots > Endosphere... | reverse complement strand
TCGCCATTACCGCCGTCATGCGAAAGCTCATCATCATCGCAAACGCATTGCTCAGGGATGGCCGCATATGGGAACCAACCCGTACTTGACCAACACGGATACTCTAGATTTTCTCCGGTCAACCCCGGAGATCGCCATGCCGCATTTCAACAACATCTCGCACCAGTTCTTCGGCAAGCCGCTCAGCGAACTCGGCGAGATCGAGCGCCGCATCCTCGCCTACGCCCGCGAGCGGCGCACGCTGACCACCGATACCAATGCGGCCTTCGCTGCCGAGCAAACCTTAGGCGACAGGCTCGCCGACAACATTGCCCGCGTTGGCGGCTCCTGGAGCTTCATCGTCACCTTCTGCAGTTTTCTCGTCTGCTGGGTCATCGTGAACTCGGTGCTGTTGGTGACCGGAGCGTTCGACCCCTACCCCTACATCTTTCTCAACCTCGTGCTTTCCATGCTTGCCGCACTGCAGGCCCCAATCATCATGATGTCGCAGAACCGTCAGGCCGAACGCGACCGCTTCGCAGCGTCCAAGGACTACGAGGTCAATCTCAAGTCGGAAGTCGAACTGATCGCCCTGCATCACAAGGTCGACGACGTGTTGCTGCGTGAGATTTCGGAACTGCGTGCCGACCTCGCAACGCTCAACCGCCAGCTCGAGCACTACCGTCCAGCACCCGGGCAGGACTGACCGAACACCCACGACACGCAGGATCAGATCCCGCGGTGCCGCGGCGTAGCGCGGGCGCCCACACCCCCGCTTCGCTGCCATCGGCAACTTATTGGAGTATGAAAAAATTAATATTTGAGGACCATCTTATGGGTGCAGGGACATTCGAAAAAAAATACAGCAACGTGGGTACGCGGAGATGCTGCAATGTCCAACTTCAAGCGCCTTTTCGGCGGCCGAGACGGCGCCGCTGCAATCGAATTCGCAATCATAGCGCCGCTCTTCTTCCTTTGCGTGCTGACCTTGATCGCCTACGGCGTCTATCTCAGCACAGCGCATTCCATACAGCAGATCGCCGCCGATGCCGCGCGCACAGCCATCGCTGGACTATCCCAAGGCGAGCGTGAACGCCTCGCGACCGACTACATCCGCCGCACCACGATGGATCAGGCCTTCATCAAATCCTCGCGTATGACCGTGACCGTCAAAGACGACGCCAGCAACGCCAACCAGTTCACCGTTCGGATCAAATACGACGCCGCCGACCTCCCGATTTTTAACCTTTTCACGTTCGCGATGCCGAGCAGCCAGATCGAGCGCTTTGCAACCATACGCGTGGGAGGGGTCTGACATGGCGTGGAAATCAACGCGACTGCGCACGCTGCTCCGATCACAAGACGCCAATATCGGCATCTCTGCCGCACTGGTCATGCCACTGGTCATCGCCTCAATGGGGCTCGGCATCGACTACGGCTATCTCACCGTGCAGAAACGTGAGATGCAGTCGGCGGTCGACCTTGCCGCGATCGCAGCGGCCGCCAATATCACGTCGGCCGAGAAGGCCGTGCTCAACCATTTCTCCAACAATGGCCTCAACTACGCCGTGGCCACGCCGACCGGGCTGATGACGGTCGATGGCAAGGTGCTGCCGCTGAGCGATGTCGGCACGGGCAAGGTGGATGGCGTGGCCACGCTGGCGCGCGGCCGCTATATCCCCGACCCGTCCGTCGAGGCCGGACAGCGCTTCATCAAGGACGCAACGCCGACCGATGCCGTTCAGGTTCTGCTGGAAAAGAAAGGCCAGATCTTCCTTGCCTCCATGTTCAGCGCGCCGCCGGATTTAAGCGTCATCGGCACGGCCGCCAGCTCCAAGATTGCCGCCTTCTCTGTCGGCTCGCGTCTCGCCAGCCTGAACGACGGATTGTTGAATTCGATCCTCGGGCAAATGCTCGGCACGACCATCTCCCTCAAGGTGATGGATTATCAGGCTCTCATCGACGCCGACATCGACGTCCAGCCGTTCCTGAAGATCGTCGCGACAAAGCTGAACCTGACCGCCGCCTCCTATGAGGACGTGCTGAAGGCCAATCTGACCATGCCGCAGTTGCTCTCCTCGATGCGGCTCGTCCAGGGTCTTTCAGGCACAGTGACAGCCGCGCTGAAGAGCATCGAGCTTTCGACCGCAAACAACAAGAAGACCGTCACACTGGCCCAGATCCTCAACCTCGATCCGAAAAAGAGCCTGCAGATCGATGCCGGTTCCGATTGGGCGATGAAGATCAGCGCGCTGCAGATCGTCTCCGCGGCCGCCGCAATTGCCAATGGCGAACACCAGATCGCGCTCAACGCCGTGACCGGGCTTCCCGGCATCGCTTCTGCCAAGGTCAAGCTCGCGATCGGCGAGCCGCCGGTCCAGACGCCCAGCCACCGCCTCGGAACCCCGGGGGCGGCCGTGCGCACCGCCCAGACCCGCCTCGCCGTCGAAGTCAACGTCGATGGCCTTGCGGCCCTTGCCGGCATCCGCATCAGACTGCCGATCTACGTCGAACTTGCCTATGCCGAGGCGAAACTTGCCGACATCCGCTGCTACGGCGGTACTCCGGAAAACGCGGCGGTCAGCGTCGACGCGGTGCCGGGCATTGCCGAGATCGCGATCGGCGACGTCGACCCGACAGTGCTCTCGAACTTCTCGTCGGATGCCCGCGTGCAAAGGGCCCGCCTCGTCGATGCCCTCGTCGTCAAGATCGATGCGCTCGCTCATGTCGAAGCACAGAACCTCAAGGTCTCGCGCCTGAGCTTCAGCCCATCCGAGATTGCGACTCGATCGATCAAGAGCGTCTCCACGAAGGATATTCTCACCTCCACGACCCAAACCCTGCTCAACAACCTCGACGTCAACATCCAGGTTCTGTTCCTCACGCTCGGCAGCCCGACGATCGTCCAGCAGGCTCTGGCCCAGACCTTGGGTTCCGTCACCAAGCCGGTCGATGATCTCCTTTACAACCTGCTCCTGCTCGTCGGCGTCCGGGTCGGCGAGGCCGATGTGCGCGTCACCGGCGTCAAATGCCAGCCGCCTGTGCTGGTGCAATGATCGAGATCCAGCAATCGAACGGGGCGCCTGACGGCTGAACGTCAGGTGCCCCGTTTGAACAAAATCGGTTGTTCGCACGTTATGGGCAAGCTACTCCTACTAAAAGGGGTTAGGCTGAGTGGCGGCTGGCGACCGGGCATCTTGAAATTCAAGCATCCGGCACGCCGCGCAAGCTTCGGGGGGTGTGCGCAGCAAATGCGTGTCGTGGCAGAGCATGAGGGCGTTGCGCCAGTTGGTGCGCTTGCCTTCACCGCAGAAGATTTTCGCAATCATCCGAACTTCCGGGCGATCCTTCAGGCGAGCGCCCGCGATCTGATGTCGGTGTTTGATGTCTTCCCTCGAGTTGCCCGCCTCGTCGCCTCCCATCAGAAATGGACGCTGAGCCAAGCCGTCTACACACTTCACCTCGAGCGCGATCCAGCGAATCCGGAGACGGGTATCACCACCGCGCGCCTGCTAAAGTTCATGCATGAGATGGGCGGCGCCAGCCGCAATACCGCTGCCGCCTTCATTGCCGAACTGCTGACCTACAAGCTGCTGCGCGATACCAATGGCGGTCGTGCCAGAAAGAAAGTGCGGCCCCTGGAGCCGACCGAAATCAGCGAAGGGGCGATGTTGCGCTGGTTCATGAGCCAGATGGGCACGCTCGACCGTTTCGACGGCAAGGGCCGCCTTCAGCGCGTCGAAGCCGATCGGACGATCTTTGAGCGCGCCCAACCGATCGCCACCCGCCTGCTGCTCGCCGACCGGCGGTGGAACGAGCCGCCGGAAGCTGTGGCCGCCTTCGTCTGGACCGAATGCGGCGGCCTGCTGCTCGACGATCTCATGTCGCGGCCGCAAAGCCTCGATCCCGTCGACGGCAAAGTCTGGCTCGAAGCGAGCCTCTCGGAACTCGCCACGCACTACATGATCTCCAACACGCATATCAGGCGCATTTTCACCCGCGCCCAGGATGCGGGCCTCATCGGCCGCGCCGGCGAAGGCCAGCGCGGGCTGTTCTGGCTAGGCGAACGCCTGCTCGACGAATATTGTCAGTGGCAATCGGTCAAGATGGCCGGCCTTGCCAATGGCTATGAGCAGGCGGTTCGGCAGGCAACAAGCACGCCGGAGTGATCGCTCAGCTGCGTCCGGCCGCATATTTCGGCAAGTCGTCGGTGATTTCGTAGAAGTCGCCCTGGTCTTCGCAGAAGATGTGATAGCCACCCTTCAGCACGGTCGGCTTCTCGAAGGCCCCAGCCATGATCGAGATGTAATCCTGCCCGTCGCCCTTCCAGAACAGGGCCGAGCCGCAGATCCGGCAAAAGCCACGGCTGGCGCTGTCGCTTGCCCGATACCAAGTGACATGCTCCATTCCCTCGACCTCAAGGCCGTCGTTCCGGACATTCGTCGCGGCGTAGTAGAGCCCGGTCTGCTTCCGGCATTGGCTGCAATGGCAGTAGATCAGCTCGCGCAGCTCGCCCTGTGCGGCAAAGCGCACTGCCCCGCAAAGACAGCTTCCCTTGTGAACGTCCGGCATTGTTCCCCCAAAGCGAAATCGTGATGCATCACCCTGTCATGCGGTGGATAAGGCGGCACGATTGCGCGCGCCGCTTCCTGCTCCAGACACGAAAATGCCGGACCAGCTTCCAGAGCGGGCCCGGCATTGTCAAATTCAAAACTCCCAAGCGACGTTCAGAAAGCCTGAACGATGCCAGGGGATTAGATCAGCCGTTGACGACCATCTTCTTCTCGTCGCGGCCGCCCTTCATGCGCTCGGCCAGCAGGAACGCGAGTTCCAGCGCCTGGTCCGCATTGAGGCGCGGATCGCAATGGGTGTGGTAGCGGTCGGCAAGATCGTCGCCGGAAAGCGCGCGCGCACCGCCGGTGCATTCCGTCACGTCGTTGCCGGTCATCTCGATATGGATGCCGCCCGGATGCGTGCCCTCTGCCCGGTGAATCTGGAAGAAGCTCTCGACTTCCGACAGGATCCGCTCGAACGGGCGGGTCTTGTAGTTGTTGAGCGTGATCGTGTTGCCGTGCATCGGATCGCAGGACCAGACGACCTTCTTGCCTTCGCGCTCGACCGCACGGATGAGGCGCGGCAGATGCTCCGCCACCTTGTCATGGCCGAAGCGGCAGATCAGCGTCAGGCGGCCGGCTTCGTTGGCCGGGTTCAGAAGATCGATCAGCTCCAGGAGACCATCGGCCGTCAGCGACGGGCCGCACTTGAGACCGAGCGGGTTCTTGATACCGCGGCAGTATTCGATGTGCGCATGGTCGGGCTGGCGGGTACGGTCGCCGATCCAGATCATGTGGCCGGAGGTGGCGTACCAGTCGCCCGAGGTCGAGTCGACACGCGTCAGCGCCTGCTCGTAACCGAGCAGCAGCGCCTCGTGGCTCGTGAAGAAATCGGTCTCGCGCAGGCTCGGATGGTTTTCCGAGGTGATGCCGATCGCCTTCATGAAGTCCATGGTCTCGGAGATGCGGTCGGCGAGCTTGCGGTAGCGCTCTGCCTGCGGGCTATCCTTGACGAAGCCGAGCATCCACTGGTGCACGTTGTCGAGGTTGGCATAGCCGCCCATGGCGAAGGCGCGCAGAAGGTTCAGCGTTGCAGCCGACTGACGGTAGGCCATGATCTGGCGTTCCGGGTTCGGGATACGCGCTTCCTCGGTGAACTCGATGCCGTTGATGATGTCGCCACGGTAGGACGGCAGCGTCACGTCGCCCTGCTTCTCGACGCCCGAAGAACGGGGCTTGGCGAACTGGCCGGCTATGCGGCCGACCTTCACCACCGGCTGCTGCGCGCCGAAGGTCAAGACGACGGCCATCTGCAGGAAGGCGCGGAAGAAGTCGCGGATCGTGTCGGCGCCATGCTCGGCGAAACTTTCAGCGCAGTCGCCGCCCTGCAGCAGGAAGCCGCGGCCTTCGGCAACATTGGCAAGGGCACTCTTCAGACGGCGCGCTTCGCCTGCAAACACAAGCGGCGGATACTTCGCGAGGCTCGCTTCGGTCGCCTCAAGCGCTGCCAGGTCCGGATAGTCCGGCACCTGCTGGATGGGTTTCTGCCGCCAGCTGTTTGGAGTCCAAGTCTGTGCCATTTCGATCACCTGTTGTCTGCCGCGGATCTATCCGCGCGGGTCGCGCCCTGACGGCCGAAGGTGGCCGCCCGGTATTCGGAAATTTCACTCATGTCCGCGTGCCCTGCCCCAACGCAAGATTATTGCGCCAAGCTCGCCCGAAGCCGGTGACTTCGCGGATGCGGGCTTATAGACGTTAAGCGAAGGCTTGGAAAGACATCCTACCAGAATTCATCGGCTCCGGCGCCTGCAAAGCAAGGCACCGGCTGCCGGGGCCTCAGACCCGCTCGCCCTTGCGGATGCGGTAGGACGGCGAATACATCGTCACCAGTTCTTCCGCCGCCGTCGGGTGCACCGCCATCGTCCGGTCGAAATCGTCCTTGGTGCAGCCGGCCTTCAGCGAGATGCCGAGCAGCTGGGCCATCTCGCCCGCATCATGGCCGAGGATGTGGGCACCGAGCACCTTGCGGTCGGCAGCGTTGACGATCAGCTTCATGATCATCTTTTCCTTGCGGCCCGAAAGCGTCGCCTTCATCGGCCGGAATTCGGCGCGATAAACGTCCAGCTCGTCGAAGCGGCGCGTCGCCTCTTCTTCCGTCAGACCGACGGTGCCGATCTCCGGCTGCGAGAAGACGGCGGTGGGGATCAGGTCGTGATCCGGCGACACCGGATTGTTCTTGTACTCGGTCTCGATGAAGCACATGGCCTCGTGGATCGCGACCGGCGTCAGTTGCACGCGGTCGGTGACATCGCCAAGCGCATAGATGCCCGGCGCACTGGTGCGCGAGAACGCATCGACGATGATGGCGCCGCGCTCATCGGTCTTGACGCCAGCCGCTTCGAGGCCGAGCCCCGTGGTGTTCGGCACGCGGCCAAGCGCCAGCATCACCTGATCGACGGCGATGTCGCCGTGCTTCATCGTGCGTGCGACACGCTTCCCAGCATCATCGAGGGCGACCGACTGGATAAGGTCCTCGCACAGGATACGGATGCCCTTCTCTTCCATGGCCACATGCAGCCCGCGGCGCAGGTCTTGATCGAATCGCGAGAGAATTTCCTTGCCGCGATAGATCAGCGTCGTCTCGACGCCGAGGCCGTGGAAGATGTTGGCGAATTCGACGGCGATGTAGCCGCCGCCGGCAATTAGGATCGACTTCGGCAGGTCTGCGAGATCGAAAGCCTCGTTCGAGGAAATGCAGTGCTCGTGTCCCGGCAGCGCGTCATGCGGCGTCGGATGACCACCGACGGCGATCACGATCCGCTCGGCCGTCACCGTTTTGCCGCTGTCGAGCAGACGAACCGTATTGGGACCGACCAGCTCGGCGCGCGTATGCAGGATTTCGGCGCCGGCATTGTTGAGGCCCTTCTGATAGAGACCTTCAAGACGGGTAATTTCCTGCTCCTTGGCGGCGACCAGTTTCTGCCAGTCGAACCGGCTTTCGCCGACCGACCAGCCAAAGCCGGCTGCGTCCTCGAAATGTTCGGAAAACTGCGACGCGTAGACATAGAGCTTCTTCGGCACGCAGCCGCGAATGACGCAGGTGCCGCCGTAGCGAAACTCCTCCGCAATCGCCACCTTCTTGCCGAGGCTCGCTGCCAGGCGCCCGCTCCTGACGCCGCCGGATCCGCCACCGATCACGAAGAGGTCATAGTCGAAAGCGGGCATGGGCAGTCTCCTGAAAGCAAGCGGGCCGAAATGGCGAAATGGAAAGCGCGCCGAACAATCTCGCGTTCGGCAGCCGGTGCGGCCAGCCGAAGGCCGCGCCGCAGGGCACATATAGTGGTGCCTCCAGCCAAAAGAAAAGCCCGGATCTCTCCGGGCTCCTCGAAACGTGATGAACCGTGGGCGGCGACGGTTATTGTGCCGGCGCCTGGACGGCGCCCTCGGCAGCCGGCTGCGTGCTGCCAACCTTTTCGTCGAGCGACTTGGTGGCTTCCTGGGTCAGATCGCGGGAAACGCCTGCGGCCCAGATGTCGGCGGCCTTCAGCAGTTCGCGCGAAGCGATCGGGCCGTTATCCAGGAGCTTCTTGCCGGCGGACGAGCCGTAAAATTCGGTGATCGCGTTCAGTTCTTCGAGCGAGAAGGTCTTGGCGTAGATCGTCGCCGCTTCGTTCTCGAGATCGGCACGGCGCGCGGCAAGGCTAAGTGCCTTCTCGTCGACGGTTGCCGTGATCAGTTCCTGATGGTTCGGCGATGACTGGATCAGCGTGTTCTTCAGCCGCTCGGCAAGGTTCGGCAGAATGTTGTCGAAGCTGTTGGTCACGCCAAGCGCTGCGATCGTCGCGCGCGCCGCCTTGATCTGCTCTTCGGAGACGTCCTGGGCCTGCACCGCCGGAATCGATGCGGAAAGCAGAATCGCGGTGGCAGCGAATGTGCGGACAAGACCTGCGAGTTTGTTCATTTTTACCCTTGCTCCTGTGTTTGTCGCATGCTGCCCGGGCGATTTCCGCCGCCAGGCCCGCATGTGTGGAAACCTGTTGTCTTTACCGCTCCCAGCCCATTGCGGGCTGTCGGGAGCCAGCTCAGGACGCAGTCAGAATGCGTGCCTGCTCCGGCCCTGCAATGATTGCCAGCGACGCGATGTCGATGAAAAGCCCGTGCTCGACGACGCCGGGAATGGCATTCAGCTCCCCCGCGAGCGCATCTGCATCAGGAATACGGCCAAAAGATGCATCGAGAATGAGGTGTCCACCGTCGGTCTTGAAGGCGCCGTCGTGCGATTGACGCACGGCGATTTCGCCGGAAAGGCCGAGCCGCGAAGCGACTTTCTCGATCGCGATCCGCGTTGCCACCTGACCGAAGGGATTGACCTCGATCGGCAGCTTGAAGGCACCGAGGACCTCGACCACCTTCGATTCGTCGGCGATCACGATCATTCGCTTCGACGTGCTCGCGACGATCTTTTCGCGCAGCAATGCGCCGCCGCCGCCCTTGATCAGCCGCAGCCGGCCATCGACCTCGTCGGCGCCGTCGATCGTCAGGTCCAGTTCCGGCAGCTCATCGAGCGATTTCAACGGCACACCGAGTTCGAGGCAGAGCCGCGCCGTGCGCTCCGAAGTGGGAACGCCTTCGATACGGAAGCCGGAGGCGACCTTCTCGGCCAGCAGCCGGACAAATTCCTCAGCCGTGGAGCCCGTACCGATGCCGAGGCGCATGCCGTCTTCGACATATTCCAGAGCCGCAGCCGCGGCTTTGATTTTCATTTCGCGGGCGTCCATGCGCCAGTCGCTCCCTTGTAATTCCGACGGACGGCTTTGCTGCAAGCAGCGAACGGCCGGCCCGTTTTCCGCTGAGACACTTACACGCCCGGCGACGCAAACAAAAGTCAAAATGAAATTGCCGCCAAGGATTCCGCAGGACTTGGGACATGTACTCCCCATTGCATTCTGCTGTCACTTCGCCTACCCGAACGGCAACGTTTCCGGTGCCATGAGGTTTTTCGGTGTCATCTCCCATAGTCGTCTTCGATCTCGATGGAACGCTTGTCGATACCGCGCCGGACCTGGTCGCGAGCCTCAACCATGCGGTGACCCAGGCCGGCATCGCACCGGTCGGCTATGCGGATCTCACCCATCTTGTCGGGCACGGCGCACGCGCCATGATCGAGCGCACCTTCGCGCTCCGGCAAAAGCCGCTCGCTGAAGACGTGCTGGAATGGCAGCTCAAGGAGTTCGTCGATTTCTACCACGGCTCGATGCCCGGCGATTCGCTGCCCTATCCGGGCCTCATCGACGCGCTCGACCGGCTCTCCGGCGCCGGCTTCAAGCTGGCGGTCTGCACCAACAAGCCGGAAAAGCTGGCAACGCGCCTGCTCGAACGCCTGGGGCTGATCGAACGCTTCGCCGCGATTTCGGGTGGCGACACTTTCGAAGTGCGCAAGCCGAATGCCGAGCACCTCCTGAGAACCGTCACCAATGCCGGCGGCTCGGCCGAACGCTCGGTGATGGTCGGCGACAGCCTCAACGACTTCCTCGTCGCGCGCAATGCAGCGGTGCCGTCGATTGCGGTTCCTTTCGGCTACTCGGACGTCCCCGTCGAAAGCCTCGAACCGACGAAAATCATCAGCCACTTCGACGAGCTGACACCGGAACTGGTCTCGGCGCTGCTCGAAGCCCGATGATCGAATAGAAAAAAAGGCCGCTCGAAGCGGCCTTTTCTTATTCTTGTGTCTTATCCTTCGGCCCTGCGGGCGCCGCGCGTCGCGTCAAAGGCGCGGTTCATGTACATGTCACGCTCATAGACGTCGTCGAAATACTCGACGACACCATCCTTGTTCGGCCAGGCCGTGAAGTAGGCGACATAAACCGGCACCTTCACCGGAACCTGCAGCGCCTTGTTGCCGCCGCCGGCAATCTCCTTGCCGACGTCCTCGACGCTCGTACCGAGCACGGCCGCCGCCATCAGGCGCGGATCGGCAAGCCGCACGCAACCGTGGCTGAGTGCCCGGTTGTCGCGCTTGAAGAAGCTCTTCGACGGAGTGTCGTGCATGTAGATCGCATGCGCGTTGGGGAACAGGATTTTCAGCTCGCCGAGCGCGTTGTCGCTGCTCGGCGGCTGGCGTACTGCGACCGAAGCGGTCGAGCCGTTCCAGTTGACCGACGCCGACGGAACCGGCCGGCCGCCGACTTCGACCTGGTAGCCCATGCGATCGAGATAGTTCGGGTCGCTGCGGAGCTTCGGCAGCATCTCGTTGACGATGATCGACTGCGGCACGCCCCAGTACGGATTGACCTCGACGGTCTGGATCTCGTCCTGGAAGAAATAGGTCTGGTTCGTTTTCGAGCCGACGACCACGCGCATCGAGAACTGCTCGGCGCCCTGGTCGGTATAGGTTGCGGTGAAGGCCGGCTGGTTGATGAAGACGTAGCGGCCGCCGAGGCCATCCGGCAGCCAGCGCGCCTGCTCCATGGCGATCTCGAGCTTGTTGATCTTGTTCGCCACGCTGTCGCCACCGGTCAGGATGCGCACCGACGCCTGGCCGACGACCCCATCAGCCTTCAGCCCGTGTTCCTTCTGGAAGGCCTCCACCACGGTTACCAGTTCCGGCGTGTATTCCGGCGCTCCCTGGTAAGCGGCAAGAACCGCCGCATGTTCGGTCTTCAACGCTTCCGAGCCCTTGAGGCGAATACCGGCAATGATGTTGGCGAGCTCGGGATTGCTCTGACCCGGCTTCAGCAGCGTGCCCGGCGCGATCTCGACGCGCTGCTCGGCGCCCGTTTCCGCCCTCAGCTTCTCCAGTTCGACGGAGAGTGCCGCAAATTGCGCGCTCTTCGGGTTCTGGTCGTTGAGAAGCGTGGCGACGTCGTTGCTCGCAGACAGCTTGTCGAGAAGCGGGGCGAGTTCGACAGTCTTGCGCTTGAAGTCGTGGTAGCCGGAGATCTTGTTCGGATCGATGCGGCCGCGCACGGTGTCCTGCGCATAGGTGAGCGTTGCCGCCGACAGCGCGATTTCGAACTGCAGCAGTTCCTTTTCGCGCGCGATCATATCGCCGCGGTCGAAAGTGTCTGCCGGTACGTTGACGGCATAGTCCTGCGGGTCGAGGCCGACCTTGGCTGCATCGGCGAGAACGTCGACCGCTGCCTTTGCCTTGGCGTTCACGCCTTCGGCGCCGATCCAGATGTAATCCATGCGGGTCCCGTAATGGGCTTCGACCGCCTTGGCGACGTCGCCGGACGCGCGAACGTTGATATCCGGCAGGAACTGCCGCGCGTCGGCAAGCGGCGTGCGCAGCATCGGCGGCAGCGCATCGTTGCGCACGGAGCCGGTAACGACCGGGTCGAGCAGCTTGTCGGTCGAGATGCGACGCAGCGGCTCCGCCTTGTAGGTGTAATATTTGGGGCCCGTGACCTTCGGCAGCGGCTTGGCCGCCTGCTGCGGGTCGACCATCGTGCCCATGCCCGGCAGCGGCTGGTTCGGCTGAACCTGCTGAGCCTCGGTCTTCTTCCGGCCTGCCCGGATGAAATCGCCAAATGTGAAGGCCGAAGCCGGCCGCGCATCCATGGTCGCGATCGCACAGCCGCTCATGAGCGCCACGACCGCTGCCGTCTTAATTACTCTCATATGAAACTACGTCCCCGTATCGCGTTGTCGCCGAATTCGACTGAAGCCAGATTCTCGCCACGCCCTCGTGCACTGAAAGTTATAGAAAAGGATGGTGAATGAAAAGGAAACGCGCCCGCGAACATCGACCTTGAATCTCCTTCCTCGCCCCGGCAATCGCCTCGATTCCATAACGTTCGAAGGGGGATAAAAATTTGATCCATATGGATTTTATTTCAGCGGGAGGTCATGGGCCGGTTGCAGCCGCCGATCGGCGCCTAAAAAGAACGCCGCGCCTGTGACCGAAACATCACAACGGCGCCCGCGGCCCGCAAGCGACCGAATCACCATCGTTCCGGGCCGGCCTTGTTGCACGTCAACGTTTCAAACGATTGTAGCATGGCAAGCCGAGCCACGCCCCTTTACAAGCTCCGGCAGGCGGGGCAGAGAGAGGCCCGGCACCCTGGGGAGATGCGCCACCCGGCCGCTCGCCCAGGCTTCATGAACCGCATGATCCAAGGCAGGTATCACGATGACATCGACGCGCACGGAAACAGACACGTTCGGCCCCATCGAAGTGGCAAGCGACCGCTATTGGGGCGCCCAGGCCCAGCGCTCGCTCGGCAATTTCAAGATCGGTTGGGAAAAGCAGCCGGCCTCGATCGTCCGGGCGCTCGGCATCGTCAAGCAGGCAGCCGCCCGGACCAACCAGGCGCTCGGCCGTCTGGATTCCACCGTAGCCGATGCCATCGTCAAGGCATCGCAGGAAGTGATCGACGGCAAGCTCAACGACCATTTCCCGCTCGTCGTCTGGCAGACCGGTTCGGGCACCCAGTCGAACATGAATGCCAACGAGGTGATTTCGAACCGCGCCATCGAACTGCTCGGCGGCGTCATGGGCTCGAAGAAGCCGGTGCATCCGAACGATCACGTCAACATGAGCCAGTCGTCGAACGACACCTATCCGACGGCGATGCACATCGCCTGCGCGGAACGGGTGATCCATGACCTGCTGCCGGCATTGAAGCACCTGCACAAGGCGCTGGAAGCCAAGGTCAAGGCATTCGATCACATCATCAAGATCGGCCGCACCCACACCCAGGATGCAACCCCGCTGACGCTTGGCCAGGAATTCTCCGGCTATGCCGCGCAGGTCGCTTCCTCGATCAAGCGCATCGAGATGACGCTTCCCGGCCTTTGCGAACTCGCCCAGGGCGGCACGGCCGTCGGTACCGGCCTCAATGCGCCGGTCGGATTTGCTGAAAAGGTTGCCGACGAGATCGCCAAGATCACCGGCATTGCCTTCACCTCGGCGCCGAACAAGTTCGAGGCGCTCGCCGCCCATGATTCCATGGTCTTCAGCCATGGCGCGATTAACGCGACGGCCGCCGCCCTCTTCAAGATCGCCAACGACATCCGCTTCCTCGGCTCCGGCCCACGCTCCGGTCTCGGCGAACTGTCGCTGCCTGAAAACGAGCCTGGCTCGTCCATCATGCCCGGCAAGGTCAACCCGACCCAGTGCGAAGCACTGACCCAGGTCTGCGCCCAGGTCTTCGGCAACCATGCCGCTCTCACCTTTGCCGGCAGCCAGGGCCACTTCGAGCTCAACGTCTTCAACCCGCTGATGGCCTACAACTTCCTGCAGTCGGTGCAGCTGCTTTCCGATGCGGCCGTGTCCTTCACCGACAATTGCGTCGTCGGCATCGAGGCACGCGAAGACAACATCAAGGCGGCACTTGACCGCTCGCTGATGCTGGTCACCGCACTCGCTCCGAAGATCGGTTACGACAACGCCGCCAAGATCGCCAAGACCGCGCACAAGAACGGCACGACGCTGCGCGAAGAAGCCGTCGGCGGCGGCTACGTGACGAACGAAGAGTTCGACGCGATCGTGCGCCCGGAAACGATGATCGGCCCGGCCTGATCCATTTTGACACACCACGGCGCCTCGATGGCGCCGTGGTCTTCAAGCCGCAAACGCAGGAATAGATCGGCGGGAAGGCCGCAGTCGATCGAATTGCGGTTCGCGGCGGCGGCAAATATTAAGACTTCGCAAATCATTTGCCCCTAAAAATCATAACCCGTAAGCAGTGAATAATATTAGGGGGTTTGCACATGCAAACGGCAAATTCGGGCAAGACACAGACGCCCGATATCGCAGCGCAAGTGACCCATGCCATGCGCATGATGGGTGTCGCGCCTATCCCCCGCAACTACGAGCTCTATTACGAAGCCTATCTCGGTTCCAACCCGCAGCTCTCGAAGGAGCTCGCGGCACTCGGCAGCCGCGCGACCCAGGAAGAATTGGATGCGATCGGCGCGCAGTACTTCAGCCACATTCACCGCTCGAACGGCATCGAGCGCGCCCACACCACCCTTGCAGCCAAGCTTGCCGAGCTCGTTACCCTGTTGCGCGACGAGCAATACGCGCTTGAGAACTACAACAAGGTTCTCGATGAGGCCTATGTCAACATCGTCAGCAAGAGTGCATCGAGCGCGGATATCCTGCGCCACGCGATCGGCATCCTGACCGAGGCGACCGCCGAGACGATGAGCCAGGGCAAGGAGCGCGTGCAGACGGTCGTGCAGAAATCCTTCGAGATGGAAGTCATCCGGCAGGAGCTCGACGAGTACAAGCGCATCGCCAACACGGATTCGCTGACGCGCCTCGCCAACCGCCGTGCCTTCGACGACAATCTGGCCGCCGTCTACAACAATGAGCATCTGAGAAACTTCACCGGCCTGCTCGTTGCCGACATCGACCATTTCAAGAAGGTCAACGACACGTTCGGCCATCCGGTCGGCGACAAGATCCTCGCGACCGTCGGCGGCGTCCTTCGCGCCAACCTGCGCCGCGAGGCCTTCGTTGCCCGCACCGGCGGCGAGGAATTTGCCATCATCCTTGGCGACAGCACCCAGGAAGAATGCCTGCAGATCGCCGATCGCATCCGCACGGTTCTTGCGGCAACGCCCTTCCGCAATTCGAAGACCGGTGTCAACTACGGCCCGATCACGCTTTCCGTTGGCGTCTGCATGGCGACCGCAGCAGAAGACCCTGTCGATCTCTACAACAAGGCGGATATCGCGCTCTATTCGGCCAAGAATGGCGGGCGCAACAAGACCGTTCTCTTTGAAGACGGCATGCGCAAGGAATCCGGCCGCAACTGGCTGATCTATCGACGCTGACCTACGGCGCTCTGCGATCGAACTGACAATCGGCGCTCTTCATGGGCGCTTTTTGTTTGCCGGTGCTCGGGCATACGTGAAGGCACCGCCCGCTCTGAACGCTGCGAGGCAGCCGACTAGTGGCCGCAGGCATCCGCGCCCGCCGCCCGCGCGATCGCGATCAGCTCCGGCCGGTACTCGAAATGCATCGTATCGAAGTGGTACCAGCGGCCACCCCAGATGAAGCCGTGCTTCTCGAAAATCTCGACGATATCCAGCGGATAGCGGTTGCGATAGCCGTGCACCCCCTTCCCGGACCAGCGCCAGTAATCCGCAAAGCCCGTATTGAGATCGATCGCCGCGCCGAAGCTATGGACCGACAGCGTGGCAGCACCGGCAATCGGCCGCCAGTTGAAGGTGCCGGCGCTTGGGCTGAGATAGCGTTTGAGTTCGGCATGTCGCGAAAGATCAGCGGCGATCGCCTTCAGCGCCGCGGCCGTTCCGTGCTTCCGCGTCACCTGCAGCCGCTCGCCGAACCAGTCCACAGTGACGAGATCCCGCCTGACAGCCGTAGCACTGCTGCCATAGAGCCGCTTCAACAGCGCTTCGCTGCGGATGCGACCCGGATCGAAATCGACGGCCGGCGCTTTCGCACACGCGCCCAGCGGATAGATCTGTGACAGGCTGTCCTCGATATCCGCCGCGGCCAGCTTCTCTGCATGGCTCTTCTTCCTGCCGTCGTCGATGGAGAGCGGCCCCCCACCATCCCGCAGAACCAGGACATTGCCGTCGATCCGCTCGATGGCATCGGGGTAGGCCGTGGCCAGCAGGCGGAGCTTCTCGGATAGACTTGGCTCGCCGGCTGTCGCCTTGCCGGCCAAGAGCGCGAGCAGGAGTGCTGATGCACCTGTCAGAGCTTGCCGCCGCACCCTTGCCTCCACCCGCGCGCTTCGCTGAGATGGGTGACCGTACCGGTCAGTCCCCGCAGCAGCCTACCACATGGTCTTGGCTGCGCGCTCCGGCCATTCGCGGTCATAGGTTTCGCGGTCGAAATCCGTCTTGGCAGCCTTCAGCAACGTGCCGGGCGTCGGCAGCGATGCCGGATCGAGGAAGCGTTCCGGGTTCCAAAGCTGCGCGCGCATCACCGCACGGGCGCACTGAAAATAGACTTCACCGATGGTCACGACAATCACGCTGCGCGGGTGCTTGCCGTCGACCTCGAAGCTATCGGTAAGCTCCGGATCGATACTGAGGACGGCTGTGCCGTTGATGCGCATCGTCGTGTTCGAGCCGGGGATCAGGAACATCAGCGCCACGCGCGGGTCACGCACGATATTGGCGAGCGAATCGACCCGGTTGTTGCCGCGCCAGTCGGGAAGCAGCACCGTCTTGTCGTCGGCGATCCGAACGACGCAATCGTCGTCACCGCGCGGCGAACAATCGAGCCCCTCCGGCCCGACGGTTGCGAGCGCGCAGAAGGGCGAAGCCTCGATCATCAGCCGATACTCCGCCGTCAGCGTTTTGGTGACCTTGGCCACCGATGCTTCGCTAACACCGCCATAGAGCGCGTTGAGTTCCTCGACCGTGGTGATGACCGACATGCCGTCCTCCAATACCGAAAGATCTCCGGATCGATGGCAGGGCGCGGATTGCGAAGCGATTCCGGAGGCTAAAGCGACCCTTTGACCGATAGCATGACAGTCTGATGACGGCAGCAACGAAAAATAGTCAGGCGGCGGCTTTTTGATCTTCCGCGTGTATGAAGGCATTGATCCGCGCGATCACGGGTGCGGCCGAGACGATGCGGCGATGGCCGAAGCCGTTTGCCCAAAACATCTCCACGTTCGGCCCAGCGGCTGCATAGCGGCGGGCATGATCGGCCGCGACCTCCTTGTCGTCCTCCGCATGGATGACCAGCGTCGGCACGGCGAGGACGCCGATGATCCGCGCGGCGTCGAAATCCTCGAGGCGTCTGCCGGCGAGACGCTCGACAACATCTTCGAAGGCCGCCTGCGTCTTCGGCGCCAGGCGAAGAATTTTGCCGAAACCTTTGAAAAGCCAAGTCATCTCGCTCGGCGCGCCGATCAGCACCAGCTTCTTCGCCACATGGCTGCGCACGTCGCAGACGATGCCGCCCGCCGCACAAGCAAGGCTTCCCCCGCCAAAGGAATGACCGACGCAGACATCGAAATTGCCGAAATGCCGCCAGGCGGCGTCGATCGCCCTGACCGCTGCAGGCATCGTGAGTGTGCGTCCCGGCGAACCGCCATGCCCCGGCCAGTCGAGCGTCACCACTTCAGCGCCGCCTTTGACCAGGCCATCGATCATCGCAGCCAAGTAGTCGCTGCGCGATCCCCAGCCATGCACGAGCAGGATGCGCTTGGCGTTGGCGGCATTGCGCGGAGCGGCGAACTGGCGTGCCAGCACCCAGCCGCCGGCATAGGAAAGCGTCACCGGCTGCCCCGTGGCGATCACGGGCGCCGCGGCCGCGAGCGCCGCCCTCTCCTTGGCGTTCTTAGGCTTCCGGCCGGGCGTCACGCTGAAAAGCTTGAAGGCAAGCCTGCCGGCGGCCTCGGGCGAGAACGCTGCCACGCCTTTCAGCGTGTGGCGGATGACCTTGATCGCAAAGGGTGCCATAGTGGGAATCTCTTGTTATGTTCAATGCTGAACATAATTGTACAACGTTGAACAAAAATCAAGTGACGACAGAACACCATTTCCCTTGGGATCACCCCCGTTTCCGCAGCTGGATCGCGGTTGCGCGCGCCTGCCAGCTCATGCAGCAGACGGTGACGCGCGAGATCGCCCATCTCGACATCAAGCCGCCACACCTCGATATCCTGATCAACCTCTACCGCTTCGACGGCATTTCGCAGCAGGAACTGGCACGCAAACTGCTGGTGGGCCGCTCCAACATGAGCATGCTGTTGCCGCAGCTGGAAAAGCGCGGCCTGATCCTGCGCCGCGGTGACGAGAAGGACAAACGGGTGCTGCGGTTGTCGCTGACACAGGAGGGCCGCAACCTTACGGAGGCAGCCATGGAGATCCACACGGCGCTGATCGAGAAATTGCTGGACGACGAGCCGTTGGAGGACTGCATGGTGGTCACCCGATCCATGGAGCGGCTGATCGGGATACTGCTGAAAGAAGAGGACGAACTGGCCTGACGACAGGCATAGTCGAGATCAGCGCGGCTTTTCCGTCTTGTCGCGCGACATGCCCTTCTCAGCGAGTTCCTGTTCATAAGCACCGAAGAGCTCTCCACCCTTCTCGCCGAGTTCGCGCAGATAGCTCCAGGTGAAGATGCCGGTATCGTGAAAATCGTCGAAACCGATGCGCACCGCGTAGTTGCCGGTTGGCTGCACTGAAATGATCTGCACGTTGCGCTTGCCGGGCACCGTCACCCGTTGGCCCGGCCCATGGCCCTGCACTTCGGCAGACGGCGATAGTACCCGCAGCATCTCCGCCGAGAGATCGAAGGATGCGCCATCGTTGAAGGCGACGACGAGCCGGTGGCGATCCTTGGAGACACGCAGTTCCGTCGGCCAGATTTCACTCATATTGCCTGCTCCTGTTCGCGAACGGCAAACGCGATGCCGTCCATTCGCCGTGATCCGCCTGAAAGCTTCATCGCACCTTGCTTGCTGAAACCTCCTATCCCTGATGCGGCTTTGACTTAGGGATGAGTATGCACTAGCGCAGAAATCGGCTGGCGAGAATTACCCTGCTCTTCCGATCAACACTTTGCGACAGTATGCGCCTTGACGCGAGCAGGTTCGACAACGACATTGAAAGGGCTGGGAGAAAGACGTTTTGAACACAGCCACGATAGACAGGTTCGGCGCCAGGCCGCTAGAGCAGAAGACCGTTCCAATGATCGACCCCTTCGGTCGGGCGATTACCTATCTGCGCGTGTCGGTCACCGATCGCTGCGATTTCCGCTGCACCTATTGCATGGCGGAACACATGACCTTCCTGCCGAAGAAGGATCTGCTGACGCTCGAAGAATTGCACCGGCTCTGTTCCGCCTTCATCGCCAAGGGCGTGCGCAAGCTGCGGCTCACCGGCGGCGAGCCGCTGGTGCGCAAGAACATCATGTTCCTGGTGCGTGAACTCGGCAAGGAGATCGAGGCCGGCCGGCTCGACGAGTTGACGCTGACGACCAATGGCTCGCAGCTCGCGAAATATGCCTCCGAGCTTGTCGAGTGCGGCGTCAAGCGCATCAACGTCTCGCTCGACACGCTCGACGCGGCGAAGTTCCACCAGATCACCCGCTGGGGCGACCTCTCCAAGGTCATGGAAGGCATCGACGCGGCCCAGGCTGCCGGCCTCAAGATCAAGATCAACGCCGTGGCGCTGAAAGGTTTCAACGACGCGGAGATCCCCGATCTCATGCGCTGGGCCCATGGCCGCGGCATGGACCTGACGCTGATCGAAACCATGCCGATGGGCGAGATCGAAGAAGACCGCACCGACCACTACATGCCGCTCTCCGAAATGCGCCGGCAATTGGAACAGAGCTTCACGTTCTCGGACATTCCCTATCGCACCGGCGGCCCTGCCCGTTATCTCGAGGTTGCGGAAACCGGCGGACGGCTCGGCCTTATCACGCCGATGACGCATAACTTCTGCGAAAGCTGCAACCGCGTCCGCCTCACCTGCACCGGCACGCTCTACATGTGCCTCGGCCAGAACGACGCGGCCGACCTGCGCACTGCGCTCCGGGCCTCCGAAGACGATGCCTATTTGAGCCAGGTGATAGACGAGGCGATCGGCCGCAAGCCGAAAGGCCACGACTTCATCATCGACCGGGAGCACAACCGTCCCGCCGTCGCCCGCCACATGAGCGTCACCGGCGGCTGACCGTCCCGCACGATACCAACTTTGGATGAACAACCGGCAGGCGGCCCCTCAACCGCCTGCCGGCACCTTCTCCCTCGCCAAGCGGGGAGAAGGGAATGTGGGGCACACGCTCGTGTCCCCACGTACTCCGCACAGATGCGTCGACGGCCTGCGCTTTCCGGCGACCTACATTGGGACGTCTTGCCGCAGTGCACATCCCCCGCCCCGCCTGCGGGGTGAGGGTTACGGTGAGGGGCTGACAAGCCGGGCGGCAAGCCTTGAAAGCCGCCGTCGGAGGAACAGATCAGGCCGCGTAGCTCCCGCGCCCCTGCGCCTGCGCACCCATCCCCTCCGTACCGGTGCGGAAGCGCTCGATCTTCTCGTTAAGCGCTTCCACCTGCCGGCGAAGCCCGTGGATCTCGGCGGTGTTCTCCTCGACCATCGCGGCGTTCTGCTGGGTGATCAGCTCGACCTCATGCACTGCAGAATTGACCTCGTTGAGGCCGGTGTACTGGTCGGCTGCCGAAGCCTCGATATTGCTGACGAGGTCGTGGATCGTGGTGATGTGGCTGTTGATGACGGTGAGCGCATCGCCCGTTTCCTGCACCAGAGCAACGCCGCTCCGCACCTGCGCCGAGCTTTCGGAAATCAGCCCCTTGATCTCGCGAGCAGCTCCTGCGCAACGCTGGGCAAGCTCGCGCACTTCCTGCGCCACGACGGCAAAGCCACGGCCCGCCTCGCCTGCCCGCGCCGCCTCGACGCCGGCATTGAGCGCCAGGAGGTTGGTCTGGAAAGCGATCTCGTCGATGACGCCGATGATCGTGCTGATCTTCTCCGACGAGCGATTGATCTCCGCCATGGCGTCGATCGCCTTGGCCACCACCTGGCCGGAATGCTTGGCATAAGAATTGGTTTCGCCCACCGACACCGTCGTCTTGCGCGCACTTTCCGCCGTCGTGCGAACGATCTCCGTCAACTGCCGAAGGGCACGCGAGCTTTCCTCGAGTGCGGCCGCCTGCTGCTCGGTGCGGCGTGCCAGGTCGTCAGCCGACGACGCGAGATTGCCGGTGCCACCGGTGATCTCGCCTGTAACGACACGCACGTCGGCCAGCGTCGCGCGCAGTGCCTCGACCGCATTGTTGTAGGTGCGGGCCATGATGACGTAGTCGGCCGGCAGGTCCTCGGCCATGCCTTCCTCGAGATTGCCGTCGGCGAGAGCTGCGAGAACATCCGAAAGCGCATTCAGCGCCTGCATCTGCTCGGCCTCAACCCGGGCACGCTCCGCGGCGCGGCGCGCTTCTTCTTCTGCCGAAAGCGCACGCGCCGCCTCCGCCTCGCGCCCCAGCCGCACGTTCTCGAGGGCATTGTCGCGGAACACGGCAACGGAGCGCACCATGTCGCCGATCTCGTCGCCGCGGTTGCGACCCTCGATGGCAACGTCGAGATCGCCGCCGGCAAGCCGCGTCATCGTTTCGGTCACGCGCTTCAGCGGGCCACGCAGCGTTTCGACCAGCATCAGGCCACCGATGATGGCGAGCAGCGTGCCGGCAATCATGGCGACGATCGAGACATCGGCCGAGCGCTGGCTGTCGACCTTGCCGGCTTCCTGCGCGCTGCTGACGAAACTCTCAAGCGTGGTGCTGGCAGTGGCCACGAGTGCCGAAGCTTCCGCCTTGGCCGCCAGCCAGCGGCCGCCGACGTCGATCAGTGCCGCGGTGTCCTTGTCGATGTTGCCGAGCGAGGGCCCAAGCTTCGCCGGAAGATCGCGAAGCGCCGCGTTCTTGCCGCCGAGTTCGCCGAGCTTGCCCGCCGTTTCGCGAACCGTCTGGATGTCAGCCATGACCGGCTCGCGGCCCGCGGCATCGAGCTTGCGGTGCAACTCGCTGATATGCAGCCGCGTGCTGTCGAGCCCCTTGAAGGTATCGCCCATCAGCGCGATGAGGGTCTTCAGTTGTGAAATCTCGGCATCCATGCCGACGAAGCGCTTGGCCGCCGTATCCGAGTTCTTGGCTGCCTCCTTGGCGAAGTCCGCTTCATATTTGGAGAACTTGCTGAGGATCGGCACCAGCGCGTTTTTCTTCGCCTCGCTGTCTTCGGCACCGGCAAGGATCGCCTGAACCTTGAGCGCCTGTTCCTTCACGTCGGCAATCGGCGCTTGCACCTTTTCCGAGGCAATCTTTTCGGCCTCATCGATCTGCTTCACGAGATGCGGCAGCAGCTTGCCCGCCTGATCGATCTTGGCATCCGGATTGACGGCCATCGTGACCGGCAGTCGGAATTTCTTGATGCGCTCGGCCAGGCCCTGATAGGCGGCGGCATCGAAGAGCAGCGCCTTGGCGAAGGCTTCCTTCTCGCCGGATTCCTTGCGGATGATGTCGATCTGCTTGTAGGCACTGTTGCCCTGCTCGGTCATGTCGGCGAGCGCCGTTTCCAGCGATGCCGTCACCTGGTCCCGCTCGAGCTTGGTCACCCAGAGCTTTTCCGTCTGGCTGCGCATCGCCTCGCCCAGCGCCAGCACCGAGGCGATCTCCGCCTTGTCCTCACCGCGCGTCAGCAGGCTGTCCAGCGTCTTCACGCCGCTTTCCTGCTCGTCGATCTGGCTCGCCAAAGCAGCCCGCGTTGCCTCGCTCGGCGCATCGGCAAAAGCCTGCAGCGCGCTGCGCAGCGCCTGGAAATCCGAGAGATTGTTGATGGTTTCCCGCGTCACGGTCATATGGCCGTTGAGCGTGCGGGCGGTAAAGAAGCCAATGAGACCAATACCGGCAATCAGCGCCACAAGCGGAACCACGAAAAGCAGAACCTTGGTGACGATCCGCAAGCGCTGCAGCAGGCGATCGATGAAAGACATTGCGCACCCCTGAATTATTCTTATGGGAAGCAGGCCCGCGCGGCGGCTTTTCTTGGTGGAAACACCGATGGGACGAGTGCCGAAGGCTCTCCTAAGCCTGGGCAGACGTCCCTGGAATGGCCACCCTGCAAGGTTACTGCGGTGCCACCCCGCCGATCGCGTCATGCGAATGGATGCGGAATTGCAGCGACGATAGGCAGCGAAACTTAAGATTCCGCGAATAAGCTCATGTTCGCCGGCGGAGTTTTAGCGGCCTGCCACAGTCTTCCGGGCAATTGAACTCAGCCGGCGCGGACCGTTCTACTTGCGCTGAAAGAAAAACGGCCGCCGCGTGCGAACCCGTTTGCACAAGCCGGCAGCCAATGCTTAAACATTAGGCGATCCATCCCGTGGATTCGCCTCCCCATTCGTCGACAGCGTAGCCCGCTCGCCGGCGCCGCAGGACAGCCAGCATGCAAGCCTCCACCAATTTCCGCGGCATTCTTTTCATGTGCCTGGCGATGGTCACGTTCTCCTGCAACGACGCGCTCGTCAAATCTGTCACCGGCGCGATGAATGTCGGCCAGATCATCTTCGTGCGCGGGCTGCTGACGACGCTGATGGTGGTGCTGGCCGCCTGGCAGTTTCGCGCCTTTCGGCCGCTCCGCACCCTGATGAAGCCGGTGATCCTGCTGCGCATCGCCATGGAGGCGCTCGCCTCGGTCACCTATATCTCCGCCCTCGGCCAGATCCCGCTCGCCAATGCCTCGGCGATCATGCAGGCGCTGCCCTTGGCCGTCACGCTCGGCGCCGCCCTGTTCCTCGGCGAGCCAGTCGGCTGGCGGCGCTGGACGGCGATCATCGCCGGCTTCATCGGCGTGCTGATCGTGCTTCGGCCCGGTCCCGAGGGCTTCACGCCGGCGGCACTGACCGTCGTCGCCTGCGTGTTCGTCACGGCAACCCGCGATCTCTGCACCCGCCGCATCGGCCATGACGTGCCCTCGCTTTACATCACCGTGTCGACCTCCCTTGTCACAACCATCGTCGGTGCCGTCCTCATCCAGCCGATGGGCGGCTGGCAGCCAATGTCGGCGACGACCTTCAGCCACATCGCCGCCGCGAGCATCCTGCTGATGCTCGGTTACCAGACGATCGTGCTGGCAATGCGCGCGGGCGATATCTCGGTCATTGCGCCCTTCCGCTACACCAGCCTGATCTGGTCGATCGCGATCGGCATCTTCTTCTTTACGGAAGTGCCCGATAGCTGGATGCTGGTCGGCGTTGCGGTCATTATCGGTTCGGGCCTCTACACCTTCTACCGCGAGACCCTGCGCGGCCGAAAAGCGGTCGCCCAGCGCTCGCTGACCGGCCCTTTGGAATAGGAGCCGCGCGATGCCGGACACCTCACGCCGTCTGATCAGCGAACCGCTAACCGCCGTCATCCTCGCAGGCGGACTGTCGCGCCGCATGGGAAGCCCCAAGCCCGACCTTCACCTGGGTGGCCGCACGATGCTTTCGCACATCATCGAGCGGCTTCGTCCCCAGGTCACCAGCATAGCCGTCAACCTCAACGCCGAACCGGCAGACGCCGTCGACGGAAATACGCCCGTCATTGCCGATACGGTTCCGGGTTTTCTCGGACCGCTCGCCGGCGTGCTGACGGCCATGCGCCATGTGGCAGGGGCTACGCCGGAAGCATCCCATGTCTTGGTCGTTCCCACCGACACGCCCTTCTTTCCCGATGACCTCGTCGCGCGACTGATCGCCGCCTTGACCCAACGTCAACAGATTGCCGTAGCGGCATCCGTCGGCCAGATGCATCCACTGTTTGCGCTCTGGCCAGTTGCGCTCGCCGACGATCTGGAGAACTGGCTGATGAGCGACCCGAAGCGCCGCGTCCGTGCCTTCATCGAACGCCATGCCTCGGTAACGGTCGACTTTCCTGTCACCATGACGCCGAAGGGCGCATTCGATCCCTTCTTCAACGTCAACACGCCTGCGGATCTCACCGAGGCGAAGGGATGGTTGAGCTTTTTCGAGGACAGCAGAGCATGAACGCCATGAAGATCTTCGGCATCGCCGGCTGGAAGAATTCCGGCAAGACCGGACTGATGGTGCGACTCGTCACCGAATTGACGCAGCGCGGCTACGTGGTTTCCACCGTCAAGCACGCGCACCACGACTTCGACATCGACAAGGTCGGCGCCGACAGCTACCGCCATCGCGAGGCTGGCGCCCACGAGGTGACGATCGTCTCCGGCACGCGGTTTGCGATCATGCACGAATTGCGCGGCGCACCGGAACCGTCCTTCGAGGACATCCTTGCGCGGCTTGCCCCTTGCGATCTTGTGCTCGTCGAAGGCTACAAGCGCGAACCGATCCCGAAAATCGAGGCCCGGCGCCTGGAATCGGCGAACCGAGAGCCGCTGGCCCCCACCGATCCGCACATCTGCGCGATCGCTGCCGATCACCCGGTTGCCAATGCCGATCTTCCGCTTTTCGACCTCGACGACACCATCGCGATCGCCGATTTCGTGGAGAAGGTCACAGGGTTGCAGCGCAAAGGCGTCTGAAAGGCGCGAAGGCGCTGCAGGCTCAACGCTGCGAGGCGCGGCGATGCTCTTCCGGCAGCTTCGCCAGCAACTCCTGCGCCTTCCGCATCCCCTGCGCGGTGGCCTTGGCATACCATTCGGCCGCGGCTGAAAGGTCCTGCTCCACCCCATCGCCTCTCGCATAGGCGATACCGAGAAAGAATTGCGCGTCGGCATTTCCTTGCTCCGCCGCCTTGCGGAACCACCGGACGGCAGCCGGAGCGTCAATCTCCACGCCGATGCCGTTCAGATAGGCCATGGCGAGATTGAACTGCGCCAAGGCATAACCCTGGTCAGCCGAAAGCTTGTAGAGCCGCGCCGCTTCCTTCACGTTCTTCTCTATACCTTGGCCGTTCGCATACATGACCGCCAGGTTGAATTGCCCCTTCGGATCTCCGCGATCAGCAAGCATCAGGAACCAGCGGTGCGCCTCCGCGTAGTTTTCATTAACGCCGGCACCCGTCAGGTACATGGCGCCGACATTCATCTGGGCTTGCGGGTTCCCCTGCTTTGCCGCCTTCAGGAACAGCTCGAATGCCTGAGCCTCGTCCTTCTCGACGCCGCGACCCAGCATGTAGAAGATTGCCAGATCCACCTGCGCCGAGGCCATGCCCCGGTCGGCCGCCAAGCGGCACCACTTTACCGCTTCCCGATCGTCGCGCCCGACGCCGAATGCGCGCACGTAGATGGTGCAGAGGAGATTTTGTGCCTGCCCATTTCCGCCACGCGCAGCAAGCCGCAGCCAGCGATCCCCCTCCTTGGTATCGACCCGCCCGGCCTCGCTGTTGAAATAGAGCCTGCCGGCATTCGTTTGTCCTTCGATGTTCCCCTGCTCGGCTGCTCGCACATACCAGTTGAGCGCCTCGGGAACGCTACGTTCGACACCGGTGCCTCTCTCGTACATGACTCCGAGATTGAACTGAGAGCGGGGTTCCCCGCCGATCGCGGCGCGCGACTCCCATCGGTAGGCCGCTGCGTCATTTCTCAGCGTGCCGTTGCCCTGCAAGTAGGCGACGGCGAGATTGTGCATGGCCGCAACCAGCCCCTGCTCTGCCGCCTTGCGATACCATTCGAAGGCCTCAGCAAGGTCGCGCTTCGTTCCACGCCCCTCCTGGAGCAGGTAGCCCAGGTTGTATTGGGCGGTGGCGTAACCTTGTTCCGCAGCCAACCGATAGTAGACGATAGCCTGCGCCTCGTCCTTCGCGACACCCAAGCCGCGTTCGTAGTGAACCCCGAGACTGAATTGGGCGGCCGGCATCTTCTGCTCGGCTGAAGGCCGATACCAGCGTAGCGCCTCGGCATAGTTCTGCCTCACGCCCTCGGCACCGTTGAAATAGATAGTGCCAAGCAGGAATTGCGCTTTCGCGTTACCCTTCTCGGCCGGCCCCCGATACCAGCCGATGGCTTTCAAAACGTCGCGCGCAACACCCTCACCTGTCTGGTAGCGTATGCCGATATCGATCTCAGCCTCGACATCGCCTTTCTCGGCGCGCTCCAGCACTTGCTCGAACGGCTGCAATGGCGCACTCGCACCATCTGCGCGCGCAGGCGACGCGAATGCCTGCGATAGCAGCGCGACAACGAACCCGATAACGATACGCTTCATCCACTCCTCCAGAGCCAGACGCATAGCTCGACAAGCCTAAGGGGGAGCTGCCGGCAACGGAAAATGGAATTCGACAAGCCGCTACTTTGCGTCGAGCAGCGGCCTTGCAACTGTCATGAGAGAAACGGCTTGGTCGAGCACGCACAATCCACCACGAGATATGGGATATGGAACGTCGCCGCGCTCGGGGAGATATCACTCGACGCAGACATTTTCCGGCGCTGACCATTTCCTGACGGACATTTTCCGCAGCCAGCCGCCAAAATCCGTCAATTCGTCGCGCCGACTGTCATTTCATCCGGGATGTCGTTCAGCCGGACGAAGCTGTAGCCCTTCGCCTTGAGATCGAGAATGCCGCGCGCGACGCCGGCGCCGGCGGAATGGGTCGGCTGGTTGATATGGGCGATGATGACGTCGCCGTCCTTCGCTGCGCGAATGCGCTTTTCGGCGACGGCTGCGCCGAGCAGCGAGCCGCCGTCGCCGTTCACCGAGTAGCCGGCGATGCGATAACCCATGGCGCGGATCTGGCTCATCGACGAATGGGTATATTTGGCGGTTGCCCCACGGAACCAGTGCGGCGCCGGCAGGCCATGCGCCTTGATCGCCGTCGCACCGCCATCGACTTCGGCCGCAACCGCAGCCTCCGACCCGGCCGCCGCCAGACCATAGACCGAGACCTTCACGTCGATCGACGGCACATGCATCGCGCCGTGATCCTCGATCTCGAACAGATCCGGATGCGCCTTCATCACCTCGACGACGAGGCCGTTGCGCTTCAGCCAGCGCGCGGTCACGAAGATCGTCGCCGGAATGTGGTTCTCGATTAGGGTGCCGAGGATGCGCATGTCGGTCGCGCCGCTGCAGGCATCGAGCGTCAGGGCGACGCGCGGCGCCCCGCTCTTTCCATCTGGATTGGCCGGCAGCCGCAGATCCGGCTCCACGAGCCCCGGTGCTGCGACAGCCGATTGGGTGAGGATGGCGAAGGCGAGGAACGGCAGGGCAACGGCTTTCATGGCAATCCGGAAATTAAAGAGGCTGGAGATCTGTGAAACGACGGAAACCCGCCTTTTGCGAGGCGGGTTTCCTAGAGCTATTCGGACATTCCTGCCCGAAGCTTGATCAGCGCTGTGCGACTTTGATCAGCGCTGGGCGACTTTGTTAGCGCTGCGCGACCGGACGGACCAGCGGCGTGACGCGGCGAATGGTGACGCGGCGGTTCTGCTGTTCGGCCTCCTCAGTCCGCACCTTGAGGAAGCGCTCGCCGTAGCCCTGGGTCACAAGGTTTTCCGGCGGAATACCGTAGACCTCGGTCAGCAGCGATGCGACCGATTCGGCGCGCTTATCCGAAAGCACGAGGTTCGAGCGGTCCGAGCCGACGGCATCAGTGTGGCCTTCGATGAAGAAGGTTTCACCCGGATCCTTCGCCAGAACCTTCTCCATTGCGGCCGCGACCTTGCGCATGGTTTTCGCCTGCGACATCGACACTTCGGCGCTGCCCGTCGGGAAGGTGATCGTATCGAGATCGATACGGCGAACCTTGTCGCGCAGGCGGGCCGAATGACGCACCTCGTCCATCGTGTAGACGCGCTCGACACGCTCGACCGGCGGCTCGGCCAGGAACTCGTAGTAGTCACGGTCCGGGTCGTCGGAAACGTCGGCAATATAATCACTCACCGGGATGCGCAGGCGCATCGGCGGCAGTTCGTAGCCGACGTCGATGATCGCCGGACGCGGACCTTCGTCACGCTCGGGCGCGTAGATCATCAGGTATTCGTTGCCGTCGCGGTCAACGCGCGAGCGCTGCAGGATGTCGCCGTAGCGGTTGTAGACGGTGACGATCCGGTAGCCGCCCGGACGCAGGATGGTTTCGCGGGTGCGGCCGCGCGGAAGTTCGTCGTAATAGGTCTCTTCCGCATCGTGACGCAGACGCGGACGGTCGTCGCCGCGCACGAAGATCTGATCGCCGACGCCGAGGATCACGCGGTTGTCGACCTGCTCGACGACCTTCACCTCGGTGATGTTGTTGGTGACGTTGTTGACGGTCGTGTTGTTGTTGATCACCGTGTTGTTGATGACGGTGTTGTTGACGATGTTGGTCGTCTCCGGAACCACGAAGACCGGCGCCTCATCGACGCGCGTGCCCTTTTCGTTGAGGTTCGCCTCGATCTTCTGCGTCAGGTCGGCCGGGGTCTCGGCGGTGATGGCAGCCTGGGATGCGGCATCGTCTGCCGGCGCCGGCGCGTCTTCTTCCTTGGCGCGCAGCTCCTCGCGCAGCTTCTGGCGCTCTTCGCGCGCCTGGTTGCCGCCGGCATTGTCGGCGTCCTTGTCGCTGTCGAGCACGGCCGCACCGTTTTCAACCGGCAGAACGACGGTCTCGTCGGTCGCCGCCGGGTCTTCGGCGATCTTCACCTTTTCTTCTTCGGTGCGGGTGTCGACCACTTCCGGAACCGGCTGCTGCACCTGCGGCTGCTGCTCGGCGGTCGCCGGCTGCTCGGTCCCCGGGACGGGTTGACCTTCGCCGGTCTGCGGCTGCTCGGTGCGAGGCACAGGCTGGCCCTCGCCGGTCTGCGGTTGCTCCGTGCCGGGCACAGGCTGGCCCTCGCCGGTCTGCGGTTGCTCCGTGCCCGGTACAAGCTGGCCTTCGCCAGTCTGGGGTTGCGGCTCCGTGCCCGGCGCCGTTTCGGTCGGCGCGGGCTGTTCGCCTGCCTTCTGCTCTTCGGTCACGGGCGGCTGCTCGCCGGCCTTCTGCTCTTCGGTGGTCGCAGGCTGTTCGGCTGCCTTGCCGCCTTCCGGCGGGCATGCGGTCGATGCATCCTGACCTTCCGGTACGACGCAGGTACCGGGCTGAGCCTGCTCCGCAGCTTTCTGCTGTTCTTCAGCTGCCTTCTGCTGTTCGGCAGCCTGGCGGGCAGCTTCGTCTTCTGCAGCCTTCTGCTGTTCAGCGGCTTTCTGTTGCTCTTCGGCGGCCTTCTGCTCTTCCGCAGCCTTCTGCTCGTCAGCGGCCTTCTGCTGCTCAGCCGCCTGGCGCGCAGCTTCTTCTTCAGCAGCTTTCTGTTGTTCGGCAGCCTGGCGGGCAGCCTCTTCCTCAGCAGCCTTCTGCTGTTCAGCGGCTGCACGGGCAGCCTCTTCCTCGGCAGCCTTCTGCTGTTCAGCGGCCTGGCGAGCGGCTTCTTCTTCAGCGGCCTTCTGTTGTTCTGCAGCCTGGCGGGCGGCCTCTTCTTCCGCAGCCTTCTGCTGTTCCGCCGCCTGGCGAGCAGCCTCTTCTTCGGCCGCCTTCTGCTGTTCGGCCGCCTGGCGTGCTGCCTCTTCTTCAGCCTGGCGCTGCTTCTGCAGCAGCAGCTCTTCCTCAGACTGACCGCCACCCTCCTGTGCAACCTCGAATGGCTTCATCAGGTTGTCGGCGACAGCGGGCGGAACCGCGACGGACACCGACAGCACCGGCAGCGCGACGGTTGCAAACAGTTTGGATCGAATCGACATTTGTCTTCCTTCCTCTTCTTGGGAGGTCCTGGTCCCGCATCCTCTTCCCAGCGTATGACACGGCTAAGAATGGGTGCGAACGCGAATACTCACGGGGCCTTGACCCAAGGTTCCGGCTTTTTTGTGTTGCCAACGACACGCGCCGTCAAGTGCAATGCCCGAGCCACGCGCCGGTTCCTTGATAAGGGCTAGCGGAGGCAAGATTAACCGGCGCTGAACGCACCGTTCATGTTCATTGCGCGACCCGCCACCACAATCTGCGGTCGAAATCCTTTTCCCGGTGAGCACCTTCGCTTTCCTGTTGATTTTTACAGGAAAAGAGTACGAATATCGCCGCAACCGGAGGCAAACGCTCCGGCAGAAATTGGCATCCGTGAAAAACAAAAAACCGGATGTCGGCCAACAGAGAGGACTATCATGCGTATTTCCAAGCGGCTGGCAGCCGCCGCATCGGCTGCCGTTTTCGTGCTCATGGCAGGCTCGGCCATGGCCGACGGCGAAAAGGTCGTTATCGGCACGGAAGGCGCCTACCCGCCCTTCAACAACCTTGCAGCGGATGGCACGCTGACGGGCTTCGACATCGACATCGCCAAGGCACTGTGCACGGAAATGAAGGCCGAATGCACCTTCGTCACGCAGGACTGGGACGGCATCATTCCGGCGCTGATCGCCAAGAAGTTCGACGCCATCATCGCATCCATGTCGATCACTGCCGAGCGCAAGGAAAAGGTCGACTTTACCAACAAGTACTACAACACGCCGCCGGCAATCGTCGTGCCGAAGGATTCGCCGATCACCGAGGCGACCGAGGCAGCGCTTGCGGGCAAGACGCTCGGCGCGCAGGGCTCCACCACCCATTCCAACTATGCCGAAGCGCATATGAAGGGTGCGGACATCAAGCTCTATCCGACGGCTGACGAATACAAGCTCGACATCGCCAACGGCCGTATCGACGCCGTCATCGACGACGTGGTCGTTCTCTCCGAATGGCTGAAGTCGACAGACGGTGCCTGCTGCAAGCTGCTCGGCACGCTGCCGATCGACCCCGTCATCAACGGCGAAGGCGCCGGCATTGCCGTGCGCAAGGGCGACGACGCGCTGCGCGAAAAGTTCAACAAGGCGATCGAAGCGATCCGCGCCAACGGCAAGTACAAGGAAATCAACGAAAAGTACTTCCCGTTCGACGTTTATGGCAGCTGATTGACGGGATCCGGCGCGATTTCCTAGTGAATCATGCCGGAGAAACGTCAGTTCATGCGAAAAATGCAACGGCGGACGGCTTGCCCTTCCGCCGTTTTTGTTTGACAAGAGCCTAAAACAAAGCGCGATCGATACACACAAAAACGGCGCAAAGGGGAAACTTCTGACATGAGCGGGTTGTTTGCCGGCTTCTATTCCATCCTTTCCTGGATCGGATCGATCGTCGATCCATTCTGCGGCCCCGTCGGGGTCTTTCGTTGGCTGGCGCCCGGCACCTTGCTGGCCTGCGGCGACACAGGCTGGGGCGACGATATCGCCTACGGCTTCGTGGTTACCGCGAGCCTTGCCATCGCGACGCTGCCCGTCGGCCTGCTGATCGGCTTTTTCATCGCTCTCGGAAAGCAGTCCGAAGAGCGCACCATACGGTTGGCCGCCAACATCTACACGACGATCTTCCGCGGCCTGCCCGAACTGCTGACGCTCTTCATCGTCTATTACGGCCTGCAGATCCTCGTTCAGCAGCTGCTGGCGACGCTCGGCTACGAGGGGCCGGTGGAGATCAACGCCTTCTTCGCCGGCATGATCGCGCTCGGCGTCGTGTTCTCCGCCTATTGTTCCGAAGTGCTGCTCTCAGCCTTCAAGGCCATTCCACATGGACAATACGAGGCCGGCGATGCCCTTGGTTTGCATCGCGGCAGGACCATGCGCCTCATCATCCTGCCGCAGCTCGTGCGCATCGCGCTGCCCGGTCTCGGCAATCTCTGGATGGCGCTGCTCAAGGACACCGCCCTCGTCTCGGTGGTGGGCCTGACCGACATCCTGCGCCAGACCGGCGTCGCCGCCCGCGTTACCAAGCAAGCCTTTGAATTCTATGGTGTCGCCTGCGTGCTCTTCCTGATCCTCGCGATGATTTCCTCGATCGTCTTTGCGAACCTGGAACGCTGGACCAAACGTGCGGAGATGGGCCGATGAGCACTGTTGCAACGATGATCCCGCCGCAGGCCCCGCCTCCGGTTCCGCCAAGGCCCTATACGCTGACCCGCTTCGTCGGCAGCGTCGCGCTCGGCGTCTGGCTGGCGCTTGGCGTCGGCATCTTCCTGACCGTCGTCAATGGCTGGGACCCGGAGAAATTCGCGAAATACGGTCCGCGCTTCCTCTCCGGCCTCGGCGTCACGCTGATGCTGGTCTCGATCTCGATCGTCCTCGGCGCCCTTCTGTCGCTGCCGATCGCGTTTGCCCGCATGTCGAAGAACAAGCTCTGGTCGTGGCTCGCCTACGGCTATGTTTATTTTTTCCGCGGCACGCCGCTGCTCGCGCAGCTCTTCCTGATCTATTACGGCCTCGGCAGTTTCCGCCCGCAGCTGGAAACGGTCGGCCTGTGGTGGTTTTTCCGCGATGCGTGGAACTGCGCGCTCTTCGCCTTCACGCTCAACACCGCAGCCTACCAGGCGGAAATCCTGCGTGGCGCAATCGGGAGCGTGCCGCGCGGACAGCGTGAAGGTGCCGCCGCCCTTGGCCTGCCCGAGCGCGTCGCTTTCTGGAAGATCATCCTGCCGCAGGCGATGATCGTGGCGCTGCGCCCCTACGGCAATGAAATCATCCTGATGATCAAGGGCTCGGCGATCGTCGCGATCGTCACCGTCTTCGACCTGATGGGCGAAACCCGTTACGCCTTTTCCCGCACCTTCGACTTCCAGATGTATATCTGGGCGGCCATTCTCTACCTGATCATGGTCGAGATCCTGCGCAACATCTGGAGCATGCTGGAAGCGCGGCTAACCCGTCACCTCAAGCGCTGATTCCGGAAATCACCGACGAGCAAAGCTTGGCAGCACTCTCCGTGAGATGCTGCCAAGCTTTTGTTATTTCTTACGAAAGTTTCATTTCAGGGCAAATATTAGCCCTTGATTAAGAAATCGGGCGTTTCATCATAGAGACCAACCTTTGCGAGAAGTGAGGTCCTAATGACGAACGAAATGGAACTGCAACTGAAGGGCTACGGCCTGACGACCGCTCAGATCCTCTACCACATGCCGGATCATCCAACCTTCCTCCAGACCTATGTGTGGCAGCACTACGACCTGGCACCGGACTTTCCGGAAATGCGCAGCTTCCTGAAATTCTGGGAAGAGAAGCTGGATGGACCGCTGCATTCGGTGCGCTATGTGCATCGCAAGCTGATCTCGGCGACGGAATGGCGCGCGCTCAAAGGCGAGTTCATTCTGCACTGAACCGCCGATCGAAACCGAGGAGCCTAAGGTGGCCTTCGGTCAGGCTACCGGCGTTGCGATCGGCAAGCCCTGATAACCGCGATCGCTCAGCGTTGCGGACGCTGCAGCCGATGCGCTCTCAGACATGCACCTCGCCATGCGCCAGTTCGCCTTCACGCGGCTCCCTGTGCAGCGAGCCGTAAAGGACAAGCGCATAGAACAGCAGAACGCCCAGGACCACCGGCCAGCCAGGCAAAGGGCCGAGTGCGGCATTCTCGGCGACATCGGTCCAGGACCGCACATGCCCGAAGGGTTCGCCATTGGCCGACATCTTCGGCGAGGAGATCTTCAGCGCCCAGGCCAGCAGCAGGATCAGATACATCCAGCAATAGTTGCGCTGCAGCCGCCGACAGAGCGCCTCGCGATAGGTCATCAGAAATGCCGGCTTGCGCAGGCTCTTGGCGATCGCCGCCGCCCAATTGAAGTTCGGCGCGCCGTCCGGCGCCAGGATTTGCGCGAAGTATCCGCGTTCCAACTGCCGCACGCGGGCGCGATAGACATCGAAGAAGCGGTAACGCCGCGCCTCGATCAAGAGCAGCAGCGTAATCAGCAGCATCGCGAAGAGCAGCACGCCGTGATGTGACGTCGGCGTCGACAGCGATACCGAAAGCAGCGCCGCAACCACGGTGATCGCCCAGTTCGAGGTTCGGTCGATGCGGTCGCGCCAGCCGGCCATACGGCCCATTTCACCGCGATAATAGTGCACGACCGCGTTGATCTGCTCCTGGGATGTTTGCGGCAGCGGCGGGCCCTTCGGCTCCTTGACCTCCGCACTGATGATCAGCGGACCGAGCTCGGCGGACATCGGCGTTCCTCCCGTCTTTTCTTATGCTTGCGATGATGACTCCTTTCCTCTCGCCGATAAATCCCGACGGCGTCGCAGGGCGCCGTTTTTCGTTCAAAAGGCCAATGAAAACCTATTTGTCGTCCGGATACCGATTAATCCGCTCCGGTAAACGATCGCCGACGGCGATTGCCAAAGCGCCTCTGCGGACGTAAGAAGCGCCCATGACCCAGAAGAGCACGAAAATCGACGAGGAAGCGCTGGCGGAAGCCTATAACCGCGCCCTCTCCCTGGAAAAATCCGGCAAGTTCGATGCCGCCGCCGATGCCTATGCCGAAGTGCTGGCGCTCGACCCGGAAGACCACGGCGGCGCTGCCGTGCGCCTGGCCTCGATGGGACGCGGCGAGACGCCGGTGAAGGCGCCTGACGCCTATGTCGCCACCCTCTTCGACCAGCATGCCGAAGTGTTCGACAACGTGCTCGTCGACCAGCTCGGCTACTGCGTGCCGCTCCTCGTGCGCCAGCGGCTGCAGGCGCTTGAGCTTGGCCCGTTCGATCGTGTGCTCGATCTTGGCTGCGGCACGGGCCTCACCGGCGGCGCGCTCCGCGACATGGCCGACGACATCACCGGCATCGACCTCTCCGAAAACATGGTCGAGATCGCCCATGAGAAGGATCTCTACGAGACGCTCTACGTCGCCGAAGCGGTCGATTATCTCGACGACAACGACGACGAGCCCTTCGACCTGATCGTTGCGACCGACGTGCTTCCCTACATGGGCGCGCTCGAAGCGCTGTTTTTCGGCGCGGTCGACAACATGGTGCCCGGCGGCCTGCTGATCTTCTCCAGCGAGACCCTGCCAACCGAGACCTTCGCCGGCCGCGATTTCATGGTCGGCCCGCACCAGCGCTTCGCCCACGCCGAGAGCTACCTGCGCAACCGCCTGGCCGCCACCGGTTTCGAGATCGTCGAAGTCGGCGACATCACCGTGCGTCTGGAAGAAGGCGAGCCGATCGCCGGCCATCTGGTGATCGCGCGCTTCAAGCCCTGATCACCTGCAGCTTCCTTAAGTCGTCTGCTATGTAAGGATAAAAATAGGGTGCCGCGGCGCTGAAGGCGGCGCGGCATGACCGCATGAAAAGGGCGCATCCCACTTTGCGCCCTTCCCTCTTTTCGAGAGCTATCTAACAGGTGCCACCAGTCGCACCTTTTGGCCCATAGCGACTGGGCGCCGACAAAGATCGGGCGCGGAGCCCTTACTGGTGCGCCAGCGCCGTCTTGCCCAATGAAAACTGCCTTTCGTAGAAAATCCGGACGGACAGAACGACCCCGCCAATGAGGATTGCGATCCCTGCAGCTTCCATCGCGGTCGGCCATCGAGCATGAACGACGAGACCGCCGATGACCCCAAATGCCGTTTCCGAAACGATCAATTGCGCGGCCAGTGCAACGGGCAAGGTTCGAGACGCGACATTCCACGCCCACACTCCGCATACGGTTGCCAGAAGCGCGAAGGATGTACCCCAAAGATAGAGTGAGCCGGCGGCGTGCCACCCAAAACCGAGTTTTGGAAGCTGAAAGAGACCCATCGCTGCTCCAGCCGGGTAGAAGGCCAGCATCAAGATACCTCCGCCAACGAGGATAAGCGCGGACCACACACCGGAGGGCATTTCAGGTCGGACGGCCAAGGCGGCCTGATTGGCAATCGCAAACCAGACCCACAATGCCACCGCCGCAAGCGCCAGCGGAACACCGATCCAGAAGGAACGGACGGATTCCAGTCCCTCTGCCGTGAACGCTGTGCCATTGACGAAAACAAGACCGAGCAGCACCAGCATGAGAGGCACCGTCAGGGATTGCCATGAAACCGATCCCTGCCGCTGGTTGCCGACCACCATCAGAACGAGCGGAACCAAACCGAGAAAGGCGGGAGCAATCACCGGCCCAGCAAAGATGGCAGCTCCTGTCACCGTCAGGAAGTAGCCGACGTAGCCGATGAAGGCGAGCCAGATTGCTGAAAGCCAGTTTCGGAGCGTCAGGTGTTGTATCACCCCCCGATCCGAAAACAGAATACAGAGGCCGACCAGAGCCGAGACCACATGACGGACAAGAGCAAAATCAAAGGTGGAGTAGTCGCCGATGATGAAAGGCACAACGAAGTTGAGCGAAAAGGCGAAGGCCGCGAAGAGTGCGGCAAGAACGCCTACGTAGAAACTCTTGTCCATAGTCCGGCCTCATTGGTTTTTCGGACGCTAATGCTTCCCTTCACGGTCCGCCATGCATGTGTTTGACAAACACCTTTTCCAGATTGGAAGTCGGCGCTTGAACGACCTAGCAATTGAGCGAACTGTGCCTGGAAGGGCGCGTTGGACTTCAACTTCGGGGCCAACGTCGCTGGATTAGAGCGGCTCCATGTATACGGCGTGTGTTTGGCGAGCGCAGATGTGTACCAGAATGTACGGCGGGCGGGTTTTCTCGGCAGTTGAGGCACCTGGTGACTGCTCGCGGTACGCAACTGCCAACGCCACCCTCGTCACCATTGCTGGCCTGTGCCACATAACAGCACTCTTTTCCGCTCCCGTTCCATCGGCTACACCAAAGCGAAAGCAATGGGAGTATTCGGAAAATGGCAAAGGTCGCATTCATCGGTCTCGGCGTCATGGGCTATCCCATGGCCGGCCACCTCAAGGTCCGCGGCGGACACGAGCTGACGGTCTACAACCGTACCTTCGCCAAGGCCGAGAAATGGGCGGCCGAGTTCGGCGGCCGCGCAGCGCGGACACCGGCCGAAGCCGCCGATGGCGCCGAGTTCGTCTTCTCTTGCGTCGGCAATGACGACGACCTGCGCTCGGTAACGACCGGCAAGGACGGCGCCTTCGAAACGCTGAAGGCCGACGCCGTCTTCATCGACAACACCACCGCTTCGGCCGAAGTCGCCCGCGAACTCTATGCGGCAGCGAAGGCGCGCACCGCTCACTTCATCGATGCGCCGGTCTCCGGCGGCCAGGCCGGCGCCGAAAACGGCGTACTGACCGTCATGTGCGGCGGCGATGAACCGGCTTTCGATCGCGCCAAGCCGGTCATCGAAGCCTTTGCCCGCATGGTTGGCCTGATGGGCCCGGCCGGCGCCGGCCAGATCACCAAGATGATCAACCAGATCTGCATCGCCGGCCTCGTCCAGGGACTGGCCGAAGGCATCCACTTCGGCAAGAAGGCCGGGCTCGACATCGAGAAGGTTGTGGACGTCATCTCCAAGGGTGCTGCCGGCTCCTGGCAGATGGAAAACCGCCACAAGACGATGAACGCCGGCAAGTACGACTTCGGCTTTGCGGTCGACTGGATGCGCAAGGATCTCGACATCGTGCTGGCGGAGGCCCGCCGCAACGGTGCCAAGCTGCCGGTGACCGCTCTCGTCGACCAGTTCTACGGCGATGTCCAGGAAATGGGCGGCAACCGCTGGGATACGTCCTCGTTGCTCGCCCGCCTCGAAAAATGAGCCTCGGCCCGTCCTCGACCGCAGACGAGATCATCGCTCACCTGCGGTCGCTCGGCTCTGAAGACAATCTCGCCGGCATGGCGCGCTTCGGCATCGTCACCGAAGCCGCCCTCGGGCTCTCCAATGTCGAGCTGCACAAGGTGACGCGGCAGGTGAAGGTGGATCACCGCCGCGCGCTGAAGCTTTGGCAGTCCGGCATCCGCGAGGCGCGCATCCTGGCCGCGTTTACCGCCGACCCGAAAGAACTGACGCTGGAAGAGGCGCTCCGCTGGGGCGACGATTGCAATTCGTGGGAAGTGGTCGACACCGTTGCCGACCTTTTCATCGCCGCCCGCTTCGAGCGCGAACTGATCCCGGAATTCGCGGCCGACGAACGTGAATTCGTCCGGCGCATCGCCTTCGCGATGATTGCGACCGCTGCGGTCCACCTGAAGAAGGAACCGGACGCGACGCTCCTGAACTGGTTGCCGCTGATCGAGCGGCACGCAACCGACGAGCGGAACTTCGTGAAGAAGGCGGTCAACTGGGCGCTCCGACAGATCGGCAAGCGCAATTCCGCCTGCCATGGTCCTGCACTGGCGCTCGCAGAGCGCCTGGCCGAAAGCGCAAACCGCGCCGCCCGCTGGACGGGCAAGGACGCGGTTCGCGAACTTAAGAGCGACAAGGTGCTCGCGCGGCTTGGTCTCGATCAAAGCTGAGCCCGCTAGCGCAGGCGCCTCAATCCTCGGCGGATTTCGCCTGGTCGATCATCATGTAATCGAGCGGAAGCTCGGTCGTGTACTTGATCTGCTCCATGGCGAAGGCAGAAGAGATGTCACGGATCTCGATCTTGGCAATCATGCGCTTGTAGAATGCGTCGTAGGCGGCAATGTCAGGCACGACCACGCGCAGAAGATAGTCGACGTCGCCGCTCATGCGGTAGAATTCGACCACCTCGGGAAACTCGGACACCACTTCGGAGAAGCGGCGAAGCCATTCCATCGAGTGCGAGTTTGTGCGGATCGACACGAACACCGTGACCTTGGTGTTGATCTTCACCGGATCGAGAAGGGCGACACGGCGGCGGATGACGCCGTCCTCTTCCATCTTCTGGATGCGCCGCCAGCACGGCGTGGTCGAAAGTCCCACCTTCTTGGCAAGGTCGGCAACGGCCAGCGTGGAATCCTCCTGCAACAGGCGCAGGATTTTGCGGTCTAGGCGGTCCATGAAAGTCCCTCTCGAATTATTTTTCCCTCTATAGCGCGAAATTGGTGAAGATAAAGAAAATTGTTTCAGGTTGTGAGCATAAGAACCCGCTCCCGCAGGAACGGCAGAACATCGGCCTCGAACCAGGGATTGCGCTTCAGCCAGCCGGTGTTGCGCCAGCTCGGATGCGGCAGCGGCAGAATGGCGGGATCCGCATTGCGCATCGCGTAGCGCCGCCAGTCCTTTACCGTCTCCGTCATCGATTTCGGGCATTCCGGACCGATGTGCCAGCGCTGCGCATAATGCCCGATCGCCAGCACCAGCTCGACCTGCGGCATCTGATCCATCACCCGCTGCCGCCAGAGCGGCGCGCATTCCCGACGCGGCGGCAGGTCGCTGCCATGGGCGTCATAACCGGGAAAGCAGAAGCCCATCGGCACGATCGCGAATTTCGCCGGATCGTAGAAGCTCTCGCGGTCCACCCCCAGCCATTGGCGGAGCCGATCGCCGGATGCATCGTTGAACGGCAACCCGCTGTCATGCACCCGAAGCCCGGGCGCCTGTCCGGCGATCAGGATGCGTGCCGTGGTCGAGATCACCGCGACCGGTCGCGGCTCATGCGGCAGACGGTCGTCGTCGCCACGCAGCGGACTGTCGCGGCAGATGCGGCAGGCGGCAATTTCCGCTCTCAGCCGCTCCAGGTCCGGGACATCGTTCTCAGGCATTGCCGATACCCGCAAACAAGGCGGTCAGCCGCTCCAGCAGCCAGCGCCTGATGGTCTCGAGCCAACCATCGACCAAATGCGGCCCCTCGTCCGGATGGTCATTCGTGCGGCGCCATTCCTGCGGGGTCGTGAACGTGCCGACCCAGATGCCGCGCCGCTCTTTCTCTGCCCGTGCCTCTTCCGCTTGATAGTGCCCATAGCTGACCGCATACCCGGAGAGCACCATCTCACGGCCAATGTCCCGCCCGCCCGCTTCGCATGTGCCGAGGTCGCGGCCGTACCGATCGCGTCCGTGAAAACGACAGCGGACATCGCCGGCGGAAATCAGCGCCCTCAGGCGTTCGCGCGCCTGGCGGCCGCAATCCCAGGTCTCGCCGTCGCGCTCGCAGCTCTGGTCGAGTTCCGGCGCATCGATCCCCTCGATGCGAATGCGCTTGCCGTCAAGGCGAAGACTGTCGCCGTCGCTCGCGGACGCCGCTCCACGCGCCTCCCCGGTTGTGGCACGCTCCCCCACGGGCAGCTTGTCGGCGTAATAGGCGACGATCGAAAGCAGCAGAAGAATGATCCATCCGCCGAGCATGCCGCCACGGCCGGCCGATCGCGACCGGCCCGAAGACCCTCCGCCTCGCCCGCCGGTGAAGCGGTATCTCGCCCGGCCTGATTTCACGTTTCCTGCACCTTTATCGCTACGCGCGCTCCCTGATCGAACCGGGACCGCATCACAAACATCGACGATTCCAAAAACTTAGAGGCGGAATCTCATGTGCCGGCTCTCAACTTTTGGCCAAGGACACCACCGCGCCATAATGGTTGTCGAATCCTTCACACACGGCAGCAACTTCTTAAGGATTGCTCACTAGACTGCAACGAAACCATAACCTTTGCATAAGAGCATGAGTATCGCTGCCAGCACCTCGACAGATAAGATCATTGTCGACAAGTCGCGAAACCATCGAAACAAGGCCGTTTCGAGGACGGTTCGCGCGACGCGAGAGCGGCTGCAAACGGGCTCGTCCGTGCCTTCGGGCTTCGAGCGCGAAATGCTCAATCTTTACATCGATTCGGCCCTGCACGGCGCCATCGCCATACCGGTGCTCGTCGCCCTGATTGCCGCCGTCGGGGTCTATCTCTCCGGCAATCTCAGCATCATCGTCTGGGCCGTCATGACCCTTTCGGCGCATGCGGTGACGCTGGTGCTAGCGAGGAAGGCGTGCAAGAAGGACATCGTTGCCGAAAAGGTCCCGGTCTGGCGCCGGCGCTTCCTGCTCGGCCAGCTGTTGATTGGCCTCTGCTGGGCAGCCTTCGTTGCGCAGGATTGCGCGTCGTGCGGTGATGTCCGCTTCGGTTTCTTCGAGGGCACTGCCCTGCTTTTCGCGCTTGCGGCCACTGCCATGGGCACGTTCCTGCTGCGCAATGCCCTGCTCTGCACCTTCACGCCCGTGGTCGCCGCACTGGCCTTTGTCTCGCTGACGACTGGCAATCCGATCTATATCGGCCTCACGGGCATCATCTCGCTGGCGCTGCTCTTCCTCGTGTTCATGACCGATCGCATGAACCGTGCCAATGTCCACATCCTCTCGGTTCAATCGGAGAAGGATGACCTGATCGCCGAGCTCGAAGTGGCAAAATCGATGTCGGACGAGGCACGGCGTCGGGCGGAGGAAGCGAACCTCGCCAAGTCGCGCTTCCTGGCCTCCATGTCGCATGAATTGCGCACGCCGCTGAATGCCATTCTCGGCTTCTCCGAGGTCATGTCGACGGAGGTTCTGGGTCCGCTCAGCAACCCGACCTACAAGGAATACACCAACGATATCCATCGTTCCGGCGAGCATCTGCTGAACCTGATCAACGAGATCCTCGACCTGTCGCGCATCGAAGCAGGCCGCTACGACCTGAACGAGGATGCGGTCAGCCTCGTCGAGATCGCCGAGGACTGCGTCGGCATGGTGCAACTGAGGGCGCGCGCCAAGAACATTACCATCCACTCGCAGTTCGAACTTGGCATGCCCTCGGTCTGGGTCGACGAGAAGGCAATGCGGCAGGTCATCCTCAATCTGCTGTCCAACGCCGTGAAATTCACCAATTCGGGCGGCGAAGTCACCTTCAAGGTCGGCTGGACGGCCGGCGGCGGACAATATCTCTCGATCAAGGACAACGGTCCGGGCATCCCGGAAGAGGAAATCCCGATCGTTCTGTCGGCCTTCGGTCAGGGCTCGATCGCCATCAAGAGCGCCGAGCAGGGCACCGGCCTCGGCCTGCCCATCGTCCAGGCCATTCTCGCCAAGCACAATGGCGAATTCATCCTGCGCTCCAAGCTTCGGGAAGGCACCGAGGCGATCGCCATCCTGCCGGCCCGCCGCGTGCTCGAGAGCCTGCCGGCAGTCGAGGACGTGGCAGCCCCGATCCGTCGTCGCAAGAGTTTCGCCTGATCCATGTTCATCGAAACGCAACGCTTGAGGCTTCGGCCCTGGGAGCAGCGCGACGTCGCGCCCTTTGCCGTCGCCAATGCCGATCCGGACGTGCGCCGCTACTATTTTCCTGACATTCTGACGCGGGAGGATACCGCGGCGATGATCGCCGACTGCGACCGGCACCTGCGCAGACACGGCTTCGGCTTTGTGGCCGTCGAGCGCAAGGCGGACGGAGCGCTCATCGGCGGTCTTGGCCTTTCGCATGCCGGAGCCGAAATTCTCGGTGGCCCGCATGTCGAAATCGGCTGGATCCTCGCCCGACCCTACTGGCGGCAAGGATATGCGCTCGAAGCAGCAAGCGCCTGCCTGCACCATGCATGGTCGGCACTCGGGCTTGCCGAGGTCATCGGCTATACCTCGCGCATCAACGAACCATCGCGCGCGCTCATGGAAAGGCTCGGCATGCGCTCGGATCCGGCGGAGGATTTCGATGACGTGACGGTGCCGGAGGGCAACCCGCTGCGCCCGCACGTGCTCTATCGGATCGCGCCGAACGACCGGCGGTAGCAGATCAGTTCATGAAGCCGTCGAAGATCACGACGTAGCCGGCATAGACGCCGTTGGCGATGATCAGGCAGAGGCAGGCGAAGGAGCCGAGATCCTTGGCGTTCTTGCCCATTTCCGAGATTTCCGGCGAGACGCGATCGACGATTTCCTCGATCGCCGTGTTGATCGCCTCGAAGGCCATCATCAGCAGGAACAGGATCGCCATCGCCACGAACTGGAAGAAGGTCGCGCCGACGATGGTGAAGGCAACCATGGCGATGCCGAAAGCGATCAGCTCATGGCGGAAAGCAGCCTCGCTGATCAGCCGTTTCGCGCCGCCCAGCGAATAGCTGGCGGCGGCGAAGAGATGCCGAATGCCGGTCTGCTTCTCGACGGGACCCGTCGGTCCAATGCGGTGCGTGGTGTTCTTGACGTCCATTTCTTCTCGACAAGGCTTGAAACTGCGCTTGCTTCGACATCGTGAATGAGGCGAATGCAAGGCGTTTGCCGGTTGCAGGAGCCCAAGCCTATAGTTAGGGCTGCATGTGCGCTTTGGATAGGCGAGAAGCACGCGGCCATCAAGGCCCGCCACACGCGGGAATAGCGCCCGCGACAGGCTTTGGACAGCAATCGGCCGGCTTTGCCGTGAAAGCCGGCCGGATCTTGATTATTCCTTGTTGCTGACGCCAGCCTGCGCGAAGGTCGCCATGCCGCTGTGGCAGGCCGCTGCCGCCTTGACGATGCCGGCGGCAAGGGCCGCCCCCGTGCCCTCGCCGAGCCGCATGCCGAGTGCCAGCAGCGGCGTCTTGCCGAGCTTCTCGATCGCGCGGATATGACCCGGTTCACCCGAGACATGGCCGATCAGGCAGTGGTCGAGCGCTGACGGATTGGCCGCCTTCAGGATTGCCGCTGCCGCAGTCGCCACGTAGCCATCGATGATGACGGGCACTTTCTGCACGCGGGCCGCGAGGATCGCGCCCGCCATCGCCGCGATCTCGCGACCACCGAGGCGGCGCATCAGCTCGAGCGGATCGGAAAGGTGATCGCGATGCAGCGCCACCGCCTTATCGACAGCGGCGATCTTGCGCTTCAGTACCTCGCCTTCGGAACCGGTACCCGGACCGACCCATTCCTCGGCCGTACCACCATAGAGGCCGAGATTGATCGCCGCCGCAATGGTGGTGTTGCCGATGCCCATCTCGCCGATGCACAGCAGATCCGTGCCGCCGGCGATCGCCTCCATGCCGAAGGCCATGGTGGCCGCACAATCCCGCTCCGAGAGCGCCGCTTCCTCGGTGATGTCGCCGGTCGGATATTCAAGCGCCAGGTCGAAAACCTTGAGGCCGAGGTCGTGGCTGACGCAGATCTGGTTGATCGCAGCACCACCGGCAGCGAAATTCTCGACCATCTGGGCGGTAACGGACGACGGGAACGGCGTGACGCCCTGACGGGTGACGCCGTGGTTGCCGGCGAAGATCGCCACCAGCGGCCGGTTGACGGCCGGCGCCTTGCCGGTCCAGGCGGCGAGCCAGAAGGCGATCTCTTCGAGACGTCCGAGCGCGCCCGGCGGCTTTGTCAGCTGTGCGTCCCGCTCGCGCGCCGCGACCAGGGCCGCCGCATCCGGCCCCGGCAGGTTGCGCAACAATTCGCGGAAATCATCAAACGGCAGGCCGCTGGCACTCATGCTGGGAATCCTTGCATATCGTGAATCTACGCTCCTCATAGAGGGCGTCGAATATTCGGGCAACGGCATTTGCGCCAATCGGCGTCGCCGGAGCATGATCCGTCACCGGACGGACGATTCGACGCACGACGTTTTGCATGCTCACACTACTCTCACTTGCGGGCGGCGGTGACATCTGCGATTGCGGCTGAGGGCCGGATCTTTGGAGGAGCCATGGGCTTTCTGGGCGATTTCTGTGACGACGTGGCGCGCTCGATCGGCTTCCTGAGCCGTATCCCCATGCCGGGACGCCACTTCGTCGAATATGACGGACGGCTGGACCGGGCCGTGCGCGCCTTCCCGCTTGCCGGCATCGTGATAGTCCTGCCCTCCGCAGCCGCTGCCAGCGCGATGATCGCACTGCATGTCAGTTCGCTTTTTGCCGCCTTCGTCGTCGTCGCCATCCAGGCGCTGCTGACCGGCGCACTGCACGAGGACGGACTTGGTGATACCGCCGACGGCTTCGGCGGTGGACGCGACCGCGACGCGGCGCTCGCGATCATGAAGGACAGCCGCATCGGCACCTATGCCGCTGTCGCTCTCATTCTTTCTTTCGGCCTGCGCGTCTCGGCGCTCGCCTCGATCCTGCCGCTGTTCACGCCCCTTGGCGCCGGCATGGCGATCCTTGGCGCCGCAGCGCTCAGCCGCGCCGCCATAGTGTGGCACTGGTCCAGCCTGCCGCCGGCACGCAGCGGCGGTGTTGCGGCTTCCGCCGGCGCGCCGGAGCCGGGCGCTGGCCGTTTTGCCCTCGGCTTTGGTCTTCTCGCCGCGATGCTGCTCTTCTATTTCGCCAAGGTCCCGGCCCTCGGCCTGATCGCAACGCTCCTCGCCTTCCTTGCCGCTGTCAAAGGCTTCGGCCGGCTCGCAGCCGCCAAAATCGGGGGACATACCGGTGACACGATCGGTGCCACGCAGCAGCTCACGGAAATCGCGGTGCTCGGCGCCCTTGCGCTGACGGTTTGAAAGATCGATATAATCCGGGAAAAACTGGGCAACGCCATGGAATCTCCCTGCATTCTCGTCTGTTCCATCGATGACAAGACCGGCTACTGTTTCGGCTGCGGCCGCACGCGTGACGAGATCGGCCGCTGGACGCTCTACACCGACGCCGAACGCCGGGCGATCATGACCACGCTGCCCGACCGGCTCGAGACGGTCGAACGCAAGCCTCGGCGCGAAACGCGCCGCGGCCGCATGGCGAGGGAACGCGGAGAAGCATGACCCGTCTCGCCATCCTGCTCTCGATCCTGGCCATTGGCCTCATCCTGCTGATCGTCAACCACGATGCCGGCCGCACCATGGGCCTTGCCAACGACGATTTCGGCCGACTGGTGTCACTCGGCGCCATCGCCACGTTGATCGGCGCCGGGGTCGTACAAAGCCGCCGCCGTTTCGGCGAAGGGCTGCGCCAGGTCGCCGTCTGGCTCCTCATCACGCTCGCCCTCGTCTCGGCCTATGTCTACCGCTTCGAACTTCAGGGCTTCGGCAATCGCCTGCTCGCCGGCCTCGTTCCCGGCCGCGCGACCGTGATCACCGACAGCGAAGGCCGGCAGGAAGTGGTGCTGCACAAGATGCTGAACGGTCATTTCGAAACCGGCGCAACGGTCAACGGCAAGGACATCAACATGCTGGTCGATACCGGCGCCAGCAGCATTGCGCTGACCTACGAGGATGCCGAGCGGATCGGCCTTGATCCGGAAAACCTCAGCTACATCGTCACCGTCATGACGGCGAACGGCCGGGCCCAGGCCGCACCCGTCATGCTCCAGGAAATCTCCGTCGGCCCGATCACCCGGCGCAACATCGGCGCGACCGTGGCCGCCAAGGGGCGGCTCGACCAGAGCCTGCTCGGCATGAGTTTCCTGTCGACGCTGGAGATGCTGCAGATGCGCACCGACGAGCTGCGCCTGCGCGACTGAGCCACAGGCGTCAGAACAAACCGCAGCGGCGCCTGCCGTCAGTTTCTGAGCCGGTAGCCGGTGCGGAAGATCCAGGCGAGGATCGACATGCAGGCCGTCAGGAAGGCGAGGATGATCACGGCGCTGAAGATCGGGTTGACGTCGGAAACCTCGAAGAAGCTCCAGCGGAAACCGCTGATCAGATAGAGCACCGGATTGAAGTGACTGACCGCCTGCCAGAAGGGTGGCAGCATCTTCACCGAATAGAAGCTGCCGCCGAGGAAGACGAGCGGCGGGATCACCAGCATCGGGATCAGGTTCAGCTGCTCGAAGTCCTTGGCCCAGATGCCGATAATGAAGCCGAACAGGCTGAAGGAAATGGCCGTCAACACGAAGAAGAACACCATCACGAACGGATGCGCGATCGTCAGGTCGACGAACAGCGAGGCCGTCAAGAGGATGATCGTCCCGATCATCAGCCCCTTGGTCGCCGCCGCGCCGACATAGCCGAGCACGATCTCGACCATCGACACCGGCGAGGACAGAACCTCGTAGATCGTGCCGGTGAATTTCGGGAAATAGATGCCGAAGGAGCCGTTGCCGATGCATTGCGTCAAGAGCGTCAGCATCATCAGGCCGGGCGTGATGAAGGCGCCGTAGGAAACGCCGTCGATCTCCTGGATGCGCCCGCCGATCGCAGCGCCGAAGACGATGAAATAGAGCGAGGTCGAGATAACGGGCGACACCACGCTCTGCAGCAGGGTGCGCCGGGTACGGGCCATCTCGAAGAAATAGATCGACTTGATCGCTTCGATATTCATCGCCCTGCCCCCACAATTTCGACGAAGATGTCTTCCAGCGAGCTCTGCCGCGTGGAAATGTCCTTGAGCCGGATACCGGCTTCGGCGAGGGCCGCCAGCAGAGTGGTAATGCCGGTGCGTTCAGCGCTCGTGTCGTAATCGTAGATCAGACAGTGCCCATCGCCCTCGAGCGTCAGATTGTAGCTCGACAGCGTTTCGGGAACGCCATCCAGTGGATTGGCGAGATCGACGCGCAACTGCTTGCGCCCGAGCTTCGACATCAGTGCCGCCTTGTCTTCGACCAGCAGGATCTTGCCGCCGTTGATGACGCCGATGCGGTCGGCGATTTCTTCCGCTTCTTCAATGTAATGCGTCGTCAGGATGATGGTGACGCCGGAAGCGCGCAGCCGCTCGACGACCTCCCACATGCTCTTGCGCAGATTGACGTCGACGCCGGCTGTCGGTTCGTCGAGGAAGAGGACCCTCGGTTCGTGCGACAGCGCTTTGGCGATCAGCACGCGCCGTTTCATGCCGCCGGAGAGTTCGCGCAGCATGTTGTCCTTCTTGTCCCAGAGCGACAGGTCCTTCAGCACCTTCTCGATATGGGCGGGGTTCGGCTTCTTGCCGTGCAGGCCGCGGGAGAAGGAGACCGTGTTCCACACGGTTTCGAAGGCGTCGGTGGTCAGTTCCTGGGGTACGAGCCCGATCATCGCGCGCGTCTCGCGAAACTCGCGCACCACGTCATTGCCGCCAACCGTCACCGTTCCGCCGCTCGGATTGACGATGCCGCAGATGATCGAGATCAGCGTCGTCTTGCCGGCGCCGTTCGGCCCGAGCAGCGCCAGGATCTCGCCTTCCTCGATATCCAGGCTGACGCCCTTCAGCGCCTGAAAGCCGGAGGCATAGGTCTTCGACAGATTGGAAACGGAAACGATAGGCGCCATGAAGCAGATCCGGATGCGGGGGGCAAAGTCGGCAGGTTTCGCCTATATGGGACAATTGATTGCGATTTGCAGCCTACCGGATGGAAAAAACAAGGTGACGCTTTGTCAATGCGGCTGCGACAGGCGAGCTGCCGTCCCCGCGCCGCCGCCCATTTGCGAAGGTTTGCGCGCCACCAGCCGGTCATGGATGAGCATGCCCGCAACCATCGCCGCGACGAAAAGGAACGTCGGCGGCAAACCGAGCGACAGCGAAGCGAGCGCCGGGCCCGGGCAAAGCCCCACCAGCCCCCAGCCGATGCCGAAGATTGCCGCGCCGACAATCAGTCGCCTGTCGATGACCTGATTGTCCGGCAAATGGAAGGTTTCGTCGAACAAAGGATGCTTGAGCCGGCGCGTCAGCAGGACACCGAGCGCGGAAACAAAGACGGCGCCGCCGAGCACGAAGGCAAGGCTCGGGTTCCAGTTGCCGGTGATATCCAGAAACGCCCGCACGCGTGCCGGATCGAGCATGCCGGACAGCGAAAGACCAAAACCGAACACGAGGCCGGAGACGAGCGTCGCCGCGAGGCGAAAGAAGGCTCCGTTCATGCAAGCAAGCCCATGACAAAGACCGTGACGATCGCCGCGGTCATGAAGGTTGCAACCGCCGCAATCGAACGTCGCGACAGCCTTGCAAGACCGACGACGCCGTGGCCGCTGGTGCAGCCGGAGCCCATGCGGGACCCGAAGCCGACCAGCAGCCCGCCAGCCATCAGAAGCGGCCAAAAGGTTGTGACCGTCACCACCGGCCAGGCGCCGACGACGAGGCGAAAAAGCAGCGGCCCCGCCATCAGTCCCAAAACAAACAACATGCCGGTAGGAACCTGCGCGCCCTGCAGCAGACGTCCGACGATACCGCTGATCCCGGCCACCCGGCCATTGGCCACCATCAGGATCGCTGCCGAAAGGCCAATCAACAGCCCACCCGCCAGCGCATTCTCGTATTCATTCATGTTTTGGAACCATCCCGACAGAAGATCTGATAGAGCGCGCCAACCAGACGCGCCACCTTGTCGTGACTAAGCCGATAGAACACTTGCTTGGCCTGCCGACGGGTCGAGACAATGCCGGCATCACGCAACACCGTCAATTGCTGCGAGAGGGTCGGCTGGCGAATGCTCAGGCTCTCTTCGAGTGCCGCCACCGAGTGCTCACCCTCCAGCAAAGCACTCACGATCAACAGACGATTTCGATTGGCGAGAGTTCTCAGTATTTTCGAAACTTCGGCAGCGTGCACGGCCATATCCGTGCGCACCCCCGGAAATTGCATAACAGTTCCCATAACTTCCTCCTGTCGTTGCCCTAGGAGTGAGTGGAGCCCCAATGCTTGCTGCGGTTTACCGACTACTATCCGTGATTGTTATACGAAGTAATATATTATCGTATTACTTATTAATAAACCAGACGAAACAAGACAGCGCGATCAGCCCTAGCCCCCCTGGCCTGTCCGTTGACTGTCAAATCATATAGAAAATTCAGATCGTTACAACGAGACCGCAACAGGGATGAAAACGCCATATTTGGGGCAACCGCCCGGACTATCTCAGGCAGCGGTAAAACTTCTGGTATAGTGATCTCAAATACGAGCCTGCGACGACACTTCGGGCCCCCGGCCCGAACGCCCGAAACTGCATTTCGGCGGAGGGTAAACGCCGGCGCAAATGCAGGCATCATCCGTTATCCGGCGAAAGATCTGCGAATGAATCGTCGCCAATCCCGTTCCCTCGTCACGAAACGGTGATGGTCTTCGAGCAATTTGCTCGCGCGGCGCGATATCGCCCTTTTGATTCGCGCTCGTGATTTGCACGCCGGAGCCTCCCCCTTTTGCTCCGGTTGTTGGGCCGGCCTCCCCGCCGGCCTCTTTTTTTGCCGCATGCCATTTTCGCAGCCGCCAGCAGGAAGGTCCCGCACACCACGTCAGTCGCAGTGACGGTAGCCGGTCTTGCGGGTTCTCAGATCGAAGTGGAAATGGTCCTTGTGGAACGGGTCGCTGCCCGGCCCGAGCACGGTGTTGAAATATTTGCAGCTATCGGAGCGCACAGCCTTCAGGAGGCCGCGTTCGCGGAACGCGAAGAAGCCCTTCTTGCGGACATCGATTTCCTTGCCGTTCTTCAAGACGAACTTGCCGACATCGATGGCGTTCCCGTGCGCATGTTCGGACATCGGATTGCCGCGGCGGGAATTCATCGTGCGGCAGGAATAGCCGCCGAGCGGCTTGATCGTCTTGACGCCCGACCAGTAGCGGTAGCGGGACGACGGCGCGAGTTCGTACTTCACCCACTTGGCGAAGGCTTCCGTCACCTCGCAATTGAGCTTGACCGCCGGCTTCACGCCAATACCGCCGGAGAGACCGCTGAGCTCGATCGGGTAGTCGATGCCGCAGGACGGCCCGTTGCTGATGCGCGGAATATCACGGAACACCACGCCGAGTTTCTTCAGGCGCTGGCGGCAGGCAATCTCGGAAGCCGGCATTTCGCCGGTGTAGTGGGGCGTCGACATCGGATTGCGCACGCGCGGCAGGAAGGCGACCTGCTCCGGCTCCTGGCTCCGCTGAATGGCGCGCTGCTCTTCCATGGCGCGTGCACGCTGCGCCTCTTCGGCCGCGGCCTTCTCGGGAGAAAGCGGCGGCAGGTCCGGATCGTAGCCAAGGTTCGCCTCGTCCGCTGGCGCAGCTCCGGACGCCCCGCCGAGCTGGCGCACATTGTCTTCGCCGATGCCGTCGACGACCGGCTGGCTGGCATTGCCCTCGGCGATCTCGTTGCTCTGCTCTTGCGCCAGGCCGACGACCGGCTGCTCGACGCCGAGCATGGCATCCATGTTGACGCCTTCATCGGGAATGGCCGTGGAACCTGCATTCGCCGGCTGCGCGCCGGAGGAAACCGCCTCGTCGCTATCGATCATCGGCAGCGAGCGCCGCGTTTGTTGAGGCGCCGCCTGCGCCGGTGCAACATAGTCCGGATTGCCGTTGCCCGTCGAAGCCGATGTTGCGGCGGGATAGGCCGCCACCTCGTCTTGCGGCACCGCGTCGACCGGCACGGGCCCGATCGAACCGACCCGGGAGCCGCCATCGATGCGGCCCGGCGGCGAAAGCGCGTCGTCGGTCGAACAGGCGACAAGCGATAGTGTCAGAACGAGTGCCGTCAGCGGGCGATGGAGACGAGTAACATACGCCATACCGGACTGCGCCTTCCTTCGGGCGGTCAGAAGACCACCACTCATCACCCCACCGCCCCCGCAACGGCGTACCCAGAGGCACGCAAGGATCGCTGCAGCACTTCGAATTGCTGCCTTTCGCCTGTGTCGCAAACCGGGCACAGCTGTCGAAAGACCTGATTTCGGGGGCATTTTATTCAAATACGGTAAACGAAGCCTTGCGTCCGATACCCGCGATCAAGGGTGCGGATGCTTGCCGTTCCGACTGACCGCCGATAGCAAGAAGCCCGCGTCTTCGTCAGACGCGGGCTTCAAGTTTTCAGCTACGGATCCGCTGGATATCAGCGGCACTCGCCGCGATGCACGACTCGGAAGCCAGCACCGCCAGCCTCGCAGGCGTTCGAGAAGGTTTGCACGCGGCCGCCGCGCTGGCCGCAGACCGGCGCGAATTCGCGGGTGCAGAACTGGCCTTCGGAGGGACGGTCATCGTCGCGACGGCATTCGCCGCGGCCGATCACCTGGAAGCCCTCCGAGCGCGCCTGGCAGGCGTTCGAGAAGGTCTGCGTGCGCCGTCCGCGCTGGCCGCACACCGGATTGTACTCCATGGTGCAGGCCTGCGGTTCGCGATCCGGCGGGCGATAGTCCGGACGGCATTCGCCACGGTGGATCACATTGAAACCGTCGGCCCTTGCCTGGCAGGAATTAGGGAAGGTGCGCATGCGATTGCCACGCTCGCCGCACACGGGCGCATATTCCATCGTGCAGACCGGCGGGCGGGTCGGCCTCGGCCCCGGACGAGGCTCGTCGACGACCACCGTACAGGCCGAGAGGAAGCCGAGCGCCAGCATCAGCACGGCGATCGGGCGCGTCAGAAGAAGTTTGAGAAGTGCCATGGATGTCCCCTCTAAAGCGGCGGTCAGCAACCGGAGCGACGCCCCGTCGAACACCTCCCGCATCTCGCGTATCTATCCGCAGCTATCGTAAGGTCAAGACTGTGCGGCCTGCTTTGCACGGCAATCACGGACGCAGGTTGCGGGGGCACTGCCCGGATCACGGAACGATGTGGAGCTCGATTGCAGCCGCGCGACATTTCTTCTTGTCAGCGCACAAGGCCCGCGTGGTATCGCCACGCGGGCCTTGTGCGATTCCAGACTATAGCGATCAGGCGGCGCGGCCGTAAGCCGAATGCGATGCCGAGGACTGCAGCCGGAACTTCGTCAGCAACGACTTCAGTTCCCGGCTCTCGGCAGCCAGCGTCTGGCTTGCGGCAGTCGTTTCCTCGACCATCGCGGCGTTCTGCTGGGTCATCTGGTCCATGCTGTTGACGGCGACATTGACCTCCTGCAAGCCGGTCGCCTGCTCGCGTGCGGCGGTCGCGATCGAGGCCACCTGCTCGTTGACCCGATTGACCAGCGTCTCGATCTCCGTCAGCGCTTCGCCGGTCGACCGGACCAGCTGAACACCGGCACCGACCTCGCGCACCGAGGCGCCGATCAGTTCCTTGATCTCCTTGGCGGCACCCGCCGAGCGCTGCGCCAACTCACGCACCTCCTGCGCGACGACGGCAAAGCCACGGCCGGCCTCACCGGCGCGCGCTGCCTCGACGCCGGCATTGAGCGCCAGCAGGTTCGTCTGGAAGGCGATCTCGTCGATCACCCCGATGATCTGGCCGATCCGGCCGGACGAGCCTTCGATCCGCCCCATGGCGTCGATGGCATTGCGCACGATGCCGCCGGACTTGGCAGCGCTCGCCTTGGTCTCGTTGACCATGTCGCGCGCCTCGTTCGCCCGCTCGGAAGCGTGGCGGACCGTCGAGGTGATCTCGTCAAGTGCTGCCGCCGTCTCTTCGAGGGCCGCTGCCTGCTGCTCCGTCCGGCGCGAGAGATTGTTCGCCGCTTCCGAAATGTCGCCGGCACTGGCAGTGACGATCTCGGTCGAGTGCGAGATGGAGCCGATGACATCGCGAAGCGCCGCGACGGCCGTGTTGAAGTCCTCTCTCAGCTTGCCGTATTCCGGCGCGATATGGCCGATCTCGGCGGTCAGGTCGCCGCTTGCCAAGAGCTCGAGCGCGGCACCGACGGTCTCCATCGCATCCGCTTGCGCTTCCGCCGTTGCCCGCTGGCGCTGCTCGTTGCCGCGCCGCTCGGAACTCAGCCGCTCCTGCTGCTCGGCCTCGCGTGAACGCAGTTCCAGCCGTTCGCGAACGGAATCGCGCAGCACCACCAGCACCTTGGCCATCTGGCCGATCTCGTCGCCGCGGTCCGTCTCCGGCACCTCGGACGAAAGATCCTCATCGGCGATCGCCCGCATCGACGCCTTCAGCTTCTCGACCGGCTTGACGACGCTGCGCACGATCGCAAGCGCCGCCATCAGAATGGCGAGTGCGGCGGCGGCGAGGATGCCGGCGACCTGCCAGGCGCGCTCACGGAACATCGCCGCTAGGTCGTCGGCATAGACGCCGGTACCGACCACCCAGCCCCAGGGCTTGAAGCCGGCAACGTGCGAATATTTCAGCACCGGCGCGTCAGCGCCCGGCTTCGGCCAATAATAGTCGACGAAGCCCTGGCCGCTCTTTTCGACAGTCTTTACGAACTCGACGAAGAGGTGCTTGCCGTTGGGATCCTTGTTTTCAGTGAGGTCTTTGCCGTCCAACTCGGGCTTGATCGGATGCATCACCATGGTCGGATGCATGTCGTTGACCCAGAAATAGCCGTTGCCCTGGTAGCGCATCGCCTTGATTGCCTCGAGCGCGCGCTTCTGCGCCTCCTCACGCGAAAGCGTGCCGGCCACCTCCTGCTTGTGATAGGCGTCGAACACCGCGATCGCGTTCTCGTCCATTGCCGCGAGCATCGCCTTGCGCTCGCCGACGAGCTTGTCCTGCGCCTGAAACAGACCGAATGTCAGCGCTGCTGCCATGGTCAAAAGCGCAAATGCCACCAGCGCGTAGAGACGCGCCGAGATCCTGAATTTCTTCATTGCCAATCCCCTGCCCCTTCGGCGCCCCCGGCGCCGCCCCGTCGCAACCTGGCCGCCGCCGGCATGGCCGGCCGCACTCCAAGAGCCTGCAGGTTAGGTAGAGGTCTTTGCAAAGCCCCTAACAACCGATCCCTAAATTTGACATTTCTGAAGAACCCCTTCGAAAGTCTAAGGTGGCGGCACGGCGGGATGCTGCCCGCATTTGTGCGGCGGCGGGCCTTCCCTCGGCAAGCGCGGTCGGGTTACATCTTTCATCCAACAGGGAGACAGGCCGCATGACCGAACAGACCAAACCGACCGGCGAGCTGACCTTGCGCACGCTCGCCATGCCCGGCGACGCCAATGCGGCCGGCGATATCTTCGGCGGCTGGGTGATGGCACAGATGGACCTTTCCTGCGGTATCCGTGCGGCCGAGCGCGCTCGCGGCCGTGTGGTTACCGCGGCAGTCAAGGAGATGGCCTTCGCGCTTCCGGTCAAGATCGGCGACACGCTCTGCATCTATACCGATGTCGTCAAGGTCGGCCGCACCTCGATGACGCTCAAGGTCGAGGCCTGGGCCCAGCGCTATCTCTCTTCGCATCGCATGGAAAAAGTGACGGATGCGATCTTCGTCATGGTCGCGCTCGACGAAAACGGCAAGCCCAAGCCGGTGCCGGCGGAGGAATAGGAGCGGCGGCCGTGGATCAGGTTCCGACCAACCCGGAAATCTTCCCGCATATCCGCACCGTCATGGGCATGGTCGTCAGCCTGAGCCTGGCGAGACTGCTCAGCGGACTGGCGCTTTTCGTGCAGCACCCCGGCAAGACGCGCGTCTACTGGATCCACCTCGGCTGGGTCCTGTTCATGTTCGTCTTCCTCGTGCATTTCTGGTGGTGGGAGTTCCACCTGCATTCGCTGGCCGTGATCGACGTCAGTGTCTACCTGTTCGTCATCCTCTATTGCTGCGTCTTCTTCTTCCTCTGCGTGATGCTGTTCCCGACGACGCTCGAGGACTATAGCGACTACGAACACTATTTCATGTCGCGCCGTGCCTGGTTCTTCGGTTTCCTCGCGCTTGCCTTTGCCGTCGACCTCGTCGACACCGCGCTGAAGGGCAAGCAGTATTTTGCCTCCTACGGTCTCGAATACCCCGCTCGCAACACCGCCTATATCCTCTTCTGTATCGCCGCCGCCTGGACGGCGAATCGGCGCTTCCATGCCGCCTTCGTTGTCGCTGCGGTCGCCTATCAGCTTCTCTGGATGTATCGGGCCTTCGACCTGCTGGATTGAGACCGTCGATCGGATCGTCTGCGGAGGTTTTCCGCCTGGGGGTGCACCTCGCCCCTTGATCCCGAGGCGAGGCGATGCTTTATCCGTTAGACATATTTGAATCTCGCATCATGGCACGTCGGGGGACTGTCGCATCATGGAAATCTTTACCGCCGCCGGTCTGGCAGCGCTTCTGCAAGTCATCGTCATCGACCTCGTTCTCGCCGGCGACAACGCCGTCGTCATCGGCCTTGCCGCGGCCGGGCTGCCGACGGAGCAGCGCAAGAAGGTCATCCTCGTCGGCATCATCGCGGCAACCGTGCTGCGCATCGCGCTCGCCAGCGTCACGGTCCAGCTCCTGGAAATCATCGGCCTTTTGCTCGCCGGTGGCATTTTGCTGCTGTGGGTCTGCTGGAAGATGTGGCGCGAAATCCGCGAGCAGCAGGCAGCGCACGCGGCAGGCGAAAGCGGCGCTGGCAGCAACGCGCCCCAGAAAACCTTCATGCAGGCGGCCATCCAGATCGTCATCGCCGACATCTCGATGTCGCTCGACAACGTGCTGGCCGTCGCAGGCGCCGCCCGCGAACATCCGACGATCCTGGTTATCGGCCTTGCGCTTTCGATTGCGATGATGGGCGTGGCAGCCGGTTTCATCGCCCGGCTGCTCAACCGTTATCACTGGATCGCCTATATCGGCCTCGCAATCATCCTCTATGTCGCGCTCGACATGATCTATCGCGGCTGGGTCGAGGTCTGGCCGCACGTCGCGCCGGCCGTGGCAGCCATGGTCTGACGCCAGCGCGACGCGCTGCAGACCGTTAACAATGCAAAAGGCAGGGCTTGGGCCCTGCCTTTTTGTTTGCAGCGGTCTTAACCGCTACAGCGGCCGGACGCCTGTTAGCCCTTGAAGATGAACGAGGCGCCTAAGGCGATCAGGGCGAAACCGACCAGATGGTTCCAGCCGATCGACTCCTTCAGCCAGAAAACTGAGAAGGCGGCAAAGACCAGAAGCGTGATCACCTCCTGCATCGTCTTCAGCTGTGCGGCGGAATAGACCTGATGGCCGATGCGGTTGGCCGGCACCGCCAGGCAATATTCGAAGAAGGCAATGCCCCAGCTTGCCACGATCGCCATGTAGAGCGGTGACGACGTGTATTTCAGATGCCCATACCAGGCGAAGGTCATGAAGACGTTGGAAAACAGGAGCAGAAGAATCGGCCAGAGATAGGCCGGAGAGAGAGTGAAGGACATAGAGAACCTCGGGGCGCGAATCATGCTCCGACGATGCCCCGCAGCCCCGTCCGGGCGCAAGTCCTGCCGGCCTTCCATTGGCTCAAGTGACGCCTCGGAGCGAGCCGATACGGGATTTTCTGCAGGTCAGGGTGTCGAATCGACGACGAACCGGCATTTTTTCCGTCATTTAGCAAGTCATGCCCCAATATTTTACGGGTTTTGCCACAATTTTGTACTGGCGCATGAGCAATGTCGCTCGACTGTCCGACGGGACAGGCAGGGGAATACCACACTTCGAAACGGCGGTTGCCGTGAAGTTGGCTCCGCGCCTTGCGCGCGGTTCGCCGACACGCCGATGCTGCGTATCAGACGCTGGGCACGCGCATGTCCGCTGAAATTTCCCATGGGAACATTGGAAACAGTTGAGCAACCGGGTGCCATGCCGGCGATCGCCAGGCCGCCCCGACCGTTCGCACCCAGCAACTTGTCAAGGAGACCTGACCATGAAGGTCCTGGCGTTTCTTGCGGCTGCCTATGTCGCGCTCCTATCGCCATCTCTTGCCAGCGCGGGCATGCTTGCCCAGGCGCAGCAATACAAAGGCCTGCACGAGGTGAAGAACAACAAGACCCTTCGCGCAGCGCTCGGCATCAACCCGGCACGTACCCCCTGGTGCGGCCATTTCATGGGCATGGTTGCCCGCAAGTCCGGCCGCAGTCCACCGCAGAGCTTCGGCTTCGCCCGCTCGTGGCTTCGGTTCGGTGCACCGGTGAAGCTCGCCTATGCGCGCGCCGGCGATATTGTCGTCGTGCGCACCGGTCGTGGCTACCACGTCGGCATCCTGTCCGCGATGTCGAAGTCGACGGCCCAGTTGATCGGCGGCAATCAGTCCGGCGGCGTCAGGGTCTCGCAGTTCGCCCGGGGCCAGGTCGTCGGCGTCCGGCGCTAGAGCATCCCGCTTCAAGTGGAATCACTTGAAGCGGAAAGATGCTCTAGAAACAATGTGCTAGAGCGACCCTAGTGCGTTCATCTGAACGCACGGCGCTCTGGAGCGGCAAGCCAAGGGCGAGGAACCACTTCGCACCAGGCCTTGCGCCGGAGGGCCTAAAGCCCAACCCGGACCAGAGATCAGCATCGCCGCATCGGGCGGATCGCTGACGCGCGTCCTCACACAAGCGTCAGGCGCATTGCACAGCGCCGCTCTGGCGGAATGCCGTGAGCGCCCTCGTTTGCAAGGATCTGCGCGAGACGCGCGTCGAGTTCGTCCCCGGCAAGCGTAGCGAAGCCGAGTGTGCGGTAGAAGTGCTCGTTCCATTTGAGATCGCGGAACGTCGTCAGCGTTACCGCGGCAAGCGAACGGGCGCGCGCATGCGCGATCGCAGCCAGCATCATGGCGCGCCCAAGCCCCCGGCCCTGGCTTTCCTCCAACACGGCAAGCTGCCAGATGTGCAGCGCGCCCTCTGCGCTCGCGGCACAAAGGAAGCCGAGCGGTCGATCCTGCTCGTCGACGGCCACCAGGGACAGGCCGGTGCGCAGGAAGTCGACATGAGCTTCCGCGGACTGGACATCGTCGTCGGCAATCCAGGCCAGGTCGGGGATGGTGCGAAAAAGCGCGCCGGAGGAGCGCTCTATGTCGGGCAGCAAAGCTGTATCGTCTTCACGTGTGGGTCGAATCAGGGTCATAGTGACCGCATCCTACAGCGCAGGCCGTCATAGGGGATGCGCGAAGTTCGCTGCCGCCCTTCAAAATCCCGAGAATCATTAGCCGGATAACGGAATATCGCTAGTCGGCGATCATATTCATGGCCTGCTCAAGCCCGGCCGCCGGACTCGACAGCGGCCGCGGTCCGTTGCGGACATGATCGGCGGCGCCAGCCATGGACGCCTGGGCCAGCGCAACGATGGAGGCTCCATCCCCATAGGCCGCTTCTGCCGCCCGGGCGATCGCAGCAAGGTAGCCGTCACGGCTTCCCGCCTTGAACAGCGCCCACGCACCCTCGACCAGACGAACCTCGAGGACAGCGCCGGAACGGCGCGCCGCGTCGGCAAAAAGCGCCGTAGTGGGTGCGACCGTCGTTTCCACCGCGCAAAGCACTACCAGCTTGCCGCCGGTCGCGGCCGCCTTCTCCGCCAGCGCCGCATCGACGCGCAGGATCGGGACGGCAGTGCCCAACCCGGCCCTCACAACGCTCGGCCCGAGCGTCGAGCAGGTGAGCAGCACGGCGTCGGCCTTCGCCGCCAGCGCCGAGAGAACCGCCGCTGTCTGCTGCGTGATGTCCTCGGTCAGGCCGCCCGCTTCCTCCGCCGCGCGCAGCAGATCGGCGCGGACCGTATGGCGCAAGTTCGCGGAGGAAAGTCCGAGTTCGCGCGCAGCATTCTCGAAAACGGCGACGTTGCTGTCGGCCGTATGCAGGCAGGAGATGATCAATTGGCGGCCCTTGGATGGCGAACGCCTGACGGCGCGGTTCTGACTTTGCGAAACTTGCACAATCGTCGCACGCCGGGAAGCGTCGCCGGACACAATCTGTCGTAGAGGCCACGCGAACCGTCTATTTGCGCCTCCGGCCCAGCAATGGACACAAATCGGGGCAATTTATGCTTCTCGACTTTTCTAATTTAAGTTACGCTTATTTTCCTTCTGACCAGATGCCGCGGGAGGGGCTGCCCTCTTGGAACGGAAGCTCGCCGTGATCCTTGCTGCCGATGTCGCTGGCTACAGTCGCCTTGTCGCGATTGACGAGGAAGGTGCGCTCGCAACACTTGCCACCTATTGTGCAACGATTTCAAGCCTTGTGACCGAGCATGGCGGGCGCATCTTCGGCGCCGCTGGCGATAGCCTTGTCGCGGAATTCCAGAGTGCAGTGCAGGCGGTTCGGGCAGCGGTCGCCATCCAGCGGACCCTGCAGCGGAGAAACGCCGACCTCGCGCCGGAGCGGCGCATGGAGTTCCGCATCGGCCTCAATCTCGGCGACGTCGTGGTCGACGGCGGCAACCTGCTCGGCGACGGCGTGAATGTGGCGGCGCGGCTGCAGCAGGTGGCGAAACCGGCCGACATCTGCATCTCCGGTGCGTTGCACGACCAGATCGTCGGCAAGCTGGAGTTTCCCATGCACCGGCTTGGCGATCGCGCGCTCAAGAACATGCCGCGCCCGGTGCCGGTGCACCGCGTCGACTGGCATGAGGACCCGGTGAGGCCGGATCTGCCCGGCATGCCGCTTGCCCTGCCCGACAAGCCGTCGATCGCCGTTCTGCCCTTCGTCAACATGTCCGGCGACCCCGAACAGGACTTCTTCGCCGACGGTCTGACCGAGGACATCATCACGGCGTTGTCGCTCTACCGCTGGTTCTTCGTCATCGCCCGCAACTCCTCTTTCGCCTACAAGGGCCGCGCCGTCGACGTCAAACAGATCGGCCGCGATCTCGGCGTGCGCTACATCGTCGAGGGCAGCGTGCGCCGCTCAGGCTCGCGCGTGCGCGTCACCGGACAGTTGATCGAGGCGGAAACCGGCATCCATCTCTGGGCGCAGCGCTACGAGCGCGAATTCGCCGACATTTTCGCCATCCAGGATGAGATCACCCAACATGTGGTCGCGGCGATCGAGCCGGAGATCCTGATTGGCGAAAACCGCCGGGCGCTGCTACGCGGCAGCGACAATCTCGACGCCTACGAATGCCACATGCGCGGCACGCTGCTGCATAATGCGCAGGACTCCGCCGCGCACTTCGACGACGCGATCGAGTGGCAACGCCGCGCGATCGCCCTCGACCCCGAATTCGGCCGCGCGCACATGATGCTGGCCCGCTCGCTGTTTGCCCGCTGCTATTTCGGCTTCAGCGACGACATTGACCGGGATAGCGCGGAGTTGGCGGCGGAGGCTGCGCGCGCCGTCGTGATCGAGGATCACGATCCCTATTGCCACTATGTCATGTGCCTCGCCAATTTCGCTGCCCGGCGGCCGCATGCCGCGGTCCAGGAAGCGCAACAGGCGATCGATCTCAACCCCAATTTTGCGCTCGCTCACATGGCGCTCGGTTGGGCGCGCATCTATATCGGCCGTTTCGCCGAGGCATTGGACCCGCTGCACAAGGCGCTGAGGCTGAGCCCGCACGATCCGCTGACCTACCTCTTCTTCAACCGCATCGCTCTCGCCCACTACCACCTCGGCAATTACGAGGAAGCGCTGCGTCACGCCGAACGGGCGCTGCTCCTGCGCCGCACCTATTTCAACCTGGTCATTCTGCTCGCCTGCCTTGGCCAGCTCGACCGCAACGAGGAAGCCCGCAGGATCGTTCCCGAGGCCGTCGCCAACGCGCCTGTCGATTTACCGCGCTACTGGCGCTTCTTCACCGGCTATGTCGACCCTGCCGACCACGCACATTTCAAAGACGGGCTCGTCAAGGCGGGCCTGCCCATCGTCCCGTAGGCCGCCATGACACGAGCCCAGCTGTTCGGCGTTCTCATCGGCCTCACAGTGGTGGCGTTCTTCACGGTCCTGCGCGCAAACGATCCGCAGCTTCTGAGGCAGGCGCGCGACGTCACCTTCGACGAATACCAGCGGATCGCGCCGCGCGGCTTCGAGACCATGCCGGTCAAGGTGATCGATATCGACGAGGCGTCGCTGCGTGAATTCGGCCAATGGCCCTGGCCGCGCGACCGCCTGGCGAATTTGACCAACCGGCTGACCGAGATGGGCGCGGCAGCGATTGCCTTCGACGTGCTCTTTGCCGAGCCCGACCGCCTGTCGCCGCGCACGGTCGTGCGCGACGTCGGCGGCGTCGATCCATCCTTCGTCGCAACCCTGCCCGATAATGACGAGATCTTTGCCCAGGCGATCCAAGACAAGCCGGTCGTGCTCGGTTTCGGCCTCACCAACGACGGCAGTTACCTGCCGTCGGTCAAGGCGGGCTTTGCCTTCACCGGCGAAACCGCTGCCGAGGCGCCGCCGCGCCTGCACGCCGCAACGCCGCTACGGCCCCAGCTCGAAGCCAACGCCGCCGGGCTCGGCCATATCAGCCTCAATCCCGGCTCCTCCTCCGCGGTGGTGCGGGCCGCACCGCTGTTCCTCAGCGACGGGCAGCAGTTCTACCCGAGCCTCGCCCTGGAGGCGCTGCGCGTGGCGCAGGGCGCCTCGACCTATGTGCTCGCCGCAGCACCCAACGTCGCCAACACGCTCACCGCCGTCAAGATCGGCGACTTCGTCGTGCCGCTCACCTCGACCGGCGAACTCTGGCTCTACGTCACGCCGGACACGACGGAGCGCTACATTTCCGCCCGGCGGGTTCTCACGGACGAAGCCTCCTCTCCGGACGTTCGCGCCGCGATCGAAGGCAGCATCGTCTTCATCGGCACGTCGGCTGCCGGACTGCAGGACGTGCGCACCACCGCGCTCGGGCAGAACGTGCCCGGCGTCTCCATCCATGCCCAGATCGTCGAGCAGATCCTCTCCGGCCGCTATCTGTCGCGTCCAGACTGGGCCGACGGGCTCGAAATCCTCTCGATCGCACTGGCCGGCACGCTGCTCGTGCTGTTGACCACTTTCGTCAGCCCCGTGGTGGCGCTGGTCTGCGGCCTCGCGGTCACGGTGTTGGGGCTCGCAGCCTCCTGGCTCGCCTTCTACTATGGCGGGCTGCTCGTCGATCCGCTGGCGCCGATCCTCGCCGCCTCGATCACCCATTTCTCCGCCACCGCCTATCGCTTCCTGGTGACGGATCGCGAACGACGCGAGGTCCGCCAGGCTTTTGGGCGCTATCTCTCGCCATCGCTGCTCTATCGCATCGAGCACACGCGCAATGCGCTGAGCCTTGGCGGCGACGACCGCGAGCTGACGGTGATGTTCGTCGACGTGCGCAGCTTCACCGAGATGAGCGAGCGCATGACGCCGACCGAGGTCGTCGCCTTCCTCAACACGCTGCTCGACGCGCTGAGCCGCCATGTGCTCGCCAATGAGGGCACGCTCGACAAGTTCATCGGCGATTCCATCATGGCCTTCTGGAACGCCCCGGTCGATGTGGTCAACCATCCGCAAAAGGCACTTCGCGCCGCGCTCGGCATGCGCGAGACCCTGGCCCGGCTGAATGCCGAAGACGCCTTCGGTTTCGGCTCCGGCCATGAGGTGCGCATCGGCATCGGCATCCATACCGGGCTCGCCTGCGTCGGCAACATGGGTGCCGAAACCCGCTTCAACTATTCGGCGGTCGGCGACACCGTCAACATCGCGGCCCGCATCGAAGCGGCCTGCAAGGACGTCAACTTCGACGTGCTCGTGTCGGAAGCAACGGCTGAGGCATTGCCGAATTGCGCGCTGCTGGATGCGGGAAGCCTGGGCCTCAAGGGAAAGACGACGCGAACCCGGCTTTTCGCGGTCGCCGGAGACGAGAACCTCGCCGCCTCGCCCGCCTTCGCGGAATTGCGGCTGCTGCATGACCGGCTCGTCTCGGTGCTACGCACGCGCGCGACCTCGAGCCGCAGCATCATCAACGCAGCGAAGCTGAAGTCTGCCGCCCTGGCACCGGGCCTGGTCGGCTTCTACGCCCGGATGTCGCGCCGATCGGAGCATTTCGCCGAAACGCCGGTCGAAGACGCCAAGCGCCCGGCGGAGTGAAACGTGCCGGACCTCAGCCGCAGACGACCGCCCGGCACATCGCCTCGACCTGGGCTCTCGGATCGTTCGCAAAGCTTTGATTTGTCGTTGGTTTAGCGCCGGCCCGCTTGTGCCTAGCGACAGGTCGTTGCCGACGCATCGTGAACGCTGCGCCGAAAGCGTTGGCAAACGACAGGCCGTCAGCGGCGCACACGGTCGGCGCTCAATTCTGGCTTTGGGTCTGGCTCTGGCTTTGGCTCTGTTCCTGGCGCTGCGTTCCACCGCCCTGTTGCGACTGTTCCTGCCGCTGTTCCTGTTCCTGGCGTTGGCTGCCCTGGCCCTGCCCTTGTTCCTGCTCCTGCCGCTGGGACTGTTCCTGCCGTTGGCTACCCTGTCCTTGTCCCTGTTCCTGGCGCTGCTCCTGCCGCTGCCGCTGGCTCTGTCCGCTCTGCTGCTGCCGCTGCCTTTGTTCCTGGCGCTGCGTCCTGGGTATCAGCGGTATTGGTTGACGCTGCTCGACGGCGGGGGGTTGCACAGTTTGCGGTTGGCGTTCGAGATCCTCCTGGAACACCGCCGCAAGGCTGCAGCCCCCCCCCGCCCAGCCCAGCGCTCCGGACAGTCGTTGCCCACCGGAGAGGAAAGGAAGGGCTTGCGCATTGCCTAGTGATTTCAATGTATTGCGACTGACTCTTCTCGGATCGCTGATGCCGCCGCCAGGCTTGGCGACGACGCAGTCGCAACGCTGCGTCAATTGCCGGCAGCCGCCGGCGCCACAGAAGCTTGCGGCGCCGCTGAGCAGCACGACGGCGGTGGTGCCGTCGCGGCCGACATAAAAATCGAAGGCGGTGCCGCGAACGCCGATCGTGCCGGCCGGCGTGACGATTTCATAGGCGGAGTGCCCGGACTTGCCGCTGATCCAGCGGAACGTGCCCTTCGCGGCCATGATCGTCAGTTTCTTCACCGACTTGGCATCATCGTAGACGAATTTGTCGATGACCACGGACGAACCCCAGCCGACCGCAAGCTTGGTGCCATCCTGGAAGACGAACTGGCCGAGACCGGACTTCGATGTCGAAATCCGTTCGTCCTTGTAGACCGGGTCCTTGACCGCGATCGGACCGCGTGCGCCGCTGACTGACGTGCGAATCTGCACCGCCTGACCGACAGGTTCGGCAGCGCTGACAGGAAGCGGTTGGCAAAACGCAGCACAAATCGAGATGAGTGCGGCGCCACGCAAGTAGAACATGGCACCCTCCAAAGTGTTATTGTTACCACGCTGCAGGGATTTATGTCTTGTCGCCCAATTGGAGTAACGTAACGGCACATCGCAACCGTAAGAGTTATATCAACGAGCCAGTCCGGCTCGTCGCGGTTGAGGCAAGCGTGACCCGGCCGTCGGCCCGAGTGGTGGCGCTGCCACTCGTTCGGCGCCCAGTCGTCCGCAAATTCAACGCCACGCCCCTGCCGTTTCGCGTGCAAAGTTGTCGCCGAAGCACTGCGAAATGTTGCCTTTTTGTACTCACTCGCCCCTTTTCTTTCGACCGGACTCTCGCCATATTCCCCGCCATGACCAAAGCTCCGAAGAATGCCCCGCCGAAGCCCTCCACGCCGTCCGGTTTCGAAGAAGCGCCGCAGGCGCCCTTGTCCGGCACCCCGCTCAGCGGCAACGTCTCGGATTGGGTGAAGCAGCTCGAGGCGGATGCGGAAGCCTCCGCTTTCGAAACCCAGCGTCAGATCGCCTCCAAGGCCGGCAAGCACCGCAAGACGGTAGAGATCGCCGCCTCCAAGGCGGCGCGCAAGGCCGCGGGCGCGGATGACGAAGCACAGCCGAAGAAGGCCGGGAAGAAGAGCAAGGTCGAGATCGTCGGCAGCAAGTCCGCGCGCGGCACGTCGATGGGCGGCTCGACCGATCCGAAGACCCGCGCCGCCGCCGGCCTCAACCCGGTCGCGGGCCTCGACGTGTCGCTCGAGGATGCCGACAGGCTGACGGCCAAATCCGGCGTCACCGCCACGGTGGAAGCGCTGTCGGCGCTGATCGAAAGCGGCAACCCGCTGTTCAAGGACGGCAAGCTCTGGACGCCGCACCGGCCTGCCCGGCCGCCGAAATCCGAAGGCGGCGTCGAGATCCAGATGGTCTCCGATTACGAGCCGGCCGGCGACCAGCCGACGGCGATCGCCGATCTGGTCGAGGGCCTGACCTCCGGCGAGCGCAGCCAGGTGCTGCTCGGCGTCACCGGTTCCGGCAAGACCTTCACCATGGCCAAGGTAATCGAGGCGACGCAACGTCCCGCCGTCATCCTCGCGCCCAACAAGACGCTGGCCGCGCAGCTCTATTCCGAGTTCAAGAACTTCTTTCCCAACAACGCGGTCGAGTACTTCGTCTCCTACTACGACTACTACCAGCCGGAAGCCTACGTGCCGCGCTCGGATACCTTCATCGAGAAGGAATCCTCGATCAACGAGCAGATCGACCGCATGCGCCACTCGGCCACCCGCTCGCTGCTGGAGCGCGACGACTGCATCATCGTCGCGTCTGTCTCGTGCATCTACGGTATCGGCTCGGTCGAGACCTATACCGCCATGACCTTCCAGATGAGCGTCGGCGACCGGCTCGACCAGCGGCAACTGCTCGCCGACCTGGTGGCGCAGCAGTACAAGCGCCGCGACATGGATTTCCAGCGCGGCTCTTTTCGCGTGCGCGGGGATACCATCGAGATTTTTCCGGCCCACTTGGAGGATGCCGCCTGGCGCATCTCCATGTTCGGCGACGAGATCGACGCGATCACCGAGTTCGACCCGCTGACCGGCCAGAAGACCGGCGACCTGAAGTCGGTGAAAATCTACGCCAACTCGCACTATGTCACCCCGCGCCCGACGCTGAACGGCGCCATCAAGGCGATCAAGGAAGAGCTGGTGCACCGGCTCGCCGAGCTGGAAAAGGGCGGCCGCCTGCTCGAAGCCCAGCGGCTGGAGCAGCGCACCCGCTACGACATCGAGATGCTGGAAGCGACCGGCTCCTGCGCCGGCATCGAGAACTATTCGCGCTACCTCACCGGCCGCAACCCCGGCGAGCCGCCGCCGACGCTGTTCGAATATATCCCCGACAACGCGCTGCTGTTCATCGACGAGAGCCACGTCTCCGTCAGCCAGATCGGCGGCATGTATCGCGGCGACTTCCGCCGCAAGGCGACACTGGCCGAATACGGCTTCCGCCTGCCCTCGTGCATGGACAACCGTCCGTTGCGCTTCGAGGAATGGGACGCGATGCGCCCGGACACGATCGCCGTTTCGGCGACGCCCGGTAGCTGGGAACTGGAACAATCCGGCGGCGTCTTTGCCGAACAGGTCATCCGCCCGACCGGCCTGATCGACCCGCCGGTGGAAGTGCGCTCGGCGAAAACCCAGGTCGACGACGTCTTGGGCGAAATCCGCGAGACCGCCGCCGCCGGCTACCGCACGCTCGTCACCGTGCTCACCAAGCGCATGGCCGAAGACCTCACCGAATACCTGCACGAACAGGGCATTCGCGTGCGCTACATGCACTCCGACATCGACACGCTGGAACGCATCGAGATCATCCGCGACCTGCGCCTCGGCGCTTTCGACGTGCTCGTCGGCATCAACCTGTTGCGCGAGGGCCTCGACATTCCCGAATGCGGCTTCGTCGCCATTCTCGATGCCGACAAGGAAGGCTTCCTGCGCTCCGAGACCTCGCTGGTGCAGACCATCGGCCGCGCTGCCCGTAACGTCGACGGCAAGGTCATCCTCTATGCCGACCAGATCACCGGCTCGATGCAGCGCGCCATGGACGAGACCAGCCGCCGCCGCGAAAAGCAGATGGCCTACAACGAGGCCAACGGCATCACGCCGGAATCGGTAAAGGCGAAGATCTCCGACATCCTCGACTCGGTCTACGAGAAGGACCACGTCCGCGCCGACATCTCCGGCGTCGCCGGCAAGGGCTTCGCCGACGGCGGCCACCTCGTCGGCAACAACCTGCAGGCCCACCTTAACGCGCTGGAAAAACAGATGCGCGACGCCGCCGCCGACCTCGACTTCGAAAAGGCCGCCCGCCTCCGCGACGAGATCAAACGCCTCAAGGCCGCCGAACTGGCCGCCTTGGACGACCCGATGGCGCGGGAAGAGGCAAGGTCGCAGGAAGGGGGCAAGCGGTCCGGCTCCTCGACGTCATCCTCGTCCTCGGGTTCAACCCGAGGATCGAGCCGAGGATCCAAGACCACGGACGAAAAGTCTCTCTTCCAGAAGCCCGACCTCGACGACATGGGCCGCGACGTCGCGACACCCGCCGGCTCGGACAAATCGCTATTCCGCCGGAACACCCTCGACGAAATGACTGTCGGCCGCACCGAAAAGCCGGTGATCGGCCATGTCCCGGATAAACCGATCCTCACCCGGGCGAAACCGGGCGTCGGGTCCTATGAGGATCCGGTGGACGAGAAGCGGCAGAAGGGCCGGACGAAGGGCAAGACGGGACGGCCGGGGCGGTAGGCAAATCAGGAAAGACAACGACTCGGTGCCCGCGCTCGGAAGACGGCAAACTGCCAAGCAAGGGCGAGCCCAGTGCGTTGTGGGGAGATGTCTCGCAGGATAGAGAGGGAGAAGCCCTCCTCCTCCGGCAAGACACCCCCTCTGCTCAGAAGATAGTCGGTCCGGGGCGGCTGCAAGCTAAATCAAAGCTCTAAGATTGCGCAAATTGTCCCCAACCTCATGATCCTTTGGGAAAAGTTTCTCTGCTTCGAGCAAAAGGTCGCGAACACGCTGCATCTGCGTGCTCGACATCACACCGCCGCGCTCTAGATACTCTCGCGCTCCGCGGAACATGGTAACATACGGGTGCACCGACTTCCGCGCCCAGCTTTTTTCAATCTTGATTGCGCGGTCTGAACAGTCAAAAGCTTCGTTGAATGCGCCTACTCTCGAGTACCCCGGGACAACCACCTGAATAAACAATATTTTACTTAGTGTGGTTAGTGGCAGCGGATGATTTTCGATGGACGCAGCATGTCTCGCGTTTTGGACTGCCGAGTCCAAGTATTCAGTCATTCCACGAACGCCTGAGCTATTGTGACGCGAAACATTCATGAGCGCCACCTGCTCCCAGTATCGCGAGTTCCACTGCCACGCTTTTTGGGTCGCCTCATAAAACGCAGGGGCCAAGTCTCCCAGTATGCCGTCGACCACAGAGTCAAAATCGAATAAGCGGCTCGCCAATCGTGCTTCAGAACTGCGCTGTTTAATCGCTTTTCGGTTTACGCGTGGTGCAAGTGTACTTGCGAGCCTAGTAAAAATATCCAGAAGTCGGCGCGGATCGCGCTTCGACATATTGTCGAGAATACGCATCGCGATCGTAGAATTCTGCGGTACGACATGCGTATTCGTACGACGGTCATAATATGACAAAGGCAGTGCATGCTCTTTGCTAAGCTGCTCTCTGTATCCCTGGGATCCGAGAATACTAGAGAGAATCTCGTGACGAACGCCACCGCCGAAACAATGCTGAGAAAGGGCCGCTATCAGATATCTGTTTTGATCAACTTCGTTGCATTCCTCCATCAAGTCGAAGGCAATTCTGTCGAGCGGCCTGAAGTCGTTGAGGACCCTGCAACATACAACCGCCATCGGATCATCAGCGGCTGATTTTATAAAGCCGTTTAGATCTCTGATTGCACGTGACGTTCCGACAATGCCTAACTCTGTATACCGCTCAACTATAGCCTCAACATCGACCGCACGCATCTTTAGCGCCGCAGCGCGATGATAAGGGACGCCGGACAAGCTCTGAAATAAGTATCTATTTCTGTACCCTCTCTCTGAAGCAAGAACGACTAGATCTTTTTTCCGAGTTTTTGATACAATTTCAGCAAACGGGGACACTTGGTCTGCAAAATTATCAACAACTATTAAGAGTGGACCTTCTATACCGTCAACAATGCTTAATGTCTTATCATACTCCAACCGACTCAATGCAGAGCACACCAGGGTGTGAATTCCTCTTCTAGATATCTCAAAAGCAACTCTTCTGACGACAGTTGTCTTTCCGGTGCCAGGCTCATCTGTCAGAATAATAATTCTGCTCTCTTCTACTGTATTATTTAGCAGATTTTCGACATCATTAATAATGGAGGATGTTATCGAGCGACTGACATCAAACCCAGATTCAAAATCCGACCATTCTGGAGCGTGCCCGTAGAAGAACCTCGACGCGGATTCCTGGGGCCTTTGGTTCGACGGAACCAACTCGAAATCGGAATAGAATGCCAGAGCTTCTGCACCAGTTATCTTTTCGGGAAGAATATTTCTGGATTCCGTTAGTGAGAAACTGCGAGAGAACAGTCATCCAAGGACTGTTCTCTTTCATTACTTGTATGTATTCGTCCCGTGCAAAGACGTAACCTTTCGAAGCGTGCGTCACAGAGCCATGTAGCTTGACCAGAAGCAAATCGGAAAGAACCCGCTCATCGTTGTAGTCGTCGCGAAAATGTGCTGTCACAAGTTTCTGCTTCGCACCTTTTAATCGATAAGCTGCCTCCAACGCGTCATCGATATTCCAAGTAAATGCTCGGCGCCAAACGAACGTTGAGAGAGTCGATAGCGTCGCGCCTGCGGTGCATCCAGAGAACCTTTTTGTAATGTATTGATCAACTTCGGATTCACTGAGAAGTGCGAAAACTTTTTGAAGAGATTTGTTCTTCGAAACACCCTTCAAATCACATAATTCGTCGCTAAGAGTGGTTCCAGACGGCAGCTTCCCGATACTATTTTCGGAATCAAGGCTAACACCGGCACCCAATAGCAAATTATACTGACCTGCCTTAAGGGACGACACAAATGCATCATGTTGCTCATTGCTAATTTTGACAAACGACACCGCAAAAACCTCCACCCAATTCCGACTGTAAATTGTCAAATCTATCAGGTACACTACCGATTACGGCGTGCATATAAAGATTGAATTGCCGAAAAATACAACTCTACACGGCCACGATCCCCACCCTTGCCGCCTCCCCCATTCCTCGCTACAACCACAGCATGATCAAAACCGCGCTCATCGCTGCCATCTATTATGCGACGTCCCCTGGAGTTGCCCCCAAAAGACCGGACGTGCTCAGGTTTGAGATTGCGAGCTGATGAACTCGCGGGGTGATTGATATCCTAATGCCTTATGCGGGTGAAGATCGTTGTAATGATCGAACCAGAAGGGCA
>Ga0102591_1000528_pt1 | contig 71294 bp, 51 predicted proteins | sample AraplaCol_mCL_r2_2_FD_76860 | JGI IMG/M metagenome (GOLD analysis project Ga0102591, IMG submission 76860) | Arabidopsis root microbial communities from North Carolina, USA - plate scrape MF_Col_mCL_r2 (SPADES assembly) (version 2) | ecosystem: Host-associated > Plants > Roots > Endosphere... | reverse complement strand
CTTCGGGCTCCAGGCCCAGACCCAGCCGGCGACGAACAGCACCAGCAGGACGGTCGTGACGATTCCCGAGACCATGTCAGCCTCCCCTCGGAGCGTGCTTGCCCAGGCCCTGCAGGTAGGCCACGACGGCATCCATTTCGGTCTTGCCGTCGACCGCGGCCGGTGCGCCGGCGATGTCGGCGTCGGTGTACGGATCGCCGATCCTGCGCAGCGCCTTCATGTGCGACTGCACCTGTTCGCCGTCGAGCTTGTTCTCGGCAAGCCACGGGAAGCCGGGCATGTTGGATTCGGGCACGACGTCGCGGGGATTGTGCAGATGCACGCGATGCCAGTCGTCGGAGTAACGGCCGCCGACGCGGGCGAGGTCCGGACCGGTGCGCTTGGAACCCCACTGGAAGGGATGGTCGTAGACCGATTCGCCGGCCAGCGAATAGTGGCCGTAACGCTCGGTCTCGAAGCGCAGCGTGCGTACCATCTGCGAGTGGCAGTTGTAGCAGCCTTCGCGGACGTAGATGTCGCGGCCGGCCAGTTCGAGCGCGGGATAGGGCTTCACGCCGGGGAGCGGAGTGATGGCTTCGGCCTGGTGCATCAGCGGCACGATCTCCGCCAGGCCGCCGAAGGAGACGGCCACGGCGATCAGCACGGCCATGAGGCCGACATTGGTTTCGACTTTCTCGTGTGAATGACTCATGTCATGGCCTCAGGCGTGCGCGCTCGCGGCGTCCGGCGGCATCACCGGAGTGGGCACCAGATCGCGCGCCTGCTGCCAGGTGCGGATCACGTTCCAGGCCATCACGAACATGCCGGCCAGGACGATCACGCCGCCGGCCAGTCGGCCCAGGTAGTAGGGATACGTGGCGTTGAGCGCTTCGACGAAGCTGTAGGTCAGCGTGCCGTCGGGATTGGTCGCGCGCCACATCAGGCCCTGCATCACGCCCGCGATCCACATCGAGACGATGTAGAACACCACGCCGACCGTGTGCAGCCAGAAGTGCAGGTCGATGGCCTTCACCGAGTACATGCGCTCCTGGCCCAGCAGGCGCGGCAGCATCGAGTAGACGGCGCCGACGGAGATCATCGCGACCCAGCCCAGCGCGCCGGCGTGCACGTGGCCGACGGTCCAGTCGGTGTAATGCGACAGCGAGTTGACCGTCTTGATCGACATCATCGGACCTTCGAAGGTCGCGATCATGTAGAACGACACCGCCACGATGAGGAACTTGAGGATTGGATCGGTGCGCAATTTGTCCCACGCGCCGGAGAGGGTCATGATGCCGTTGATGGCACCGCCCCAGCTGGGCGCCAGCAGCACCAGCGAGAACACCATGCCCAGCGACTGCGCCCAGTCCGGCAGCGCGGTGTACTGCAGGTGGTGTGGACCGGCCCACATGTACACGGCGATCAGCGCCCAGAAGTGCACGATCGACAACCGGTACGAATACACCGGCCGGTTGGCCTGCTTCGGAACGAAGTAGTACATCATTCCGAGGAAGCCGGCGGTCAGGAAGAAGCCCACCGCGTTGTGGCCGTACCACCACTGCGCCATCGCATCGACCGCACCGGAATAGACCGAGTACGACTTGCCCCAGCCCGCCGGGATCGACAGGTTGTTGACGATGTGCAGCAGCGCGACGGTGATGATGAACGAACCGTAGAACCAGTTCGCCACATAGATGTGCTTCACGCGGCGCTTGACGATTGTTCCGAAGAAGACGATCGCGTAGGAGACCCAGACGACGGCGATCAGGATGTCGATAGGCCATTCGAGCTCGGCGTATTCCTTGCCTTGCGTGAGGCCCAGCGGCAGGGTCACTGCGGCCGCGACGATGACCGCCTGCCAGCCCCAGAAGGTGAAGGCGGCGAGTTTGTCGAATGCCAGTCGAACGTGGCAGGTGCGTTGCACCACGTGGTAGCTGGTCGCGAACAGCGCGCAGCCGCCGAAGGCGAAGATCACCGCGTTCGTGTGCAGCGGCCGTATCCGGCCGTAGCTGAGCCACGGGACGTCGAAGTTGAGGGCGGGCCAGTACAGCTGGGCGGCGATGAAGACGCCGACCGCCATGCCGACGATGCCCCAGACCACCGTCATCGCGGTGAACTGGCGCACGAGCTTGTCGTTATAGGTTTCTGGTTGCGTTTGCATGATGGACACTCCCGAGCGGCAGGGACCGGGGTCGGCGGCATGTTATGGACGCGTTCATGCGCCGCGCTTGATTTCGATCAAAGCGTCGGCTACGCGATTCAAACGCAAATGGAAGAGCCCGGCGGACCGTTCGGCGGATGGTTTTGCCTTTGGAGTCAGGCGCCTACGCCATGCGGCTGGATGACACCGGAGGCGATGCCCGCGGCCACCAGGGCGATCAGGGCGATCGACAGGCCGATGCGGCGGGTCAGGGCATTCACGGCGCGCTTGCTCTCGCCACGGTCGGTGAGCATGTAGAACAGCGCCGCGCCGAGGTTGTAGACGATCAGCGCCAGGAAGCCGACGACGAACAGGGCTTTCATGTGGGGTCCGGTGATGTCCGTGAAGGGGAGCTCGCCCGCGCGAGCCAGCGCATGCGCGCCAGCAGCGCCGCCGCCATGACGCCCAGGTACAGGCCGTAGGCCAGCGAGGTGGCGAACACCTGCTTCCACATCGGGCCGTATCCGCCGTCGGCGTGCGCCATGCCCCAGTACATGCCCGAGAACGCCGCCACGGTGGCCGTGACCAGCGCGATCGAATCGAAGACGAACCGGGCCGCGCCGCGCGGCTGTCTCGGGTAGCGCCAGAACAGCACCGACAGCACCGCGAACCACGGCGCGAACAGGATCATGGCGAGGTTGAGCTGGACGCCGCTGGACACGGTGGAACCCGGGCGGGAGGGAATGCGCGCAGTCTAGGTCGGCCGTATCAGTTTCAGTAGAATCAGAAATCGATGCGAAAAACCGTATCAGTTGCCCCGAGGACCCGCCGATGAAGCGCTACGAGGCCCTGGCCGACGACCTGGCCCGTTCCATCCAGTCCGGCGCGTTCCGCCCGGGCGAACGCCTGCCGTCGGTGCGCCAGACCACCACCGCGCGGCGCATCAGCCCGTCCACCGTCTTCCAGGCGTATTACCTGCTGGAAGCGCGGGGGCTGATCGAATCGAGGGCACGGTCCGGCTATTACGTCGCCGCGAGGCCGCCCCGGCTGCCGCCGGAACCCGAATCCGCCTCGCGACCCGATGGCGATTCCCGCCCCGTCGATGTCAGCGAACTGGTGTTCGACGTCCTGCAATCGGCGATGCAGCGCGACCTGGTCCCGTTCGGCTCCGCCTTTCCGAGCCCGCTGCTGTTCCCGCTGCCCAAGCTCGGCCGTGCCATCGCCTCGGCCGCGCAGGACCTGGACCCGTGGAGCACGGTCGACGACCTCACGCCCGGACAGGCGGAGCTGCGCAGGCAGATCGGCCTGCGCTACCTCATCGACGGCATCGAGGTGCCGGCGGAGGAAATCGTCGTCACCAACGGCGCGCTGGAGGCGTTGAATCTCGGCATCGCCGCGGTGACGAAACCCGGCGATGCGGTGCTGGTGGAGTCGCCCTGCTTCTATGCGGTGCTGCAATCGCTGGAACGCAACGGATTGCGCGCGGTGGAAGTGCCGACGCATCCACGCGATGGCGTGGACCTGGATGCGCTGGAGCAGGCGATCGTTCGCCACTCGCCGCGCGCATGCTGGCTGATGCCGACCTTCCACAATCCGCTCGGCGCGACGATGCCTGAAGAGGCCAAGCGCGATCTCGTAGCGCTGCTCGCGCGGCACGGAATCCCGCTGATCGAGGACGACGTCTACGCCGAACTGCATTACGGCGCGCGACGTCCGTTGCCGGCGAAGGCATTCGACCGCGACGGCGGCGTGATCCACTGCTCGTCGTTCTCCAAATGCCTCGCGCCGGGCTATCGCATCGGCTGGGTCGCGGCGGGGCGTTTTCGCGACACCATCGCCCGCAACAAACTCACCACGACGCTCAACACGAACGTGCCGGCGCAACGCGCGATCGGACGGTACCTGCAAGGCGGTGGCTACGACCGCCACCTGCGCCGTCTCCGCGCGACGCTGGCCGAACAACAGGCGCAGTACATCGCCGCCGTCGCGACGTTCTTTCCGGAAGGCACGAAGGTGACGCGGGCATCAGGCGGGTATTTCGCCTGGATCGAACTGCCGGAAGGGCGCGATGCATTGTCGTTGCATCGTCGCGCGTTGAATGCGGGCATCAGCATCGCACCTGGGCCGATCTTCTCCGCGAGCCGTGGGTTCGGGCAGTGCCTGCGGCTCAACTACGGGCATCCGTTCGATGCGCGGGTGGAGGGGGCGTTGAGGACGTTGGGGGCGCTGGCGGGAGCGCAAACTGGTTAGTCCTTCTCCCGAGCAGTAGCCTCCTCCGAGTCGCGCCTCTCCTTGGCGCTTCTTCAAATGGTGCGCGAGTACCGCCCACCCGCCTGCCTCAAATATCCGTCGAAACACATCGCAATCACCCGCAGCAACAATCGACCCGCGCGTGTGGCGACGATGCGTTCTGGCTCGATCCAGACCAGTCCGTCGGCCTGCAATGGCTGCAGGCGGTGCAGGGCATCGGCGAAGTAGTGCTCGAAGTCGATGCCGTGAAGCCGCTCGATCGCGTTGATCGATACCTCGCCCTGGCACATCAGCCGCTGGATCACATCCGCGCGCAACTGGTCGTCCGGCGTCAGCCGGAGACCGCGCCACACCGGAAGGCGCGGCGCATCGATCGCGTCCTCCCACGCCTGCAACTCGCGCGGATTCTGGCTGTAGCTGTCGCCGATGCGGCTGATCGCGCTGACGCCGAACCCGATCAGGTCGCAATCGGCGTGCGTCGTATAACCCATGAAATTCCGATGCAGTCCGCCGCGCGCCTGCGCCAGTGCCAGCTCATCGTCGGGCAGCGCGAAATGGTCCATGCCGATGTAGACATAACCGGCTGACGTGAGCCGTTCGATCGCCAGCCGCAGCAGGTCCAGCTTCAGTTCGCCCGACGGCAGGTCCTCGGCGTTGATCTGCCGCTGCGGCTTGAACATCTCCGGCAGGTGCGCGTAGCTGTACACCGCAAGGCGGTGCGGGCGCGCGCCGATCACGATGTCGAGCGTGCGCGAGAAACCCTCCAGCGTCTGCAGCGGGAGTCCGTAGATCAGGTCGACGTTGACCGAGCGCATGCCATGCGTGCGGCAGGCCTCGATGATCGCCAGCGTCCCGGCGACATCCTGCTCGCGGTTCACCGCGCGCTGTACGTCGGGATCGAAATCCTGCACGCCCAGGCTCGCGCGGTTGAAGCCGGCGTCGGCGAGTTCGGCGATGTCGTCGGGCGTGAGCTCGCGCGGATCCAGTTCGATGGAGATGTCGCGGTTGGCCTGCGTGCTGAAGCGGAAGTGGTCGCGCAGGTCCTGCACCGTCGCGCGCAGCTGCGAAGGCGTGAAGAAGTTCGGCGTGCCGCCGCCGAAATGCAGCTGCACGACCTCGCGATCGGGATCGAACAGGCCCGCCATCATGCCGATCTCGCGCGCCAGCCGCGTGCGGTAGGGCTCGCTTCGCGCGCGGTCGCGCGTGATCACGCGATTGCAGCCGCAGTAGAAGCACGGACTGGTGCAGAACGGGACGTGGACGTAGAGCGACAGGCGGGCCGGAATCGGATCGCCATTGCTGCTCCGCACCGCTTCGCGCAGCTGGTCGGCGGCGAAGTCGGAACTGAACTGGGGCGCGGTGGGATAGGAGGTGTAGCGCGGGCCGGGCCGGTCGTAGCGGCGGAGAAGTTCGGCGGGGAAAAACGGAGCGGTCGACATGCGCGCGAGCCTATAGACGCGGTTCCCCGTGTTTTTTGACCTCAATCAATTCAGGGCTGGATCCAGGGCGATTCGCTCTCGCAAGCGCGTGAACGCGCGGTCCGGCCGACGAGCGGCCACCATCCGTTGCGCCCGCGTTCCGACGCGATGCCTAGAATCCGCGGGATGGCCCGATCCCGCGCCGCCGCCCTGGTGTTCGTACTGGCGTTGTCGATCGCCGGCAGCGTGGACGCACGCACGGTGTACCGGTGCGTGCGCGATGGCACCGTCAGCCTTTCGACCGCACCGGAACCCGGTTCGCGCTGCACGGCCAGGCAGATTGACGACAACGCGGCGAGCGTGCCGAACCTGTTCGGCACCGGCGAAGCGGTGAGCGGCGTCCTCTACGAACGCACGCAGGACGGCAAGACCGTGTACGGCACGCGCAAGCTGCCCGGCGCGGTGAAGGTGTTGTCGTTCACCGTGCCCGCGCCGCCGGGCGAGCCGGCGCATGAAGGCCTCGGTCGCGTGAGTCCGCCGCGCGTGGATCGCTATCCGAAACAGTTCCGCGCCGCCGCGAAGGCGACCGGAGTCGACGAAGCGTGGCTGCGCGCCATCGCGCATGCAGAAAGTGATTACGACGCCGCCGCCGTATCTACGAAGGGCGCGCAGGGCGTGATGCAGTTGATGCCCGATACCAGTCGCGAATACGGCGTCGCCGATCCGTTCTCGCAGGACGAGTCGATCATGGCCGGCGCGCGACACATGCGCGCGCTCATGCGGCGCTATCGAAACGACATGGTGCTGGTCGCCGCCGCCTACAACGCGGGCATCGGCACGGTGGCGCGCTACGGTGGGGTTCCGCCGTATGCGGAAACGCAGGCGTACGTGGCCAAGGTGCAGGCGTTGTACGGAAGCTATCGGACCGCGCTGGAGAAGTCGGCGAACAAATCCGCGAAGGCGCGCGCGCCGTCCTCGCCGTGAAGCCGGTTACGCCATCGCCTTGCTGGATTCGTATGGCAGGTGCGTTCCGCCGGCGGTGGTGATGATGCTTTCGGTGCGGTCGAGGAATTCCTTGTCGCCATCGAGGACCACGAGAATTCGGCCGGCCTGGATTTCGTCGTCGAACTTGCGACGGATCGGATCCGGCAACGACGATCCCACCAGTGCCGACGCCCACGATCCCACCAGCGCACCGGCCACCGCCGCAGCGGCTGCGCCGGCGAGCGTCAATCCGATGGGCGTGATGACGATCGCCGCAAGCCCCGCCAGCAATCCCGCCGCGCCGCCGTAGCCCGCGCCGCGCAACGCGGCAGGAATCAGGTCGGTGTCGGCTTCCTTGTATTCGTTCGGGATCTCCTCCAGTTCGATGTCCGAACGCGCGACGAGCAGGATGTCGTCATCGTGAACACCTGCGCCGCGCGCTGCATTCATGACGGCCTGCGCGGTGTCCAGATCGGGCGTGCTGAATACGTGGCGGACTTTCATCGAGGGCCTCCGTCATCCATGGCGCCGGCGAGAGCGGCGTCGATGCCCGCAGGCTTGCACGCGTCACGATTACACAACGTGATGAACGCGGGCCTCGCGCACGCGGTGATAAGGTGCGCGCACCTTCCGATACGTGGATGCCCATCATGCGTCGAACCATGCGTCTTCGAACCGCGCGTCTTCCGCTTCTTGCCGGCGTGATCGCCGCGTGCACGCTCGCCGCCTGCCAGGCGCCCACGCCGGCGTCGACCGAGCAGGCACAACCGACCGCGACCGAAACACCGCAGGTCACCGCCGACACCTCGCAACAGCCTGCGCGCACCACCGATCAACCTTCGCCCGGCGAAGCGGCATCGCAGAATGCGCAAGACGTGACACCCGCCGCGTTCGTCGACAAGGTGTGGCGCGTGAAGTCTTCCGGCACCGTGCAGGCCGACACCACGTATGCATTCCTTTCCGACGGTACGCTGGTGATCGATTCGCCCGGCGGCACGCCGATGCACGGCCAGTGGCGCTTCGAAGGCGGCAAGCTGACGATGGTGGAAGAGGGCCAGTCGTATCCCACCGACATCCTTCGTCTCGATGCCTCCGAGCTGCATCTGCGCAGCCACAACCCGGGCGAGCCGGTGGACATCGTTCTGACCCTCGATCCGAACGCGCCGCTGCCGAAGGCGAAGTGACGATGTTGCCCGCGATCGACGTGCAGTGTCCTTATTGCGGCGAGCCGCTGACGCTGTTCGTCGACGATTCCGCGGGCGCGCAGTCCTATGTGGAGGATTGCCACGTGTGCTGCCGCCCGATGGTGGTGCGCGTTCGCGTGGACGAGGATGGCGGGCTCGACGTCGATGTCGCCCGCGAAGACGAGGGGTGAGGCACGCGGTTAACGCACCTTCGACAGGTGCGTTGACCTTCCATGGGGTGAAGGTTGTGTTCCGTTCAGTCCGATCGAGCGCGATGCGGCGGCGATAACTTCGGCGCACGTCACATTCGGGCGTGTCGCGCGTCACCGATCAACCCGCTTCCTAGCGGCCACGCGCACTGGAATGGTTAACGCAACGTTGCTTTAACAGCCGCGGACGCGGGTTCGTTCATGACACGACGGGCAAGGTCGAACCGTGCGACACGCCTTGGGCAGGCACGCGCAGAACTTCCTTCATTCCAGGAGACACCCGCATGATGATCACCAACCGCAAGCCGCTGGTCGCCGCCGCCGCACTGGTCGCCATTCTGTCGGCGCCGCTCGCCTTCGCGCAGTCGGCCACGCCGCAGGCACAGGACCCGGCCGCCGCGTCCGCCGCTACGCCGGCCTCGGGTGCACCGGCGAAGAAGAGCTGGTCGGACGTGGACACCGACAAGAACGGCTCGCTGAGCAAGTCCGAAGCGTCCAGCGTGCCGGCGCTCAGCCAGGTCTTCGAACAGGCCGACGCCGACGCCGATGGCGCGCTGACCGCCGACGAGTACAAGGCCTACGTCGCCAAGGCGCAGGGCGGTCCCACGGGCAACAGCGGCGGCAAGTAAGCAAGCCGCAATACGGTCCAGTCCAACTTGCGCATTGTTGGACTCCTGCAAGGGCGGCTTTGGCCGCCCTTGTTCTTTTGGGCCCTCCCCTGCGGATGCAGGCAGGGTTGAAGTGCGCAGGCGGTTTGGAAGACCAGCGGCGTACCAGCTCCTTTAGACTACCGGCATGAGCACCATCCAGCTGATCGGCTTCGACGCCGACGACACCCTCTGGCGCAGCCAGGACTACTTCGACGACGCCCAGCTCGAGTTCGAGCGCATCGTCGGCGCCTACGTCGACCTGCGCGACGCGCGCGTGCAGGAGCGCCTGTACGAAGTCGAGAAGCGCAACATCGCGCTGTTCGGCTATGGCGTGAAGGGCATGGTGCTGTCGATGATCGAAGCGGCGGTGGACATCACCGCGCAGCGCATCGAAGCGCGCGACGTGCATCGCATCGTCGAGCTTGGCAAGTCGCTGCTGCGCCATCCGGTCGAACTGCTGCCGGGCATCCGCGAGGCGGTGGAAGCGATCGCCGCGGACTTCGAGGTCGTGCTGATCACCAAGGGCGACCTGTTCCACCAGGAAGCGAAGGTGCGCCAGTGTGGCTTCGCCAACCTGTTCCGCCGCATCGAGATCGTCAGCGAGAAGGACACGCAGACCTACGCGCGCCTGCTGGAGGAATTCCAGCTGCCGGCCGAGCGCTTCGTGATGGTCGGAAACTCGCTGCGCTCGGACATCGCGCCCGTGCTGGACCTGGGCGGGTGGGGCATCCACGTGCCGTACCACACGACCTGGGGCCACGAGAACGAGGCCGACGTCGCCGACGACGCGCCACGCCTGCGCCGCATCGCCAGCGCGCACGAATTGCCGGCGGCGGTTCGCGAGCTCGCCGCCAGCGCAGGCTGAACACGATCCCCAACGGCTGCTGAGCGCACCCGTCGGAGTCGGTCTGGATTAAAAATGCGTTCACTGCGGTAGTCGCATCTTGGCCCCAGGGCTCGCAGGGTGCGGGCAACCAGGAGCGCAAACATGTCCACCGTCCTGACCCGATGGGTCGCCCCCGTGGTGCTGGCTGCAGGTCTGGGTGTCTTCACCGCTGCAGCGCCCGCGCCGGCGCGCGCGGACGACCTGACCCGGGTGATCGTCGACATCGCCGACGTCGTGTACCACTCCGGCTCGCCGTACTACCGCTACGACCGCGGCTATCGCGATCGCCTGATCGTCGTGAACGACTATCGCGGCCGCCCGACCTACTACCGCCGCGTCTATCGCGCCGGTCCGCCGTACGGCAATGCCTACGGTTATTACAACGCGCCGCGCGGCAACTGCAACAAGCACGGGAAGTGCACGACGCACTACTACGATTCGCGCTACGACCATCGCAACGATCGCCGCTACTACACGCGCACCGGCTACTACGGCGGCACCTACTACGACTCCCGTTACAGCCGGGACCGCCGCTGGGACGATCGCCGTTATGATCGTCGCGACCGCCACGACAACGACCACGGCGACCGTCGCTGGCGCGACGACGACTGAGTCATGACGGCAGAACGTAACGGGATGCCCGGTTGGCATGCCTTCGACGAAAGGAGCTGGACGATGGCGATGACGTGGAGGGCCCGACTGGGCGCGGTGCTGGTGGCCGCGGCGGCGACGCTGGGATGGGGCACGGCCTCGGCCCAGGAATACACGTTCGGCTGGAATCCGCGCACCGGCGATGCATGGGTCGACACCTGGCTGGGCGACATGAATCGCTACGGCACGCGCTATCGCGATCCTTTCGTCGACGAGATGGTGCGTTACTACGGCGCGCCGCGTGATCTGGTGAACGAACTGCTGGGCGAGCGTCGCTGGGCGCCGGGCGATGTCTACTTCGCCTGCTCCATCGCCTCCGCGCTGGGACGTCCGTGCCGTTACGTCGCCGACACGTGGGAGCGCGACCACGCGCAGGGCTGGGGTGAAGTCGCGAAGAACCTCGGCATCAAGCCCGGTTCGGCCGAGTTCCATCGCCTGAAGAAGGGCTTCGTTCCAAGTTACGACCGCTGGGGTCGAAGCATCACGATCGATGCGGATCTTGCGCGCGACTATCCGGGTCGTCCACGTGAGTCGGCCAAGCCGAAGAACGCCGGAAACCAGTCGAAGGGAAAACCCGCCAGCCATTCGGCGTCCAATGCCAGCGGCAAGGCCGCCACCCCGTCGAAGGCGCAGGGCAAGGGCAATGCAGCATCGAAGGACCATGGCCAGGGCAAAGGCAATGCCGAGTCCAAGGGTCACGACAAGGGCAAGAACTGATCCATTGGCGCGGATCGCGAACGCTCATCCGTACGGCGGCTTCGGCCGCCGTACGCGTTCGTGGCGCTTATGATGAGGCGATGAACGCCGCCACCTTCCGCATCGTCGATTACGCCCCGCGCTGGCGCGACGACTTCGCCCGACTCAACATCGAATGGCTCGAACGCTGGTTCACGGTCGAACCCATCGATCGCGAAGTGCTCGGTGATCCTGAAACCCACATCCTGACCCCTGGTGGTCACGTGCTGTTCGCGATCGACGAACACGATCGCGTCGTCGGTACGGTGGCGCTCAAGTGCGAATCCGCAGGCGTGTACGAAGTCACCAAGATGGCCGTCGCGCCCGAAGCCCGCGGCGCCGGCGTCGGCCGCGCGCTGATGCAGGGGCTGCTGGACGCCTTCCGCGCACGCGACGGACGCGAGCTGTTCCTCGAATCCAACAGCTCGCTCGGCCCCGCGCTCGCACTGTACGAAAGCGTCGGCTTCCGCCATCACCCCGCACCGCGTCCGGGGTCGCACTACGCGCGGGCGGATGTGTACATGGTGTGGGAGCCGGATGGCGGCGGCTGAGGCCTGCGCGGGCGGCAAGCTCGCCCGAAACAGGCGAAAATTGGCCCGATGAACCTCACACCCACGCCTCGGCAGGCGCCGGTGGCGATTTCGCCCGACCAGCTCCGCCTCTCCGTCGCCCCGATGATGGACTGGACCGCCTGAGGGCAAATATCCAGTTGGATCAATTGGATAGCGCGGCAGGATAGTTCGCGTGTAGCACTTGCGTCACATCGGGGGCTGGAGGCGGATGAGGCCTTGGCCCAAGACGTGCGCGGCCCCTAAACAATTTCCCGATACGCCTGATTCGGCAAAGTGGAGGCCGTAGTACCGCGGCCGTCACGCATTCGGGGAAGCGCGCATGTCGGCAGTAATCTCGGGGAACGGGCTGGGTCTTTTCGATGCTTCATGGGCCGACGGGTCTCCGGGGGGGCGCGTCGGGCAAGCGCGCCAATATGTCAACATCGCGAACGGCAACCTGGTCCTGCAGAGTCAGGACGAACAGCTCCTGTTTCGCGGCCTGTCGATCGCGCAGCTGCGCACTTACAACAGCCAGGGAACGGTGGGGCAGGCCGGAGCGGATGGCTGGCTGACAGGCTTCGAGCGTCGCATCGAACTGCTCAGCGGCACCTTCAATGCGGCCGGCAGCATCATGCGTCGTTACACCGGAGACGGCGCGTACCAGGATTTCGCGTACGTTGCGCCGGATACGTATCGATCCACGTCGGGCGAGGGCGCACACGACGCGCTCAGCTGGGACTCTGGTTCGCGCAGCTGGACATACGTCGAAGGCAGCAGTTTGCGGGACGAACGCTACGCCGATCATGCGGACGCGGTGCTGCGGGGACGCCTGACCCGCATCGGGGATTCGAAGTCGGATGGCGCATCGCCCGTCGGCTGGCTGGTGGTGTACGACGCGAACGAGCGGATCGGCGAGATCCGCGCGGACGACGGCACCGCAGGTGCGGATGCCCTGATATTCGGTTACGACGCCAACGGACGCTTGTCCGTCGTGTCCACGCGTGAGAACGGCGTGGTTCGCGGCCAGGTCGAATATGGTTACGACGCCCAGGATCGGCTGATCAGCGTGGTTGTCGATCTCACGCCGCAGGACAGCGCCGGCGATCATGACGCATGGGATGGCGTGGTCGCGGCAAACAACGACGGCTTCCTCTTCCGTACGACATACGCTTACGCCGATGCAACGAGCCTGCGCATCGCGCAGATGGTGCAGAGCGATGGGACGGTGCTGAGCTACACCTATGACGGCTCCGGACGCATCAGGACCGTTACGCGCGGCGACACCAACGCAGACGACTCAGACGGCGCGGGCGAAACCGCGACGTACACCTACGGCAGCGGATCGACCACGGTCACCGACAGCCTGGGGCGTGCGTGGACCTACGCATACGACACGCAGAATCGGCTGACGACCTTGACGGCACCGCCCGTCGCCGGTCAGTCGGACGTTACCGACTACGCGTACGACCCGGCCGGTAACGTGACGCAGATCCGGACCGTGCGCGGTGCGCAGACGCTGGCGCAGGTCGATGCCCAATACGATGCCAGCGGCAACGTGCTGTGGCAGCGGGATGCGCTGGGCAACGCCGTGCAACGCTCCTACAGCGCGACCAATCAGCTCCTGTCTGAAACCCGCTACACCGGCGTCGATCCAGACGGTGCAGGTGCCGCGCTTCCGACCGGGGGACTCACAACCCAGTACGTTTACGACGCCCGCGACCGCCTTCGCTTCGTCATCGATGCGACGGGCGCGGTAACCGAGTACCAGTACGCGACCGGTGGAAATGGCATCGGGCAGCAAACTTCCGCGCGCCGGTACACCGCAGCCGTCTACGCAGGCGGTGCCACGGAATCCGCGCTCGTGGCATGGCGTAACGGGCAGCTCACGAACAGCACGCTGATAGAGTATGGCTACGACCTGTGGGGCCGGCTTGCCTCCACCAGCGCCTACGCGACAGTCGACGCCGGCGGTGAGGGAGTGCTGGACGCAGCCGCCGATCTCACCCGCTTCACTTACGACGCGCAGGGACTGCTGCGTCAGCAGATCACGCTGCGCGGCGCCGCACGAAGCCTCGCTGGGGCCGTGCAGGCCGGCAGCGAAGTGGTCGATTACGTCTATGACGGCATGGGCCGGCTCCTGGCCTCGCATGCGCACGCCAGCGAACAGACCGTCGGTGACGATGCTACTTCCGTGTCGACCACGTACGCATACCTGGATTCGGGTCAGCAGCTGCGGGTGACGTTCGATGGCGGGCGGACTCGGACCGAGGCGCATGACGCGACCGGTCGGGTGATCACGGTGTCCGAGTCCGGCACGATCGCCGGCGCCACCGTCACTCGTACGACGCGCCACACCTACGATGCCGCCGGGCTCCTGCGCGCAAGCGAGAACGCCAATGGCGCTCGCACCTACTTCTTCTACGACGAGAAGGGCAGGTTGCAAGCGACGGTGGACAGCACCGGTGCGGTAACGCGCCTGACTTACGACGGCGCCGACCACGTCCTGCAGACCACCCAGTACGCCAATCGCGTCACCACGGTGGACTGGTTCAGCCATGGTGCGGTGACGCGAGCGGCATTCGCGGAAATCGGCGTCGTGGTCGATTCAGCCAACGACCGCATCCAGACCTCGACCTATGACAACGCAGGCCGCCTCGCGACGCAGGTCGACGCCGCCGGCACAACGACGACACACACCTACGACGGCGCGGACCGCCTGCTGCAGGTGAGGGTGGTCGATGCGGCGCAGACCAGCGCGACGGCGAGAACCACGCGTTACTTCTACGATTCCGCGAACCGCGAGATCGGCCGCCTCGACGCGGAGGGGTACCTCGTCGAAACGGCATACGACGCGCAAGGGCGCCCCGTAGCGGTTACCCGCTACGCGAGCCTCACCCCATCGTCGCAATGGAGCGGCGGCACGTTGGATCAGCTGCGGCCGACGAGCGCGGTTGGCGATCAGGTAACGCGTTACTACTACGACGGCCGAGGCAACGCGGTAGCGGAACTGGATGCCGAAGGATTCCTCACGGAACGGATCTTCGACGCAGCCGGAAACGCGCGTGCCGAGCGCCGCTACGCCACCGCCATCGTCTGGCAGGCGGGGGACACGTTGCCGAGCCTGCGCAGTCGCGCTGCCGGCGTCTACCGCGAAAGCCGGACGGCCTACAACGGCCTCGGGCAGCTGGTCACGCAGACCAATGCCGAAGGCACCGTGACGCGCTACACCTACGACGATGCGGGGCGCCTGGTAAGGACCGAAGCCGCTTACGGCACGAGCGAAGTGCGCGAGGGATACCTGCGTTACAACGTGTTCGACGAGATCATCGGCGAGATCGACGGTGAAGGCGCGGAGCGCGCGCGCACGCTGCTTGGCGGCAAGACACTGGACGACCCGACGCTGAGTCAGGCCCAGCTCGATCAGGCCTACTCGACATATGGCGTGCGTCATGACTATGACGCCTTCGGTCGTCGTATCGAAAGCATCGACGCCGGCGGAAACAAGACCTGGACCTTCTACGACGCAGCGGGCCGTCCGACGTTCGTCGTTCGCGGCATCGCCGACGGCGCCGGCGTGCCCAATGCACAGGGCGAAGTCACAGAAACGCGATACAACGCCTTCGGACAGGCGACCGATACGTTTGCCTACACGGGAAGAATCACCCTGGCAACGCCAGGCAGCAGGAGCAGCGCAGCTACCGCGATTGGAGCATTGACTTACGCGTCGGCCACAGACACTCGACGCCAGTACGGCTACACCACCCGCGGTCTCCTCGAGTCGATCACCGATGCCGAGGGCGTGCAGACGCGCTACAGCTACAACGCGTTCGGGGAGCTGTCGAAAGAGCAGCTGGGCTTCGGCAGTTCGGCGGCGAGCACTAACGATCTGGTCTATGACCGCCGCGGCCTGGTGATCAGCCGGACCGAGGGCAGCGGCACCTCTGTTGCGCGAACGCTTGGCCGAACCTACGACGCGTTCGGGCGAGTGCTGACGCAGACCGACGCGCGTGGCACGGTGACTACGCTTGGCTACGACCGGATCGGACGACAGGTCACCACGCGCACTGTCGTGCAGGGGCGGGCCGAGCTGTCCAGCATCGCCTACGATGCTTTCGGCCGTACGCTTTCGGCCATTGATGCGAGCGGGCGAGACACGACGTACGTCTACAACGACGTCGATCGCTCGCTAAGGGTGACCACGCCGGAAGGCACCCAGGTCACGACGACCCACAACCGGCACGGCGACACCGTCACCGTGGTCGAGCGGGTCACGGGGGGGCAGTCGACTACCCGCACGTTCGTCTACGACGAAAGCGGACGTCTGGTCCAGACGCGCGACGGGCTGGACCATGCCAGCACGCAGGAGTACGACGCACGAGGATTGCTCGTTGCGACCATCGACGGCAGCGGGCGTCGCGTCGAACTCCAGTACGACGCGGCGGGACGTGTGTTGCGTCGCATCGTGGATCCGGCAGGGCTGGCGCTCTCCACCAGTTACACCTACGACGGTCAGGGCCGTCAGCTGACCGTCGTCGATGCCAGTGGTCGCACCACGGCATACCACTACGATCGCGAGGGGCGACAGCTCGACGTAGTGCAGGATCCGGCGGGGTTGAACCTCCGCACCCTTTACAGCTACGACGAGCAGGACCGCGTCGTGACCGTCACGGACGCGTCCGGCATGGTCACGCGATACGCCTACGATGCGCTCGGCCGGCGCACGAGCGAAACGGTCGACTACGGGACGGGCCGACTCAATCTGGCCGTCACCTATGTCTACGACGCAAACGACAACCTGATCCGTCGCACCGAAGCAGGCGCGGCCACGCGCTATTACTACGACGAGGCGAATCGTCTTACGTTCACTGTCGACCCGATGGGCGCGATGACTCGCCGGTGGTACGACGCCGCCGGACGTCTGGTCGCGATCCGTCAGTTCGTCCAGCCCACCGCTGCAGCATCGCTGACGGACAGCACTTCGATCGCCTCCCTCGACGCGCGCCTGGTATGGAATGCGGTCGACGAGGGCGAATACCGCATCTACGACCAGGCCGGCCGACTCAGGTGGGTGCTGGGCATCGATGGCAGCGCGCAGGAAAGCCTGTACGACCTGGCCGGCCAGATCATCGCAACGAGACATTACGCCGCGCGCTTCTATCCGGATGCGGTACTGCAACCCAAGCTCTTTGCGGGGGCCGCAGTGCCCGGTGACGTCGTCGCCTCGGCAAACGATGCGATTGATCGCCAGTCCTTCCAGGTTTTCGACGCCGCAGGGCGCGTGCGCTATAGCGTCGACGGACTCGGCAGCGTACGGGAGTTCTTCTACGACGACGGCGATCGCCAGGTCGGTACGCGTGCATACGCAACGCCGATCACGCTCGACGCGACGCTGCGTGCGCAGCTGCGCGGCGGCACGGCCGCACTGGCAACCCTGGCGGCCAAGGTCGATGCGATCGACGACGATGCCCGCGATCTTCGCACCTACACCGTTCGTGATGCCGCGGGGCGCGACCGCTACAGCGTGGACGCGCTCGGTGCCGTAACCGAGTACCTGTTCGACAGCGGTGATCGCATCGTCGGAACGCGGCGATATGCCGCGCAGATCACGGTCGATGCGACGCTCCTGGCAAGGCTCAAGGCCGGCACCGCGAACACGGCCGACATCGCACCGCGTCTGTTCGTCGACGACAGCCGCGATGCGCGTACCTATAGCGTTCACGATGCAGCAGGTCGTGTGCTGTTGTCGGTCGACGCGGCCGGCTTCGTCCGCGGCCTGTCGTACGACAGCGCCGGCCGGGTCATTGCCGAAACGGCGTTCGCGCAACCCGCATCGCTTGGTGCCACGCTGCGCGCGCAGCTTGTCGCAGGCACGGCGACGCCGGCTGCGGTGCTCTCCGTGATCACGCAGGATGCTGCCGTCGATCGCGCCGTCTCCTATGTACGCGACGCCGCCGGCCGCGTGCGCTACACGCTGTCGCGCGAAACGGCGGCGACGCTCACCGTTCGGGAGTCGCGCTACGACGCCGCGGGCCGCGTGACGGCGGAAGTGGACTTCGCCGTCAGGATCGCGGCCGGGACATCGCCAACGGTCGCCGCGGTGGCGGCCGCGATTACCTCGGCCGGTGGCGACAACCCCGGCAACCAGCGTTCGACGCAGTTCGTGTACGACGCGGCTGGTCAGCTGCGGTACTCGGTCGATGCGCTCGGATACGTAAGCGAGCGGCTGTACGACGGGCTCGGTCGCCTGCAGGAAGAGCGTTCGTACGACGTCCAGGTTTCGCTCGCCACTGAAGCGGGCATCCTTGCCGCGCTCGAGGCGGCGCGCAGCACGACGTGGAGTACGGACCTTTCCACGCTGCCCGTTGCGGGCCTGAATACCTCCAGGGTAGGCACCTACGGCGCTTCGCTGACCCACGCAAACGGGCAGCTGTACTTCCGCCGCGCCGAGAACACCACCACGGCGTCCCCTGGCATTACCGGAGCGCAATATCGTCCGGTCGGCGACAACCCGGTGTTCAGTGCCGAGCTGACGACGGGCGCCTCCCTGGCGAACACGCGCTTCGTCTTCGTGATCGAGAACAACGGCAGCGGTGCGAACTATCGGCGAGGCGGCCTGGTCCTCAGCAATGGATCTCTTTTCCGCCACGTAGGACTGGGGTCCACGAACCAGGACGCGAACGTCGGCTCACTGGCCGTCAACTCGACTTACGTCATCGAGGCGCATGTCAGCGAAGGCGGCGTCGAGTACTTCGTCTACCTGAAGGGTTCCGACAAGACCACGGGCTTCCGCTTCTCGGTGGAAGAAGCCGAGCAGTGGGACAACGTGCGCCTGAGCGCCTGGACGGACGCAGGTCCTGGCCTGTCGGGTGAGGCCGTTGCCCTCGACAACCTGCGCGAGTCGGTCGGTGCGAGCCGACGGACGATCTATCGTTACGATGCGGCCGGAAACCTGGCAGCAGTTACCGATGCGCTTGGGAAGAGCGAGAGCTACACGTACGACGCGCTCGGCCAGCAACTCACCCGGACCGACAAGCTCAACAACACGTGGACCCGCGCCTACGATGCGGCCGGCCGTGTTGCCAGCGAGACCAGTCCGACGACAAGCGTCGCGACGGTAGACGTGAACGGTGGCGTGACCATCACCTCGCGCGCGGTTATCACCACGTTCGCTTACGACGCTCTGGGCAACCTGACCTCGCGTACCGAGAACGCGGGCCAGGCGGATGCTCGCGTCACGCAATACGTCTATGACAATCGCGGTCACCAGATCCGCACCGTATTCCCTGACGCGTGGGCCATCAACGAAGCCACGGGTGATCTGCAATCGACCGGTCAGTCGTCCTCCATTGACGTGGCGTACGACGCGCTTGGGCGCGCGGTCGTGCAAAAGGACGTGCGCGGCTACTACCGCTACAACGTCTATGACGCGGCGGGTCGACTGGCATACGAAGTCGATCAGGAAGGAAATGTCAGCGCGTATGCATACAACGCGTATGGGGAGCAGATCGGCCTGACCCGATTCGCTCAAGCCATGAACTCCGGCGCGGTGCCTGCATGGAGCGCGGGACAGCCGCTCACGATGGCGCAGATCGAGGCGGCCGGCGTGCTCGCGCGCGCGGACGGGGCGAACCGGACGCTCAACACGGCATACGACCAATTGGGTCGGAAGACCCGTGTCACGCAGTCCGCCGTCAGCTACTACAAGGCCGATGGCAACGCCGCCACCGGCAGCCCGGTGACACAGTTCGCGTACGACGCCTTCGGCCAGCTGGCGAAGGAGTCGGTGCTGCTACAGGGCACTGCCGGACAGGCGGATGCCGTATGGGCCGAGACGTGGCGCTTCTACGACGCGCTTGGCCACATGATTCAGGTGGTCGACGCGCAAGGCTATGTCACGGCGCAGGCCTACAACGCCAATGGCGAGCTGACCGAGACGATCGAGTACGCGCGGGCCATCGAAACCGGCGGAATCGTCACGGGTGTGCGCCCCAGTGCTCCTGCGTCGGGCGATGCAGCCACCGGGTACGACCGTATCGTGCGCATGGGGTATGACGCCCTGGGGCGCAAGACGAGCGAGACGGTCGTTCGCCACTATCAGCGTGCCGACGGAAGTTCGGGCGTGCGCGATGTCGTCACCGGCTTTGCATACGACGCAGGCGATCGCGTGGTGGGCATGACCACCGAGGCCGGCACCACCGTCACCGCATACGATGCGCTTGGCCGCGCGCTGAGCGTGACCGAGCCGCAGCGCGCCGTGCTGTCTGGCAGCGCCGAATCGAGCCTGATCAACTCGACCGGAATCAACCTGTCCTCGGGCATCTACACGTCGGTCTCGCCGTACACCGAGCTCGCATACGACGCTTTCGGCAACCTCGTGCGTACCTGGCGCTACGCGAACGGCATTGCCGCCGGACAGAGCGCGCCTGTTGCCGACAATGGTCGTGACCAGATCGAGGTCACGCGATACGACCGCCAGGGCAGGGCGGTGATGACGGTCAGCGCGGAAGGCTATCGCTCCTATACGGCCTATGATGCGGCCGACCATGCGACGCGTAGCTGGTACACGCTCAACGGTAGCGACAGCAGTCGCGACGCGAAGATCGTAGCCACGTTCACCTACGACAAGCTGGGTCGCCAGATCGGTTCGAGCCAGCAGCGTCAGCCAACGAGCGGGGCGATCGTTGTCGAACGATCCGAATCCGTGGCGTACAACAGCTTCGGTGAGATCGTCCAGAAGTCCCATGCCGACATCAGCGGCACGCTCGTTTACGGCTACGACGTTGCGGGCCGACTCGTCACGTCCAACGAAAATGGCGCCACGCGAACCTTCGGCTACAACCTTGCAGGACACCAGCTGCGCGACTCCCGGACTGCTTACCTCAACGGTTCGCAGAGCATGCAGGTTGTCACGCTTACCTTCACCGACAAGCTGGGCCGTGTCGTCGCGGTTCGCCAACCGTCCTACAACGCGGACACGGGAACCTTCAGTCAGACGAACCAGAGGTTGGATCGCTGGGGCAACGTGCTGCAGATCATCGACGCACGCGGCTACCAGACCGACTACCAGTACAACGACTTCAACCAGATCGTTCGCGACGAGCGGCCCCTGGTTCAGGCCGTGTCCGAGACAGGCGTCAGCAGTTGGCTGCGTCCCGTCAATCGCTGGTTCTACGATGCCTTCGGTCGCCTTGTGGGTACCCGCGACGCCAATGGCAGCCTTCGCACCAACGTTTACGACCCGGCAGGGCAGCTCGTCCAGTCCTCCAACGCACTGGGCCAGACGACACGCTATGCGTACGACGCGCTGGGTAACCAGCGCATGGTCGAAAACCCGCTCGGGTACCTGACATTCAAGGAGTACGACCGACAGAATCGTGTTGTCTCGATTGGCGACTACCTGCCCAGGGACGCCGGGGGCGCGCGCGACAAGGCGTACCTCCAGCGGTACGCGCTCAACCGCAATGGCGACCGTCTGTCCGTCACGGACGCGCTGACCTTCGTCGCGAAATACGATTACGACGGTTCCGGTCAGCTCATCCGCAGCCAGACGAGCATGGGCACCGTGCAGTCGTACGCCTACGACGTGCAGGGCCGGAAGGTTCGCGACGGCTACGAGGTGGCCGGTTCGCCGACGCTGGTCGACGACGATGGCCAAAGCGTCAGAGTCGACGAGATGACGTGGAAGTACGACGTCTACGGGCGCGTGACCGACCACAACAACCTGAGCGGTCGCGATTTCGACTATTCGTACGACGCCGCCTCCGGCCAGCTTTACGCGGAGGGGAGCGCTGGCGGTTATGCGGTCGCTGTTGCAGCCGGCTCCAAGTCCATCGCCTATTACGCCAATGGGCAGGTACGGGAGATCGTGGAGAACGGCGGGCTTCCGACGTTCCGCTACGAGTACGACGCGGCCGGCAACCGCACGATGGAGGAAACCTACACGGTCGACGGTGGCGGGGCCTACGTCCACACCATCACGCGCACCTGGTACGACAGCCATAACCGCATCCAGCGCGTCGTGCAGGACGACCTCATCACAGGTAAGCGCGTATTCGACATGCAGTACGAATACGACGCGGTCGGCAATCGCCGGCACGTGCGGGCGGTCTCTGGCTACGGGCCGAACGTCGACGCCGTTCCGACGACGAACACCGCGCCTGTCGTCAGCCAGGTCGTGGCGGACCGTTACGTCAGGAAGGGAAAGAGCGCGCAGTTCCGCGTGCTCTTCAGCGACGTCTTCCGCGACCGCGAGCAGGATGCGTTGGGTCTGACCATCACGCAGGCGGGTGGCGCGGCGCTGCCCACGTGGCTCGTCGCCAGCATCGACTCCAGCACCGGCGAGGTTGTCTTCACCGCCAACCCATCGGCCGGCGCGGCCGATCAGGACATCACCGTCCAGCTCAACGCCTACGAGACGGCCACGCCCAGCAATGCTGTATCGACGACGTTCGTCGTGCGCGTACGCAGCAACACGGCGCCGCAATCGATCACCTCGGGAACGACCACACTCAGGAAGGCCAAGACCAGCCAGACATGGCTGCAGGAACTTGCTGCGAACGAATGGTTCCGCGATCTGGACGTGGGCGATCGCCTGTCGCTCAGCGTCGACAGCGTGGGTTCGCTGCCATCGTGGCTGAGGGTCGACACGACCAATCCCTCCGTCGTGCGCCTGAGCGGAACGCCGACGACGACATCGAGCTTCACACTGGTGCTGCGCGCTACCGACGAGGCGGGCGCATCGGTCACCAAGTCCTTCCAGATCGACACAGGGCCGAATATCGCTCCGTCGCTGGTCGTTTCGAGCCTGCCGGTGCAGGAAGCGATCATCGGTCGCTCCTTCGGCTGGGAGCGTGACCTTGCCCAGCTGTTCGCCGATGCCGATGGCGACGCGCTGCAGGTCAGCGCGAGTGGCGTGCCGTCGTGGATGAGCTTCGATCCGCTCATCGACCAGGCCGTGCCCCGAATCAAGTTGACGGGGCAGGTGCCTGAGGGCATCCCCGACGGCACGGCCTATTCGATCGTGCTCACCGCGACCGACGCGGACGGCGCAGCGCGATCGATCACGCTCTCCGTGACGGTTCGCCGGAACCGCGCGCCTGTCGTGCAGATGCCCTCGGGCTGGTCTGCGCCATCGCTTCGCGTCACCGATCCGCTCGATGTGACGATGCCGATATCGGCCTTCTTCGCGGATCCGGAAGGCGACCAGGTCCTCGTCAACGCCATCTGGCCGGCGGGCTCGACGTTGCCGGAATGGTTGAACGTCACGGTGGACCAGAGCGCCGGCACGATCCGTTTCTACGGAACGCCCACGACCAACAGCCAGGCCGGAACCCTTGCCTTCCAGTTGCGGGGAACGGACGCTGAAGGGCTGGCGAGCGTTGTGAATGCGTCGATCGTGGTCGGCACCGACAACGCGCCCGTGCGCAACACGGCAGTGCCGATGGGCGACCAGACGCTCAAGATCGGTCGTCCTTTCAGTTTCACCCTGCCGCCCAACCTGTTCACCGATGGCGACGGCGATGCCCTGTACTTGGGTGCGGCGCAGGTGACGCAGTACAAGGAAAACATCGGCGACAACCCGCCGATCTGGTACTACGAAGTGCTGAGCGGACCGCTGCCGTCCTGGTTGACGTTCAATCCCTCCACGCGGACGTTCTCCGGCACGGTGCCGGGTGGGCAGTCGACGGACCCGATCGTCATCCGCATCACCGGCTTCGACAGCCGCCACAGCAATGTGCTGTCCCAGTACGAACAGCAGCGCGTCGGATCGGCCGGCAACAACACCGACACCGACTTCGTGATCAACATCGTGCCGTTCGTCAATTCGGCGCCGACGTATTCGGCCGGGAGCCTGCCGGGTCGGACGTTGGTTCACGGTGGTGCGGTCGACTTCGCGCTGCCCGGCGGAGCGTTCAACGAACCCGATGGTGATGCTCTCACTTACAACGCACAGGTCCAGATCGGATCGAGTTGGGTGAGCCTCTCGCAGCTGGGTCTCAGCATCGATGCGAGTACCGGCCGCATCACGGGCACGGCGGTCAACCTGACGCAGGCCTCGTTCAACGCGCGCATCACCGCGTCGGACCCGCAGGGCATGACGGCCAACGGCACGTTCACCTTTGGCGTGACGAACACGCCTCCGACTGTGTCGAGCATCCCGGCGCAGTCGGTCGGCCGCAACCAGGCTTTCAACTTCTCGGCCACGCCGTACTTCCAGGACGTCAATGCCGATCTGCTGAGCTACAGCGCGACCGGACTCCCGTCCGGGTTGACGCTGAATTCAAACGGCACGTTCGGCGGTTCTACCGGTGTCGCGCTCGGCAACTACACGGTGACCGTATCAGCGAGCGATGGCCGTGGCGGCAGTATCAGCACGTCCTTCACGCTCGCAGTCACCAATACCGCACCGACCGGCCCGGCGAGCATCGCGGACCAGACCGCAACGGCAGGCACATCGTGGGGATACACCATTCCGGTGTTCTCCGATCCGAACGGCGATACGTTGACCTACGTCGTCAGCGGCATGCCTGGCTGGATGACGTTCGATCCGAATCCCGCCACGCGTCGCCTCGCGGGCGTGCCGGGACCGGTGGGTAGCTGGACGATCACGGTGGTCGTGACCGACAGCTACGGCGCCTCCATTTCACGCACCGTCACTGTCACTACGCCCAACGCCGTGCCGTACGTTGCCGCGCCCATTCCCGCGCAGACCTCCGGTCGCAACATGGCATGGAGCTACACGCTGCCTGCCGGCACGTTCGCCGATGCGAACGGTGACAGCCTGACCTACTCGGCGACCGGTCTGCCATCGGGGATCACCTTCGATCCGGCGACGCGCGTCTTCAGCGGTTCGCCCAGTGCCGCGCTTGGGAACTACACCGTCACCGTTACTGCCAGCGATGGGCGAGGGGGCTCGGTCACCAACACGTTCACGCTGAGCGTCGTGAACTACGCGCCGAACTACGGTGGAAACCTGCCGTTGCGCACTGCGAACCAGAACCAGTCAGTCAGCTGGACACTGCCCGGTGGTGCCTTCACCGATCCCAACCTCGACGCGTTGACCTATCAGCTCTGGGTAGAGCTTCCGGCGCGTGAAGAGGTGTACTGGAACCCGCAGGACCAGGCTTGGGACACGCGACAGCGTCCGGCGGAATGGGTCACGTCCTTCGCTGCGGGCACGAATCTTTCGATCAATTCCACGAACGGAGCGATCACCGGAACGGCCGCACTCCTCCAAGGTTCCGGCTTCGTGTTCGACCGTTATCGCGTGAAGATCGTCGCAGCGGACCCCTCCGGTCTGACGGCCGAAGGCATCTTCACCTTCGACATCAACGTCCCCGCGAGCGCGCCCGCCGTATCGGCGCAGAACATCCGCGAGCGCACGCCGTGGAGCTTCGTCGTGCCCGTCGGAAACGACAACGACGGCGACCCGTTGAGCTACTCCGTCTCCGGCTTGCCGGCGGGCTTAGGATTCAATGCGGGCAACCGCACGATCAGCGGTACGCCTACGCAGGTCGGGACGTTCACGGTCACCGTCACGGTGAGCGACGGTTCGAACCCGCCGTCGAGCACGACGTTCCAGCTCACGGTCAGGGCCAACAATCTGCCGGCGCCGCCTCCATCGTTGCCGAATTCTTCGGGTCAGACGGGCAGCGCGTGGAGTTATACGGTCGGGCAGTTCACCGACGCCGATGGTGACGCGCTCACATACGGGGCGTCGGGTATGCCGCCGGGCGTGTGGTTCGATCCGGGCAGCCGCACCTTCGGCGGAACGCCGACAGCGGGTGGCTCGTACACGATCTACGTCTCCGCGAGCGACGGACTCGACACGACCACGCGTTCCTTCGTTCTAAGCGTAAGCGTGCCGCCCCCCGCGAACCAGCCGCCATACCTGGCGATCGCACTGCAGGATCAGTTCGCGACGACCGGCGTCAACTTCGGCTACACGTTCCCGGCCGATGCGTTCCGCGACCCGAACGGAGACCTGCTGACGTACACCGCGAAGCTCTCGAACGGCGCCGCGCTGCCAAGCTGGCTGAGCTTTGCCGGCCGCACGTTCTCCGGCAAGCCGACTGGCCTGACTTCGATGTCCTTCAACATCGTGGTCACCGCGAAGGACCCGGCGGGCTTGACGACCACGGGCAGCTTCGTGCTCTACAAGGAAGGCAACGCACTCGTCGCGGGTCCCGATCCCGAGGCGATGGTCTACAGCTTCGACATGGGCCAGTCGATCGCGCCGGAGGAGGATTCGCTGTCCGCTGCGGCCGGCGTCATGGGCGTCCAGGCGCTCGCGGCCGCCATACCGGTGCAGACCACCGACTCCTGGTTCACCTACGACGCGGAAAACCGTGTGCGTGTAAGCAACGGCGAACTCGTCGGTGGCCAGATCCGGCTGAAATCCGGTGACCAGGAATCGTTCGAACTGGTCTACGACGTGGCCGGTCGCGAAGTCACGCGCTTCATGGCCTACGCCAACAACACGGTGACTTACGCCTATCGCACGACCTACGACCTGCGCGGCCACAAGACGCTGGAATTCCATCCCGACAAGATCGGTGGTGGCCCGACCACGACCGGCGGTGTCCAGACCCGTTACTACTACGACGCAAGCGGACGTCTGCTCGAAGCGCGCAGCTACTTCGACAAGAACGAAATCCGCTCGCTGGGCGTGGATCGCGAAGGCGAGCCGCGCGGCAACCTCGCAATCGGCGGATGGCTGAATGCAGCGGAGCTCTACAGCTACGACCAGGACGGCCGCCTGGTCACGCAGACCAGCAAGGTCCGCACAACGACCAACTGGGCCGCGCTGGCGGACGACATCGAGGAAGGAACCGGCCTAAACCAGTACAGCAATCTCGCCGTACTGAACGATCGCAGCTGGACCAGCTACACCCGGGCCGACGGCAGCAGTGGTTACGACGCACTGGGACGTGGGGCGGTCTACCGCTACAGCGGCACCAACATCGGTTGGGCCGTTCATACCTACACGACGCAGTACGAAGGCTGGGAGGGTTACCAGGAAAAATCCGTCACCGGCATCAGCAACAACACCAACTACAAGACCACGACCAATACCCTGACCTACGACACCCAGGGTCGTCTGCTGACGCAGCGAGAGCACACCAACTACGCCAACGTGGACGATCGCGTCCGCTACTACAGCCAGACCGCCGAAGGTCGCGTGCAGACGCGGCGCGCCGGCACGATCAACTCCTCCAACCAGTTCGTCCAGGATCCGGGCGCCGACGGCAATCGCGACAACGTCCTCTACGTGCATGCCGCCGGTCAGCAGATGGCGGAACTGCGCGAAGGCGGGCAGGTGCGCTACGCCAGTGGCTACGTCTACAACACGCCGCAGCTGGCAAGCCTCAACGGCACCGGCAACTACGAGGCAGGCGGCGGCAAGGTCATCGTGCAGGCGGGCGATACGCTGTCCAGCGTCGCGCAGCGCGTCTATGGCAACTCGAGCCTGTGGTATGTGCTGGCCGACGCGAACGGGTTGAACAGCCCGGATGCAGAGCTGGTCGAAGGTTCATCGCTCAACGCGCCTAGCGTCAACGTCAGCAGCAACGATGCGGGGACGTTCAAGCCGTATAACCCGAATGAGGCGATTGGCAGCACGTCGCCGAGCCTGCCGTATATCACGCCGCCAGCGAAGCAGGATTGCAATACGGTGGCAAGTCTCATTCGTGTAGTAGTGGCCGTAGTGGTCTTGGTCTATACGCAGAATCCATACTGGGCGGCAGCAATCGCTGGCATGGGCGAGGCCGCAGCTCAGACGGTCGAGATCAATGGCGGTCAACGCGATGGATACGATGTGGGCGGCATCGCAGTGTCCGCACTTTCAGCAGGCGTTGGAGCCGGAAGCGGTGCATCGGAGTGGGTCAAGGCTGCAGAGGGCCTGAAGGCGATGGGGCGCGCAGCGACTGTGGCGGCTGGAGCCGCTGCAGCGAACTATACGACCTCATACGCGATCAACCGCGTCGCAGGCGAAGATGTCCATTTCAAGTGGAGCGAACTCGCTACCGCTTCCGTGAGTGCGGCTTTGGCTGCAGGAGTTCTACAAGGCGTCAGTCCCCGTACTGGTGCAACAGGGTTGGCGACGAACAACCTCAGCGAAACGCCAGCTTTCAGCTGGGGTGCCGTTGCGAAGGAAGCACTCCAGTCAGTGGCGCGACAGGCTATTCGCGCAGGTGTTGCAACGCAGTTCATGGGAAATAGCGGGTGGAACTGGGAGGGCGTGCTGGGCAATGTGGCGCAGGACGTCGCAGTGGTCGGCCTCGGTGGGTATCTGACAGATCAGCGACGCGAGCGGCTGAGGACAGAACGTGTCGCCAGTTACGTGTACGAAGCCGCATGGAACGATGGGAATCCGTTCGGTAGCGCGGCAATCGGGCCAGATGCCGTGGATGCATACGTCAGCCTCTACGATCCCGATACCGCCTTGGCTTACCTTCATAGTGAGGGTGGGCGCGGAACGCCGTTGCCTGACGATCGGTTCTCGAGCTTAATGGGTCGGCTGGGTGGAGACGCTCGTGTACTAACTTCAACAGAAATCAACCGCCTGCTCTTGGCCAGGGCGAGCGGTACAGGTAGCCACTTGACTGTCGGAGGTTCTTCGGCCCATCCGCAAAACATCGCGCTCGATGAGGGCGAAATTGAAATGCTGGCAGGCCTAATGGCCAAGTCTGGAATAGACGTCAGTAGCTACACGCAGGATCCGGCGACTATGTTGATGTTGGTTCCCAGCGGCTCAAGCATCCGCGACATCTATCCGATGATGCGTTCTGAGCTAGGAACGCTGTTCAACATGGATGACTATCGTGCTGCAACAAATGGCATGACATTTTCAGAGAGTGGGCAGGCCATCTACGGCGGCGGCATCAATCTGACTAAGACCTTCGAGGCGATTGCTGCTCGATACGCGTACACCATTGCGAGCGACCCCATGGTAGTGGCGGCAAAAGAAGCATACGATGAGGCGCCACTGACCTTGGTACGACCGTACGGTGCAGAATCAACGCTGACTCACAAGGCGGTCGCCGAGAACATACTGCGGGCGACAATTGATGACGTGCAAGGTCGATTGGATTCACAAGGCGCCATCCCCCAGCGTAAGGAATTTGCGGACTACTTTGGCACGGTGACTAGCACGCTTTATTCGGCGGCTTTCTCTGCAATGCCAATCGGTGAGGGGATAGGGCTGGCGCTAAGAGGGGCGGGGTCCGCATTCAGAGGCCTGTCCGCGCGGGTTGGCTCTAAATCTGTTGTTCCAGACATTGTCATGCCGAGAATGAACTTGGCTGATGATTTCTCAATGACTCCATATTCGAATGGGGCTCGGAGGTATCAGATTCATGATCCATCCCCTGATGGGTTCGGGCATGGGTTAGCAGTCAACATTAACTCGAGGGGAGAAATGTCCTTCTCCATCCGTTCGTCCGGTAACGCTGAACTCGGGTCCGGCTCAGACATGTTCAACAGCTTCATGCTCCGGGCAAGGCGCGACAACGTCGGCATTGGCACGATCCATGGCGAATGGCATATCGGAACGGATAGCGTCAATGCCAGTAAGTACATCGATGGGATTAACGCTGGAATGACGCCACAGCAAGCGGCCCTGTCGACATGGACTGGTCGCATGGCGACGAAGCACGGATACACTGATGTGTACGTTCCAGAGGTGCGGTCAGGCGTTGTCAGGCCTGTGTTCACGAAGCCCGTGCAGGTGAAACCATGATTTCCATTCGCAGCTTATTGGCCTCGGGAATGACCCCAAGTGCGGCTTTTAGGCAATTGTTTGAGCAAGGCTTAGTCAAATCAAATGACAACCTTGTAGACCTGCTTTATGCAGAGTTCGAGGATCTGCCTGTCTCGGTTATGCCAACCGTGATGAACTGGAACCGAGGAACCAATCCCGAACGAGCGATGATGGGGCTCGGTGATGATCGACTGGACGAAATCCTGATGGATCTCATGCGGGACATCGTCATCCCGAAGGATTCGTCAAGTTGCGGCGATAGGCTGGAGTGACAGCGGCAGCTAATCCTGTATCACACAAGCCCGCCGGTTGGCGGGCTTGTTGTTCCAGACAATGTCATGCCGAGAATGATCGTTCGTGCTCGCACTGGCGTAGCTCCCGATGAACCATACAGATGAGCATCTTGTCGCGGCAGATCGTCGATTCGGTCTCTGGCCAGTAGTCGATAGCGGGCACCGGGAGCAGTGACTTGATCTCCTTTGGCCCTTCGTTTGGCGAAGAGGCTTTTGCATGACCGTGACGGCCGACGGCGCGTACGACCCCGCATCCGATCCGAACTGGTGGACCTCCTACCACACCATGGCGGCGGGCGGAGGCTATGGGAACATAACCGACGGGTTCTCGCGCAGGTTGTATAAGCAGTAGAGTGAACTCACTTGTTCATTCATCCAACTACGTGCTTCGGGCGCAACAGCATGACCTACAAACAGCTCGACAATGAAGAACTCCTCCGCCTCTCCCTGGAAGCCATCAGCAACGACCGCGACGCCGACGCGGTCGTCCTGCTCAAGACGATGCTGGAACGTGACCCTGGTCACAATTACGCACACTACCTTCTGGCCGCGCAGTACGCGCAGATCGGAATGTTTGACCGGGCCGAAGAAGGATTCCGGACCGTCGTCACGAATGAGCCGGCCCTTCGCATCGCCCGCTTCCAGCTGGGTCAGTTGCTGGTGATGAAGGGCATGCTCGACGAAGCCAAGGCGACGTTTGCGCCGCTGTTCGCGCAGGACGACGCACTCGGCGCGTATGCACGTGCGATGCATGCTGTCGCGGACGACAACGCCGATGAAGCGGTGCGAGAAATCGAGGCCGGCCTGGCATTGCCGCAGGACATTCCCGCTCTCACGCACGACATGAAGCGCGTGCGCGATCGTTTGCGGAATGCGCACGAAGAGGCAGCACAACCCATGCAGGGGATGCCCGTGGCGCCGGCGCCGATCTTCCTCACCGGGTACGGCCGCGACGCCTGATTTCAGGCGTTTCGCTGAGTACGCTCGAACATGTCCATCGATCGTCTGTCATCGACTTCAGCGCTCATCGCCGCCCTGCGCGCGGAGATGAAGCGCAAGGGCGAGCGTGCGCATGGAAGCGACAAGGCCGCGCTTCCCGAACGTGCCACTACCCGCGATCCAAAACAGCTTCGTCGCGAATTGGCGGACATCGTCAAGGGCGTCGACATCAACGACGAGGACGCGATGAAGCACGCTCGCACGCGTGTCATCCGCGCGGCGTTGCTGTCGGAATTCGGATCCGGATTGCGCGAGTACAGCGAGTGGCAACCGATGGTCGAGACGGTCGCTCAGACGCTTGAGCGTAGCGACGCCCACCGCGAAGCGTTCATCCGGATGGTGCGCAGTTTGCAGCTGCGCAAGCGCTAGCACGCCGCCAGAGTCGGTCTATTGACGACGCCAGAATTCGTGCGGTAGCGTCGCCGCTCGATTTCACACCGCGTATACATCGACGGCGTGAAAGCGGGGGGAGTCGAACCTGAACGTCCATGAGGACGAGCCGGTCGGCTGAGCTGGTGCAATTCTGGGGAACACGGGGAACATGGACCGCATGGATGTGCGAGTCACGCGGCTGCGTGGCTATCTCTCGGCTGATCCTTCCAATTCCGACCTTGCCTGCGAACTGGCCGACGCGCTGCTTGCGCTGGGCGAGTGCGCAGAGTGCGAAAACACACTGAACGCCCTGCCGGACGCCCCGCGTGCGACGGCCGGCGTGCAGTTCCGGCTGGCGCGCTGCGCAATGGCCTCGGGTCGCTACGGCCACGCCGAATCGCTGCTGCGCGGCATCGCCGACGCCGGTCACGACAGCGCATCCGTCCTGCACGATCTCGCCTTCGCCCAGCTGTGCCAGCGCCACACCGACCCCGCCTCGGCCACGCTCGCGCTGGCTCTGGCGCGCTTTCCCGACGTGGCCGCGCTCCACGTGCTCGCCTCGCGCGTGGCGATGATGCAGGAGCGTTACGAAGAAGCCGCCGCGCATGCACGCGACGCGCTCGCCATGGACGCGAACGATGCACAGGCCGCAGGCGTGCTGGCGTTGGCGCTGCTCGATGGCGCGCACGCCGACGCGGCCAACGCCGCGCTCCAGGCGCTGCAGCTCGACGCCGACCAGCATGAGGCATTGCTCGTCGCCGGCACGCTGTCGCTGTGGACACAGCAGCTGGACGACGCCGAAGCGCTCTTCGATCGCGCGCTGGTGCGACATCCCAATTCCGGCCGTGCGCTGTCCGGTCGCGGCATGACCACGATGCTGCGCAACGACCTGCCGCGCGCGCAGCAATTCCTTGAACACGCCGTGCACACGATGCCCGACCACATCGGCACGTGGCACGCGCTCGCGTGGGCGCAGTTGCTGCAGGGGCAGCGCGACGCGGCCGAGGCCAGTTACCAGAGCGCCTACGCGATCGACCGTAACTTCGGCGATACCCATGGTGGATTGGCGCTCATCGCGGTGATGCGCGGTGATTACGCCGCTGCCGAGCAGGGCATCCAGCGCGCACTGCGCCTGGACCCGAACGCATTCACCGCGCGATACGCCAGGAGCCTGTTGCTGGAAGCGCGTGGCGACAGCGCAGGCGCCGACACGCTGATGGAGCAGCTGCTGGCCAACAGCGGCGTGCCGCAGACCGTGCCCGTGCGCGAGTTCGCGCAACGCCTGAAGCAGACCCTGCGGCGCGACTGACCCGGACACGTCGCGAATGGATTCCGACTTCGCCATCCGCCTGCTGACGGACACGCTGCTCGCCGCAGTGAAAATGTCCGCGCCCATCCTGCTGGCCACGCTGGTGGTCGGCCTGCTGATCTCGATCGTGCAGGTGGTGACGCAGGTGCAGGAGATGACGCTGACGTTCGTTCCCAAGGTGATCGTCGTGGTCATCGTGTGCGTCACGATGGGCGGCTGGATGCTTGCCGTGGCCACCGAGCTGGCCAAGCGCATGTTCGAAACCGCGGCCGGGATGTAGCCATGGACGCCGCGCAGACCTTCGCCGCCACGTTCGTCCTCGCGTTCCTGCGCTACCTGCCGACGGTCGTGCTGGCCGCGCTCACGCCCTTGCGGTGGACGCCTGCGTTGATCCGCATCGTCCTGGCGCTGGCGCTTTCGTGGATGACCGTGCAGGCATCGCCGGCGGTAGCGTTCGCACCCGGACAGCACGGCGCGATGGGCTGGGCGGTGGCGGCGTGCGGCGAGCTGATGATCGGCCTGGCCTTCGGCCTGGCGGTGATGATGCCGCAGGCGGCATTGCACATGTCCGGCTGGGTGGTGGACATGCAGGCCGGCCTGAGCGCGGCGATGCTGTTCAATCCGGGCGCGCAGGGCGACACGCAATCGCTGCTCGGCACCGCGCTGATGTTGCTGGGCACGGTACTGTTCTTCACGCTCGACCTGCACCTGGACCTCTACCGCATGATCGCCTCGAGCGCGCGGGTCATTCCGCTGGGGCAGGCGGGTGTGCACCTGGATCTGGCCGGCTTCCTCGGCCTGCTCGGGAGCAGCTTCCTGCTGGGCCTGATGCTGGTCGCGCCGATCATCCTGGGATTGTTCGCGGTGGACATCGGCGTCGCATACGCGACGCGTTCCATGCCGCAGGCGAATGTCTACTTCCTTGCGCTGCCGTTGAAGATCGTCGTCGCGCTGCTGTTGATGGTGGCGACGCTGCCGTTCGTGCCCGCGCTGTTCGAGCGCATGTACCGGGACGCGTTCGCGCGCGTTCCCCAGATGCTGGGAGCCTGAGATGTCGCAGGGCGACCAGGACAAGACCGAACAGCCAACACCGCACCGCCTCGAGGAAGCGCGCAAGCGCGGCGAGGTCGCCAAGAGCACCGATGTATCCGGCAGCCTGGTGATGATCGTGTTCGCGGTCACTCTCGCGGTGACGGCGGCGGGCATCGTGCATGCGATCTCCGACGCGACGCGGCGCATGGTCGCGCTGGCCGGCAACGCGCCTGCACTGGATGGTGCCTTCGCCGCATGGGTGTCGCGCGTCTACGCGCCGGTGAGCCAGGCGCTGGCACCGCTGGTCCTTGCACTCGTGGTCGCTGCGGTGCTGGGCAACGTGCTGCAGACCGGGCCGATGTTCACCACGCATCCGCTCAAGCCCGATTTCAAGCGGATGAACCCGGCCAACGCGTTCCGCCGCATCTTCTCGATGCGCACGCTGTGGGAACTGGGCAAGCTGCTCGGGAAATTCACGCTATTGGCGCTGGTCGGGCTGCTTGTAGCCTGGAAGGCGAGGGCGCTGGTCGAGTCGGTGGTAGGCTCCATCCCGCAGCGACTTGGCGGCCTGTTTCTGGCCGCGTTCGTGAAAGCCTCACTGTACGTGCTGCTGGTGCTCGCTCTGGTCGCGCTGACCGACTTGTTGTTCACGCGTCGCGAGTTCATGCGGAAGATGCGCATGAGCCGTCGCGAACTGAAGGACGAAATCCGGCGTCGCGACGGCGATCCGACCATCAAGTCCAAGCGCAAGCAGCAGCTGCGCGAACTGTTGAAGAAGGCGCGTGCACTCACCCGCGTCGGCGATTCGGACGTGGTGCTGACCAATCCCACGCACGTCGCCATTGCGTTGCGTTACCGGCCGGGTGAAACGCTGGGACCGGTTGTCGTCGCCAAGGGCGCCGGAATGATGGCGGCGCGCATGCGCGCGCTCGCCACGCGCCATCGCGTGCCCATGTTGCGCATGCCGGCGCTGGCCCGCGCGCTGTACCGCGAATGCGACATCGACGCGATGGTGCCTGAAGCCCGCTACGCGCAGCTTGCTCCGGTGTATCGCAAGCTCTGGGCGCAGCGGAGGGCCGCCGCATGAAGGCGCTGCTGCTGCAGATGTGGACCGGCAAGCGCGACCTTGCGTTGATCGCGCTGGTGATCGGCGTGCTGGTGGTGCTGTTCGTCCCGATCCCGCCGGTGCTGCTGGACTTCCTGCTGGTGGTGAACATCAGCATGGCGATGCTGATCCTGCTGGTGACGTTCTTCACCGAGACACCACTGAAGTTTTCCACGTTCCCGACCATCCTGCTGCTGTCGACGCTGTTCCGTCTTTCGCTGAACGTCTCGGCCACGCGCCTGATCCTGGAAGGCGGTGACGCCGGACGCGTCATCAACGCGATCGGCGAGTTCGTGGTGGGCGGCAACTACATCGTCGGCATCGTGGTGTTCCTGATCCTGGTCGTCGTGCAGTACGTGGTGGTGACCAGCGGCGCGCAGCGCGTGGCCGAGGTCGCCGCGCGCTTCACGCTCGATTCGATGCCCGGCAAGCAGATGAGCATCGACGCCGACATGAACATGGGCCTGATCGATGAGCATGAGGCGCGCCATCGCCGCGCCTTGATCGAGAAGGAAGCCAACTTCTATGGCGCTATGGACGGTGCCACCAAGTTCGTCAAGGGCGATGCCATCGCCGGCATCATCATCATCCTGACCAACATCGTCGGCGGCCTGGCCATCGGCATCGCCCAGCTGGGCCTGCCGTGGGGCGAGGCGGTGCAGCGCTTCACGCTGTTGACCATCGGCGACGGCATCGTCACGCAGATCCCGTCGCTGGTGATCGCCGTGGCCACGGGCATCATCATCACGCGCGCGGCTGCCGACGCGCAGCTCGGCACGGAGATCCCGCGCCAGATCATGGCGAACCCGAAGGCGCTGGCGATCGTCGCCCTTGTGCTGTTGCTGGTGCTGATGCTGCCGGGATTCCCGAAGCTGCCGGTGATCGCCGTGCTGGCCGTGCTGGCCGCACTGGCGTGGATGGCCATGCGCAGCAAGGCCGATCCTGACGCCGTTGACGAAGACGCAGCTGCTCCGACTGCTGCACCGGCAGCGGCCGACGACGTACAGCAATGGATGCGCATCGAACCGATCGAGATCCGCCTGGGTAGCGAGCTGGCCAAGGCGTTCATCGGCGCCGACAGCGACCTGGCCGAACGCATCACCCACATGCGCAAGCAGTTCGCGCAGGACCTGGGGTTCCTGGTGCCGCGCGTGCAGACGGCCGCGCGAATGGACCTGCGCGCCAATGGCTACGAAATCCACTTCCAGGGATGTCGCGTAGGCATGGGCGAGCTGTCGATCGATCGCGTGCTTGCAATCAACCCCGGCGGTTCGCGACCGCGACTGGACGGCCCGGAAACGCGCGATCCCGCATACGGACTGCCGGCGCAGTGGATCGCGCGCGAGCAGCGCCAGTTCGCCCGCGGCGCGGGGTACACGCTGGTCGATCCGGACACGGTGGTCATCACGCATCTGAGCGAGCTGGTCAAACGTCAGGCCGCGGACCTGCTCACGCGCGCGGAAACCGAGCGCATGGTCTCGCGCCTGCGCGATACGCACGGCTCGCTGATCGACGAGCTCATCCCGGCCGTTCTGAGCTACTCCGATGTGCAGAAGGTGCTGCAGTTGCTGCTTCGCGAGCAGGTCAGCATCCGGCATCTGGAAGCGGTCCTGGAAGTGCTCGTCGATTCCGGCAAGACCACCAAGGTCGCCGAGGAACTGGCCGAGCGCGTGCGCGAACGCCTGGGCGCGATGATCTGCCAGAACCTCCGCGACGCACAGGGCGACCTCCACGTGATGACGCTGGCGCCGGAACTCGAGCGCAGTCTGCTGAGCAGCGTGCGCAATGGCGAAGGCCGCAGCGGCGCGCTGTTCGGCGATGTATCGCAGCTCGACGGCTTCATGAAGAACCTCGCCTCGCAGGCCGAATCGATGATGAGCCGCAACCTCGTGCCGGTGCTGTTGTGCCCGTCGCCGGCGCGACGATCGCTGCGGGCGCTGCTCAACCGTTCGATGCCGTACCTGGCCGTGCTTGGCCTCAACGAAGTGCCGGCGACGCTGCCGGTCCGTTCCTTCGCCGCGATCCAGGCCCAGTGAGATTCAGATGACCGACACCTTGCAGGCCATCAGCCGCAGTCTTGCCGCAGACGTGCAGACGATGGCGACCATCAGCCAGAACACATCGAATGCGCATACGCCCGGCTACCGCACCACGCGTGCGACACCGGACTTCGCGACACAGGCCGGCCTTCATACGACGCTGGACCAGCGCGATGGCGGGCTGATGCAGACGACCAAGCCGCTGGATCTCGCGCTGCGCGGCCCCGGCTTCTTCGTCGTCGAGCGCGCCGGGAAGTTGCTGCTGACGCGATCGGGTGCGTTCCGCGTCGATCAGGAAGGCACGCTGGTCACGCCTGCGGGCGATCGGGTGCAGGGCATGTCCGGCGCCGTCGTTCTGGGCGCGGGCGAGGTCCGCGTGGATGCCGACGGCCAGTTATGGTCCGGCACGCAGAACGTGGGGCAGTTGCAGATCGTGTCGGTTGCCGACGCATCCGCCGTCGCTGCCGCGGGTGATGGTCTGTACGAGTATCGCGGCGAGCTCGCATCGTGGAACGGCAGTGTCGTGCAGGGCGCGCTGGAGCGCGCCAACGTCGATGCGGCCGACGAGATGTTGCGGCTGATGGAAACCACGCGTCACGTCGAGTCCGTGCGACGCGCGATGTCGACCTACGACCAGATGATGGATACGGGCATCAACCGTATCGGCGACAACTGACGAAACGAAGCGGTAGAACACCGGCTGGATCAACAGGGGATAAGGGATGATCGACGCACTCTATATTTCGGCAAGCGGCCTGCGCAGCGAACAGAAGCAGATCGATGTGATCTCCAACAACGTCGCCAACATGCAGACGCCGGGCTTCAAGCGAAGCCGGGTGAACTTCGCCGATGTCGCCACGGCGCCGACCCAGGTCGCCGTGGCGCAGACCGACGCCGAAGCCGCCGCGCCGATGGACGTGCGCGCAGCCGGCACGCGCGTGGTGTCGACCATCACCCAGTTCGACAAGGGCGAGGTGCGCGCGACCGGCAATCCGCTGGATCTTGCGATCGATGGCGCGGGCCTGTTCGAACTCGAACGCGAGGACGGCAGCCTGGTGTACACGCGCGATGGCCAGTTCCGGCTTGACGGCGAAGGCGTGCTGCGTTCGATGCAGGGCCTGCGCCTGGCCAACGCGCCGCAAGTGCCGCTCGAAGCCACCGATGTGCAGGTGTCCGCATCGGGTGACATTTCAGTGCGCATGCCGGGCGACGCGGAACGCACGGTGCTGGGCCGCATCGAGCTCGCCCTGTTCGCCGCTGCGGACGGACTCATCGCCAAGGGCGACAACCAGTTCGCCGCGAGCGAGCAGGCCGGCGCCGCGAGTTATGTGTCGCCGGGGGAATCCGGTGCAGGTTCGCTGCAGTCCGGAAGCGTCGAGCTGGCCAACGTCGAGATGATCGAGGAGATGTCCAACCTCGTGCTGGCGCAACGCGCCTACCAGCTCAACGCGCGCGTGTTGCAGGCCGCCGACCAGGTGATGGAAACCATCAACAACCTGCGCCGCTGAGATGACCCTGGCCTTGTGTCTCGCATTCGCCGTACTCGGGGTATCGCCCGGCGCCACGCAACGCGTGGACGGCGAGCACGTGGCCGCCCGGGTGCAGGAGGAACTGCAGGCACGCGTCGCGGCGTCTGGAAGCAGCGCGCAGGTGCAGGTAGCCACGCCGGTCGCGGATCAGTCGCTGCCGGCGGGGCCATTGCGCATCGAAGTCGGCGAAGTCGCAGGACGTTGGCCGCGTTCCCGTGCCGGCGTGCCGGTGCGGTTGGCCGTCGAAGGGTTCGCGCCGCGCTCGATGACCGTATGGGTTTCGGCCAGCGATCCGCGCACCGTGCTCACCTATACGTCCGACTATGCCGCAGGCGAGGCAGGCACGAGCGTCCATGTCGCGCCGGCGCTGGTGGACATGGTGTGTTGCACCGCAGCCGCCAACGATCCGTCCATCCTCGCCGAGCGACGTTTGCGTCGCGCGGTGCGTGCGGGCGCGCCGGTGCTTGCCGACGATCTGCAGGCGCTGCCCGCCGTGGCTGCCCAACAGCCGGTGGCCGTCGCGGTGGAGCGCGGATCGGTCCGCATCGTGACCGCCGGTGTCGCCCTGCAGGATGGTGCCGTAGGGGAGCGCATCGCGGTGCGCGCACAACAATCGCGTCATGCCGTGCAGGCTCGCGTCGTCGCCAGGGGAGAGGTGATCGTCGATGAATGACAGTGCATTCCGGGGCCGCCTCGCAGGTGGTCTTCTGTTCGGCGCGGTGACCGTGGCGACGCTGTGCGCGCAGCCGATCGCCGCGCAGAGCCTGGTCGATACGCAGCATTACCGCGCGCTTGCCGCCGATCATCGTGCCTACCGCGTCGGTGACGTCATCACCGTGTACGTGGCCGAAGCCACGCGTGCGAAGTCGCAGGCGGCGACCGATGCGACCAGTCGCCTCGATATGAACGCCGGGCTCGCCTCGCCCACGACCGACTACGCGGCAACGCTCGGACTGGGCGGCAGCAACTCGGGCGGTGCGCAGACCACGCGTGTGGGCGAGTTGCGTACGCAGATCTCGGCGCAGGTGATCGAAGTTCTGCCCGACGCCTCGCTGGTGATCGAAGGCGCGCAGACCCTCACCGTCAACGGCGAAAGCCAGCGCATCCGCCTGCGTGGTCTGGTGCGCCCCCAGGACGTTTCGGCGCAGAACACGGTGTGGTCCAACCGCATCGCCAATGCCGAACTCGAACTCGACGGCGTGGGCGTGGTGAGCGAATCGCAGCGGCAGAGTGTCATCTACCGCTTCTTCAAATGGTTGAGGTTGATGTGATGGGCCTTCGTTTGGGAGCAGCGATCCTGTTGTCGGCCGCGCTGGCAATGCCGGCGCAGGCAGGAATCGTGAAGATCAAGGACATCGCGCGCGTCGCGGGCGTGCGCGATGCGCAGCTCACCGGTTACGGGCTGGTGTTCGGCCTTTCCGGTTCCGGCGACTCCGCGCGTAACCGCGCGACGGTGCAGTCGGTAGCCAACACGCTGCGCAACTTCGGCGTGAACGTGAATGAAAGCGACATAGCAAGCCGAAATGTCGCGGCCGTCATCGTGACGGCGAAGCTGCCCGCATTCGCCGAGCCCGGCCAGACGCTGGACGTGCAGGTCGCATCTTCCGGCGACGCGCGCAGCCTCACCGGCGGCACGTTGATGCTGACGCCGTTGATGGCGCCGGACGGCCACCTGTACGCGATGGCGCAGGGCGCGATCTCCGTGGGCGGATACCAGTTCGAAGGCCTCAGCGCATCGATCCAGAAGAACCATCCGACCGTGGGCTGGATTCCTTCCGGCGCCAGTGTCGAACAGGCATCGCCGCTGCAGGTGGTAGGCAATGGTCGCGCGCTGAGCATCGTGCTCAACGAACCGGACTTCACCAATGCCAACCGCATCGTGGAGGCGATCCATGGCGCCGAACCGGGCCTGCAGGTGCGCGCCGACCACGCAGGCAAGGTCACCATCGCGTTCGCGAGCGCGCCGACGAACCTGGTGGCGATGGTGGCGCGTCTGGAAAACTTCACCGTGCAGCAGGAGCGCAAGGCGCGTGTCGTCGTGAACGAGCGGACCGGCACGGTCGTCGCAGGCGGCGACGTGCGGCTGGGCGAGGTGAGCATCTCGCATGGCGACCTCAAGGTCGAGATCCGCGACGACTTCATCGTCTCCCAGCCCGAGGGTGTCTATTACCGCCCCGGACGCGACATCGCATCGGTAGTGGTGCCCAGCACCACGATTCGCGCGCAGGACGGCGAGGCGCCGCTGGTGCGCGTGCCCGAGGGCGCGACGGTGGCGGACCTGATCTCCGCATTGCGTGCGGTGCGCCTGAGCACGCGCGATGTCATTGCGGTCCTGCAATCGATCAAGGCAGCCGGTTCGCTCGATGGCGAACTGGTGATCCAGTGATTCCTACGGAGACGTGAGCCCATGGCCAACGAACAGACCATCGACGCGGTACGACTTGCGCTGGGCATGTACCAGCTGCGCGCGCACGTCGCCAGCCTGAACATCGCCAACGCCAGCACACCCGGTGCGCGTGCCGTGCGTGCGGATTTCGCGCAGGCGCAGTCCGCGCTCGACGCCGCCGCGGCAGGTACCGACGCGCCGCTGGCGCAGGCGATCGCGCAACTTGCGCACGCCACGCCGGCCATCACCGGGACGCCGATCAACCTGGACGAGCAGGTCGCCGACATGGCCGCCGCTGGCGTCGGGTACCAGGCGCTGGGTGAAGCGTTGAGCCGGCAGTTCGGCCTGATGCGCCTGGCCGTGACAGGAAGGAGCTGATCATGCCGATCGATTCGATCCTCGACACCGTGCGCGCTGGCCTCAATCACGAAAGGCTGCGTCTGGATGCGGCCAGCCGCAACATCGCGGCGGCCAACGTCGCCATCGCGCCCGGCCAGGCGGCGACGCAGTGGCGCGTGGACGGCGCAACGTCCGGCTTCGGGCAACTGCTCGCCCAGCCCGGTGCGATCGAACAGGCGCCGGCCGATGCGCGCGAGGTCCACGATCCCGGCCATCCGTTCGCCGACGCCAACGGCATGGTGCGTTACCCGCAGACCGACATGGTCCAGGAAATGACCACGCTGATGACGGCCAGCCGCGGCTACGAGGCCAACGTGCGCTCGTTCAACCTGCTGCGCAACATGATGCTGCGCGCGCTGGAAATCGGAGCCAAGTGATGACGATCGAATCCATCGCCGCCCTGGGTGGTGAGCGCCTGTCTCCCGAAGGCAGCAATGCCATCGCGCCATCGCGCGCCGACTTCGCGCAATGGGTGGAAGGCAGCCTCACGCGCATCGGCCAGAGCCTGGAAGTCGCCGATGCGAACGTGCGCGCGCTGGCAGCGGGGCAGGAAGTGCCGGTGCACGAAGTGATGATCTCGCTGGAACGCGCACGCATGGACCTCACCCTAGCCGCCGAAGTGCGCAACCGGCTGGTGGAGGCGTACCAGGAACTCACCCGGATGCAGCTCTAAGCCATCCGCCGATCCGAATACCGACACATTCCGATGGAACTCAAGAATTTCCTTTCCTCGCTCCAACGTCCGGCCCGCCTGGGCCTGGCCATCGGCATCGTGCTGGTGCTGGTGCTGACCGGCGTTGCGCTGTGGTGGGTGATGGCGCCGCGCGAGCAGCTGCTCTTCGGTAACCTGCGCGAGGCCGATGCGGCCGAGATCGTCGCCTCGCTCGACGAATGGAAGGTGCCGCACTCCATCGTCGACGGTGGCACCGGCATCAAGGTCGCGCAGGACCAGGTCTACGCCACGCGCATGCGCCTGGTGTCGGCCGGTGTACCGCGCGGCGGGCATGTCGGCTTCGAGCTGTTCGACGACTCCGACTTCGGCGTTACCGAATTCGCCCAGCGCGTGAATTATCAACGCGCCCTGCAGGGCGAGATCGAACGCACCATCGCATCGCTTCCCGGTGTGGAAACCGCGCGCGTCCATCTCACCATCAGACGCCCGGGGCTGTTCGCCGACCAGAACGACGCCTCCAAGGCATCGGTCGCGCTGTCGTTGCGTCCCGGCCACACGCTCTCGCGCAACCAGATCGAAGGCGTGCGCAGTCTGGTTGCGGCGGCGGTGGAAGGGCTGTCGCCGGCACAGGTGTCGGTGCTCGATTCCGACGGCGCGCTTCTGGCCGCCGCCGGCGATGCCGAGCACAACGTCGACCTCGGTGGTCGTGCAGAAGATGAGCTGCGCCTGGAGCAGGGCATCCAGGCGCGCGTGACGCAGCTGCTCGGACAGGTGCTGAAGAACGAAGAGTTCCGCGTGTCGGTGGATGCCACCCTCAACTTCGATTCCGTGCGCGAAGTGAGCGAACGTCCGCTGGCGCAGGGCGATGACGGCAACGGCCTGCTCGCGCGCAAGCGCGTGAGCACGTCGGGAACGGCGGAGGGCAACAGCCGCAACCAGAACGAGGAAGAGTCCGACTTCATCCATGGAACCGCGCGACAGGAAATCTCCCGTGCGCCGGGTCGCGTCGAGCGGCTTTCGGTTGCGGTGATCCTTCCGCCGCACCTGGATGAAATGGACGTCGAGCGCATCCGCTCGCTCGTGGCGGCCGGTGCCGGCATCGAGCCGGAGCGTGGCGATCAGCTTGAAGTCTCGCGCCTGGGTCGTGGCGAACGCTGGGTATCCGCGCCGACCTCGCCGGTTGCGAATGCCGATGCATCCGCGTCGTCGCAAACCCCGACCATCTCGAACAACGCGATCGCCGTCACGCCCGCATGGCGCGCAGGCTGGGCCAAGTGGCTCGGCTTGTGCGCGCTGGGTTTCCTGGCGGGCGTGATCGTCGTGGTCGCCATGGCGGGACAGCGCGGCGCGCGTGCATTGAGCGCACAGGAACGTGATGCCGTCCTGACCAAGCTGCGCGGCTGGCTGGCCGAAGGTGGCACGCCGTGAGTGCCTCGCTGGGCGAGCGCAAATGCGCACTGCTGCTGACGACGTTGGCGCCGCGCGATCGACGTCGCATGCTGGCAGCGCTTCCTTCCGCGTCGGCTGCCCGCATCCGCACCGTGCTCGCGCAACTGCTCGCGATGCCGGTTCCGATCGCGGAACTCGCCCAGACGCTGCTGGCCGATGAAGTGATGGGCCTGACCAGCGAAACCACGCTGGAACTGGATCGCCTGATCGAACTTTCCGAACACCTTCCCGCGCCGTGGTTTGCCCGCGTGCTGGCCGCATGGACCGGCGTGGATCGTTCGTTCTGCCTTTCGCTCCTGGAGCGCGGCCGTAGCGCATCGGTCTCGCGCGAGTTGCAGGACATGCCGGCCTTGCCGCCGCGGTTGGCATCGGCATTGAAGGCCGAAGCCGTGGCGCTCGCGTCGCGCAGGCGGGCCGCATGATGGAACGCAACGCACTGCAACGCGTGGATGCTTCCGCGCAATCGGTGACACGACTGGGCACGCTGTTCCAGCGCCCGCTCGCTGCTGCGCCGGGGACGTCGCCGGACGTGCAGGACATCGAATCGGCTGAGCAGGCGCTGGAGCGTGAACGCACGCACATGCTCGAGCGCGCGCGGCAGGAAGGCCATGCGCAGGGCATGCGCGCTGCGCAGGAGGAGATCCAGGCAGCGGTTGAAGCAGCCCGCAGCGAGTGCGAAGCCGCACACGCGAAGGCGTTGGAGGAAGTCCAGCAGGCGCGGAGCCGCCTGACCGATTTGCTGCGCCGTCTGCCCGGCATGATCGACGGCATCGAAGACGGCGCGCTGGAAACCGCCGCCGAACTGGCTTATGCCGCGCTCCTGCGATTGCTCGACGAAACGCCCGGGCACGATCGCATCCTTGCCGTGTGCCGACAAGCGCTGCACGAGCAGCAGAAACGGCCCGTCGTGGTGCGCGTCGCTTCTGAAGACATCGAAGCCATCGCTTCGCTCGCCAACGACGCGTCGGTTCGCGTCGAAGCCGACGCGCGTCTGCAGCCTGGCCAGTGCCAGCTCGACACGGCGCTGGGTACCTGCGACACCGGCCTGGATGTGCGCCTTGACCAGCTGCGCGAGGCCTTCCTGCGCGGCATCGCAACGGCCCGGACGCTCCCGTGAGTCGCGTCCACGCGCCCCTGCTTGATGAGATCCGCCGCACCGGCATGGCGCGGCGCATGGGGCGCGTCACCTCGTTCAACGGCCTCGTGATCGAAGCGGAGGGCCCGGAAACGGGGCTGGGCGAGATGTGCGAGATCGACCGTGGTGAGCGAGGCGCCGTGCTCGCGCAAGTGGTCGGATTCCGCAACGAGCGCACGCAGCTGATGCCGTTCGGCGACGTCGTCGGCATCGCGCCGGGGCAATCGATCCGGGCGTGCGGGCGCAGCCTCGACGTGCCTGTCGGTGAGGCGCTGCTGGGTCGCGTCATCGACGCGTTCGGCGTGGCGCTTGACGATGGCCCCGAGCTCGTTCTTCCGGAACGCTATCCCTTGTCGCGCGCGCCGATCAACCCGATGGCGCGCGCGCCGATCGACCATGCGCTTTCCACCGGTGTGCGCACGATCGATACATTGCTCACCCTGGGGGAAGGGCAGCGCGTCGGCGTGTTCGCGGGCAGCGGCGTGGGAAAGAGCACCTTGCTCGGCGCGATGGCCCGGCAGGTATCGGCCGACGTCACGGTGCTGGCGCTGATCGGCGAACGCGGACGCGAAGTCGGAGAGTTCCTCACCCATTCGCTCGGAGAGGAGGGCCTTAAGCGCGCGGTGGTGATGGTCGCCACCGCCGACGCGCCCGCACTGGTGCGAGTACACGCCGCACACGCCGCACATGCGGTCGCGGAGTACTTCCGCGACCGTGGGAACTCGGTATTGCTCGTCGTGGATTCGATGACGCGCTTCGCGATGGCGCAGCGTGAGATCGGCCTGGCCGTGGGCGAGCCACCCACCTTCCGAGGCTATACGCCTTCGGTATTCGCACAGCTGCCTCGCATGCTCGAACGGTGCGGCCGTCTGCGCAGCGGCGGCGCGATCACCGGCGTCTACAGCGTGCTGGCGGAGGGCGACGACATGAACGAACCCGTCACCGATCACATGCGCGCGATCCTCGACGGCCACATCGTGCTGACGCGCGAGCTGGCCGCGCGTGGCCATCATCCGGCGATCGACGTGCTGCACAGCGCGAGCCGCCTGATGGGCGCGGTCGCCACCGAAGAAGAACAGGCGTTGGCGCGCGAGGCCCGACGCCAGCTTGCGGTCTATGAAGCGTCGCGCGATCTCATCGAGCTTGGCGCGCATCAGCGCGGCGCCAATCCCACCCTGGACCTCGCGATCGACCTGCGCCCGGCCCTGGAGCGCGTGCTACAGCAGATCCCGACCGAAGCCACGCCGCGCGACGAGGCGTATCGGCGTCTGGCGCTGGCGATCGAGGGAGACGCAGCATGAATCCGGCACGTAATCGCGCCGTCGCTGCGCTGGAGCGCTGGCGCGCCTTCCAGCAGGCGCGTGCCGCCAACGCGCATCGCGCCGCGCAGGTCGCGGTCACTCAAGCCACGACCGCCTTGGCCGACGCCAATGCCATCGCGCGCGATGCGCAGTGCAATCGGGCCTCGCTGCTGTCCGCGCCGACGCTGGATCTGGATCGATACCGCGCGGTTGCCGAGATCGAGGCGCATCTGTGGCGTCATGCAACGCAATGCGAAGTGGCGTTGACACAGGCGCGCGATGAACTGGAGCAGGCCCAGCGCGTGCATCGCGACGCGCACGCGATGACCGACGTTGCCGCACGTCGCCGCCAGTATCTGGAAGGCGTGCTGGAGGACCACAACGAAAAGTCCATCAGCGACCGCCTGGCCGAACTGCGCTACAGCCTGATGAGGGCACCGGAATGATCGAGCGTTCCGCAATGATCGAGATACCGCAGACGGTATCGCCACGGCGCGAACCACCGCGCGATGCCCAGCCGCGCGCGGCCGGTTTCGAACGCATGCTCGAAACGGCATCCACGCGCGATCCCGCCGCGCCGCGTGAAGGCAACGCACTGGAAGTGTTGTTCGACGATCGCGATGGTGTTGGGCAGTCGATCCTGCTGCCGTGGCGCCTGTTCGCCAACGACGCGCTTTCGCAAATTTTGAAGGCGCACGCACTCGATGGCGCTGCATCCGATGTGATCGGTGGGTTGGGGGCGCTTTCGACGCAAACGAAGACGGCGGCGGCAATGGGCGCCGCCACTCCGCCCGCGCCGAGGGGGACGATGGCAGCGATGGTCAACGTAGACGCACAGGCCATGGTGCCGCCGGCAATGGCGAACGCGCCGTCGGGTGGCAGCGAGCGCGGCGCAGCCGCGAGTGCTCCCGCGGTGGCGCCGTATCTGGCGCAGCCCTGGCAGACGCGTCTGCTGCGCTGGTTGGAACACGCAGACGGTGGTCTGGTCGCCCGACTGCGCGACTACCGACTGGACGATGCAACGCAGGCGCGATGCGTCGAACAGCTGATGAACTTCGCGCGGGAAAACGGCCTGAACCTCCAGCGCGTGATCGTCAACGCGCGCGAGGTCTGGCGCGCGCCGCGCTGACGAACGATTGAACCGACAAGACGGACAAGGAGAGAACGATGCCCGTGGATGCCATCGGTAGCACGCTTGGAGCGCAGGACTCCGCGCTGATGCAGAACAACTCGATCGACCAGGAGGACTTCATCCGTCTGTTCCTGGCGCAGCTGCAATTCCAAGATCCGCTGGAGCCGGTGGACAACCGCGAGTTCCTCGCGCAGCTGGCGCAGTTCTCCGCGCTGGAACAGTCGCGCCAGCTCAGCCAGAACACCGCCGACATGCTCAGCATGAACGCGGCCACGCAGGCCGTGGCGCTGCTCAACCGGCAGGTCGACACCAGCTCGCTGGGTACCACCAAGTCCGGAACGGTCATCGCCGTGCAGTTCGGCAGCGAAGGCCCGGAACTAAGCATTCGCGATGCCGCCGGCACCGTGACCACTGGCGTGCGCCTGTCGCAGGTCAGCCTCGTCAAACCCTGATTGGAGCGCCCATGTTCCAGGCATTGTTCAACAGCCTTTCCGGACTCTTCAGCTTCTCGCGAAGCTTGAACACCGTATCCAACAACGTGTCGAACATGAACACGCCCGGATTTCGTGGCAGCGATTCGTTCTTCTCCAACGTGGAGGGCGGGTACGGAACGCGCATCGCAGGCGAGGACATGCGCACGCAGGCGGGCGACCTGCGGCAGAGCGGAAACCCCACCGACATCGCCGTCGATGGCGCCGGCTATTTCGTGCTGCGCGACAGCTCCGGGGAGCTCTACTACACGCGCGCCGGCCAGTTCCGCTTCAACGAGCAGAGTCTGCTGGTCGACAGCGTCAACGGTTACGAGGTGATGGCGATGGACGCCAGCGGAAACCTGGTGTCCGTCGACCTGGATGAGTACCGCACGATTCCGGCCGTGGCCACGACGGGTGTCCACGTGACAGGCAACCTCGCACCTTCCTCCACGAGTACGGACATCAATTCGATCACCGTGTTCGACAGCGCGGGCGCCTCACGCGTGCTTGCGTTGAAGTTCACCAACAACACCGCGGTCACGCCGGGTAGCTTTCTGGCGACGGTGACCGACAGTACCGGTGCGGTCGTGGGTTCGGGTGAAGTCCGCTTCCGCACCGACGGCACGCCGCAAGCCGGGTTCTCCACGCTTGATGTCACCTTGTCGGTCGCCGGTGGCACGCAGGCGCTCAAGTTCGATTTCGGCACGCCATCGGCCTTGAATGGCATGACCTCGCTGAGCGGTATGAGCACCAGCCTGTCGGCCAAGGTCGACGATGGTCACGGTGTTCTGTCGGTCAACGACATGAGTTTCGACGAGAAGGGCGTGTTGCAGCTGACCTACTCGCAGACCGAGAAGCGCAGCGGCGCGCAGGTGGCGCTGGCGATGTTTCCCAACGAGAGCACGCTGCATTTGTCCGGTGGCCGCCTGATCTCCGGCGCTACGGTCGTGGAGCGCGAGTTGGGTCGGCCGGGTGAAGGCCGATTCGGACGCATCGCGGGAGGCAGTCTGGAGATGTCGAACATCGACCTGACGCGCGAGTTCGCCGACATGATCATCATCCAGCGCGGCTACCAGGCCAGCTCACGCGTGATGACCGTGAGCAACGAAATGATCGAACAGCTCTACAACAGCACGAGGGGCGGTTGATGGCCGTACTGCCGTTCCGACGTCACGGTAGAAGCCGCGTCGATGCCATCCAGGCGCGCATGGAGACCGCGGCCCAGGACTGGTTGCGCGGCTGGTCGTCGCATGCAACCCGGTGTCAGGTGCACGGTGGGCAGGACGGAAATCCTGCTCATGGCGGGATCTGGTTGCGTACCGCTGATGAGGGCGTGACGGTGTGGTTGCCATCGCTGGGACTGGCACGACTGGGTTGCGCGCTTGCAGGTGTCCCGATGGGCGATGGCCAGGCACTGGCCGAAGCGATCGGACGACGTGCGCTCAACGAACTGGTCGCTGCGCTCATTGCCAAGCCCGGCGTGGAACTGGTCGCAGTGGACGAGGTGGACGAGGCGAAGTTGCATCCCCGCCACGGCGTGTTGCCGCTGCGCATCGCCCTGGAGGCGCTGACACTCGAATTGCACCTGTCGCCTTCGACGTGCGACGCGCTCGCCGCACCAGTGCGCGCGTCCGCCATCGCGTTGTGCGACCGACGTGAAGCATTCGCCGGATCGACATTACGCCTCACCGCCATGCTCGAGCTCGGCAGCGCCGGCCTCGATGCCGCGGTAACGCTGCGGCCGGGAGAAATCATTCGTGCCACCGCGATCGAGAACGCGGTGGTGAGCGTGCATGCGGACGACGGCGCGGAACTGTTCCGCGGCGTGCTGGACGCCAACGACGGCCGCAAGGCTTTGCGCTGCACCCGCGTGCAGACACACTGAGGAAATCCAATGGAACGTACATCTGTGGTGGAAGCGATCCGGCCAGAGGCCGCATCGTTCGACAATGGCAAGGCCGGCATCGCGCTGATCGGCCACGTGCAGGTCGCGCTGAGTGCGCAGATCGGCACTGTCGACATGTCGGTCGAACGCCTGTTCGGCCTGAAGGTCGGCGATGAGGTCGTGCTCAACGAACTGCTTGAAGCTCCAGTGACGCTCATGCTCAACGGACGTGCGGTCGCGCGTGCGGAGCTGGTTGCGGTGGACGATCACTTCGGCGTTCGCATCCTGGATATCGCGTGAGCATGAGCGGTTGGTTCCTCGCCACGGCAGCGACGGCGTCCGCCATTCCCTTCCGGCAGGAGTCGGCCACCGCAGGTGCGGCGTCGCTGAGCGGAGCGCTGTTGATCGCGGTGGCGATGCTCTCGGTGGTGGCGGCGGTGGCCTGGTATGCGCGTCGTCGCGGCTGGCTCGATCGCTGGGTCGGGCCCACGCCGTCCCCGCGCGCGCAGTTGCTGCAGGTCGAGCAGGCGCTGCGTCTGAGCCCGCAGACCACGCTGTATCGCGTTCGCCATGAAGGGCAGGTTTTGCTTGTGATCGAATCGCGCGTCAATGCGCGCGTCGAGCGGACCGCAAACCACGATGGGTTCGCCGATGAAGCGTGAGAACGCGCCGGCACTGCGCCGCAGCGTGCTGATCTGCAGCGCGATCGGGCTTGTCTTCGCACTGGCCTTCGCCGGCACCGCGTGGGCGGGTCCGACGGAAGACGCCGTCGCCGGCGTCCTCAAACAGGACTATTCGCCGGCGCTGCGCAACTTCGTCGTGCTGACGATGCTCTCGCTCATCCCGATCCTGATGATCGGAATGACCGCCTTCACCCGCATCGTGATCGTGCTGTCGCTGTTGCGCCATGCGCTGGGCCTTCCGCAGACGCCGCCCAACAGCGTGATCATCACCCTGGCGGTATGCCTGACGTACTTCACGATGGCCCCCGTGATCGATCGCGTGCACCACGATGCGGTTGCGCCCTACATGCAGGAGCAGATCACCGCGACCCAGGCGATCGAGCGCGGTGGAAAACCGCTGCGCGATTTCATGGTGTCGCAGACGCGCGAGGCCGATCTTCGCGTCGTGGTCGAGATGGCGCGGGTGCCACCGCCGAAGACGGTGGACGAGATCCGCTTCAGCCACCTGGTACCTGCATTCCTGCTCAGCGAGCTGCGCACGGCGTTCCAGATCGGCTTCGTGATCTTCCTGCCATTCCTGCTGGTGGACCTGGTGGTCAGTGCGGTGCTGATGGCGCTGGGCATGATCATGCTGCCACCAACCACGATCAGCCTTCCGCTGAAGATCCTGCTGTTCGTGCTGATCGACGGCTGGGTGCTGCTGTCCAAGGCATTGCTGAGCAGTTACTGGACCTAGCGTGGAGCTGGACGCGGGCGAACGGTCGCTTTGGCACAGGCTGCGATCGGCCGGCGACGGCGCTGCACGCGAGGCGCTTTACCTGCACCACATGCATTGGGCGCGCGCCATTGCGCGCCGCGTGCACCGGCGCTTCGCAGCCTGGACGGTCGATCGCGACGACTTCGTGCAGAACGCCGGCATCGGCCTGCTGGAGGCGATCGACCGGTTCGATCCGGAACGCGGCATCGAATTCCGCGCCTATGCCGCCGTGCGCGTGCGCGGTGCGGTGTTCAATGGCATACGTGTGCTGCTTGGCGGCACTGGACAGGCAGCCCGATTCGACGAACGGCTCGAATACCTTGCCGGCGTCGGCACGGACGATGGCATGGATGGCGTGGTCGACTCGATCGTCGGGTTGAGTGTTGGCTACATGCTCGATGCCCTGGCCGACAGCGCACTGGTCGAGCCCGAAGACGGGCTCGCCTTCGCGCAGCGCAATGAAGTATCCACGCAGCTGCTCGTGGCGGTCGACGCGCTCCCGCCGCGTCTGAAGACCGTCGTGGTGCGCCATTACTTCGAGTTCGTGCCCTTCAACGTGCTTGCCCAGGAATGGGGCGTGACGAAGGGACGCGTATCGCAGTTGCATCGGGCGGCGATGGATCAGCTCAGGGCGCGCATCGCGCTGGATTGAAGAGGCCGATCTGTTCTGGCCGAGGCGTGATGAACGTTGCGCATTTCTTTGCGGATCGTGGCGTTTGAAGGCGCGCCTCTAAACTGACGAAGGACTCCCTCGGACTTGTCGTCAATGGAGGCCGCGAAAAGTCGCGGCCCACGACGGATAGCGCAAGGGGATCGCCATGGCGGCAGTGTTCACGGGGAATGGACTGGGACTTTTCGGAGCCGATTGGGGCTCGCTGCCGGGCGGCGACGCACGCATGGGTCAGGGGCCCGACCGACAGTCCATCAATCTCGCCACGGGCAACCTGGTTTTGCAGGCGCAGGACGAGCAGCTGCTCTTCCGCGGCCTTTCGATCGGACAGGTCCGCACCTACAACAGCCTGGGCCTGAGCGGGCAGGTGGGCAGCGACGGCTGGCTCACCGGCTTCGAGCGCCACGTCGAACTGCTTTCCGGCGCGCTGAACCAGACCGGCAGCATCATGCGCCGTTATGTCGGCGACGGGTCGGTGCAGGACTTCGAGTACGTCGCGCCGAACCTGTACCGCGCCACCAGCGGTGAGGGCGCACACGACACGCTGGCCTGGGATGAGAACACCCGCACCTGGTCTTACGTGGAAGGCAGCAGTCGGCGCGAGGAGCGCTATGCCGATCACGCAGATGCCAATCTGGACGGCCGACTGACCCATATCCGCGACCTTCGCTCCGATGCCGCTGCGCCGACCACGTGGGAAGTGGTCTACGACCTCGACGATCGCATCGGCGAAGTCCGTGCGGTGGATGGCACGAGCAGCGGCGACGCACTGGTGTTCGGATACGACGCCGCCGGGCGTGTCGCTTCGATTTCCACGCGCGAAGGCGGCGTGGTTCGCGGACAGGTGGATTACGGCTACGACAGCATCGGACGCCTGGAGTCCGTGCTGGTCGACCTGACGCCGGAAGATGGCGTCGGCGACGACGACTCATGGGATGCAACCAGCGCCTACGCGAACGACGGCTACCTGTTCCGCACGAGCTACACCTACACCGACGCGACAAGCCTTCGCATCGCACAGGTGCGCCAGAGCGACGGCACGCTGGTCAGCTATACCTATGACGCGCAGGGCCGCATTGCCACGATGACGCGCGGCGATGTCAATGCCGACGACAGCGACGGCGTGGGCCAGACGCTCCACTTCGCCTACGACACCGCCAATCTCACCACGCATGTCAGCGACGCCAGCGGTCGCGCATGGAGCTATACCTACGACGCGCAGGGCCGCCTGACGCAGACGCAGTCGCCGGCCAGCGACGGCCTGCGCAGCGTCACCGCCTACAGCTACGACGGCGATGGAAACCTCACGCGCGTCGCGACCAGCCGTGGTGGCGTCGCACTCACCCGGGTAGATTACCAGTACGACACGCAGGGCAACGTGGTGTGGGAGTGGCACGCCGAGGACCCGTCCCAGCGCGCTTCCGCGCGGGCGATCCAGCGCACGTACACGGCCACCAACCAGATCGCTTCGGAAACCGTGTTCGCCAACGCCGACGCGGATGGTTCCGGCAGCCTCGACGCACCGACCGGCGGCGAAACGACCCGTTACGTCTACGACAGCCAGGACCGCCTGCGCTTCGCGATCAACGCCCTGGGCGAGGTGCGCGAGTTCGAATACGCAGGCAGCGGCAATGGTGTCGGGCAACTGGCGTATGCCCGCCAGTACCTGGCTGCCGGATACAGCGGCGGTTTCACTCTGGCCGAAATGGAAGCCTGGGCGACAACGGCGCAGCGTGCAGGCAGCTCGCTCACCGAAACGACCTACGACATCCAGGGACGGCCTGCGCAGACGCGCGCGTTCGCAAGCGTCGATGGAGCCGGCAATGGCGTCGAAGACGATACCATGTCGGTCACGCAGTACGTCTACGACGCACAGGGACTGCTGCGCCAGCAGATCGCGCGGCGCAGTTCGACGGCGGCAGCCAACGACGGTCGCGACACCGCGCAGATCACGCGCTACGTGTACGACGGCATGGGACGGCTCTTGTCGGAAGTCACCAGCGAGCAGCTCGACGGTGGCAGCGAACGCGTGCTGCGTACCACCTCGATGACCTACATGGACTCGCAGTTCATCGTGCAGACGATGCTGCTGGAATCCAAGCTGGTGCGCACGCAGGTACACAATGCGGCCGGCCAGGTCGTCACCACGAGCGACTGGCCCATCCAGGGCGGTGCAACGCTCACTACACGCAACTACTACGACGCGAACGGCCAGCTGCGCGCCAGCCAGGACGCGGGCGGCGCGCGGACGTACTTCTTCTACGATGCGCAGGGCCAGTTGGAGGGGCAGGTCGGACCGACCGGAACGGTGATCCGTTACGTGCGGGACGGACTAGGACACGTGGTCGGCACCACGACCTATGCGACCGCCGTGAACACGAGCAGCTGGTTGTCCGGCGGCACCGTCGTGCCGACCTCGCTTGCGGCGGTTCTGCCGGCGGGCCATGCCGACGACCGCACCACTTCGACGACCTACGACGCCGACGGTCGCGTCGTCACCCAGATCGACGGCGAAGGTGGCATCACGACGTACCTCTACGACGGTGCCGGTCGCCTGGTCCGCGCCACCGCGACCGATGCGGCAGGTACCGCCGCGACGGCCAGGGTCACGCGCTACTTCTACGACGCGGCCGGGCGCCAAGTCGCGCAGCTCGACGCCGAAGGCTATCTGGTCGAATACGAATACGACCGCGCGGGACGCCGCGTGCGAACCACCGCTTACGCCACCGCGACCGCAGTGGCTGACCGCGCCTATGGAGCGCTTTCCGCACTCCGCCGCCCGCCGACCGACGCAGACCAGATCACGCGCACGTTCTACGACGGACGCGGGAATGTCGTGGCCGAGCTGGATGCCGAGGGGTATCTGACCGAGTACGTCGTTGACGACGCGCGCAACGCGCGCGCTGTACTGGCCTACGCGAAGCGGTTGGCCGGCCTGCAGGGCAACGAATCGCTCGCTACCTTGAGCGCACAGGCGAAGACCGGCGCTTTACGCGAAACACGCCGCAGCTTCGACGCTTTCGGCAACGTGCTGGTGGAGGTGAACCCGGAGGGCACCGTCACGCGCTACACCTACGACGCCGATGGACGCCTGCTGAAGACGGAAGCAGCAGCGGGCACAAGCGATGCACGCGTGGCCAGCCGCCGCTACGACGCGTTTGGCAATCTGACCGGTGAACTCGGCGATGAAGGTTCGAGCAAGCTGACGGCCCTGATGTCGGCGGCGGAAATTGATGCCGTCTATGCGCAGTACGGCGTGCGCCACGCTTACGACGCGCTTGGCCGTCGCATCGAAAGCATCGACGCTGGTGGCAACAAGACCTGGTACTTCTACGACGGTGCCGGCCGACTGACGCAGACGGTTCGCGGCGTCGCCAACTCCCAGGGCGTTGCCAACGCGGAAGGCGAGGTGACCGAAACGCGATACACCGCATTCGGGGACGTCCGCGAAACGATCACGTATACCGGGCGCATCACGATCGGCACGCCAGGCTCGCGCGCAAGCGTGGCCAGTGCGGTCTCGACGCTGCAGTACGTGGCCTCGGCCGACAGCAGGCAGCAGTTCTCCTACGACCATCGCGGATTGCTGGCGTCGAGTGTTGACGCGGAAGGCTTCCTGACGAGCTACGGCTACGACGCCTTCGGCAACCAGATTCGCCAGCGCGTGCAGATCGACGCGACGCGCACGCTGCAGGTCGACATGGCCTACGACCGCCGCGGCCTGCTGCGCAGCCGGCTCGCCGATGCCGGCGGGCTTGGGCAGAGCGCCACGTGGAGCTACGACGCCTTCGGGCGCGTGGACACTGCCACCGACGCCCGCGGCACCGTCTCCACGTTCGGATACGACCGGCTTGGCCGGCAGGTCACGCAGTCGCGAACGATCTCCGGGCGCCTGGAGCAGCAGTCCAGCGCCTACGATGCCTATGGCCGCGTCTTGACCCAGACCGATTCGCTCGGTCGCGTGACGTCCTACGCCTACAACGACGCCACGCGCAGCGTCACGGTGACCACGCCGGAAAACGTGCGCATCACCACGCAGCACGATGCGCATGGCGACACCGTCCGTGTTACGGACGCGTTCGGACAGTCGATGCGCTACGAATACGACCGCGACGGCCGGCTGCTTCGCACGATCGCCGCCGACGGCGCTACGTCGGAGCAGCAGTACGACGCCCGCGGGTTGCTGATCGCGTCGATCGACGCGAGCGGCCGGCGTGTGGCGTACACCTACGACGCCGCGGGACGCGTGCTCAGCCGGATCGAGGATCCGTCGGGTCTCGCGCTGACGACCCGCTACGCCTACGACGGCCAGGGTCGCCAGGTGCGCGTGACCGATGCGACAGGCACCGTGACGACACTTGCGTACGACCGCGCCGGGCAATTGGTCGCGCGCACGGTCGACGAGGGCGGGCTCAGCCTCAAGACCACCTACGCCTGGGATGGTCGGGGATCGCAGCTGAGCGTGACCGAAGCCGCCGGCACCGCCGCCGCGCGCACCACGGTCTACGCCTACGACATGCTCGGTCGCCGCATCAGCGAAACCGTGGATCCGGGCGCGGGTCGCCTGAACCTCGCCACGTCCTACGCCTATGACGGCAACGACAACCTCGTTTCGCGCACCGACGCGTCGGGACGTACCATCCGTTACACCTACGACGAGGCCAATCGCCGGATCTTCACCGTCGATGGCGCCGGCGGTGTCGTGCAGAGCTGGTACGACGCGAACGGTCGCGTGGTCGCGACGCGCGCGTATGCGCAAGCCATCGACCTTGCCGGCCTTCCTGCCGTCGTCACCACCGCTGCCGTTCAGGCGCGTCTGAGCGTCAACGACGCCCGCGACGTGCAGAACTACACGGTCTACGACGGCGATGGCCGCGTTCGCCTGCGCGTCGACGGCGTGGGGGCGGTCATCGAAACGCGTTACGACGCGGCAGGACGCGCCGTGCAGACGCGCGCTTATGCGAATGCCCTGGCATTGCCTTCGTATCGCGCCGCCCTGCAAGCGGGCGACGCGACGTCGGCCAATCTGCTCGCAGGCATCGTTCCCGATGCGACACGCGACCGCATCGACTCCAGCGTTCTCGACGTCAACGGACGGGTGCGCTTCACCATCGCCGGCGATGGAAGCGTGCGTGAATGGCGCTACGACGCCGCGGGTCGCGTCAGCCAGGCATGGGCATACGCCTATACGCTGCCGCTGAGCCAGGCCGATCGCACCGCCCTTGCCGATGGCAACCTGGCCGCGGCTGATGTTGCCGCACGCGTCGCATCGCAGCAGGCTCAGGCACGCGCGGAATACCGCGTCTACGACGCCGCGGGACGCGAACGCTTCGTCGTCGTCCGCAGTGGCGCGACGATGGGCGTGGCTACGGAAAACCGGTTTGACGCCGGTGGCCGCGTGATCGCGCAAGTCGCCTACGGCACCGAAGTCGCGTTCGATCCGGCCGACGCCGAGGCGGAGCTTGCACTCTCCTTGCAGTCGGCGGCGCAGCGCGTCACGCGGTTCGTCTACGATCGCGCCGGCCGTCAGCGCTTCTCGATAGATGCCAGCGGCGCTGTCACGGAGACGCGCTACGACGCGGCCGGCCGCGTGACCGACACCCTGGCCTATGCGAACGCCGCGCCGGTGGACGCCACCGGCGAAGCGTCGCTGGCCAGCTGGGCGCAGACGCAGCCAGCCACGCAAGTCCGTCGCACGCATCAGGAATACGACGCCGCGGGCCGCCTGCGCGTGCGCACCGATGCCCTGAACCAGGCCGAATACTTCGGCTACGACGGCGCGGGGATGCTCACAACCCACACCGACCGCAACGGCGCGGTGTGGACATACGCATACGACGGCGCAGGCCGGCGAATCGCCGAGTTCAGCCCGCAGGTTGCCGTCGCCATCGTCGACCCGTCCGGTTCAGTGGCCGAGGCCACGCGTTCGATCGTCACCCGTATCGGCTACGACGCGTTGGGCAACGTGACCAGCCGCACGGAGGACGCAGACGCATCGGTTCAGGCGGGCGCCTACTCGCGCACGACGATCTACGAGTACGACAACCGCGGCAACCAGATTCGTACGCGTTTTCCGGATGCCTATTACATCGACGCCGCGAACCAGCTGGTGGCGACCGGGCAGACGCCCACCATCGACGTCGTCTACGACGTGCTGGGCCGTGCCGTCGTGCAGAAGGACGTGCAAGGTCGCTACAGCTATCGCACCTACGATGCCCTGGGTCGCCTCGCGTACGAGACGGATGCGGAGGGTTATGTCACCTCGTACGCGTACGACGCATTCGGAGACCAGACCCGTCTTACGCGCCACGCCGCGCGGATCAACACCGCTGCGCTGACGGGCTGGAGCGCCGGCCAGGCGCTCGGCCTGCTGCAGATGGCCACGGCCGGCGTCGTCGCTTCGGGCGCGAACGACCGCACCCTGTCGACCACTTACGATCTGCGCGGCCAGAAGAGCGCGGTCGTCCAGTCGCAGGTGGCCTACTACACGTCGGCGGGCGCGCTGGCCAACGGCTCGCCTACCACCCGCTTCCAATACGACGCCTACGGTCAGCTCGTGCTCGAGTCGGTCCTGCTGGAGGGCGAGGACGGCCAGGCGAACGCGCGGTGGGCCAATACGTGGCACTACTACGACGTGCTGGGACGCGATGTCCTCACCGTCGATGCCGAAGGCTATGCGACCAGCACGTCGTACAACGCGACCGGCGAGGTGGTGGAAACGATCGAGCATGCGCGGGCGCTCGACACGGCCGGGCTGACTACGACCGCGAAACCCGGCGCGCCGGCCCCCGGAGACGCAGTCGCCGGTTACGACCGTGTCATGCGCTGGACGTATGACGCGCTGGGTCGCAAGGCTGGCGAGACGGCCGTGCGGCGCTACCAGCGCACGGATGGCAGCGCAGGTGTGCGCGACGTCACCACGTCATTCCAGTACGACGGCGAGGGCCGTGTCACGCAAGCCTCGGGCGATGCCGGCACGACCACAACGACGTATGACGCCCTCGGTCGGGTGCTGAGCGTGAAGGAACCGGAGCGATCCACGGTTGCCGCAAGCAGCACAGAGTTCGGCGGCATCCAGTACGACCTGAACAACGCGTCCTACGTCAAGGCCGCGCCGTACACCTCGATGGCGTACGACGCGTTCGGCAACCTCGTGCGCACGCGCCGCTACGCGAACGGTGTGGAGTCCGGCCAGTCCGGCCCCGTCGCCGACGACGCCCGGGACCAGATCGAGGTCACGCTCCACGATCACCAGGGCCGCGCGGTCATGACGCGCGACAGCTACGGGAAGGCGGTCTACAGCAATTACGACGCCGCCGACAACCTGACCTTCCGCTGGTACGACCTGACCGGAAGCACGCAGAACGCGCGCATCGAAACCCGCTTCACCTACGACGGGCTGGGGCGCCTGGTCTGGCAGGAGCAGAGGCGCGGCGCGACGATCGAGATGTCCGAGACGCTCGGCCACAACGCCTTCGGCGAGGTTGTCACCAAGCAGCAGGGCGGGCTCGCTGGCACGCTGACATACGCCTACGACGTGGCCGGCCGCCTCGTGTCCAACAACGAAGGTGGTGCGACCCAGCAGTTCGGCTACAACCTTGCCGGGCATCAGGTGCGTCATTCGCGCATCGCCTACCTAGACAGTGGCAGCAACGTCGAGGCGGTGACCTGGAACACCACCGACCGTCTTGGTCGCGCGGTGCAGCAGCGCCTCCCGGGTTACAACGACACCGGCACGACGCCCATGGTCCTCCAGCAGTGGGATCGCTGGGGCAACGTGCTGCAGATCGTCGATGTGCGGGGATACCAGACGAACTACCAATACAACGACTTCAACCAGATCGTGCGCGACGAGCGTCCACTGGTCGAGGTGATGAACAGCGCCAACCAGGTCGTGTGGCAGCGACCGGTCAACCAATGGTTCTACGACGCGTGGGGTCGTCTGGTCGCCACGCGCGATGCCAACGGAAACCTGCGTTCAAACGAATACGACGCCGCGGGCCGCCTCGTCAAAGTGACCGACGCCCTCGGCAATTCGACCCGATACGCATACGACGCGCTTGGCAACGAGCGTTTCGCGCAGAACGCGCTCGGCTACCTGACGTTCAAGCAGTACGACCGAATGGGCCGCCTGACGACCATTGGCGACTATCTGCTCAACGCCAGCGGCACTCAGCGCGATCGCGCCGTGTTGCAGTCCTACCTGTTGAACGAGAACGGTGACCGCATCCGCGTCACTGACGCGCTCAACAACTCGGTGCAGTACGACTACGACGGCAGCAATCGCCTGATCCGCAGCCAGACCGCGATGGGCGTGGTCACCCAGTATGGCTACGACGTCCAGGGCCACAAGACGCGTGAGGATAATGCGCTGTCGCTCAATGGCTCGCTCACCGTCGCCGATCCGGAAACCGGTACGGCGAAGGTGAACCAGCTCAGCTGGGCCTACGACATCTACGGGCGTCTGGTCGATCACAACAACCTCAGCGGCCGCGACAGCGACTATGCCTACGATGCCGCGTCCGGCCAGCTCACGGTGGAGTCGTCATCCGGCGGCTACGCCATCACCTCCGGTAACGGCCAGAAGATCACGAAGTATTTCGCCAACGGTCGAATCCGCGAGGTCACCGAATACAACGGCAGCGTCGACAAGAACGCCGGCGCCAACGTCTACCGCTACGAGTACGACGCGGCGGGCAACGTCGTCCGCGAGGAAGTCAGCACCTTCGACGGCGACGGCCAGCCCGTCCACACGGTCACCAGGACTCAGTACGACAGCAATGGCCGGATCGCGCGCGTCATCCAGGATGACGTGACCTCCGGCAAGACGGTTTTCGATCTGAGCTACAGCTACGACGCGGTGGGCAACCGCCGCCGTGTGCAGACGCGCACAAGCTATGGCCCGAATACCGACACCTTCACCGCCGACAACCAGGCGCCGGTGACGGCACAGCCGGTCACCGATCGCACGGTTCGCAAGGGCATGACCAGCGAGTTCCGCGTGCGGGTCAGCGATGTTTTCCGGGACGCCGAGCAGGATGCGCTGAGCGTGCAGGTGACGCGCTCGGACGGAAGCGCATTGCCTTCCTGGCTGGTGGTTCGGTTCGATGCAACCACCGGGGAACTCGTGTTCACGGCCTCGCCGGACGCGGGTGCGGCCGACGAGGACGTCAGCGTCAAGCTGGTGGCGGTAGAGAACTTCTCCGGAAAGACAGCCCCGCCGGTCCATTTCACCGTCCGTGCGCGGGTGAACTCCGCGCCACAGCTCGTCGACGCCAACCCGTTGCTGCTCAACGCCAAGTCCGGAAACCCATGGGGACAGGAACTGGCGGCCGGAACCTACTTTTCCGACCAGGACGTCGGCGACAGTCTCACGCTGGCCATCGACAACGATCCGGCGTCCCTCCCGTCGTGGCTGACGGTGGACCTGACAAACAGATCGGTCCTGCGCCTCAGCGGCACTCCGCCGCAGGGGCTGACGCAGGTGGTCACGCTATACGTGCGCGCGAAGGACCAGAAGGGGGCTTCGGTCGTCAAGACGGTGACGATCAACGTCGCGCCGAACGCCGCACCCAACGTCGTCGGCTCGCCGTCGGGCGGTGAGGCGATCCTCAATCGTCCGTATGTGTGGCTGCAGCCGCTGTCGGCGTTGTTCAGCGATCCAAACGCCGACACGATGCGCGTGACCGCGAGCGGACTCCCTTCCTGGATGACGTTCACCTACCTTTCCGATCAGGCCAACCCGCAACTGCGCCTGGACGGCCAGGTTCCGTCCACCGAACAGGACGGAAACGTCTATCCGATCACCTTCACCGCAACCGATACCGACGGCGCGGCGAGCACTGTGACGATCAACGTGACGGTTCGTGCGAATCGTGCGCCCACCATCAATTACCCGGGGGGCTGGTCGCTTCCGTCGATCCGCATCGGCGACATGCTGGACACCAGCGTCGCCATCGCCACGCTCTTCGGCGACATCGAAGGCGACGCGGTTTCGCCGAGCTGGATCAACGTGCCGTCGTGGATGACGGTGACCGTCGACCAGGCGGCCGGGCTGATCCGGTTCAAGGGCAAGCCGACCAGCAATGCGTCGCACGCCGGAGACATCTCGTTCCAGATTCGCGGCACCGACATCGGCGGGCTGTCCAGCCTGGCGACGGTGAAGATCCATGTCGGCACCGACTACGCGCCGGTCCGCACTTCGGTACCCGTGGACGACAGGGTCTTGAGTATCGGACGTCCTTTCTCCTACACGCTGCCCGCCGACATGTTCATCGACCAGGATGGCGATGGGATCACCTATTCGGCATTCGGCGCATACGAGTACTCGTGGGTCGAGGACACCATTCCGCCGACCCCGATGACGGAGGTTTACCAGCAGGCCCTGCCTTCCTGGATGAGTTTCGATCCCGCTACGCGCACCCTCAGCGGCACGGTGCCTTCCGGCACTCCCGCCTCATCGTTTGTCGTCCGCATTCAGGCACGCGATTCGCGCGGTAATTACAGCGGCTGGACCAATCGCATCGGCGCGGCGAATGTTGCGGGCGACTACGACATCACCTTCAAGGTGCAGCCGTTCGTCAACTCGGTGCCGATCTACAACGCGGGCAGCTTGCCGGCGCGCGAGCTCAACCATGGCAGTTACGCGGATTTCGCGATGCCTGCGGGCGCGTTCGTCGAACCGGACGGCGATGCCATGACGTATCGCGCCATGGTGCGCGAGCCGGGTTACTGGGACTGGGTCAATACCTCCTCGGACCCGATGGAGCCGCTGTACGAGCAGGTATGGCGCGAAGGCAACTGGGTGGACATCTCCACCATCGGGCTCTCGATCGACGCGAACACGGGCCGCATTACCGGCACCCCGACCAATCTGCGCGAGAAATCGTTTCAGGCCACCATCGTCGCCCGCGATCCGCAGGGGGCGGTCAACGCGGGCTATTTCACGTTCAACGTGCTCAACGCGGCGCCGATCGCGCCGGATATCCCGAACCAGGCGACACAGGCTGGCGTGGCGTGGAGCTATGTCATCCCTGCTTTCAGCGACGTGGATGGCAACCCGCTCACCTACGTCGTCAGCGGCATGCCGGGTTGGATGACGTTCGATCCCTCCACCCGTCGGTTGAGCGGCGTTCCGGCGCCGGTAGGAACCTGGACTCTGACGGTAGCGGTGACCGACAGCGCCGGAGTGACCACGAACAAGACCTTCACCGTCAGCACGCCGAACAAGTGGCCGTCTGTCATCAACCCGCTGCAGCCGCAATGGGCGTGGCGCAACACCGACTGGAGCTACCAGATCCCGGCGAACACCTTCGCTGATCTCAATGGCGACAGCCTGAGCTACAGCGTAAGCGGCCTGCCGTCCGGCCTTGCATTCGATGCGGCATCGCGAACGATCTATGGCCGCAGCGGTTCGCTGGGGTCGTCAACCGTCACCGTCACTGCCAACGACGGCCGCGGGGGCAGCGCGTCCAGCAGTTTTGTGCTCACCCTGACCAATGCGGCACCGGTGCAGGACATCGGCCTTCCCGCTCGGACGGGCACGCAGGGGCAGGCAGTCAGCTGGACCATGCCGCCCGGCGCTTTCCGCGATCCGAACAATGATGGCCTGAGCTACTCCCTGCAGATCGAACGTCCCGCGTACGAGGAGTGGTTCTGGGACGCCTCCGATAACGCTTGGGCGTTCCGCCAGATCCCGGCCCAGTGGATCACGGTCGCCGGCCTGACCATCGATCCCGCGACCGGCACGATCAGCGGCACATTGCCTGCCTTCTACCAGCCGGTGCATCCGGTCACGGGGCAGGGCGGCTACCTGCAGGACGACTATCGCGCCAAGATCATCGCAAGCGATGGGAATGCCACCGCCGAAGGCGTATTCAACGTTCACTACAACGTTGCGCCGAGCGCAATCACGCTCGGCAACGCGACCGTCAAGTCGGGCCTGTATTCCAGCTTCCAGTTCGCTGCGTTCCAGGATCTCAACGGCGACGCATTGTCGTACACCGTCTGGGGGTTGCCTGCCGGCATGGGGGTCGATTCGGGGACGCGCACCATCTATGGAACTGCGCAGACGGCCGGCAGCTACACCGTATACGTGCAAGCCAGTGACGGCCAGGGTGGCATCACTACCGGTTCGTTCACGCTGACGGTCGCCGCAAATTCCGCGCCAACGGCGCCAGGATTCGGCACCCAGTACACGCAGGTCGGCACGGCATTCGGCATCACCGTGCCCGCCTTCAGCGATGCGAACTACGACACGCTGACCTACAGCATCGCCGGCCTGCCGCCGGGGCTGTGGTTCGATTCGAACTCGCGCGTTATCGGCGGCACGCCCTCTGCCGCGGGCGACTATGGCGTGACGGTGTACGCCAACGACGGTCGCGGCGGCGTCACTGGCATGTACTTCGTAATCAGCGTCAGCCCAGCGCCGATTCCCAACCGTGCTCCGTACGTCAACAGGCAGCCCGCCTCGCCGCAATACCAGTTCTATGCGACAAACCGTTGGCCGACACCGCTGGAGGGGTTCATCCTCCCAGTGGACACCTTTGTCGATCCGGACAACAACCCGCTCTCGTACGCCTGCATCGAGAAGCCCGCGTGGCTCACTTACACCTGGACGCCCGGTTCAGGCCACAGCTTCACGGGGCGCAACGGCGACACCACGCCTTGGAACAACCACTACATCACGATCCGCGCAACGGACACCAGTGGCGCCTGGGTCGATGTGCGTTTCTACGTGGAGTCCAGGTACGAGTACGTGAAGCCGGGCGGCCCGGTCGAACAGTCCATTCCGCTGGATGTTCAGGTCCTGTCGTTCGACGTCGGCGCCGCAGCGGCGCCGGACATGGCGCTGGCGATGGACGGTTCTGCCGGTGCGGTCGTGCAGACCATGGCCGCGACGGGGACTATCCCCGTCGAGGTCAAGGACTTCTGGTACACCTACGACGCCGAGAATCGCGTCATCGTCAACAACGGCAAGCTGGTCAACGGCCAGCTGCAGCTGGACACGTACGACGTCGATTCCTATTCGCTGGCGTACGACGCCGTAGGCAACGTGGTCTCGCGTACGAGCATGCGCAGCGCCAGCACATACTGGGTCGACCGCAGTGCGTACGACCTGCGCGGCAACAAGGTGATCGAGTACGAAACCGATGTCTTCGTCAACGGCGCACTGACGCGTCAGGGCGGCATCGAGAAGACACTGCAATACGACGCGGCCGGCAGGATGACGGCATCGCTCACGTACTACAGCGCCGGATCGTACTGGGACCACACTTCGCCGCCGGGCGACTACTACGAGTTCTACGACCGGTACTACTACGGTGGCTGGCTGTACTCGGCCGAGAACTACGACTACGACGCCGACGGTCGTGTCACCGCGCAGACGAATCGTCGCCGCCTGCAGAGCGACATGAGCTGGCTCATCAATGCCGACAATTCCGGCGGCAAGCAGAGCTGGGACATTGGCGTGCTCGGCCTGGATAACCAGACCGCCTACACCGGGTACGACACGGTCGGTCGCCTGACGACCTACGCCTTCACCAACTGGGGTGGCGGCGACTACAAGCACAACTACACGACCAGCTACGAGGGTTGGGAGAGCTACCAGCAGAAGAGCGTCAGCGGTACGGCGGAAGGCAACCTCTACTACCAGCCGACCACCAACACGCTGACCTACGATGCGATGGGGCGTCTGATGTCGCAGCGCGAGCGCACGCAGTTGCGCAGCGGCAGCATCGACGACCGCCAGCGGCTGTACAGCTACACCAACGACGGCAAGGTGCTGACGCGTCGCGAAGGCACGGTGAATGCGCAGGGCGCGTTCCAGCAGGACGCTACCTGGGGACGCGGGAACTACATGTTCGTGCACGCGGCCGGGCAGCAGATCGCCGAACTGAAGGAAGCGTTCCAGCTCACGCGCAACGACGGTTCCCAGTACTACGCGTTGCAGCTTCAGAACCTGGGCGGCGGCGGCGTGTACAGCGCCGGTGGCGGCAAGGTCACCGCGCAGGCGGGGGACACGCTGCGCTCCATCGCCCAGCGCATCTACGGCACCGACCAGCTGTGGTACGTGCTGGCCGAGGCCAACGGCTTCGGTGACCCGGGGCAGGAAGTCGCTGCCGGGACGCTGCTCGATGCCCCCGACGTCAGCGTCAACACCAACGACGCCAACACCTTCAAGCCGTACAACCCGGCCGAAGCCATCGGCAACACCACGCCGAGCCTGCCGTATATCCAGCCGCCGCCGAAGCAGAGCTGTAATGCGATCGCGACGATCATGATCATCATCGTGGCAGTGGCGGTGAGCGTGGCGACGTGGGGCGCTTTGGCAGGACCGGCGATGGCGGCTCTCGGCACGGTGGGTGGAGGCATGGCGGCAGGTGCCGTAGCCGGTGCGGCAGCATCAGCGGCGTCGGGAGCAATCGGGAGCTTCACGGGCGCTTCCAGCTTTAGCTGGAAGGGCGTGGCGGCCGGCGCGATCACCGGCGCCATCACCGGCGGAGTCACCGCGGCCTATGGTTCTGCGGGTTCGGCACTGAAAGAAGGCGCAGCCGGAGCGCTGAAGGCGGTTGGCATTGCGTCTTCGACCGCCGCTGCAGGCTACGTCGGACAGAAGGCGATGAATATCGACGCCGGCTTCAGCTGGAAGTCGATAGCCATCAGCGCCGTTTCGAATCTAGCGGGCGGCTATGCGGCGAACAAAGCCGGGAACACGGCCCTTGTCCAGGGCTTGGCGGCGGGTGCTACCACGGGAATGGTCAGCGGCGTGCTGAACCGCGTGGCCGGAAATGGCGAGGTCGACTATGGACGCGTTGCAGCGGACGCCTTCAGTAGTGCGCTTAGCCACGCCTGGGGTGCAGGTCTGACGGACGCGAATGCTAAACGCAGTTCGACTTATCGCTCACTCAACGACGCCGTTTGGGCAGATGGTGATCCCTTCAACGATGGCGTCGCTTCAAACGAGTCGTCTTCCGTCGGCCTTTCACTCGACCACTTTGGAGAGGGGTACGACACGTGGTACCCGCAGGACCAACCTGGCACCCTCCGCGATGCCGATGCGGGTCAGGCTCGGGCACTCGGACTTCGCTCCGATGGCAGTTACGACGCGGAGAAGTTCAGCAGATTCCTGTTCGAGCAAGCCAAGCGGACGCGCGCATCGATGAGCATCGATGACCTGAATGGTGACGGGGTCTATTCTGCAGACGATCTTCGGACGCTGACGGTCAACGGTCAGCCAGCTTTGAGGCCGTCGCAGGCTCTGCTTACTGGAGACGTTCCGCGCGGGAACGAAATCAATTTCGGCCACTATGACGATCACATCACGACGCTCGATACGGTCGAGGTCAGGTCCATCAAGCCCGTTGAGTTCGAGCTTGGCGCGGAAATGGAGGTCGAGAATGTTTTTGATGGCGCCCTCCTTGATGTGAAGGCATTCATGGGGAGTCTGCGGACTGATTCACGCTCCATCGTCGACAATGCGGATTCGCCGGCGATGGCGGCGATCGGGGCGGGTGTCTACGCCATCAACAGTGTGACGGATGCAGTTGTAGGAGGCGTGCTAGACACAGGCAGGCTATTGACTAGCCGCAAGAAGAGAAGCGAGTTTGTGGAGGGGGTGGGTGTGCTACTCACGACGAATCCTGTCGTGACCGCTACTAACGCCTGGGGCGCGTGGAGCAGCTTGTCGAACGAGGACAGGTTGCGATACGGTGCCGCTGCGATTGCAGGCATGGGCGCAGCGCCGATCACGCGGGCACGAGAGCTCGCGGAGGTGGTTCCAGACAATGTTGGGCATTACATACCCCTTGATGCTGCAGGAAAGCCAATGCCGCTTGCCGAGCGTATAACTAGTTCGGGCCAGAGAATTCCTCTACCAGACCCGATGGCCCAAGGGCCTCACTCGGTGATTGGTTCTAGGTTGGCAAGCGACGGTGAAACGATCTATCGCCAGACGGCAACATTTCCTGGTGCGACTTGGCCCAAGCTGGATGGCCAAGATGTGCCTTGGGGTAGAGTCGACTGGACTGGGCACAACTATCTCCCGGGTCCGCCCCATCCTGTCCCGCATATCCATGAGTATCATTTCGATCCTTTGCAAAAAGCATGGTTCGAGTCGTCGGCCAAGCCCTTCTTTAGCCATTGAGAGTCGAGATGAACGCGAACTTTGGGGTTGTCCTTCTTAAGTCGGATCGTGAGCAGCACTTCTCTGCTTTGCCGCGGGAAACGCGGTCTTGGGGTGACGAGGTTTGTGAGATTGGTGACAGTGAGTATTCCTTCAGCCTTCTTCAGGATGTTCGCTGCCAGCTCTTTCCTGTTACACCATTCATCAAAAAGCAACTGACTGCCGATCTTTCCTCCGGTGATGTCGAGTACGTTTACATGCACGGACAAGGGGTGGAGGAGTATTCCGCTTGGCTAGCAACTGGTCTTGGGGGAGCGGGGGATAGTCAAGCGCATCCTTTTGAGAAAGGACTGCTCGAGCTGTTGAACTCAGTCCGCACCTGGGCGGTGATGTTTGTTCCATCGGGTGATCGGCTCGAAGAGTTTACGTCGGCGAGTTCAGGCGAGCTAATCCATATCCTTCGCAGCCACGTCTACTCACTCGCTTCTTCGCAAGGCTTTCTCGCGATGAAGCGATAGGTTTAAGGACAAGCCCGCCGATTGGCGGGCTTGTTGTTCCAAACCAAGGGGCTGCCCAAATTGGGAGCAAGCTGGAGTATTTCTTAGGGCGGGCGACTGGAACACAACACAATATCGATCGCTCTCAGGGAATGCTCCGCCAATTGGAACGTATCGGTTTTCCGGACACGCCAGGCACTCGGCAGCACCTGTCTCAGCATCTCTCGGATGTGTATGCCGATCCTAGTAGCGTTGTCCGTATCCAGGACAATGGCCGTGCTGTCCGCGAATCCTTGCTTATGGGGCCGAGTGGGGGCGTAAAATTCGAGACGATCTGGGACGGTGATCGCCTGATCACGGGCGAATTGTTTGGGCCAACGGGTCGTTTTCGTCATATCGACCCGCCGGGAGCTAAGTGATGATTTCCATCAACCAAAGTTTCTCTCACCTGGCCAGCCTTGAGCAGACGCTCCGGGAGACGCGCGGTCAGTGGATTGTCTTGGGTCAAGATCACGAGGCGATCAGGGTGTGCTACTCGATGGCATCGGACTGCGGCGAGATCGACTACGGCTTAGGCGTGGCTACGGCAAGCGTTGGTATTGAGCCAAAGGCCATCTTTGCACCGCGATGCAATCGCCTATTTGTTGGCTTCGACTCCTTTGTCGCCGCGGTCTCCCAAGCTCACCTAGGTTCCGCTCCGGTGAGTCGTGAGCGAAGGCTCGACGGGGCTTTCCTAGCACTCACTGTCCTACCGAATGACGATGTGTGCGTGGTTCACGAGCTAGGCGCCCTTGTGCTGTCCGCTGATCTAGAGAAGAAGTGGGCGGTGGCGACTGACGTGCTGGCAGAGTGGTCTATCGACGTGACGAGTGGGGAGCTTTCTATAACGGAGGCCGACACGGGATATTCCTTGCGCGTCTCGCTTGCTGACGGCCGTAGGTTCTAGAACTGCGATAAAGCCAGCAACAAGCCTGTCAACTGTCGGGTTTGTTGTTCCAAACAACGTCTTCTCCGTTGATAGGACAATGCACGCGGCCGATGAAGCTGCCGGCGTTTTGACCAATGGCAGCTACATGCGAAATCCGACCGCTCGAACCTTGAGCGATATGGTTACGGAGTCAGGACGGATCGGCAGCGCGTAGGATGGGTTTCGTTAGCGAAACCCATCGCCGTACGCGAACGTTCTGACGGGTCGGAAGGTAACGCGGCGATCGCAGATGACCGAGGGTTCATCGGTCCGTTTCCGCAAGCAAGCGTAGTCCGGAAGAGCGAAGCGCACTCGCGAGCCGGCAGGGCTGCGCGCCGACCGGCTGAGGGGAGGCAGGGGCCCGTCGGCCCGCGGTCGGCCCTCCGCGGGCTCCGGGGTAAAATGCCCGAATGAGCCTTTCCGCCCGCCCGAGCCGGGGGCCGCAGCCCCGCGCCATCCCCGCCGAAACCCTGCGCCTCTCCGTCGCTCCCATGATGGACTGGACCGACACGCACTGCCGTGTCTTCCATCGCCTGCTCGCGCCGAACGCGCGGCTGTATACGGAGATGGTGCATGCCAACGCCGTGATCCACGGCGATCGTGCGCGGCTGCTGGCGATGGATCCGGTGGAGCATCCGGTCGCATTGCAGCTCGGCGGCAGCGAGCCGGAGCTGCTCGGCGCGGCGGCGAAGATCGGCGCCGAATACGGATTCGACGAGATCAACCTCAACTGCGGTTGTCCGTCCGATCGCGTGCAGGCCGGGCGCTTCGGCGCGTGCCTGATGCGCGAGCCGCAGCTGGTCGCCGAAAGCGTCGCGGCGATGGTCGAAAGCTGCGACGTGCCGGTGACGGTGAAATGCCGTCTCGGCGTGGACGACGACCACGACTGGGACCGCTTCAACGCCTTCATCGACACGGTCGCCGCGGCGGGTTGCGGGATGTTCGTGATCCACGCGCGCAATGCGTGGCTGAAGGGACTTTCGCCGAAGGAGAATCGCGAAGTCCCGCCGCTGCGTTACGACTGGGCGTATCGCCTCAAGCGCGAGCGTCCGCAGTTGCAGATCGTCGTCAACGGCGGCATCGCGACGCAGGAGGAAGCGACCGCGCATCTGGCGCATACCGACGGTGCCATGCTCGGCCGCGCGGCGTACCACGATCCGTACCTGCTGCACCGCCTCGACGTCGCCTGGTTCGGTGGCGAGCTGCGCAGCCGCGGCGATCTGCTGCGTGCGATGCGCCCGTATATCGAAGACCAGCTCGCGCGCGGCGTGTACCTCAAGCACATCACGCGGCACCTGCTCGGGCTGTTCGCGGGCGAGCGTGGCGGCCGCGCATTCCGGCAGGTGCTGAGCGAAGGCGCGCACAAGCCTGGCGCGGACTGGTCGTTGATCGAAGAGGCGATCGCGATCACCGAGTCCTTCGCCAATGAACGCGTGGACGCCGCATGATCACGCGCGATGCCACCTCGTTCTTCGCGCACGCCCGCACGCTCGCGCACGATTTCGGTCCGGCGACGGCGCAGGCGGCGTTCCTGGTCGCGCCGGAAGACTTCTGCCTGGCCGAGCAGTCCGCGCAGGACAACCTCTACATGGCGCAGGCGTCGTGCTTCGATGCCGATTGCGCGCTGACGCAACATCGCGCGTTGCACCGCGCGATGTCGCAGGTGGTGCCGACGATCTGCTTCGCGGGCGACGCCGAAACGCCCGATGCCGTGTTTCCCAACAACGTGTTCGCCACGGCGGCGGGGCGTTACGTCGTCGGACGCATGCGGCACCCCGTGCGGCAGCGCGAAGCCGAACGTGCCGACATCCGCAACTTCCTCGGCGGCGTCATGGATTACGCCGAGATCGATCTGTCCACGCAGCCGCACCCGTGCGAGCTGACCGGTTCGCTGGTCATCGATCGCGCGCGCGGCATCGGCCTGTGCGGCCTGTCGGAGCGTTGCGACGAGGAGGGCGCCCGGCTGATGCACGAGGCGCTGGGCCTGCGTGCGACGCTGATGTTCGACCTGGCGCCGGGCGAATACCACGCCAACGTCGTGCTGGCCGTGCTCGCTGGACGGGCCGTGATCGTCAGCCCGCGCGGTTTCGCCGATCCAGCGGTGCCGCAGGCCATCGCCGGCTTCTACGCGCCCAACGCCATCGTGCTGTCCGAAGCCGAACACACGGCCTTCGCCGGGAATGCCATCTCGCTGACCAGCGACACCGTCTGGATGAGCGCCCGCGCCTCCGATGCGCTCGACCCCCGGAACCGCCAGTTGCTTGCCGCGGCGGGCTTCCAGGTGCGGGCGGTGGAGCTGGATGCCATCGAGGCCGGTGGCGGCTCGCTGCGCTGCTGCATCGCCGAAATCTTCTGAGACCCGGCTCGGCTTGGGGCGGGCTGGTGCCAGGGTCTGAACACCGGGCGATCCCAATCGGAAAAGTTCAGACCGGATTCACCGCATGATTTCGAGAATGCACACTGTCGCACGGTCGTGCGATATTGCCCCGCTCGCGTGCCCAGCCTCGATGAAGATGCCGTCTTTCCGCCCCATGTCGCTCGTCCTGCTCGCCGCGCTGCTTGCGTCGGCCGGCGCCGTGTCGGCACAGGATCGCGGCGGCCCTCCGGAGCGCGGCGGCGATAGGGGCGACCGTGGTGGACACGGCCGCGGCAATGATCGCCAGGCCTTGTCCGACTCGGTGCGCCGGG
>Ga0102591_1000527_pt1 | contig 71561 bp, 77 predicted proteins | sample AraplaCol_mCL_r2_2_FD_76860 | JGI IMG/M metagenome (GOLD analysis project Ga0102591, IMG submission 76860) | Arabidopsis root microbial communities from North Carolina, USA - plate scrape MF_Col_mCL_r2 (SPADES assembly) (version 2) | ecosystem: Host-associated > Plants > Roots > Endosphere... | reverse complement strand
CCAATTTCGCCGAGTTCAAGCGCCTCTATGGCGAAAGGCCCGGCGTGATGACATCCTATGCCCCGGTGCTGGGCGAGGAAGGTGGCTGGAAGCACCTGAAAGCGCTCCTCCTCCTTGGCGTTTCGCCCCTGGTGCCGGCGCGCGACCCGTTCGGGGATGCCTGCAGGAAGATCGACGAACAGGCCAGGGAACTGTCGCTCTGATCTGCAGCCGGCTTGCTCGCCGGGGCGCATCTCGAACCCGGAGAGCTCAGTCGCGCAAACCGCGCAGCGGTCTTGCCAGACGACATGCATAGAAGAAAGAAAAGCGTGGCGCGCATCGGAAAGATCGCGCCGCGCTTTTCTTATTCGCCCTTCTTCTCTTCTTCCGTTGCCGGCTTGTCTGCCTCTTCCTCATCATCGGAAGTGACCACTGCCGCCGTCTCCGGCGGTTTCGGATCGAAGGTCCAGATCAGCATATAGAAGGAATAGGCGCCGGCGCCGCCCGCGAGCACGCCCCAGAAGGGGTCGCCGCCGATGAATTCGAAGATCGCCCATCCGAAGCAGACCACCACGATAAGGATACGAACCCAGAGGTGTCGATAGGTCGGGTGGTTGGGATCGATCAGCTGCATCTTTGTCTCATTGTTGTGATAACGCGCCTCACTGCTGTGATGACATCACTTGTCTTTAGGATGGAATTCACAAATGTGAAAGAGCCGCGGGCTTGACGCGGCGAATGGAAAATGGAATGAAAATTCCAAACTTATATCAATTCGGTTTATTTGTTCCGAATATAGGGAGGCAGTAAATGACAGTGAGATTTGGTCTTCTCGGCGCCGGCCGCATCGGCAAGGTCCATGCAAAGGCCGTCAGCGGCGATGCCAATGCAAAGCTCGTAGCCGTCGCCGACGCCTTCCCGCAGGCTGCCGAAGCAATTGCTTCCGCCTATGGCTGCGAAGTGCGCACGATCGAAGCGATCGAAGCCGCCAAGGATATTGACGCCGTCGTCATCTGCACGCCGACCGATACCCATGCCGACCTGATCGAGCGCTTCGCCCGCGCCGGCAAGGCGATCTTCTGCGAAAAGCCCATCGATCTCGATGTTGCCCGCGTCAAGGCCTGCATCAAGGTCGTGGAAGAGACCGGCGCCAAGCTGATGGTCGGCTTCAACCGCCGCTTCGACCCGCATTTCATGGCCGTTCGCAAGGTCATCGACGACGGCAAGATCGGTGACGTCGAGATGGTAACGATCACCTCGCGCGATCCGGGCGCCCCGCCGGTCGATTACATCAAGCGTTCGGGCGGCATCTTCCGCGACATGACGATCCACGATTTCGACATGGCCCGCTTCCTGCTCGGCGAAGAGCCGGTCTCGGTCGTGGCAACCGCCGCAGTCCTCGTCGACAAGGCGATCGGCGAAGCCGGCGACTATGACAGCGTCTCCGTCATCCTGCAGACCGCCTCGGGCAAGCAGGCCATCATCTCCAACTCGCGCCGCGCCACCTATGGCTATGACCAGCGCATCGAGGCGCACGGTTCCAAGGGCGTCGTGTCGGCCGAGAACCAGCGCCCGGTCTCGATCGAAGTCGCAAATGGCGAAGGCTATACCCGCCCGCCGCTGCACGATTTCTTCATGACCCGCTATACCGAAGCCTATGCCAACGAGATCGCAAGCTTCATCTCCGCGATCGAAAAGGGCTCGAAGATCTCTCCATCGGGCGCCGACGGCCTGGCCGCTCTCGCGCTCGCGGATGCCGCCGTCCAGTCCGTCAAGGAAGGCAAGCTCATAAAGATCGGCTGACCGCCCTCTCCCGACGGTCGCCATCATGAGAAATGGCCGGGCACCCGCCCGGCCATTTCTCGTTTGAAGCGTTTGGCTCAAAGCCCCCTCCCCACAAGGAAAAGGGGATTTCCACGGTGCCTGCCCCTTCGCCCCATCGGGGAGAAGGTGGCCCGAAGGGTCGGATGAGGGGGCCGCGAGCATAAAGGCGGGCTGGTCCAACCTAGCGGCGTGCTCTAAGGCCTAAACGGTATTATAACGGATGCTTAAAGAAATATCTGCCGGCGCTTAGGCCCCCTCATCCGCCCTTCGGGCACCTTCTCCCCGATGGGGCGAAGGGGGGAGCGACTAATCTCCGCCCTGCACACCCGCCACGACGATATCCTCATCGACGACGGCCAGCGCGCGATTCAAATGTCCTTCGAAGACGAGAATCTGTTCGTCGGCGACGACCCTGAGGTCAGGCATGCCCTCCATGCGCACCACATGGGATTGGCCGAGCCCCTCCTCGATCCCCTGCCACAGCAGATCGTAATAGCGCGTGCCCGGCCCGGTGATCGCGATCGGCATGCGCTCGGTCAGGCTCAGCATGCGCGACAGGCCGTTTCCGAGGGCAAGCCCCGCCTGCCGGAACGCAAAGCCCGAAATGCGGTGGCCCTGCCGCGCCCTGGCTGCGATCTTGTCGAGCTCGGCAAGCGGCACGAACTTTGCCGGGATCGTATCCAGCGGCACTTCGAAGGCGGTGCGCAGGATGGCGTAGAAACCGGCATAGGCCTCGATGCAGCCGCGCGTGCCGCAGCGGCAAAGCCCGCCATTGGCCATATGCAGCATGTGCCCGAAATTGGGCGCCGAGACGTCATGCCCGCCATGGCTGGTTCGCCTGATAATGCCGAGCCCAATACTGTGGCCGAGCGAAAGGGCCGCCAGCGAGCGGAAATCGCCGCCCTTCACATTCTCCTCATGCGCGCCCAGCGCGGCGGCGACCAGCAGCGTCTCGTTGTCGAGAATGACCTTCGCCTTCCACTCCGGCTTGAGCGCCAGTTCGAAATCGATCTGGTCGCTGCCGAAGATCGGCGACCAGACGAGAACCGGCTCGGAGGAATTGACCAGCCCCTTGCTGCTGATCGAGATGAGCAGCACCTTGTCCCGCTCGATGCGCGAGCGCGACAGGATGCGCTCGAGCCCCTGCCGCACCCCGTTCACGAACCGGCCTGCGCCTGCGGGATCATGCGACCTGTCCTCGCTGAAACGATCGATCAGCTTGCCCGAATAATCGACCAGCGAATATTGCACGGCATCCGAGGAGATGATGACGACGATGAGATAGCCGCAGTCGCGCCGCTGGCGCAAAAGCACGCGCGGGCGCCCTCGCCCGCTGGCCGCCTGCTGCTCGGATTTTTCGATCACATGCGCCTTTTCGAGATCGGCCGTGATCGCAGAAACGGTCGCGGACGAAAGCCGCGTAAAATCGGATATTTCAGTATGAGCAAGCGCCCCGTGGCGGCGGAGAGTGGCGAGCACGAGCACGCTGTTTCTCTGCCGTACGAGCTCCGTGCTCGACTTGGTCAGCATCTATCGCCGCCCTCTTCCCCGTTCGTTCCGCCCCTCATTGCCACAGCATCTCCGGCCGCTTTCGTCAAAGGAAATTAAGCCGGTAGTGCGGTGTTGACAGTTGAAAAAATCTCTGACACTAAATTTCTCGACTGTCGAGAAAAAAATCCGAACCTTTCTGGACAGGCTTTCGCGGTGGCCGGAGGAGCAATGGCTGGGCCGGCTGCAATTCACTCGGGAGGACATTATGAAGTCTATTTATAAGCTGATGGCAGGCGCTGCCATCCTCGTTTCGCTGCAGTCGGCTGCCATGGCTGCCGACCTCGTCGTTGGCGTTTCCTGGTCGAACTTCCAGGAAGAGCGTTGGAAGACGGACGAAGCAGCAATCAAGAAGGCTCTGGAAGCCAAGGGCGCAAAGTACATTTCCGCTGACGCACAGTCTTCGGCTGCAAAGCAGCTCACCGACGTCGAGTCGCTGATCTCCCAGGGCGCAAACGCTCTCATCATTCTCGCTCAGGACTCCGACGCAATCGGCCCGGCTGTTGAAAAAGCCGCCAGCGAAGGTATCCCGGTCGTCGGTTACGACCGCCTGATCGAAAACCCGTCTGCCTTCTACATCACCTTCGACAACAAGGAAGTCGGCCGCCTGCAGGCTCAGGAAGTCTTCAAGGTCAAGCCGGAAGGCAACTACGTCTTCATCAAGGGCTCGTCCTCCGACCCGAACGCTGACTTCCTCTTCGCAGGTCAGCAGGAAGTCCTGAAGGCTGCAATCGACGCCGGCAAGATCAAGAATGTCGGCGAAGCCTATACCGACGGCTGGCTGCCGCAGAACGCTCAGCGCAACATGGAGCAGTTCCTGACCGCCAACAACAACAAGGTTGACGCCGTTGTTGCTTCCAACGACGGTACTGCCGGTGGCGCCGTCGCCGCTCTCGACGCACAGGGCCTCGCCGGCTCCGTTCCGGTTTCCGGCCAGGACGCCGACAAGGCTGCTCTGAACCGCATCGCTCTCGGCACGCAGACGGTTTCGGTCTGGAAGGACAGCCGTGAACTCGGAAAGCGCGCTGCTGAAATCGCTCTCGATCTCGCCGGCGGCACGGCCCTCGACAAGGTTGCAGGCGTGCAGACCTTCGAAGGCGGCCCGAAGAAGGTGAAGATGCAGTCGATCTTCCTGACCCCGCTTGCCATCACCAAGGACAACCTGAACGTCGTCATCGACGCCGGCTGGATCTCCAAGGCTGAAGCCTGCCAGGGCGTCAAGGCCGGTTCCGTCAAGGCTTGCGACTAATCCTCGCCTGACGATCTGAACTATCGGCGCCGCAGCGGCCCTCCGCTGCGGCGCCGGATGCGGATGAAGCCCACTCGATGGTGCTTCTCCGTTCTCGCGCACATCGCGGATGCTTTGATTCCCTGCCAGAATAGTGCCGTTGTGATCGGCTATTTTCGGAAGCGTCCCGGTGGTCACAACAAGAACAGGGCGGTCATCGGCCAGCTATTCCCATCAGGAGCAGGCCTGCGCCCAAACAAATGGGGGAAACGGCAAACCCATGGCAGACATCACCCAATCGACCTCGTCCGGCCCGCGCACGGCAGTTGAAGGCCCCTTCACGCGCTTCCTGCGGGCAACGGAAATAGACACCCGCCTTCTCGGCATGATCGGCGCATTGCTGGTCATCTGGGTCGGCTTCCACTTCTATACCGGCGGCCTGTTCCTCACGCCCCGAAACCTCTGGAACCTCTCTGTCCAGACCACCGAAATCGCGGTTCTCGCGACCGGCATGGTGCTGGTCATCGTCACCAGAAACATCGACCTGTCGATCGGCTCGATCCTTGGCTTCGTCGCCATGATCATGGGCGTGGTCCAGGCGAAGTTCCTGCCGCAATATCTCGGCTTCGACAATTCCTTCACCTGGGTGATCACGCTGATTGCCGGCCTCCTCGTCGGCTCGGCCATCGGCCTGCTCCAGGGCGTCATCATCGCCTTCCTCGGCGTGCCGTCCTTCATCGTCACGCTCGGCGGCTTCCTCGCCTGGCGCGGCCTTGCCTGGTATGTCACGAGCGGCCAGACGGTCGCCCCCCTCGACACCACCTTCCGCATCATGGGCGGCGGTGCCGAAGGCGCGATCGGCGCCACCTGGAGCTGGATCATCGGTGCGGCTGCCTGCGTGCTGATCGTCGTCTCGATCATCGGCTCGCGCCACCAGCGCCGGCGCTTCAACTTCCCGCGCCGTCCGCTCTGGGCAGAATATGTCCTCGGCATCCTCGGCTGTGCAATGGTGCTCGGCGCGATCTGGGTATCCACGATATATTACTGGCCGCCGGCGATCGCCAAGCGCTATGCCGAGGCCAATAACATCACCATGCCGGAAGGCGGGCTGATGATCCCCTACGGCATTGCCGTGCCGGTGCTGATCGCCATCCTCGTCGGCATCGTCATGACCTTCATCGCCACGCGTCTCCGCTTCGGCCGCTATGTCTTCGCGATCGGCGGCAACCCGGAAGCAGCCGAGCTCGCCGGTATCAAGACCCGCTGGGTCACCGTGCGCATCTTCGCGCTGATGGGCTTCCTCGCAGCCGTCGCCGCCGCAATCTCCACGGCACGCCTCAACGCCGCCGCCAACTCGCAGGGCACGACCTACGAACTCTATACGATCGCAGCAGCCGTTATCGGCGGCACGTCGCTCGCAGGCGGCACCGGCACGATTGCCGGCGCCATGCTCGGCGCGCTCGTCATGCAGTCTCTGCAGTCGGGCATGGGTCTCGCCAATGTCGACACGCCCATCCAGAACGTCGTCGTCGGCGCGGTGCTCGTCATTGCCGTCTGGCTCGACACTGTCTATCGCTCCCGTGCGAAGTAAGAGGAGTACGAACCATGGCTGAACAACGCACTCCCCTTGTCGAACTGAAGAATATCTCGATCTCCTTCGGCGGTATCCACGCCGTCGACAATGCCTCCGTCGATCTCTACCCCGGTGAAGTCGTGGCCCTTCTCGGCCATAACGGCGCCGGCAAGTCGACCCTGATCAAGATCCTCTCCGGCGCCTACAAGCGTGATAGCGGCGAGATCCTGATCAATGGCGAACCGGCCGACATCCGCAATCCGCGCGATGCCAAGAAGTTCGGCATCGAGACGATCTACCAGACGCTCGCCGTCGCCGATAACGTCGACGCCGCCGCCAACCTCTATCTCGGCCGCGAGCTGAAGACCCGCTGGGGCACGCTCGACGATGTCGCGATGGAACATTCCGCCCGCGAGGTGATGGGCCGCCTGAACCCGAACTTCAAGCGCTTCAAGGAGCCGGTCAAGGCACTGTCGGGCGGCCAGCGCCAGTCCGTCGCCATTGCCCGCGCCATCCTGTTCAACGCCCGCATCCTGATCATGGACGAGCCGACGGCAGCCCTTGGCCCCCAGGAAACGGCACAGGTCGGCGAACTCATCAAGCAGCTGAAAAAGGAAGGCATCGGCATCTTCCTTATCAGCCACGACATCCACGACGTCTTCGACCTCGCCGACCGCGTCTCTGTCATGAAAAACGGCCAGGTCGTCGGCCACGCCCGCACCGAGGATGTCACCAAGGACGAGGTGCTCGGCATGATCATCCTCGGCAAGGTGCCCCCGAAGGCCATCCCCGGCCCCGGCGCCATGCAGGTCTGACATAAGCAGCATCCAGCAAGCAAACTCCGCCGCCCGAAAGGCCCGGCGGAGTTTTCATTTGCGGCATCAGTCCGCAGCCGCAGCAAGGGTCGCAAGCCGCGCCAGCCTGACAGGCTCATCCCGCACGAAGGACGCATTCTCCGAGAGGATCGCTTGCGCCCGCGCCGCAAAGCGCTGCGCTTCCGCCATCTTGCCCTTCATCGCATAACATTCGGCCAACTCTTCATAGACATAAGGCGCCGCATCATTGGCCGCATCCGCAAGCGCCACGACCCTCTCCCCAAGCGCAATCGCCTCATCCACCCGCGACAATGCCCGGAGCGTACGCACGACCGCATACCGCGCCACCTTCAGCGTCTGTGCGTTGCCGGAGGTCTCCCGGATCGCCTCATCCCGCCGGAAGGCGCCAAGCGCATCCTCGAAGCGCCCCGCCTCGAAATAGGTCCAGCCGAGATTGTGATGCAACATGCCTCGCCAATGCGGGCTTGCGCGTTGCGCCTCGATATAATCGAGCGCCACCGCCACCCACCGTTCGGCCGCCTCGACATCGGACGCGATCGCCAGCATATGCGCCGCATCGACAGCCAGATCATGGTCCCCTGCCCGCTGCGCTAGTTCCCATGCCTCGCCAAAGAACGGCAGCGCCCGCGCCGGCTCCCCCGCACTGTTGAAAAGCCGCCCCCGCTCGATCGCAATCCACGCCCGCGCCCCAGCATCCTCGCCAGCCTGCGCCACGGCTCCATCCAGGATCTCATGCCCCAACACAAAATTCCCGGAAAGCCCCGCAAACCGCGCCCGCCGCGCCAGATCGAAAACCGCTTCGCCCATCTCATCCCCGATGAAAACCTAACCATCTGAGGAAGCTTTTAGCGACGCCCCATCGCCTTGAAAATCCCGGATAACAGCAACGAGCAGAAATTCCGCGAACTTCGCGATTGAAGCAGAGCCAAAGCTAGGCTAAGAACCACATCATCGGACGACGAGTCACATCGTCAGGCATGCACCCGTAGCTCAGCTGGATAGAGTGTTGGATTCCGATTCCAAAGGTCACAGGTTCGAATCCTGTCGGGTGCGCCACCTCCTCCCGTTTTATCAAATAAAAACAAATACTTGGTGGAATGACTAGGATCATATTCCCACATTCGTTCCCACTTTCGATGCTGGAATAGGACGGAGTTCTTAGGAACTTCATAGAATTTTTATCGCGCGGTACGGCGCCTATCTCTCCCTTTCCACAGACGCGCCCCTTGACGATCCATTAGCGCTGCCTCAAGTGTTCCCTATATGTTCCATCAGACGTGCGGCCGTCTCCAAAAACTATCTGCCGAAGTTCACGGCGCCGGCGGCTATCGGACCGTTCACACGGTCGCCGACCTTGCGGGAATGCTCCTCTCTGATAGTTGGCCGAAGAAGGCCGGCGATCTCAGCTTTCAAAGCGCGCTATCCGCCTGCCTGCAGGCACTGGAATTTCAAGTCGATGGCGCGAAGACGCGGCGGGCATTTGTCGAATGCCGCTCGAAGGCCGGAATTACTGTTATGCTCGATGACGAGGCGAGACACTGACCTGCAGAAGTCAACTTATTCGACCTGCATGGGAGAAGTCGAATAAATATATATTCGCGCATCAATAATCTAAGCGACTAGGAAAAAGCCGTTTAGAGCATCGAAGTAAAAAAACATTTGAAAGCATAGCGTTACCGGTAAGATTCGTGAGCTTTGCCCGGCCAAGAGCTGCGCGATAGGAATTATTTCACATTTTTCTAAACTTGCGTTGAATCAAAAAGCTACCCACTATGAGCAGCAGCAGCAGCGAGCACTTTCCTTTTATTTAAGGAGAAGTGCGCGCATGGAAGAAACAAGCTCCCTCAGTATTGAAGGTTTCGGACTTAAAGCGACGGCTTTAGGAGTGTTCCCGGTATCGGGCCTGTTGCTGCTTTTGGGGCTGATCGTGATTGCCGGATTTATCGTCGGACCTTCGCAAATCGCGCGATGGGCTCGACACCTCACCCGGCAGTCGGACAGATGAGCCGCCAGAGGGCGAGGATTGTGATCAGGCGGCTTGGCCGCGCCTCTTCATCATCCTCGCGATCAAACGCCGCTCTCGGGAGTTGCAAAAATTTTCGCTCCCACCCTCACGATGCCTAGACCCATATCTTACATCATTATGAGGATAGCGCGCGTCCAACGGCCGGCGCCTTGGAGAGTGTTTTGGAAAATCTACCGGCATCTTTGGCGCGCGAACTGTTTCGCTTTATTGTAGTGGAGATTTGGGCGTACTGGCGCAGGCAGCGGCGCGAGTGCAAGTATGAGGCTGACATGGCCGCTTTCAGGGCTGGCAAAGGCAATCTGAAGCGGCCTGTCAGTGACGATGCTCGATAACATCGATCAGCGGCGAACTGCCTCCTTCGCTTCCGGCACCAAGAACCCGTCAATCAGCCATCGCCAATAGGGCAGGCTCGCAAAGGGCGTCAGTCGGCGCACTGTTGCAACGTCACCCTCCGTCATGCCGGGCGCATTGCCCGTCACCGCACCTTTCGCATTGGCAACAGCTAGGCCGGCAAGGCTCGTGGCATCCGATGCAAGCTCGTAGGTCGGGCCAAGTAACCCGCCGACGACCGAGCGGGTGGCGTAGCGGCTCGCCGGCGCCTTCTGGCTGGCATTGGGGAAGAGTGCGGATGCGCCGGCATAGAGGCCGGGAACGCCCAATTTCTCCAGGGCATTATTCAGCTCGAAACCCACGGCGAAAATGCCGGATCGGTCGGGCCCTTCCATTGCCCAGGTGCCGGGATTGTCGGAAAGCTCCCTGCCCGCTTCCAACTGCTTCAGCGCGTAAATGAAAGAGCCGATCGTCGCCATGCCGACGATGCCGCCGACAAGGCGCGTCTTGTCTTCCTGCAGGCCGCGGATCAACACGCGCTGATTGGAGGCAATGGCAAAGGATTTGAATTGCAGCAGAGCGCGGCCGACAGGCGTCGATGCAAAGAGCGGCACGTCGCCCAAGCCCTTTGTCACGATGATGGAATCAACGTCCTTGTTGATCGCGGCGCGGAAGGCTCGGCGCGCAGCGGCCGATATCGCATCGTCGCCCCATGCTTCCGTGTTGGCGACCTTGACGCCATCGAGCGTTTGGCCGTGGGTGGCGAAAAACCGGCCGAGATCTTCAGCGCGCTGTCCGCCGATGCCGAGATAGCCCATATAAGCCCGCTCCCTTGATGGCAGCGAGGCAAAGCCGCTTTGCGCCGCCTTCTCGGCATTCGCCAATATACGGTTCTGGATCATCCGCCAGGCAAGCGTTTTCTGAAAATCATCCCAATGCAGGAGCCCGGTCATGCGGGAAAAGCCGACCGTCATATTGCCAAGGAAAATCGTTGTCCCGGACGGCTGGTGAACTTCGTGCTTGCTCTATAGCATCGAGCCGTTCTGGCTCGTGGCCGAGACTGTCGGCCACGGCTTCCTTTGCAACTGGTCGCCCAGGTTTGGTCAAGACAAGCGGACCAGGGCATTCTCATGAAATAGAGTTTCGTTGCTTGAAGCTGCCGCAAGGGAGGCCTGCTTTTCCTTGTAAAGGCGCTCCCTGCTACGGAACTTCGGCGTAGCGGATGATGCTCTGATTTTGGACGTTGGCGACCAATTCATCAGAGCGAGACAAAAATCGGCGGAGCAAAGGTGAGGAATTTGAATCGTTGTATCCTAAGGTGAGATCAATTGTCGGAGGCACACCCTCCAGTGCTCTGGCAACGACATTCGGTGTAAGCATATTTTGCGCATAGAGCGGAATAAGCGTTATTCCACCTGTCGACACGACGAGCGACATTGCTGATGGCAGGCCTTCGCCTTCGTACTCTGCCTTGAGTGTGATCCCGACGTTCGACGCGTAATCCTGGATCACGGATTGCAGTACGGGAGAAATTCTAGCCGAGCTGACGTAAGTTTCGCGGGCAAGGTCCTGCGGCAGGATCTTTTTGCGCGACGTCAAGCGATGGTCCGCCGGCAGCACGGCGATCAGTGGCTCCTTGGCTAGAAACTTGAAGGACACACCAACACTCTGCGTCTCGGGGCGAAGGAAAGCGACGTCCAGCTTGCCTCGCATCAGTGCCAGAGCCAGGTCCGGGGAAGACTGGCTGGACAATATGATTTCAACCTCCGGCGCTTCCTCGCGAATAATGCGCAATGCATGGGGTAGCCACACGACCTCTTGCCCTGCGAGAAAACCGATAGTGAACGACTGCTTTTCCGGCCGCTCTGCCCGCCGGGCCCCTTCCGCAGCCGCCTCGACTTGCAGTAACGCCAGCCGCGCGTGATCAAGAAACACTTTACCGGCGGCGGTGAGCGTCACGCCGCGCGACTGCCGTTCCAACAGTTTGACACCGACTTCGGTTTCCAGATCGCGAATTTGCCTGCTGAGCGAGGGCTGGGACGTGTGAAGCCGCCGCTCTGCTGCGGTCAGCAGGCTTCCCTCCTCCGCAACGGCAACGAAATAGCGCAAATGCCTGAGTTCCATCGGGTCCTCGCTATACCTTTGAGGCATAGCTCGAACGTACAAGGTATTTGTCGTCGATAAAGAGGGAATTTAACTAACGTCGCAATTTTCGGATATGATCGAACACGCCTCACCGGAGGTATTTCGCAATCAACTGTATCCCAAAACGAATGTTCAACAGGGCAGATGGAGCGACACGATGCCTACAATCACGACCACGGACGGCGTAAACATCTTCTACAAGGACTGGGGCTCGGGCCAGCCGATCGTTTTCAGCCACGGCTGGCCGCTGTCGGCGGACGACTGGGACGCCCAGATGACCTTCTTTCTTGGCCACGGCTACCGGGTGATCGCCCACGACCGGCGCGGTCACGGCCGGTCCGACCAGCCCGGCACCGGCAACGACATGGACCACTGGGTTGCCGACCTCGCGGCCCTGACCGAGCACCTCAACCTGCGCGACGCGATCCACATCGGCCACTCCACAGGCGGCGGTGAGGTCGCTCGCTATGTCGCCCGCCACCAGGAGCGCGTCGCGAAGGCGGTACTGGTCGCTTCCCTGACGCCGAACATGTACCGGAGCGAGGAAAACCCGTCTGGTCAGCCGCCGGAGTGGTTCGAAGCGATCCGCGCGGGCGTGCTGGGCAACCGGTCGGAATTCTACCGTTTCGTCCCTGAGAACCCGTTCTACGGGTACAACCTCGATGGCGCCAAGCCTTCGGAGGCGATCATTGCGAACTGGTGGCGCCAGGGCATGGGCGGTGGTGCTCTCGCTCACCACGCGACTGTCGCCTCCTGGCTGGAAGATTATACCGAAGACCTCAAGAAGATCACCGTGCCGGTGCTGGTGATGCATGGCGAGGCCGATCAGGTCGTCCCCTTCGCAAGCTCCGTGCCGCGTGCGGTCAACCTGCTCAAGAACGGGTCGCTGAAGACCTATCCGGGCTACCCCCATGGCATGCTGACCACACATGCGGATGTCCTCAACCCCGACCTGCTCTCGTTCATCAGGTCTTGACGACATTTGACATGCGCATCGCCGATGCAATGCGCCGGCGCAGTCCTGCTGTCTCGCACAGGAAATCGGTCTCCTACCCGCCGATTCCGAACGATAGGCGGAAACGGCAGATTACTCGGGATAGGCCTCAGCGCCCTCCAGCGCCGCCTTGTGGAAGAGGATGAAGACCAGGGGGTTGCCGGGCTCGGACATTGCGTCGCTGCGCTGGCCCGTTATCTCCCCGGCCACGCCGCTTGTATATTCCGCGACCACCTCGCCGAAGCTGTTGCGCTGGATGGCCACCTTCTGTCCGGGTTCGACCTTGTCGTTGAGCTTGACCAGATGCTCGACGATCCCGCCCTGGGTTGCCAGGATCGGGAAGGCGCTGTTGCCGACGAAGACATTCACGTCCTTGCCTGTCCGGCCCATCGGCCCGGCAACGATGCCGTAATGCTTGAGGACGTTCATCGTGCCTTCCACGAAGAGCGCGATCATCTCGAGGTCCAGAACGCGGGCAGCACCGATCTCCGGCGTAAACGAGGGGATACCCACCTCCATGAAGGCGTTGTGCAGGACACCGGGATAGACATGGTTGTCGAAGATCTGGCCGACGGGATAGAGCTCCAACATGGCCTTGACCTCGGGCACATCCATGCCGCCGATATTGAATGCGGTGACTTCGAACCCGGTCGTTCCGGTGTGAAAGTCGATCGCGAAGTCGGCGTTCGGCCGCAGCAGCCGGTTGAACAGCAGCCCGGCATGCCGGCTGGGCGCGGTGAGACCGTTCTCGTTCCCCGGCCATTCCCGGTTCATGTCGACCAGATCGACGCCCCTGCCCTGATTGGGCCACCTGCGCTGCATGCTTTCAAGGGCCGGGCGCGCCACATCGGTGACCGCCATGACCGTGCCCGACATCTGCGCCGGATCGAGCTGGTTCATCACGGTTTGGACCGTGTGAATGTTGCTCATTTCGTCGCCGTGCACACCGCTGGTCAGGATGCCGCGCTTGCCCGGCCTTGCCCCCTTGGCGACGGTCACGGACACATACCAGTACTGCCCCGTGGGCATCTGCGCACCCCGAAAATACAGGAGATGCTTCTGCCCCGGCTCCAGATCGTCGACGTCGAGCGCGCTGACGACCTTTTTCCCCTGGATGACATCTCCGGTATAGACCGTTCCCGAGGCGGGATTGGCAGCGGGTTTCGCTGCCTCCTCTGCGTCAGCGGCATCCGCGCTGACGGCGAGAGCAGCCGACGCGCCGACCGTTGCCAGTGATGCAATCATGAAATCACGGCGATCGAAGCCGTTCTTCGATTTGTCCGACATGATGGAAGCCCCTCTGTGATTTGAAAAATTCAGTTAGAACAATGGCATGTGCATCGGCCGAAAAGTTCCGTACGTCTTCAACTCAGGGTATGCTGCTGAAAATTAGGGCACGCTGCCGAGTTCACAAGCCCAAGCGGATCGGACGGCGAGCGGGCAGGCAGCATCGTCCGGTCGCTGAATTCATCCAGCGCGAGCATTCCTCGCGCGTCGGGATGGTGCTCCAGCATCACGGTCCAATTGAGCGTGAGGCCAGGAAGGGGATTGCCCTTGTCATTCGTCTTGAGCATGGCGAGCCAGTCGCGCGGCGTGAATGCAGTCATATGTGGCATGAGGTTTCCGTGGCGAATGTGGGCGTCCTCGTCTCCCCGGCGGGGAGAAGGCGAAGCCGCATCCGCCGCAAGCCCGTCCTGCTCTGAACCCTCGGACGGCGGATGATCCTCTTTGCCATTGACCGTTTCCCTGTCTGGAGTGTTTCCGACCTCGCCAGACCTATTTGGAAACACTCGGGAAATAGAAATGAGACCGGGAAAGAAGGGATCGCGGTGGCGCGCAATGATCGATATCAGGCCGCTCGTCCGCCGACATTTCGGCCCCATTGCCCTTTGTGCAGGAGTGGAGCTTCAACACCGTCTGACACCCGGAAATCAGATCGCCGGCTACGGGACAAGCCGGCGGTCTGACCTCAAGTGGTCGCCATCTGTTTTTCGCCTGTGCCGTTTCCGCGGGCATCAGGTGCTTTCGGCGCGGGGTGTCGCCGTCTTGGCTTATTGACCACTCAAATTGGGGTTCATTGCCGAAGTTACGTCTTTGCCAAGGCCTCCAGCGCATCCGCCACGGTGCTGGCTGGATTGCTCTTGCAATAGGCGGCGACCTTTTCCGCGTTCGCGTGCGCCTTGTCACTGTCGACTGTCGGATTGCCCGCCTTGCCGTGAACGTAGCCGTTCACCCACATGGCAACGGCAATCGATTTTGCAGGCGCCATTGCGCCGACCTCTTTACAAGTGAGTTTCGACGCATCCGCTTCGGCGGCCAGTGCTTGGCAAGCCAAGCCGATACCTGCAAATGCGATTGCAATTGAAAGATGGTGTTTCATCGTCCTCTCCCAAAAAAGCGCTCCTGAATCGGAGCAACTGGTTGCGCTTTGCTAAGTATTTTCCGAAAAACCATCGATGCCAGCCAATCAAGATAGACGATACCAGAGCACGATGAGTTTTACGGCAGCAAACCATAACATATTATTTGAGCTAATGCTTATATATTCATCGAAGCAATGCATTATTTTCCGAATTAGATTACGAATCAGCAGCAATACATAAATTTATACACAGTTATACACCGCTCGATTTCGATGAAACGCTGATAGCATCGAATCAAGGTGTGCAATGTTTGCAAATCTATAGGCGCCGTTGCCGGCCTGCTTACCCAGCCAGGCCGCGGCGACTCCCCATTCATCTCTGTCTGTCGCCACTCCAGATTAAGCATCGTGACGTCGAACCGCCCAAACCTTGGCTATCCGCCATCTGGACGAATCCCAGATCTTCCGAATGGCGAATGTCGCGGCCTGGTCGAGGGTCGCTCCGGGCCGAAGGCGATCGGCGGTCGGGAAAGTGGGGCACACGGTCGCAACGCGGCACGGCTGCCCCTCAAGCGCGAGCGTGAACGCCTTCGAGCCCGAAGCGGCTATAAATCAGTATTTGAGATCACGAGCTGTCTGGCGGCCGCCTTGCTTGGTCTGTCGCTTGTCCTGTCGGCACCCGGCATTGCTCTTTTCGTTCGACGCGCGACACGCCTGTTTCGTGTCACGTGCGCCTTGCCGCGTATCCTGTCTGACGTCACGCCCGGCGCGCCGTTGCTGGGCCTGTTCTGTGCCCCACGACAAATCCGGCAGAGTTGCAAGAAACATCGTGGCCAACAGAGCGGTAAACAAAAGTTTCAATCTGACCATTGCCTGACTCCTCTGAGCAGCCTCCGAATCCCTTCGGAAGGCTTCGGTTTCAGATGGGGCGCAAGCAAGACATGATCATAGACGCGAGCATCCTTGCTGTGCGGACTCCCGTAGAAGATCTTGATTGAACAAATCGCCTCCCATTCCCGATCCACGAAGATCGGGACGAAGAATTATGCATCAGGCGACGGGATACTGGAGGTATATTACTGTATTATACCCTCCTGCGGGCGACCCGGCCGGAAGGAGTCCAGCTGTGCTTGCGCCCATCCATCCTCAAGCACATCGACGCAGCCCGGGCCGCGACAGGGAAAGCGGTCCGCCCGCCACGGACGCCCGAGAAGGCACGATCAGAAACGATTGTCAGGCGGTAAACGCCGTCGTCAACGGTTTCAATGCCGCCACCGGGCGGGCCTCGGCTTGGAAATGAATTCGTTCCGCGCCCTCCGCAGAGGCCCATCGGGCCGAGAGTGAAGCGGCTTATTGCAAGCCTCCGATATCGTTGAGGCAATTGCGTCGAATAGGTACTCGCCACAGTTGCTTGTGGCGGTGGTTTAGGGAATATTCGTGCTCTGGCCCTGAAGGGCTGCGCGGTGACTGACAAGGGGGACAATGTCATGTCTGCAAGATACCTTTTAGCCGCGGTAGCGATCGCGCTTCTGACCCTTTCAGGGTGCGCGACCACCGGCACCGGCGGCGACAACACGACCTACGCAACGCCACTGGGTATTGGTCCCGTTCGCGGCAATTACGGTGGCTATTAGTCGCTGCTGAATACCATTGAGAGCCGATCCACCGCTGGGTTCGGGAAACCGGCCTGTCGATCACGGTTTTCGAACCCTGCCTGGTCAGAGCAATTCCAGCAAAAATGCATAGCGGTTTTGCGTCCGGAATTGCGTAAAAACAAAGAGATAGAGTGATTCCATACCCACTTCCGGCTGCCTGAGGCTTCGCTTGAGCGGCAGGCCCGACAAATGTCTCGGCATCGGGGCCGTAGTTATCCCGCAGGAAATGATGGATATATGCGGTGAGCGGGAAACATTCGTAAAGCTCTGTCGCCGCGCCAAGGCGAGGAGCCGTTCAGAAGCGGAGCCTGGGATTGCTTTCATGGTAGATGACGTGAGCGCGGTGCGCCGCCAAAACGCCACCGGTCTACGCGGGTTCCTCGATCTCGATCAGCAGCGCGATTGGATGCAGGGTGGGACGATCCCGGCCGACGCCGACGAGCGCCCGGAATCCCTGGAATTGCGTCTCAAATACGTGGCCAGGTTCGAGAAGCTGCTGCGCCGGCCGCAGGCACAGGCGGTTCTCGACATTCTCAGGCGCTACGGGAGCGACTGCATCCCGATCCCGCGCCGGACGGAGCGGCATTATTGGTCGGTTTCCTGTCTGCCGTCGACACCGGGCAAGGCCCTCATTCGCGTCAATGCGAGCTGGATGGAGCTCTTCTCGCTCTATGCCGATGGTGAGGACATCCGCGCGCTCTTCCTGGTGCATCTTTCCGATTTCACCACCGACCACTCACTCGATCACGGCCAGGTGGACGAGGATTTCCTCGGGTCCTGTGTCGTGATGCCTGAAGACGTCAGCCATTTCTTTCCCAGAGGCCAGGACATTTTCGGCGTCAAGGTCCGTGGCATCTCCTCGATCGGCAAATTTCTCGCCACGCCCCGTGCGCTGCAGGCGATCCGGGCGTTCAACCTGACGCACATGAACCGCGGCCGGAACGCCTATCAGGCGAGCCACTGCTACAGGCTGGCGGATTACATGCTGGGTGACGACGGTCGCTGAGCAACGGACCGGAACCGGCATCCCCTCCGATAAATGCCCGCCCATAAACCGTCGCGCGCATTGGCACGCCTCTTGCTCCGTTAAAATTACACTATCCCATCTGGAGTATTGTGTAATGGAATGGGACACCCCGATCGAATTCGCGCCTGTGATCCTGATGTTCAAGGATCCGGAAAGGGTGTTTTCCATCAGGACGGCAATGGGGGCCGCCAATGCGCTCATAAGGGAATTCCCCTGCGATGACGGAGAGGAGTTTCTTCTGGCCATCAAGCTCTGCCTCGATGTCGTCAAGGGCATCGCTGATCCCGAGCAGCTCAGAGCCGCGATCATTCGCGCTGCAGAAGAGGCTGGCGTTACCGCGATCGCCGTCCTGCACTGACCGCCTTTGAGCAGCGGCGGCATTGAAGCGTCGGGAATCCACTATAATTCTGCGCCATGAGCCACTGGCGTGCCAAAGGACGTGCGGTTCACCGAACGGGAGCGAAATGGGCGTCAGGAACTATCTCATCGAAGGCGTGTCCGGCACCGGCAAGACCACGGTTGCGACCGAACTGCAGCAGCGCGGCTACCACGTCATTCATGGCGACCGTGAGTTGGCCTATCGCGGCGATCCCCGCACGGGCGAGCCGCTGATCGGGTTCCGGCACGAGCAGGAGGATGTCGCCTTCGTGCACAGGCAGCACCTATGGCATGTCGGCAAGGTCCGATCGCTCGCGGCCGATAAAAGCCACCCGGTCTCCTTCTTCTGCGGCGGCTCGAGAAATTCCCATCACTTCATCGATCTGTTCGACGCCGTCTTCGTTCTCGAGATCGACCAAGAGACGTTGGAGAACCGGCTTGCAGGCAGGCCCGAAGACGAGTTTGGCGGAAGGCCGGCCGAGCGGGACCTTGTCCTGCACCTGCATGCGACGCGGGAAGACATTCCGGCGAACGCGACCACCATCGACGCAACTCGGCCGCTCGCCGCAGTCGTCGACGATATCCTGTCGAAATGCCGGGGGGCCGGCTGAAGCCGGGCTCGCTGCTCTCTAGAAAACCGCCCGAAACAAGCAAATCCATGCTAGTCTCACAGGCCATCAGACCGATGGTGGATGCAGCGATGCTGGAAACGGACAAGATCTTCGCCGGCTCGATCCCGGAAAACTACGACCGCTATATGGTGCCGCTGATTTTCGAGCCCTTCGCAGCAGACCTTGCCCGAAGAGCAGCGGCCCTGTCGCCGAATGCCGTCCTGGAAATCGCAGCAGGCACCGGGGCTCTCACCCGCGTTCTCGTCCCGAAACTGTCCTCGGGCGCAAGCTATACCGCAACCGACCTCAGCCAGCCGATGCTCGATTATGCCGCTTCGCAGCAGGCTTCCGACCGCCGTATCGAATGGCGCCAGGCGGATGCACTGGCGCTGCCATTTGAAACCGCAGCCTTCGATCTCGTCTGCTGTCAGTTCGGGGCGATGTTCTTTCCCGACCGTATAGCCGCCTATCGCGAGGCAAGACGGGTCCTGAAGCCCGGAGGCCATTTCCTCTTCAATGTCTGGGACCGCATCGAGGAAAACGACTTTGCGAATGATGTCACCAATGCTCTGGCGGAGATGTTTCCGGACGATCCGCCGCGTTTTCTCGCGCGCACGCCGCACGGCTATCACGACAAGGCCGTGATCCGGCGCGATCTCGAGGCAGCGGGTTTTCAAAGCGTGGCGATCGAGACGACGACCGAGCAGAGCCGGGCGCCTTCCCCGCGTCTTCCTGCCGTTGCCTATTGCCAGGGGACCGTTCTTCGCAACGAAATCGAGGCGAGAGAACCCGGAAAGCTACAGGCCGCGACCGATCGCGCCGCCTCCGCAATTGCCGGCAAACACGGCAGCGGCGCGGTAGCCGCCAGGATCCAGGCGCATGTCATCATGGCCGTGGCATAGGCCGGGCAGGCGCTGGCGCCGCTGCGCCTAATGCGCAGTATAGGCGCCGTCCGCCAGGTAGTGCGCGCCGGTGATGAAGCTCGCCTGTTCGGAAAGCAGGAAGCAGACGAGGTTGGCGATCTCGTCAGGCGTCCCGCGCCGGCCCATGGGCTGAAGGGATGCCATCCGGCGCGTGCTCGCTATGTCCAGGTGCTCTGACAGCAGCGGCGTATCGATCCAGCCGGGGCCGACAGCATTTATCCGGATGCCGAACCTCGCATATTCTATCGCGGCAGCCTTCGTCAGACCGACAACCCCGTGCTTGGCCGCCGTATAGGCCGCTGCGGTCGGCAAGCCGACAGCGCCGAGCGCCGAGGACATGTTGACGATTGCGCCCCCGCCCGATCTCAGCATCACGCCGATCTGGCATTTCATGCAGTAGAAAACGCTGTTCAGATTGACGTTCATCAGCTTGTGCCAGTCATCGAGCGGATAGTTCCCAACTGCCGCCCTGACACCATCGATCCCGGCATTGTTGACCGCGAGATGAAGGCCGCCGCATGTCTCGACGGCAAAATCGACAAGGCGCTGCACGCCCTCGAAATCGGTCACATCGACAACGAATGCCCGCGCCCGGCCGCCATCAGCGCAGATTGCCGCCACGGTCCGGTGCGCAGCCTCCTCATTGATATCGGCAATGACGACCTCGGCCCCCTCAAGTGCGAGCTGCCGGGAAACGGCCGCCCCGATACCGGAGCCCGCCCCCGTCACAACTGCGACTTTTCCTTCCAAGCAAAGTTTCATCGCTTCCTTCCATCTAGGTATTCTAATATTCTTGCAAAACGAGTGGCCGAAGCAAGGAGATTCGTGCATGGTCGAAATGCATACTATTGCAAGTTGCGCAGCTTGTCCGCCTGCCAGATAAGCAATTCCACAGAAGCGAATGGGCCGGAAACGAGCCCGCCACTGAACGGAAAACATCGAAGCTGACTGAGGGTAAGTGGAAATGAACGAAAGGGCAGTTGTGACACGCCGGGGTCTGGTCTTGGGTAGCCTGGCTCTGATGCTTCATGGATGCAGTACGACATCGGATGGCCCGCCGCTGGGCTACCGGGTTTTGGGAAGGGATCCGGATGCCGATCCCCGCTATCGGCGGCAGGAAGTGGCTTATGACGGAGGCGAGCCGCCCGGCACCATCGTCGTCGATACGCGTGCACGCTATCTCTACTTCGTCGAGAACGGCGGCTTTGCCACGCGCTACGGCGTTGCCGTCGGCGAGGAAGGCTTGAGCTTCAAGGGCGAAGCCACGATCGGCCGCAAGGCGGAATGGCCCTCCTGGAAGCCGACCGACGACATGATCGCCCGCAAGCCGCGGCTTGCCCAATATGCCGAGGGCGTGCCGGGTGGTCCGGACAACCCGCTGGGGGCTGCCGCGCTTTACCTCTACCAGGGCGGCCAGGACACGCTCTTCCGATTGCACGGAACCAATGCTCCCTGGTCGATCGGCCAGGCGGTATCCAACGGCTGCATCCGCCTGACCAATGCCAATATCGTCGACCTCTACTCCCGCACCCGCATCGGTACGCGCGTACTCGTCATTTGAACCATGTCGCGCAAGACCGGGCCACGGTTTCGCGATACCGAGATCGCGAAATCGACAGCCGGAAGTGTGGCAGGCAAGCCACAACGATCACGGCATGCTTCAATGGCGTTTACCATGTGAAATTGCAGGGTTGGCCACACCGGTAAGTATCTGCTAATGTAGATTCGTTGCACATTGCATCACTGCCGCACTGTCCAAGGTGCCGATTATCGTCAAACTATGAGGTGCAGACTTTCAAGCCTGCACCAGGATGAGGAGAGGACTTAATGAGCAGAATTTTATTCTTGATCCTCGCAACGCTTGCGGTGGCCAATCTGAGTGCCTGCGGGTCGATTGGTAAAGGCAAGGGGAAAGCTCCACCGCCAGCAACAGCCGTCTACAAGTAAAATTCGCATAACGCTTGGGAAGGGCTCGGTAGGCCCTTCCTCTCTCTCTAACATCCCAAAACGGCCAGGATTGATCCCGCCTGCCATTCAGGACGCAGGAACGGCGCATCAGCCGGCATCAGGCCCGCATTCGCAGGAGCCTGCACATGGAGCGTGTTGATGGCGCTTGAAAGAAGCCGCTTGTGCGTGGTCGCCATTTTGGCGGTTGTGGTATCATCGTGTCAGTCAGAAGACAAAGCCCCCCAGCCACATTATACATCCGATGCCCGTGACCTTGGGAAACCGGCCGCGGCTCAAGCCCAGGCGGGGCGGCGCTTCATCGAATTCCGCTCGCGTTACGCGCTGACCTACGGTCACACTTATGTCGTCTTCGGCAGTGCCGACAGGAACGGAAGAATGATCAGTCCCGAGGTTGCGGGGCTTGCCCCGGCTTCGCCGGATGCCGCGCCCTATGTGTTGGGCCACTTCATCCCCGTCCCCGCCACGACAGGCGAGACGGACGGCGATCTCGAAGAGCAATACCGCTCGGCGAGCTGGCGCGTGATGTTGACGGACGCCGAATATAACGACACGGTCGCCTATATTCGCAAACTCCAGGCGCGCAGCCGTCTCTGGGAGGCGACCGTCTATAATTGCAACGCTTTCGTGGCCGATATCGCCAAACATATGGGCTATAAGACGCCAGGCATCTGGCTTCGCCCGCAGCAATTCATTACAAATCTGCGGGAGATGAATACAGGTTGATAGAAAAGCAGGGCGATCCCGGAAAGAAGCGGATCGTGGAAAGGTTCTGGTGCCGATTTGAGCTTGTCAGTTCACACCATTGGCGAGATCGTCTGGGTCCTCGGAATTATCGCATGGTACGTCATCCGCTACCCATTTGAGCGCCGCGGCAAGCGCGTGCCCATCGTGAGCAGCCAGCGGAGCGCGGCAGAGAAGATCGCGCTCGCGACGGCCCTTGCCGGGCTTGCGATCGTGCCGGCCTTCTACGTCGCGACAGGCATCCCGAGAGCTGCCGACTATCCTGCCCATATCTGGGCGGTCGTAGTCGGGGCCATCACATTCGCGCTCGCGATGTGGGTCTTTCGGCGAACGCACAAGCAGCTCGGCCGAAACTGGTCCATCACGCTGGAAATCCGCCAGAAGCATGAACTGATATCGTCAGGGCCCTACGCGCTGGTGCGCCACCCCATGTACACGTCCTTCATGCTGATGGGGCTGGCGCAGGCCTTCCTGCTGTCGAACTGGGTGGCGGGCCTTGCGGGCCTCGTCGGCTTTGCCGTGCTTTTCTTCCTGCGGGTGGACAAGGAAGAGCGTATGATGCTCGACGTTTTTGGTCCTGAATACCGCGCCTATATGGACAGGACGAAACGGATCATTCCTTATCTCTACTAGGGCAATTCCGGCAAAACTGTGCAGCGGCTTGCGTCCGGAATTGCATGAAAACAAAGAGATGGATCATTTGCGTGTTTCGAGGGAAAACGGAAGTGATCTAGGGGGAGGACAAGGATGAGGGGACGGACAGTCAGGCTTTCGGCTGCGAGGCGGCTTGTCGGAGATCTCATGCGGTTTTCGATCGGCATACCGCGCGTCACCGTGCAGCGGCAGATGAACCTGCGCGCGCTGGTCGATGCCAGGAGCGCCTGCGACCCGCGCCCGTCATGGACCGTGCTGTTTCTGAAGGGATATGCGCTCCTGTCGAAGGAGACCCCGGACCTGCGGCGCGCCTATATCAAGTTCCCGAAGCACCAGCTCTATGAATATCCCGAAAGCGTTGCCTCGATCGCCCATGAGCGCGAGCACGAGGGCGAGCGAATCGTTCTCCTGAGCACGATCAAGGGTCCCGAACAGCGCCCCATCCCCGAGCTGGAAAAACTGATCCAGGAAGCGCGCTCGCGCCCGATTGCCGAGATCAAGGAATTTCGTCGCTCGCTCAAGCTTGCCCGCGCGCCGGCCTTTCTCCGCTGGTCGCTGATGTGGCTCGGGCTCAACCTGGGGCGAAAGCGGGCGCGCTATTTCGGCACCTTCCAGCTGTCGGTCTATTCCGGCCTCGGCGCCGAATCCCTAAACCCCCTGACGCCGCTCACCACGCTCCTGAACTACGGGCCGATCGACGCGGATGGGACGGTGACGGTCCGCATCCATTACGACCACCGGGTCATGGACGGCGCCAGCATTGCCCGCGCGCTGGAACGGTTCGAGAGAATCCTGAACGGCGATGTCGTCGACGAGGTCAGGGGGCTCAAGCAGGCGGGAAAGCCTGCCGGCATATCGATTGCTGGAAGGGCACCATGAGCGTCGGCGCCGAACTCCGCCTGGCTGTCGTGGTCCTCGGCGCATCCCGGGGCATCGGGCGGGCCATTGCCCGGGTTGCCGCGCGCGATGGCAATATCGTGGTTCTGGTGGCGCGCTCCCCCGAGGACCTTGCGGCGGCGGCGGCCGAAATCGTCGGGGCCGGCGGAGAAGCCTTCACGATCGAACTCGACCTTGCCTCTCAGGATGCATCGTCGCGCCTGGAGGCTTTTCTTGCCGCAAAAGGTCTGGCCTGCGGCGTTCTGGTCAATAGCGCCGGCTATGGCCTGCGCGGCGCCGCAACCTCCCTGCCCGCCGATGAGCAGCTCGGCATCATCGACGTCAACATCCGCGCGCTCGCCGACATGACCCTGCGCTTCCTGCCGGGCATGGTGGCGCGGCGCAGCGGCGGCGTCATCAATCTCGGCTCCGTCGCCGGTTTCGCGCCCGGCCCCTACATGGCCTTCTACTACGCCAGCAAGAATTTCGTGCGCGCCTTCTCGACCGCCCTGCATGAGGAGGTCCGCCGCTTCGGTGTGACGGTCACCTGCGTCGCCCCCGGCCCTGTCTCGACCGACTTTCTGGAAAAATCCGGGGCCGACCGGGCTGCCCTCTTCAAGGTGCTGCCCAAGCTCGATGCCGACTATGTGGCCCATGAGGCATGGCAGGGTTTCAAGTCCGGCCGCCGCCTCGTCGTTCCCGGCATCTCTTCGAAGCTCGCCGCCTTCATTGCGAGAATCTTGCCCTCTGCGATGGCCCTGCGCCTGATCGGTCGGGCTCAGCGCCGCAAGAGGGATCCGAACCCCCATCGGCCGGAAACCAGCATTGCGGCACCGGCTCGTAAACCGGAATCGGCTTTCGGAAAGCCCGACGCCTAGGCTCCGGGAGTTAGGGCATCCTTCGTGCCTGCGGCCGGACATGCAGCGCTTCAGCTAAGGCTGCAATGCGCGGGATCATCGCTGGTCGGTGCTGCGCGCAAAAACCTGCTTCGAACCCTCAGGCTGATCGGCCTGCGGTGCCTCGCGCCTGATCCGCAGCCACCAGTTCGCGCTTAGCCGCGGGGCCGTCAGCTGTCCATCATGAGGAGATGGTTTGACCACCTCGTTCTGAATGCGATTGCCTTTTCCGGGCGCAATGTCGTCAGCGCAAGCCATGGTCAAGGGAAGAGCAAGAGCCGCGCTCGCAAGGAGCGCTCTCCAGGCATGTCTCGCAGTGCTCGGCATGACGGGCAGGTTTCTCATCCTCCCATTCAGCCAGAATATTAGCCTTTACGGAAGTACGAAACGGTAAATGTACCGGCAGTAGACGTAAATATACTGACGGTTGGCCCCCGCAACGCTCATTCATAGGGAGCGCGGACGCGGCAAGATAAACATTCATTCGATTGACTGAAATGTGCGTTGGAGTTATAAGTCAGTCATGAGCGATGAACAAAACCAACCGAACCGCGCCGAAATCACCCGGGAAAAGCTGCTTGCCGCAGCACTCGACGTCTTCGGCCGCCATGGCTTCGACGGCACCTCGACACGGCAGCTGAGCGAGGCGGCGGGTGTGAACCTGCAGGCCATTCCCTATTATTTCGGCGGCAAGGAAGGGCTCTATATCGCGACGGCGGAATATCTGGTGTCGCGCATCGAGCGTCATATCGGCGCCCTGCGCCAGCAGATCGTCGCGCATATCATGGCGCTCGATGCCACCGGGCAGACGCTGACGGCAGACGATGCCCGCCATTTCCTGACACAGCTCACGGAGACCATGGTCGGCATCTTCGTCAGCAAGGAATCGGAGCCCTGGGCGCGTTTCATCACGCGCGAACAGATGGAGCCGACGGAGGCTTTCACCCGCATCTACAAGGGCCTGATGGGTCCGATGATCGAGATGGCGCGACGGCTGATCGGCACCATTCTGCGCGAGGATCCGGCTTCCGAGCATGTGCGCCTGCGCACGCTGGCCTTTGTCGGCAACATCATGATCTTCCGCCTCGCCCACGCCGCCGTCCTCGCCCAGATGGAATGGCAATCGGTCGGATCAGAACAACTCCAGAGCCTGCGCAAACTTGCCGCAGAACTTGTCGGCCTTTTGGAGCCGGCGAAAGGAAATACCCCATGAAACGGATCGTCCCCCTTGTCATCGTTATTCTCGTAGCCGCCGGCGGTGCCGCCTGGTGGTACGGCCTGCCGCAGAAGTTCGGCTGGCTGCCGGAACGATCAAAGGAATTCGCGCTCTACGGCAATGTCGATATCCGCCAGGTCTCCCTCGGCTTCCGCGTCAATGGACGGCTGGCCTCGCTCGCCGTCGATGAAGGCGATACGATCAGCAGCGGCCAGGTGCTCGGCAAGCTCGACGCGACACCTTACGAGGCTGCCGTTACGTCCGCAGAAGCCAATGTCGCCGCCCTGCAGGCCACGCTCGACAAGCTGAAGGCCGGCCCGCGCCAGACGGAAATCGCCCAGGCCCGCGCTGCCTATGACGAAAGCGTCGCGGCGCTGCACAATGCCAATCTCACCTATGAGCGCGCCCGGCAGCTTCGCCCGCAGGGCAATATCTCGGAAGCGAACCTCGATCTGGCAACCGCCAATCGCGCAATGGCCGCGGCCCGCGCCGATTCCGCCAACGAAGCGCTGAAGCTGCTGCAGGAAGGCAGTCGCGTGGAAGACATCGATGCAGCCGACGCCCAGTTGAAGGCAGCGCAATCCGCTCTGGTCTCCGCCCGCATCTCGCTTGCCGATACGGAACTGCGCGCGCCGAATGACGGCGTCATTCTGTCCCGCGTACGCGAACCCGGCGCCATCGTCGCGCCCGCCGACAGCGTCTATGTCCTGTCGCTAACGCAACCGGTCTGGGTGCGCAGCTATGTGGCGGAAGGCGATCTCGGCCGCCTGCATCCCGGCATGAAGGTCCAGGTGACCTCGGATACGCAAGCCGACAAGCCCTATGACGGCACGATCGGCTTCATTTCGCCGGTCGCCGAGTTCACGCCGAAATCGGTCGAAACGCCGGAACTGCGCACCGATCTCGTCTATCGCCTGCGCATCGTCATCGACAAGCCCGGCCCGGATCTGCGCCAGGGCATGCCGGTCACCGTGCACTTTCCCTCGCTGGCAGCGCGATGAGCCCGGTTCCCTCCAAGGCAGATGAAGCGCTGGTCCGGCTTGCCGATGTCACCAGGCGCTTCGGCGATGCCCCGCCGGCTCTCGACGCCGTCTCCGGCGAGGTCAGGGGCGGCGCCATCACCGGCCTCGTCGGCCCCGACGGCGCCGGCAAGACGACGCTGATCCGGTTGATGACCGGCCTCATGCTGCCCGATAGCGGCACTGTCGAGGTGCTGGGCTTCGACACAGCCCGGAACCCGGCGGCCATCCAGGCCTCGATCGGCTACATGCCGCAGCGCTTCGGCCTCTATGAAGATCTCTCGGTCCAGGAAAACCTCGATCTCTATGCCGATCTGCGCGGCCTGCCGAAGGCCGAGCGCGCCGCCGCCTTCGACGAGCTTCTGACCTTCACCGACCTGAAGCGTTTCACGACCCGGCTCGCCGGCAAGCTCTCGGGCGGCATGAAGCAGAAGCTCGGCCTTGCCTGCGCGCTCCTGAAAAAGCCGCGCCTGCTGCTGCTCGATGAGCCTGGCGTCGGCGTCGACCCGATCTCGCGGCGCGACCTCTGGAAGATGGTCGAAAACCTGACGCAGGAAGGCATCGGCGTGCTCTGGTCCACGGCCTATCTGGATGAGGCCGAGGCCTGCGATCATGTCCTGCTGCTCAACCAGGGAAAGCTGCTCTTTTCCGGCAAGCCGCACGATCTGACCGGCCGCGTCGAAGACCGTGTCTTCAAGGTCTCTGGCGTCAGCGGCCGCAGGCGCCAGGTCCTCGCCGAACTGCTGCAGACGAAAGGCGTGATCGACGGCGTCATCCAGGGCGATGCCATCCGCCTCGTGACATCGAAGGATGAGACGCCTGATATCGGCAAAACCGGCGGGGCAAAGCTGACACCCACCCCTCCCCGCTTCGAGGATGCCTTCATCGATATGCTTGGCGGCGGCCCCGGCGGGCGCTCCAAGCTTGCGGAGGCACAGGGCTCGCCGAGCGAGACCGGCGACCGCCCCGTCATCGAAGCCCATGGCCTGACCAAGCGCTTCGGCGATTTCACCGCCGCCGACAATATCACCTTCGATATCGGCCGCGGCGAGATCTTCGGCCTGCTCGGGCCGAATGGTGCCGGCAAATCCACCACCTTCAAGATGCTCTGCGGCCTGCTGAAACCATCCGGAGGCGAAGGCCGGGTCGCCGGTTTCGACCTGCGCAAGGATGCCGCCGAGGCGCGCAACCAGCTTGGCTACATGGCGCAGAAATTCTCGCTCTACGGCGATCTCACCGTCATGCAGAACCTCGAATTCTTCGCCGGCGTGTACGGCCTCTCCGGCAGCCGCCGCCGCGAGCGAATAGAGCTGATGACCGAGATCTTCGACTTCGGCCGCCACGGGCGCTATTCGGCCAAGGACCTTCCGCTCGGCCTGAAACAGCGCCTGGCGCTTGCCTGCGCCGTCATGCACGAGCCGCGCGCCCTGTTCCTGGACGAACCGACCTCCGGCGTCGATCCGATCACCCGGCGCGAATTCTGGACCCATATCAACGCCCTCGTCGAAAAGGGCGTCACCGTGCTGGTGACGACGCATTTCATGGACGAGGCCGAATATTGCGACCGCATCTCGCTGATCTATCGCGGCCGCTCGATCGCACTCGGCTCGCCCGACGAGTTGAAAGCGCGGGTCGCCACCGAGGAACAGCCGGACCCGACGATGGAGGATGCCTTTATCGCCCTCGTTCAGGACTCCGAAAAGGGGCAGGAAAAGGAGAAAGCCGCATGAGCGCTTCCTCCCGCAGCCGCCGCTTCATCGCCCTCGTCCGCAAGGAGAGCTATCAGGCGATCCGCGACCCCAGCACCATTCTCATCGCCTTCGTACTGCCGCTGATCCTGCTCTTCCTCTTCGGCTACGGCGTGTCGCTCGATACGACCCGCACCCGCATCGGCCTCGTCCTGGAGCAGGCGACGCCGCTGACGCAGGATCTCGCGGCAAGCTTCCAGGCCTCGCGCTACTTCTCCGTCACCGTTGGCCGCGACCGGCGCATGTTCGAAGACGATCTCGTGCTCGGCAATGTGCGCGGCATCGTCGTCATTCCCGCCGATTTCGCCACGGACTACGCCGCCGGCAATCACCCGCAGATCCAGGTCCTCGTCGACGGCTCCGACCCCAACACCGCCAATTTCGTCCAGAACTATGTGCAGGGCGCGGTCGCCAACTGGGAGCGCCAGCGCCAGTCCGAAACGGTCGCCGCCGGTCCGCCCATCTCCATCGAGCAGCGCTTCTGGTTCAATCCCGAGCTGACCAGCCGCAACTTCCTCGTCCCCGGCTCTATCGCGATCGTCATGACGCTTGTCGGCACGCTCTTGACCTCGCTGGTCGTCGCCCGCGAATGGGAGCGCGGCACGATGGAAGCGATGATGGCGACGCCGGTGACATCGGCCGAACTGCTCGCCGGCAAGATCCTCCCCTATTTCCTGCTCGGCCTTGCCTCCATGACGCTCTGCGTGCTGCTCGCCGTCTTCCTGTTCGGCGTGCCGTTTCGCGGTTCCGTCATCGCGCTCTATGCGCTCTCTGCCGCCTTTCTCATCCCGGCGCTCGGCCAGGGCCTGTTGATTTCGACGGCGACCAAGAACCAGTTCCTCGCTTCACAGCTTGCACTGATCTCCGCCTTCCTGCCAGCCTTCCTGCTCTCGGGCTTTCTCTTCGAGATCAATTCCATGCCTGAAATCATCCAGTGGATCACCATCATCGTGCCGGCGCGTTATCTCATCCCCAGCCTGCAGACAGTCTTTCTGGCCGGCGATATCTGGCCGATGTTTGCCCGCGCGATCGCCGTGATGCTCACGATCGGCGGCATCATGTTCCTGCTGGCTGCCCGCAGCACCAGAAAGAGGATCGGCTGAGATGTGGTGGACCCGGCTGAAAGCCCTCATCATCAAGGAACTGCTGGCCGTACTGCGTGATCCCAAGGGTCGCTTCGTGCTCATCGTGCCGCCCGTCATGCAGCTTCTCGTCTTTTCCTATGCGGCGACGCTCGAGGTGCGCAATGTCGATGTCATGGTGCTGAACCGCGACAGCGGCCATTGGGGGCAGGAACTGATAGAGCGCATCCACGGATCGCCGACCTTCCGCCGCATCGACACAGCAGACAATCAGACCGATATCCGCGAAGCCATCGATGGCCAGTCGGTCATTGCCGCAATCGAGATCGGCCCCGATTTCTCCCGCAATATCGAGGCGGGCATTCCGGCCGATCTTCAGATCATCCTCGACGGCCGCCGCTCCAACGCCTCGCAGATCGTTTCCGGCTATCTCACACAGATTGGCATGACGCTCTCGGCCGAGACGCCGGCAGGCCAGCGCGCCATGGCCAAAACGGTGGCGACCGTGCCGCGCAACTGGTTCAATGCCAACCTCACCTATCAATGGTTCATGGTGCCGAACCTGATCGCCAGCATCGCGCTCCTCATCGGTCTCATCGTCACCGCGCTGTCGATTGCCCGCGAGAGGGAACTCGGCACCTTCGATCAGCTGATGGTCTCGCCGCTGCGCGTCCATGAAATCCTGGTCGGCAAGCTCATTCCGCCAATGATGATCGGCCTCTTCCACATGACGCTCTATATCCTGGCGGCGCTATTCATCTTCGGCGTGCCGCTCAGGGGATCGCTCTTGCTGCTCTATGGCAGCTCCATCTTCTATCTGGGTTCGGTCGCCGGCCTCGGCCTCTTCATCTCGGCGCTCTCGATGACGCAGCAGCAGGCAATCCTCGGCGCCTTCCTGTTCATGGTGCCCGCCATGCTGCTGTCGGGTTTCGCAACGCCGATCGAGAACATGCCGGCATGGCTGCAGCCGGTGACGACAATCAATCCGCTGCGTTATTTCCTCATCATCGTCAAAGGCGTCTTCCTCAAGGATCTTCCCGCGGAGGAAGTGCTGAACCAGACGATTCCGCTGGCCCTGATCGCGACCGCAACCCTCGGCGCCGCCGCCTGGCTGTTCCGCCGCAGGCTGGAATAGCCATCTCACGCACTATAACCCGCACGGCCAATCCGTGACTCCTGCGATCAGGAACAACGACTGATCCGGCTCGTTTCCTCAGCGCAAACCAAGGCAATTCCCATAGCGCTTATCTGCCCGGAATTGCTGAAGAAGCAATGAGATAGAGCATTTCCGTCTTTCCCTGAAAAACGCAAATGCTCTCGATCGAAGGAGTATCAAAATGTATAAGATCATTCTCGTTTCCGGCGCGCTGGCGCTTTCGTCGCTCGCCACCAATGCCATGGCCGACGGAGCGGTGACGGGTGCAGCCGGCGGCGCAATCACCGGCGCCATTGTCGGCGGCCCCGTGGGCGCTGCAATTGGCGGCGTGGCAGGTGGTGTAGCCGGTGCCGTCGTCGATCCGCCGCCGCGCGAGGTCGTAACCTACGTCCAGCAGCAGCCGGCCCCGCCGTCGGCAGTGGTGGTGCAGCAGCCGATCGTCGTTGGCAAGCCGCTGCCATCAGATGTCCAGGTGATCCCGGTGCCGGATAATCCGCGCTATGCCTATACCGTCGTCAACGATCGCCATGTGATCGTCGAGCCGCAGACCCACCGCGTGGTTCAGGTGATCGAATAAACGCAAAAGGCCCCGCTTTTCGGCGGGGCCTCTTTCATGTGCGGCTTTCAGAAATGTCAGGGCTTGCGCGGCGTCGTCAGAGCCGCATCAGCGGTATCGACCACAAACACGGCGAGCAGCTTTGCCGGTTTCGTCTTGCTGGCATTCGCGCTGACATCGTGCCGGTCGCCGGGAAGTTCCGTGAAGTTCATTCCCTTGGTGAAGGTCTTCACCTCGCCACCATTCACCCCGCTCAAAATGGCGCCTTCGAGAACGGTCGCATAGATAAGCGCCGATTTGGCATGGGTATGCGCCGGGCTGTAGCCGCCGGGCTCGTACTCGACCAGGACACCTTTCACGCTCTTGCCCGGAACATCCGGAAGCGCGTGCGCGTAAACCTCCGTCACTTTCGCGCCCTTCGACTCGTAGACGAGTTCACCCTTGGTGAGGTCGTGCGCCGAGGCGACGGTGACCGGCAGAACGAGTGCCATCATGGCATAAAGGATCGGTTTCATTATGCTTTCTCCACTTGCGATGCATGATTCTGTTGGCGGAGCCAATCCGCAAGCGCGGTCTGCCCCTGCATGAAGGCGCCCGTCGGAACGAGCGAGGTGGCCGTGACCGGCGCCCCGAAATACCCTAGGGCTGCATCGACGCCGACGCTGCGGCTGTCGCCCTTTGCAGCCAGGTATGTCCGCATAAGTTCGCCAAAGCCGGCGCGGTCCGGGCCGGCAAGGTCGACGATGCCATTGTGCGGCTTGCCAAGCGCAACGCTCACCAATGCCGCCGCGACATCATCGGCCGCGATCGGCTGGAACTGGATATCGGGGACATTTACCGCGCCGTCAGCGGAATAGGCCTCGGCCAGCGTCTCCATGAACTCGTGGAACTGCGTGGCGCGAACGATCGTATAGTCCTGGCCGGAGGCCTGCACCGCATCTTCCTGCGCCTGCTTGCCGCTCACATAGGGATTGCCCGAGAGGTCGCTGGTGCCCACGATGGACAGGACGACATGGTGGCGAACGCTGGCCGATTTCTCGGCTGCGGTCAGGTTGCGGGTGGAGGTCGCAAAGAAATTGCGAATGACCGGCTCGTCATAGGAAACGATGTTGGAAACGTCGATGACGGCATCCGCCCCTGAAAGAGCGGCTTCGAGCCCCTCGCCGGTAAAGGCGTTGATCCCGTTTCTGGAGCTGGCGACGACGACGTCGTGCCCGGCATTGCGAAGAATGGTGACTGCCCTGGAGCCGACGAGGCCCGTGCCGCCGATGACGACGACCTTCTTGGACGTGCTCATTATAGCTTCTCCTGTGACGAGGCCCGATTGCCCGTCTTTCTTTCGTTGAGTTCAAGGAAAGCGCAGCCGCGGGCGGCGATACCGCCGTCGTCGTCTGCCATGACATCAGCCGCGATGTCTGCGATGGTCACTTTGGCGAGCTCGGCGCGATACGCTCTTTCCGCCTTCAGCATCGCGGCATTGATCTGGCAGGGCTTGGTGAAGTACCGCCCCGGCAGAGGATTGGGTCCGCGCTGGCGGATCTCGGCACAGCGGAAGGCCGGTGCGGGACCTTCCACCGCCAGCACGACGTCGAGGAGAGTGATCTCCTCCTTCGCCCTCGCCAGCCTGTATCCGCCCTTCGGCCCCGGCGTCGTCACGAGCAGCCCGGCGCCCGACAATGCCTGCAGATGCTTCAGCAGGTAGCTTGGGGAAACCCCGTGAAGCTCCGCAAGTGCTGCCGCCGACAGCACCCCCTCCTCCGACAATCCGGAGAGGAAAGTCACACAATGAATTGCCTGCTCTACGCCGTCGCTGAGTTTCATGTGCCGTCTCCAATCATGGATAAACTTTATCCGCGATTTAGAGCGTCGTCAATATGCCCGGGGTGAACGATGCGTTCAGCGAAGTTTCCACGCGGAACGGGCGCGCAATTCCGGTCAGCGAACAAAAGAAAAAGGCCCCGCATTTGCAGGGCCTTAAGCAGGTGCACGACATCGAAAAGGCGGAAGTCTTTTCTTACCCGCGATTGCGCAGCGCTTCCGCCTGCGCGTAGAACTTCTTTTCCCACTCCTTGTGATTATCGAGCCCTTCGCGGATGAACGGCGTGAAAATCGCAAGATTGAGCAGGGTCCAGTTGATCAGCCGGGCCGGGAATTTCAGCGGCTTGACGAAATCGATGAAGAGAACGACGCGCGTCTTGTCCGTGTGGTTCCACGCTTCATGCTCATAGGCATCATCGAAGATCAGCGCCTTGCCTTCCTGCCAGTGGCAGATCTGGTCCTTGACGCGGATCGCAAGCTTGTCGGCCGGCTCTGGCACGATCATCCCGAGATGCAGGCGCAGCACGCCATTATAGGGGCCGCGATGCGCCGGCAGGTGTTTGCCGGGTTCGAAGATCGAAAACATCGCAGTCTTCAGGCCGGGGATCTTCTGCACCGCCTTCCAGGTTTCCGGGCAGGCCTGGATGTTCTGCTCGGACTTCACTCCGAAACCGACGAGAAAGAAGGTTTTCCAGCGATTGTCCTTGGAGATGGTCTGCACGTCGGTGGAGATTTCCTGGAAGCTCGGCAGCTCGCTCTGGCGCACCAGCACGCGGTCGAGTTCGGCGCGGATCTGCGGCCAGGCCTTCTCGACCTCCTTCGCCCAGGGAAAGGCGGCATTGTCGTAAACCGGCGGATTGCCGAGTTTGGCATATTTGAAATTCAGGCCCTCGGCCCATGCGACGATGCCCATGAAGAAGCGCGTGATAGCGCTCGGCCGGTCCATGGGAGAGATCCCGGCAGTGGCAAAGTCTTGTGTCTCGGGGGCGGTTTTTGCGGGAAGGGATGTATTGGCGATAATGTCAGTCATGTGTTTTCCGTTGCCGACTAGAGCAATTCCAGCAAAAATGCACAGCGGCTTTGCATCCGGAATTGCGTCATAACGAAGAAAAGCGCGCTTCCGTATTTTTGAAGAAAAACGGAAATGCTTTGGGTATGACATGGCCTTCCGCAGGAGCCGTCAGGACGGTTTCCGCGTTGGCCATCGAGTAAATATGGCTAGTGCCGGGCGTCGCTCAAGTACACTTAAGTACAGGTTTTAGCGATCAATTGCCGCATGACACCGCCGCGCTGCGAGCGCGTCGGTGTTCAATCTGCAAGGGAAAATATCAGACTTTAAGCTCGCGGCGTTCGCGCTCGGTTACCATGGCAAGGTCGAGCACCTTCTGCAGGTTCGCCGCATGACGGAAGTTCGGATCGAGCTGCACGCCTGTTGCCACAGCCTCGGCAAAGCGCTGGTAATTGGTTGGAACCGGCGGCACGTCGACCGGCTTCCAGGTCGCCGTTTCGACATCGTCGCCGAGGCAGCCATGCAGCTCGGAACCGCTTGGGCGGTGGATGACTTCCAAGCTGCCTTTCTCGCCATAGATGCGCAGCTTCAGCTCGTTCAGATGCCCGGTCGCCCAGCGGCTGGCATGGATGACGCCGAGGGCGCCATTGGCGAAATCGACCGACATGGTGAAGCTGTCATTGGCATCGAGCATGTATTCGCCGATCTGTCCGCCCGGCGCCTTGTTGAAGGTCTTCAACCGCGCAAAGACGTGATCGATGTCGGTCGCCGCGCCATAGGCGGCAAAATCCAGGATATGGATACCGACATCACCGAGCACACCATTCGAACCGTGACCCGTCGACAAACGCCAGAGCCAGGTCGATTCCGTGCGCCAGTCGCCCCAGGCGCGGGATACCAGCCAGCTCTGCAGGTAGGACGCCTCCACATGCTTGATCGTGCCGAGCTCGCCCGATAGCACCATCTCGCGGGCGCGCTGCAGCGGTGCGACATTGCGATAGGTGAGATTGACCATGTTGATGACGCCCGCGGTTTCAGCCGCTTCCGTCATCTCCAGCGCCTTCGGATAGTTCTCCGCCAGCGGCTTCTCGCACAGCACATGCTTGCCGGCAGCAATCAGCGCCATGGTGGTCGGATGGTGGATCCGGTCAGGCGTGATGTTGGTCGCCGCATCGAACTCGCCCCAGGCGATCGCCTCGTCGAGCGTCAGAAACCGCTTCTCGATGTTGAACTTGTCGGCAAAGGCGGCCAGACGGTCTGAATCCGTATCGACGGCACCGACTACGGTCACGCCGTCGATATTCATGAAGTGGGCGAGCTGGTTCTTCGCCATCACGCCCGTACCAAGAACGAGTAGTCGCATGGATGCTCCTCAGCGGTAACCGGCTTCGCCGGCCTGATGCAGTCTCGGGCCGCGTTCGACGATCGGCTCCAGTGCTTTTTCTACCGGCACATTTGGAGCATCGGTGATGCTCTTCAATGCACCCTCGGGGTTATAGGCCCACTTCACGCCGTTGATCAGCACCTTCTGCACGGTTGCATCGTGATAGGTCGGGTAGGTTTCGTGGCCAGGACGGAAATAGAAGATGTTGCCGGCACCACGCCGCCAGGTCAGGCCCGAGCGGAAGACTTCGCCACCCTGGAACCAGGAGATGAACACTGTCTCCAGCGGCTCCGGAACGGAAAACTGCTCGCCATACATTTCCTCGTTTTCCAGTTCGAAATGCTCGCCGATACCAGCTGCGATCGGATGGCGCTGGTTGATCGTCCACAGCCGCTCACGTTCACCCGCCTCACGCCACTTGAGTGCGCAGGGAGTGCCCATCAGCCGCTTGAAGATCTTCGAGAAATGGCCGGAATGCAGCACCAAGAGGCCCATGCCTTCCCAGACCCGCTTGGCGACGCGCTCGACGACGACGTCGGAGACAGCGCCATGGTCCTTGTGACCCCACCAGGTCAGGACATCGGTCTCGGCAAGCCGGGCTTCGGTGAGGCCATGCTCGGGCTCCTGCAGCGTTGCAGTCGTCGCCGAAATCGCCGGATCGGTGTTCAGCGCCTTGGCAATGGTCGTATGCATGCCTTCAGGGTAGATGCCCCGGACGATCTCATTGGTTGTCTCATGGATGTTCTCTCCCCATACGACGGTGCGAATGGCCATGACTATGCTCCTCTAGAACCTTTGGATTTTTGGCAAACAGGAAGGCGGGATTCAAAGCGCTTTGGGAAGGTGGCCAGCCAAAGCAGTCCCTCCTCCGCGTCAGAGGAAGACATAGACCTTTGTCGGTATTTTGACAAAGAGGATTTTTCCCGTCCCTGCGGCCGGGAAAAACCCCTTTTCACATCAATGGGAAACGGTCTTGGAGAATAGGTTGACGACGACCACGCCTGTTATGATCAGGCCGAGGCCGATAATGGCGGGCGTATCGAGCCGCTGCTTGAAAAACACGAACCCGACCGAGGAAATCAAGACGATTCCCAAAGCGCTCCAGATCGCATAGGCGATCCCGACGGGAATGTGCTTCAGCGTCAGCGACAGGCAGTAGAAGGCAGCCCCATAGCAGGCAACGACAAGCGCCGTCGGACCGAGGCGGGTGAACTGCTGGGAGAGCTGGAGGGCGGTCGTGCCGATAACTTCAAGCACGATGGCTGCAACGAGCAGCCCATAGACGGCAGCCGGGTTCATGACGGTATTCCTTCCTAAACAATTCCGGCGAGATAAAAACGATTTTCCGTGCGGAATTGCGTAAAAACACAAAGATGTAGCATCCCACCACTCCCAGGAAGCGGGGATACTACGTACATAAGTTCGCGCGAGATCCTAAAGTTAGTGCAATAACGAGAGCCATTTAGTTCGCGATTTTTGCAACGTAGAATTCGCAATCAACCATCAGCTTGCTTAGAAATTCACTGAATGTGTCAGCGTATTTCTGCTCGACGAAGCCTGGATAATGTATCTCTCCGGTCATTTGATCGATGACAAAAACAGAATCAGCGAACTCCAGAAAAAACGGCAATTCGCCTCCGGCGATGATGTCCGCAGAGATTCCGTCTATCGCCTCCCTCCGCATGATCGAAGTGATCTCTCTCAACGAAAGAAACTCATTGTATTGCGAAGCTGCTACTTTCGCTCTTGCGTCTTCCTTTAGGCAACCCGATCCAATCTCGAGAAGGAACTTTTCGTAGGTTGGAGGCAGAATCGGTCCGAACTCGTCTTTGAATTCTGCCAGTTCAGTTGAAGTAATGCGGCGAAAGAAATTACGCGACAGACGCCGATCTTCGTCGGCAGGATCATGCGAGAACTGCTTGTACCAGTCCCAGACAATCTGGTGAGGCTCTTGTTTCATGCGACACCTCAAACTCCATTCGACATACTTATAATCTCGGTGCAATCGCACGTTCACAGACTTACTTGTGGGTCAGCTCGATGAGGCGGGCAATCAGCTCTCGCCTCAGAGCATCAGTGATATCATGGCTTTCCAACGTATCTGCGAACCACAGACCATCGGCGGCGAAACGTACGATCAGCGTGTCGAGCGCGGAATCGGTGCCGATATATTCCTCGGCTCTCGCCGCCACCCACTGGCGCCATCGCAGGCGCAGCCGGGGCTCGGCAAGCAGCGCGATCGTCACCTGCGTCCAGCTCCTGGAATCGTCGGGACGATCCTTCAACCCGGATACCGCCTGCAGATAGGCGCGCGAGAAACGTCCCTGCGGCAGCGGATCGGCGCGCATCAGCTCGTCTATATCGGCGTCGAACCTCTCCAGCAGGCTTTCGAACAGGGCGTCCAGCAGCGCGTTCTTCGTCGGGAAGTGATGCAGCAATCCGCCCTTGCTGACGCCTGATGCAGCCGAGACCGCATCGAGCGTAACAGCGCTCATGCCCTGCTCACCGGCAAGACGTGCGGCGACCTCCAGCAACTGCTGGCGCACGAGCACGGGTTGTTTCTTGCGATGATGAGCGTTTGACATGGATTTACAAAGATACCGTCCGGACGGTTTTGTCAAGAAGAATCTGCTGGAGCTCCTGCCCTGCAAGGGATTATGCGCGAAATGACGCGGCGTTTTGATGACAGTTGCGATCCTTTTTGATCGGGTGCATCTAAGCGGTGGGCCGATAAGCCGGAAACGGCGTTCGGATGCTATAAAGCCCGGAGCGGCGCAGGGGGCGTGCAGCGCCGGGACGGGTATTTAAGGGATGGTTTTGTGCCGGAAGAGAAGACCACGACGAACGTCACCACACTATACGACGCGATCGGCGGTGATCCTGTTGTCCGCGCCTTGACGCATCGCTTCTACGAACTGATGGATACGCTGCCGGAGGCTAGGCACGTACGTGCCGTGCATCCGCCGAGCCTTAAAGGCAGCGAAGAGAAATTCTACGAATATATGACCGGCTATCTCGGCGGCCCGCCGCTCTATACCGACAAGCGCGGCCACCCCCGCCTGCGCAGTCGCCATTTCGTCGCCGAAATCGGCCCCGTCGAACGCGACGAATGGCTGCTCTGCTTCCGCCAGGCCATGGATGAAACGATCGCCAGCCAGGCATTGCGAGACCTCATCTGGGCGCCGGTCGAGCGCCTCGCCCATCACATGCAAAACAAGGAATAGCCATGAGCCTGAACGCGCGCCTGGAGCCGGTGCTCTATCTCTTTGCCGGCTTGTTCGGCCTTGCGGGCGTGGCCCTTGCCGCCCTTGCCGCCCATGGCGGCGGCGATCCACATCTCGCCGCCTCGGCCTCCGCCATGTGCCTGGCCCACGCCCCGGCCCTGCTGGCGCTGGCAATTGGCGCCGCCAAGATTAGAACCGCCTGGCTCGCCGGTTTGCTGATGATTGTGGGAACGGTGCTGTTTGCGGGTGACCTCGTGACGCTGCGTTTCACCGGCTCCGGCATGTTCCCCTATGCGGCCCCGACAGGTGGCTGGGCGATGATGCTGGGATGGCTGGCCGTCTCAGCGAGCGCATTTTGGCGGGTGCGGGCGTAGAATTTCGGAAGGCCACAGAGCGGGCCTCCCCTCTTCCCCGTGGGAAGAAGGGGGTGCTAGCTGCTCGCCTGCGGTATTCGCCCGAAGCGCAAAAGATTGCCGTGCGGATCATGGATATAGAATTCCTCCATGTTCCAGGGCCGCACCGCCATATCCGACAGGCGCTCGATACCCTTCGCACTGTATTCCCTATGAAGCGCGCCAATACCGCCGCCACGCAGATAGACGGATGTCTTTTCCGGCAGGCTTCGATCGTCGGTCAGCCAGAAATGCAGTTCCATCTCACCGCGTCTGACGATCAGATAGTCACTCGCCTCGTAGACGATTTTGATGAAGCCGAGCTGGTCCCGATAGAAGGCAAGCGTCTCGGCGATATCCAGCGACGGCAGAACCGGCATCACCTCGATGCGATCGGGATCGCCGCTCATATGCCATCCACAACGTTGAAGCCTTCGAACACCGGCGGTCCCTTGTACAGGCCCTTGTTGTCGCCGGCATTGCGGTGGGCGGCGCGGAAATTCTCCGACTTCGTCCAGTTCACAAAATCCTCTTCGCTGCGCCAGAGCGTGTGCGAGGAAAACAGCGTATAGCCCTCCTCCGCATTGGCCTTGCCGCGCAGCAGGCGGAATTCGACGAAACCCGGAACCTGCGACAGGCTGGAATCACGATTGCGCCAGACACTCTCGAAATCGCCCTCTGCACCGGCAGCCACCTTGAAACGGTTCATCGCGATATACATCAAAAGCTCCTCACGCCTTTTTCTGGGTCGCACGTCCGGCATAGGACGGAAAGGCGACGATATTATTGCCGTCGGTCGCATCCGCGCCAATGGGCTTTACAGACGCTTCGCCGGGCATGCGTGCTTCCCAGGCGGGAAACAGCACGACATTGGGATAGCTGCGCTGGCGCGCGGCATTCTCAAGGAAAACTTCATAAAGCTCCGGCACAAGGCCGTCACCACCGTGAGCGGCGAGCTTGTGCAGGCCGATCATCGTAAACCCGTCAGGGTGCCCATCATTCATCGGGAACTGTCTCGTTCGTTCATCGTCTGCAGCGCACGTTCCAGGCTGGACTTGCTGCCGTTACGCAGCGGAATGAAGGCCTTGCTGAATTTCTTGCAGCCGGTCTTCACGCGCAGGCAGGCATCATGGCTGATACAGTCGATCGGGCAGAAGACGCAGTCGACGGAAGGAAGCAACGTGTCGATGCGCGAAACGGCTTCGCGAAGGCCGCCGTCGTGGTGGATCAGCTCTGCGCCGAAGCTGCTGGCGATCTGGCGAAGATGCGCCACCTGGCAATCGCGGCCGCCGACATAGAGGAAACTGCGGCCATCCAGCTTGGAGCGCCCCGAGGAGGACTGTTGCGCCTCCTGATCGGCCTGAACGCGGATCTCCCGGTTCGCCCCCTTCTTCGCCTTTCGAGCCATTTACCACCCGTTCGCTCGTTGATCGTCACACGATTCCTGCGTGTGCGAGCGGGACCTTATTAAACTTGATTTTTAGAGTAAAGTATAAAGTTGATTATTTTTATCATATTTAATTCCTACCAACCTGAATTTCCTGCTTGAAACTCACGGATTGCCCACCCGGCGGCGGGCTGAACGGCGATGCGCGCCGCACGGCATCGGTAGCGGCCTGATCGATCTCAGGAACGCCGGAACTCCTGTAGATGACGGCAGAGACAAGATTGCCGCCGCCGCCGATGGTCAATGTCACGCCGGCCGTCCCGTAGACGCCGCGAGGCTCGCGAAGCGCGCGGCGAATGCGGGCGCGAACCTTGCCGCCGTAATTGGCGCGCTCAGCGGTGCCGATCCCGTTATTGTTGCTGGCGGCTTGCGAATTGCGGTCCGACTGGGCCGACGGATCGCCGTCGGCAACGCCGCGCTGCGAATTCTGCTGCTGCTCGCCATTCCTGCCGGCAGCCTTCTGCGGCGGACGCTTCTTCTCAACCGGCTTCGGCTTTTCCTCTGCCGTCACCTTCGGCTTCGGGGTCGGCGTGACAACCTCCTCGGGCTGTTCCGGCTTCGGCTGGACTTCAGCCGTTTCGACAGGTTTCACCTCTTGCGGGGTCTGCGCAACCTCGGGCTGGGTCTCGGCAGGCTGCACCTCGGTCGGCTGGACCTGAGTGGGCTGCACCGCAGTCGGCTGTATCTCGGTCGGCTGTACTTCGGAGGGCTGTATCTCAGGCGAAACCGCATCGACCGGCACCTGCTGCTGTTCCGGAACGATCGTGGACATCGGCTGCGCGACGGACTCCTCCGCCGGCACTTCGGATACCAGGATTTCGGGCTCGACAGCCGCGGCATTTTCCGGCGAGACCCGCGTCACTTCCGGCGCCGGCGCCTGTTGAATGGCCTCCTGCATCTCGACGGGCGAAACCTCGCTCGTCGTCACAGGCGAGACCTCGGTCGGCTGCACGGTCTCCGGCTGCGCCTCCACTGTCTGCATCGGCTGGATCGTGTCGGGCTGGACAGGTTCTGGAATAATTTCCTGCTGCACGGTCGTTTCCGTCTCGCCAGCTGCCGCCTGGTCAACATCGGAATCGCCGTACATGACGACGCTCATCGCCTGGCCGGCTTCTTCGATCGCCTCTTCAGGCGCTTTCGGAAAGGCAACGATCAGCGCAGTCGCCAATGCCGCGTGAAAAATCAGCGAGCAGATGCAGGTCAGTGTCAGCCGCCGCCGCACCGGCGCCTTCTCGTCCTCCTGCTTCTCCACCGCCGCATCCATCGGAAATGGTGTCACCGGAGCAGCGGGAGCGGCTTCCGGATGATCGGGGAAGGAGGAGATCTGCGCGAAACGCGCATAGTGGATGACCTGTTCTCCGGCCGGCTGGCGCTGCGCGTTGCGCAGATCGGCCAGCTCGTGACCTGGATGCATGCCGGGATTGTTGTCATTCAGGCCCTCGTCAGCGCCCTCCTCCTCGATGAGCACGTGTCTCGATCTGGATTTCGCTGAAATTGCCATTTGACGCCTCGGACAACCTGAAACATGCGCACCGGATTTCCTCCCGGCCCGGTCTTGGCCTTCGACCTGGTCTTAGCCTTCGAAAGGAACTGAAATCTGCGAGCGGGTCACGAGCCCCTTCATGCATTCGCCGGCCGCCGGCCCGTCACAGACGGGCGTGTCGTTGATCAGCACGCGCGTGACCGTCTCGCACTTTACGTTCGGCATATCGAACTGGCGCACGCGCTTCTTGCCCTGCGGCAAGTCACGGAAATCGAGCACCGTGATGCGGTCGACGGCATTCTTGTCGTTGAAGAAGGCAAGCTCGAAGGAGACCTTGTTGATCGGCGTCGCCAGATTGTTCTCGGCAACGAAGGTCATCATGCAACCCTTCTGCGAGGGCGTCAGCGCGTTGAGCTCGACATCGAGCTTGGAAGCCGCTGCATCCTGCGCAAAGGCCTGCGCCGCGCCCGAAACCGAAAACAGCACACCAGCCGCAAAAGCGGCAAACCGACCCGTCATTATCGCCTCTCCAAAGACCAAATTGACCGCCATCAGGCGGCTTCAAAACAGCGCGGCCAAAAACTTGACTGCTTTTGTCTTCTATTATTGCGTCTTTAAAAAACTATGAGTATGAGAGTCAAGATAAATGTAGCCGGAACGGGGCCTTCACCCCCGCAATCACGGGAAAAGCCGACCGAAATGATGGTTGAAAAGCCAGATAATTTTAAGCTCGCACAGCTGCGCAACGAGCCAGCAGTGGCCGAGATCCGTGTTCTCGAAAGCGGCGATCTTTTTGCCGGCACCAACGAGATCATGATCAGGCACGACGGCGTGATCTATCGCCTGAAGATCACCCGTCAGGGCAAACTCATTCTCAACAAGTAAGCTCATAGCAGGGTAGAACATGACCGAGCAGACCAGACCGGCACCATCAGAAATCCGCGCGTTCCGCGCTGAAAATCCGAAGATGCGCGAGCGCGACATTGCCGCGCAGCTCAAGATTTCCGAGGCCGCCCTCGTCGCCGCCGAAGTCGGCATCAGTGCCGTGCGCATCGATGCCAGTGCCGCGAAACTCCTGGAGCGTGTTGCCGATCTCGGCGAGGTCATGGCCCTGTCGCGCAACGAAAGCGCCGTGCACGAAAAGATCGGCGTCTACGAAAACATCAAGATCGGCGAGCACAACGCCATCGTGCTCGGCGAAAATATCGATCTGCGCGTCTTCCCGAGCCGCTGGGTTCACGCCTTTGCCGTCACCAAGAAGGATGGCGACACAACACGCCTCAGCCTTCAGTATTTCGATAAGACAGGCAACGCCGTCCACAAGATCCACCTGCGCCCGGCATCCGATGTCGAAGCCTATCATCGCATCGTCGCCGAACTGAAGCTCAACGACGAGAGCCAGGAATTCGTCGAGGCCGAAACCTCCTTTGCCTCCGACGAAGACGGCAATGTCACCCAGGAAGAACTGCGCGACAACTGGAGCAAGATGACCGATACGCATGAATTCTTCGGCATGCTGAAGCGCCTGAAGATCGGCCGCCAGGCCGCGGTGCGCTCCGTCGGCGACGACTATGCCTGGAAGCTCGACAATACGGCGACGGCAGAGATGATGCATGCCTCCGTCAAGGCAGGCCTGCCGATCATGTGCTTCGTTGCCAATAACGGCATCGTGCAGATCCATTCCGGCCCGATCTTCAATGTCCAGCCGATGGGTCCGTGGATCAACGTGCTCGACGAAACCTTCCATCTGCATCTGCGCCAGGACCACATTGCCGAGACCTGGGCCGTACGCAAGCCGACCAAGGACGGCCACGTCACCTCGCTCGAAGCCTATGATGCCGACGGCAACATGATCATCCAGTTCTTCGGCAAGCGGAAGGAAGGTTCCGACGAGCGCAGCGAATGGCGAGAGATCATGGAAAACCTGCCGCGGGCCGCAAGCGTCGCCGCATAGGGATCAAAGCGATGAAAATCCGAAACAACCTTCGCCGGCTCCGTCTTTGGGAACTGGCTTTGACTGCGGCTGTCATGATCCTGCCGCTGGTTCCGATGGCACCGATCGGCGGTGCCTTTGTGCGCGCCACCCATGCAGAGGACAAGAAGCTCGATACGTCGCGGCTCGTTTCGGTCGGCGGTGACGTCACCGAGATAATCTACGCGCTCGGCGAGGAGAACAGGCTGATCGCCCGCGATACGACGAGCCTGTATCCGGAAGCGGCGCTGAAGCTGCCCGATGTCGGCTACATGCGCGCGCTCTCGCCGGAAGGCATTCTTGCCATGAACCCGACGGCGATCATCGCCGTCGAGGGCTCCGGCCCGCAGGAAGCGCTGAACGTTCTGAAGAATGCCAGCGTGCCCTTCGAGACCGTTCCGAATGCCTATACGCGCGACGGCATCATCGCCAAGATCGATCGTGTCGGCACGTTGCTAAACGTGCCGGACAAGGCGAAAGCCCTTGAGGAAAAGGTCGGCGCCGATCTCGATGCCGCCATCACCGATGCCGAAAAGCGCCCCGAGGGCGAGCGCAAGCGCGTGCTCTTCATCTTGAGCGCCCAGAACGGTCGCATCATGGCGTCAGGCACAGGCACGGCTGCCGATGGCGTCATCAAGCTTGCCGGCGCCGTCAATGCGATCAGTGAATTCCCGGGTTACAAGCCGCTGACCGACGAGGCGATCATCAGCGCCAGGCCTGATGTGATCCTGATGATGAACCGCGGTGATGGCGCCGGCACGAAAAACGACGACCTGCTTGCCCAACCCTCGATCGCGCTGACACCGGCCGGCGAGAAGAAGGCGATCATCCGCATGGATGGCCTGCATCTCCTCGGCTTCGGTCCGCGCACGGCAAGTGCAGTTCGCGAACTCAACGCGGCAATCTACGGGGGCTGATGATGGCCGTACCGGAAGCCATGATGGAAAACAGGCGATCCTCTTTGCCGGTCTTCAGCAGAAACCGGCAGGCGGGCGACAGAACCGAGCTTGCCCTGCTGGCGATCGCCTTCCTCGTCCTGGCTTCCGTTTTCGCCCTGCTCTTCTCCGTCACGACGGGAGCGTCCGACGCCTCCATTCTCGACGTCGTCAGAAACATGGCAGGCAACGAAACGGCGCTCAGCGCCCGTGACCGGATCATCATCTTCGACATTCGCCTGCCCCGCGCCATCCTCGGCTTCCTGATCGGCGGATCGCTCGCCGTCTCGGGCGCGGTCATGCAGGGCCTGTTTCGTAATCCGCTCGCCGATCCCGGCCTTGTCGGCGTCTCCTCGGGCGCTGGCTTCGGCGCGGTCGTGATGATCGTTCTCGGCGGCACGGTCGCCGCCCCCCTCTACCTCGCACTCGGCATCTACGCCCTGCCGCTCGCAGCCTTCGGCGGCGGCCTGATCACCACGCTGCTGCTTTACCGGGTCGCCACCAGCAACGGCCAGACCTCGGTCGCCACCATGCTGCTTGCCGGAATCGCGCTCGGCGCTCTGACCGGCGCGTTGACGGGCGTGCTCATCTATATGGCCAACGACCAGCAGCTGCGCGACTTGACCTTCTGGGGCATGGGCTCGCTTGCCGGTGCGACCTGGATCAAGATCGCGGCGGCCGGTCCGATCATCCTCCTCTCCTTCATCGCCCTACCCTTCATGGCCCGTGGCCTGAACGCCATCACGCTCGGCGAAGCGGCTGCCTTCCATATGGGCGTGCCGGTCCAGCGGCTGAAGAATATCGCCATCGTCACCGTTGCCGCCGCAACCGGCGCCTCCGTTGCCGTCAGCGGCGGCATCGGCTTCGTCGGCATCGTCGTTCCGCATATCCTGCGCATGGTGATCGGCCCGGACCATCGCTTCCTGCTGCCGGCCTCGGCACTGCTCGGCGGTTCGCTGCTGATTTTCGCCGATGTGCTCGCCCGCACCATCGTAGCACCCGCCGAAATGCCGATCGGCATCATCACGGCGGCCGTTGGCGGTCCCTTCTTCCTCTGGATCCTGTTGCGGCAGCGCTCGCGCCTTGCCCTGTGAGTGTGCACCGATGATCGAAGTTTCCGGCGTCAGCGTGCGCCTTTCCGGCAAGACCATCGTCCGCGATGTCGCCTTCACCGCAAAGGCCGGCGAACTGACCGCCATTGCCGGACCAAACGGCTCCGGCAAGACAACCACTATGAAGGCCGTTTCCGGCGAGCTTGCCTATGAGGGCTCCGTATCTCTGAACGGCGAAGAGGTGCGCACATTGAGGCCGTGGCAACTTGCCTCCATCCGCGGGGTCCTGCCGCAGGCAAGCGCCATCTCCTTTCCCTTTACCGTTCGCGAGATCGTCCGCATGGGCCTGACCTCCGGCCTCAACCTTCATGCCGATCAGGCCGATGAGACTGCCGCAAAGGCACTGGCCGCCGTCGATCTCACCGGCTTCGAAGGCCGCTTCTACCAAGAACTCTCCGGCGGCGAGCAGCAGCGTGTGCAGCTCGCCCGCGTGCTTTGCCAGATCTCCGAGCCGGTCGTCGATGGCAGACCCTGCTGGCTGCTGCTGGATGAGCCGGTCTCCAGCCTCGACATCAGCCACCAGCTGACCATCATGACGCTCGCGCGCAATTTCTGTGAGCGCGGCGGCGGGGTGATTGCGGTCATGCACGATCTCAATCTGACGGCTCTCTTCGCCGACAGGATCGTGCTGATGAAATCCGGCCGCCCGGCCGCTGAAGGCAGCGTCCGCGACGTACTGACAGACAAAATGTTGGAGACGGTGTTCGGTTGCCCGCTGCGCGTTAACACGGTGCCTGGCGACGGCACGCCTTTCGTCCTGGCCCATAGCGCGCTGGCCAACTCAGGAACCTTTCCAGCCTGAATGCGTTGTCCGCAATGATTTGGGTCAAAGCCGGGCGCTCTCTTCCGTGCCATTGATGGTGCTGACCCCGCGTGAAACCGGGCGGCGCTGATCGCGCCCAGCAATGGAGACAGTCATGGCCTACTCCTTCTTCCAGTCCAGCCGCAGCCGCCGCAACGGCGCTCTTCACAATCTCGAAACCAGCGTCGAAGACCAGATCGCAGCCCTGCGCGAAGAGCTCGCAGAGCTCACCCATGTTCTCGGCAAGACCTCCCGCCATCAGGGTGAGAAGCTGCGTTCTCAGGCATCCGCAAGCTATGAAGACATCCTCGGCCGCAGCGAGGATCTGCTGAACGAATTGCAGCAGCGCTACCTGCGCGGCGCCGGCGAAGTGCGAAACACCGTGCGTCGTCATCCGCTCGCAACTGTCGGTGCCGCTGCTGCCTTTGGCCTGCTCGTCGCCATGCTCGCGCGCCGCTAGGAGGCTCGATGCTCTTCCCGATCCTGAGCCTGCTCGTCGGCAACAGCGTTCACCGCACGGTGGAACGCACCAAGCGCAACGGCATCTTCATCGCCGTTGCGTTGCTTTTTCTGCTGACTGCCTACGCGCTTGCCGTCACCGCCGGAGCCATCTGGCTGGCAGGCATCTACGGCGCCATCGGCGCATCCCTCTTCCTGGCGGCCTGCGCTCTACTGATCGCGATCATCGTTTTCGTGATCATGACGATCATGAACCATCAGGAAGCCCGCCGCGCCCGGGAACGCCGCGCAGCACTTGAATCTCTGGCAACCGTTGGCCTCGGCTTCGTTCGCACCCAACCGCTCCTGACCGCGGGCATCGTGGCTGCTCTCGTGGCTGCCAATCTGGTGGGTTCGAAGCGGGACGACTAATCCGCATCCTCCTCATTCTTCGATTGCCGCAAGAAGCACAGCGCGCGCAATGGTGCGCTGCGCTTTTTCTCTGTCGTTGATTGAGGCAATCGCGCCATCGGTCCAACAAAAAAGCCGGCGCCCCGCAGGGCAGCCGGCCATCCTTCCTCCCAGGAAAGGCGTCGATCAGAAGGCAAAAGCCTTCGAGGTAAGTGGCGCCGACGTAGCGTCGGGACCGAAGTCCGCCTCGCCTGATATCTGCAGGAGATCCTGCAACCGCTGGCGCGCGCGGTTCACGCGGCTCTTGATGGTGCCGACGGCACAGCCGCAGATTTCCGCCGCTTCCTCATAGGAGAAGCCCGATGCGCCGACGAGGATAATCGCTTCGCGCTGGTCCGGCGGCAGCTGGTCCAGCGCCTTCTTGAAGTCCTGCAGGTCGAGTGCGCCATATTGGGAAGGGTGCGTCGCCATGGATTCGGTAAACAGGCCATCGCTGTCCTGCACCTCGCGGCCGCTCTTGCGCATCTGGCTGTAAAGCTCGTTGCGCAGGATCGTGAAGAGCCAGGCCTTCATGTTGGTGCCCATCTCGAAATGATCCTGCTTGGCCCAGGCTTTCATGATGGTGTCCTGAACCAGGTCGTCGGCGCGGTCATGCCGGCCGATCAGTGATATGGCAAACGCACGAAGGCTTGGCAGGGCCGCCAGGAGTTCGCGCTTGAAGCTCGGTTGCGCTTTTTCCATGCGGGTATTCCTATTCGGCCATCTTTGCGGAAGCCATCATTTCGGCCTGATCAAGCTTTTCCAGCAGGTCGAGGAAACGGTCGGGAATGGTCTCCTCCTGCGCGGCAGCATAAAGCGACCGCAACCTGACGCCGATCTGGTTGTTCGGGTCCAATAGGTCGCTCGCCCGCAGCTCCAACTGGCGCTCGTCCGGTGCTTCTGTCTTTTGTGTCGTCATCAACTGATCACTTCTTGCCTGTTGTCTTGGGTTGAAAGGCAAAGTCGCTGTAAAAGGTAAATGGAACGGATAAGCGATCGATCAAGCAGGTTATTTCAAACCCTTGATGTCGTAGATCCATTCCGTTCACATGGGTCAAAACGTGACGCCCTTCATTTGTCGGCTAGGATAATGCAACGCCGCAAAAATAGTTCCTCACCTCAGGAACTTTTTTATGGAGGCCGCGTTTTCTGGTCATTGCAGCCATTTACCTGCCTGTAGACGGGAGTTTTTAATGACACTATCCACTCGAATTGCGCCGCACCTTCCTTATCTGCGTCGCTATTCCCGCGCTCTCACCGGCACTCAGACTTCTGGCGATGCTTATGTCGCCGCCGTTCTGGAAGCGATCATCGCCGATCTCTCCATATTCCCGGATACCGCGAATGACCGCGTCGCACTCTACAAACTCTTCACGCAATTGTTTGGTTCCACTGCGGTCGAGATTCCCGAGCCTTCCTCACCCTATGCCTGGGAACAGCGCGCGACGCTGAACCTCTCGAAGGTTTCGCCGCTTGCCCGCCAGGCTTTCCTGCTCGCCTCTGTCGAGAATTTCCGCGTCTCCGAGATCGCAGACATTCTCGAAATCACCGAAGAGGAAACGATGCAGCTGCTCGACAAGGCCTCGCATGAAATCTCGCGTCAGGTCGCGACCGATATCATGATCATCGAGGATGAACCGCTCATCGCCATGGATATCGAGCAGATGGTCGAAAGCCTCGGCCACCGCGTTACCGGCATCGCCCGCACCCATACCGAGGCCGTCGCACTCTATAACAGGACCAAGCCGAGCATGGTGCTCGCCGATATCCAGCTTGCCGACGGCAGCTCCGGCATCGATGCCGTCAACGATATCCTGAAGACCTCGAGCGTGCCCGTGATCTTCATTACCGCCTTCCCCGAAAGATTGCTGACCGGGGAGCGACCGGAACCCACCTTCCTCGTGACCAAACCCTTCAATCCCGACATGGTCAAAGCGCTGATCAGCCAGGCTCTTTTCTTCAACGAAACGACCCGTGTGGCGGCCTGAAACATGAATCTTGGCCATACCGGAACTATTCCGGCAACGATGCGTTCCGGCTCTGCCGGAGCGTATTGGCGGCTTTAACGGTTTTTGCAGCGCTTGCTTTTAGAATGACCGGCAGGTTTGTCGGGAGAGCAACATCCCTCCGTTTGTTCGAAGGGACCGAGGAGAGGCGGCCGAGTGAATACGACTGGACCATTGTCCGGAACGCCTTTCACCACTGAAGGCAAGGCGGCAATAATGGAGCGCGCGCTCGCCAGCGCGGCTATCTCGATTCTCTATCAGGATGCCAGCCTTGCCATCATATACGCCGAAAATCTTCTCCCCTATTTCCAGACCCGTTTCGTCGCCGGCGGCGATGACGGCTCGCTGTTTGGCGAAGCACATGGAAAATCGCTTGCCGCGATAAAGCGGACGGTGCTTGAAACCGGCGCCTCCAGCAATGCCGAGGTCGATGTTGCAATCGACGGCGAAGTCAGGACGTTCGAACTCAACGTTCAGCGCACCGGCGGGCGCGGCAATTACGGTCTGCTCTCCGTCATCTCGGAGATTACCGAAAGCCGGCATCGCGAAAAGGTGCTGAAATCGCTGCTTCGCGAGCTTTCCCACCGCTCCAAGAACCTGCTTGCCATCATCCAGGGCATTGCCACGCAGACCGCCCGCAATACCATTTCTCTCGATTCTTTCCTGATGAAATTCCGCGGGCGTCTTCAATCGCTCTCGAACTCTCAGGATCTGATTACCGATTCCAGTTGGCGCGGCGCCTTTCTGTTCGAACTTGCCGAAAAACAGTTCGCCCCCTATTGGCCGGAAACATCGGGCTCCCTGCCGATATTCGGCATCAACGCGCATCTGACGCCGAATGCCGCGGTCCATCTCGGACTGGCCCTGCATGAATTGATCGTCAATTCCGCCTCCTATGGCGCAATCGCCAGCGGGGCGACCTCGATCACCCTGAACTGCCGGGAGGCTGAGATCGCCGGCCGCCAGGCAATCGAACTCGCCTGGGTGGAAGTGCTTCCAAACAGTGGCGACGTCCACGAATTCAGCGAAAACAGCTTCGGCCGTACAGTGCTGGAGCGCGTCGTGCCCTCTTCCGTCAATGGCAAGGCTGAATTGGCGCTTGTACCGGGCCGCATCGAATATCATCTGACGGTTCCGGAAACGGAATTCGAAATCCTGAAGCGCACCTGAGATTCCGTGATTTTACGCGGTTCCGGACTAGAACCGCACGTTTCTGCTGGAATTGCCTGAGCCAAACGGAGAAACAGCCGGTGCGAGGGCGGCGCACCGGCTGTCTCCACTCACCGGGAGGGGACCGTGAGTTCGTCCGAATGATGGGTTGGGGGCGCGCATGTTGGGTCGATGCGGTCATCATTCGGATATCGCATTAACTACGCTCGTTAACTTTGGTTCCCTCCGATTGGAAAAAAATTGGACTTTCGTCAATTTTTTCTCGGATGGCCGATTTGGGTTGCTGCTCATATCCATCCAATCGGAATTCAAAGCATGCCTAAAGAAATAGCACGTCAAACAAATTCAATTACTTAAACTGAACAGACGAAAGAAAATTGCCAAAATTTTACCGTTTGATAAATTTTTGAACCTGAGTTACGATTCCCTCACTAGTCGTTACCAATAAAGAGGGAACTTCAATGGAACGCCTGGAAACTGGGATTCGTGCCGGCCGGCTTTCGTCCGCCGAGTACGAGGCTAATTTTTCCGATCTTCATCCGCGCCTCGACAATCACGAAGCGCTGGTTGCCGCCGACCGCTGTTATTTCTGCTATGACGCGCCGTGCATGACGGCCTGTCCCACCTCCATCGACATTCCGCTCTTCATCCGCCAGATCTCGACCGGCAATCCGATCGGCTCTGCAAAGACCATCTTCGACCAGAATATCCTTGGCGGCATGTGCGCCCGAGTCTGTCCCACCGAAGAGCTCTGCGAGCAGGCCTGCGTGCGCAACACCGCCGAAGAGCGTCCCGTCGAGATCGGCCGCCTGCAGCGTTATGCAACGGATGCGGCGATGACGGCCGACAAGCAGTTCTACCGGCGCGCGGAACCGACCGGCAAGAAGATCGCCGTCGTCGGCGCCGGCCCTGCCGGTCTCGCCGCCGCCCATCGCCTTGCAATCAAGGGCAATGATGTCGTAATCTATGACGCCAAGCCGAAATCCGGCGGCCTCAACGAATATGGCATCGCCACCTACAAGACAGTCGACGACTTCGCCCAGAAGGAAGTCGATTACGTCCTGTCGATCGGCGGCATCGAGGTGAAACATGATCAGCAGCTCGGCCGCGACGTCTCGCTCGCCGACCTGCAGAGCCAGTACGATGCCGTCTTCCTCGGCCTCGGCCTTGCCGGCGTCAACGCATTGCGCGTCGATAACGAAACCCTGCCCGGCGTCGATGACGCTGTCGATTTCATCGCTGAGCTTCGTCAGGCCGGGAACAAGGGCGACATCGCCATCGGCCGCCGCGTCGTCGTCCTTGGCGGCGGCATGACGGCGATCGACGCCGCCGTGCAGGCAAAGCTGCTTGGCGCGGAAGAGGTGACCATCTGCTACCGCCGCGGCAAGGAACATATGAATGCCTCGGAATTCGAGCAGGATCTCGCCACCTCCAAGGGCGTCATCATTCGCCACTGGCTGGCGCCGAAATCCATCCTCTCGCAGGATGGCAAGGTGGCCGCGATCGAGGTCGAATATACCGCCCTCGTCGATGGTCGCTTGACCGGCACCGGCGAGACCGGCGTCATCACCGCAGACCATATCCTGAAAGCCATCGGCCAGACCTTCGAAGCCTCCAGCCTCGGCGCGCTGCGCATGGAATCCGGCCGTATCGCCGTTGACCCGGAAGGCCGCACATCGCTCGAAGGTGTCTGGGCCGGCGGCGACTGCGTGTTCGGTGGCGAAGACCTCACCGTATCTGCCGTCGCCCACGGCCGCGACGCGGCCGAATCCATTCACCGAACCCTCACTGCTGCAGCCGCTCCGGCTGTCGCTGTCGCCTGAAGGGGAGAATGAACAATGGCTGATCTCCGCAATAATTTCGTCGGCATCAAGTCTCCGAACCCCTTCTGGCTCGCCTCCGCACCGCCGACCGATAAGGCCTACAATGTCGAGCGCGCCTTCAAGGCCGGCTGGGGCGGCGTCGTCTGGAAGACGCTGGGCGAGGAAGGCCCGCCTGTCGTCAACGTCAACGGCCCGCGCTACGGCGCGATCTGGGGTGCCGACCGCCGCCTGCTCGGCCTGAACAATATCGAGCTCATCACCGACCGCGACCTGCAGACCAACCTGCGCGAAATGAAACAGGTCAAGATGAACTGGCCGGACCGGGCACTGATCGCCTCGATCATGGTGCCTTGCGAGGAGCAAGCCTGGAAATCGATCCTGCCGCTGGTCGAAGAAACCGGCGCCGACGGCATCGAATTGAATTTCGGCTGTCCGCACGGCATGTCCGAGCGCGGCATGGGCTCGGCTGTCGGCCAGGTGCCGGAATATATCGAAATGGTGGTGCGCTGGTGCAAGCAGTACACGCGCATGCCCGTCATCACCAAGCTGACGCCCAATATCACCGATATCCGCCGCCCTGCCCGCGCCGCCAAGGCCGGCGGCACGGATGCCGTCTCGCTGATCAATACGATCAACTCGATCGTCTCGGTCGATCTCGACAACTTCGCCCCCAACCCGACCGTCGGCGGCAAGGGCAGCCACGGCGGCTATTGCGGCCCGGCCGTCAAGCCGATCGCGCTCAACATGGTCGCCGAGATCGCCCGCGATCCGGAAACCTACGGCCTTCCGATCTCGGGCATCGGCGGCATCACCACGTGGCGCGACGCAGCCGAATTCCTGGTGCTCGGCGCCGGCAACGTGCAGGTCTGCACAGCTGCCATGACCTACGGCTTCAAGATCGTGCAGGAAATGATCACGGGCCTCTCGGACTGGATGGATGAAAAGGGCCACAAGACCCTCGACGACATTACCGGCCGCGCCGTCCAGAACGTCACCGACTGGCAGTATTTGAACCTCAACTATATCGCCAAGGCGAAGATCGACCAGGACGCCTGCATCCAGTGCGGCCGCTGCTACATCGCCTGCGAGGACACCTCACACCAGGCGATCACCAACTTCGTCGATGGCGTCCGCCATTTCGAGGTGATGGACGAGGAATGCGTCGGCTGCAATCTCTGCGTCAGCGTCTGCCCGGTCGAAAACTGCATCACCATGGAAGAGCTTCCGGCAGGCGCCCTCGACAAGCGCACCGGCAAGGTGGTCGATCCGGATTACGCCAACTGGACGACGCACCCGAACAACCCGATGGCGAGGCAGGCCGCGGAATAACCATCCGCTCAATGTATAAAAGATCGACGCCCTCCTGGAGGGCGTCGATTGCTTTTAAGACCTAGGCATATTGCCTGCTGTCAAAGCTTGAAGGCCTTGACCTCATTGCCACGCTCGATCGTGCGGTTGGCAATGAAGCGCCCGGCTTTCGCCGCCTCCTGCTTTTCCGCTTCGATATCCTGCAGCATTGCCTGCAGACGCCGGATTGCCAGCGCCTTGTTGCGATGCTGCGAGCGCTCGTCCCGGGCCGTCACAACGAGACCGCTCGGGCGATGCAAGGCGCGAACAGCGCTGTCGGTCGTATTCTGGTGCTGCCCGCCGGGCCCGCCTGCCCGCAACGTCTCGAACTGCAGGTCGGCAGGATCGATCGTCACCGCAACACCTTCAGCCGGAAGATCGATGCGCCGCACGGCCACATACCAGTTTTGCCGCTTGTGGCCGGGGCGGACCCCACTCTTGAAGGTGAAGCGGATCGTACCGCAATAGCCTGTTGCAATCCGCTCCGCCGCTTCGCCCTCGATAGTGACGATCGCCGACTTCGCACCATGATGATCCGGCATAGGCCCGAGGTTGACATGGACGACGCACCCTTGCTGTTTCGCCTCGTCTTCAAGGATGCGCAGAAGCGCGGAGACGGCGATCCGGCACTCGACCGGACCGTTGCCCGACGTGATCAGGAGATCAATAGCGCTCACGGCTACGCCCTCCTTCCCGACGGTACTCCGGCTTGCGGCGACGCTGCTCGACCTCGGCTTCGTCCACCGCCTTTTTAAAGGTGACGAGCGGCCGGAAGCTGGCAGCGACGCTCACCAGCTTTTCGTTTTCGAGATCGGCAACCACCTGCCCCGCATCCTTGTAGGCGGACGCCGCCTCTTCGACGACGAGAGCCCGGTCATCGCAAATGGCGATGCCGCCCCAGACATTGCGCAGCAGCTGCTCACGCTCGGACCTGTTACGGCCCGCCCGCCCATGCATGCTGGCCCGGTCATATTTGCGACCGGCCCCATGCGATATGCCGCCGAGCGAACTGGATACATCCGCTGTCGGGCAAACCACATAGCTGAGGCTCGCACGTGATCCGGCGATAGGCGCGAGTTCCCCCGGTGTGACAGCCGCAGCCCCCTTGTAGTGCACGAAATCACGTCCGGAAGACCGAACGAGATTGTGCGGCACATCGGCGACGAGGCGCAGATCCGCACGCAATGCGGCGGCTGCCCGTGCTGCGATCAGTCGACGGTTCAGCGATGCCCAGACAACGCACTGATCATGACTTGCAAGCCACGTGACAGCATCTTGTGAACCCGGCAGGAGCCCGGCCGCAAGATCGGGATGAGCACTGATAGCCTCGGAAAAGACTGCAGCACCGAGGGAACGCGAGCCGGAATGGACAAGCAGGTAGAGAGCCTGACCATCCAGACCAGCGCCAGCACCGCCATTGCCAAGCGTATCGATGGCCTGCAGCTCGCAAAAATGGTTGCCGCCGCCAATCGTACCGAGTGCATCCGGCGCCAGGGAGGCAGGCAGGCGCGCCTCCTCCAGCAAGACAGCGGCATCGCCGATCTCCTCAGCCTCAAGCTGGCGAAGCCGTTCCGCCGCCTTGTCGATCTTCAGTTTGCGCAGCGGCAGATCGAGCTGGAAAAGCGACATGCCGCAGCCAATATCATTGCCGATAAGCAGCGGAAGCAGCCGGTCGGACGCCAATGCGACACCGGTTGCGCCATATTTGCCGGGATGCAAATCCGGAAAGGCAGCAATCTGCGAAACGCCCGGAAGACGGGACATTTCGGCAAGTTGATTTAGCGCCGCGCCTTCAATCCAGGTGCGGCCGGAAAAGAAATGATGGATGAGCGCAGGCGCATTGGCCTGCGTCGTCGGGGAGCTTCCGCCCCCGATGGAATTGCCCATGATAGTGAACTCTGGATATGAATGGTCTTTCATCGCGCAGACGGCGATGGTCAACCGGCATGCGTCAGCCCAGAGGCTGAGTTACGCCGAAACCCTCTCGGGGCGTGCTGAGATTTTTGTCATCGTGCGCTCCCTTTCCAGAAACAAATGATGCCGCCCCTTTAAGCGAAGCAAAAAACAAATGCAAGCCTGGGACGTATTAATTGCCGAACGACTTCCGATAAGTGCTCGGGCTGGTGCCAAGCCGCCGGCGGAAATGGTGGCGCATGGTTGCAAGTGTGCCGAAGCCGCTGGCAAGCGCGATATCGTCGAGCGACACCGCAAGCTCTCTCTCGAGAAGATCGCGGGCATGCCGCAACCGCTCCTTCAGCAGCCATTCGCCGACGCTGTCGCCCGTCGCCGCCTCGAAGCGGCGCTGGAAGGTGCGCATGCTCATCCCGGCCTTGTCGGCAAGCAGGCTGATGGGCTGGTCTTCGGACAACCGCTCGCGCATCCACTCGATCAGCGGCCCGAGGCGAATGCCCTCGCGCTCTTCCGGCACGGGAGCGGCGATGAACTGCGCCTGCCCGCCTTCGCGATGCGGCGGCACGACGAGCCGTCGCGCCACGCTGTTGGCGGCATCGGGGCCGAAATCGCCGCGCACCACGTGCAGGCAGAGATCGATGCCCGCCGCACTGCCCGCCGCCGTCAGGATGCTGCCCTCGTCCATGTACAGCACATCGGCATCGAGAGCGATGTCCGGGTAGCGCTCGGCAATCGAGGCGACATAGCGCCAGTGCGTCGTCGCGCGCCGTCCGGCCAGCAGGCCGGATGCCGCGAGCACGGCGACACCCGAGCAGAGCGACATGACACGTGCGCCCCGCTCGTGCGCTGCCCGCAAGGCTGATGTCAGCGGCTCCGGCACTGGCGCATCGATCGCCCGCCATCCCGGCGCTATGATGAGATCTGCCTCATCGAGCAGTTCCAGCCCATGATCTACAGCAACCGTCAGCCCGCCGGCAGCGCGCAGCGGACCCGGCTCGATGCCGGCGACGGAGAAGCGATACCAGCCCTCGCCCATCTCCGGCCGCGACAGGCCGAAAACCTCGTAGGCAATGCCGAATTCGAAGGTGCAGAGCCCGTCATAGGCGAGCGCCACCACATGTGGTCCCTGCGTTCGATGGAGATCCGATTTTGGCATGATCTTTACGCTGTCAGTCACGATGGCCAATTTCGCCCATCCGTAGCATCGGCAATGATCGGCTGCAACAGCAACCAGGAAAGGACAAGATCTATGCCAAGCCCCGTCTCCGATATCCCTGCCGCTTCTCCCGAAGCCGCCGCCGATCATTTCGCCGGCAAGCTCGCCTTCGAGACCGATTGCTCCGACGTGAACGCCGCCTTCGCCTCGGGCAAGGTCGATTTCGTGCTGCTCGATGTGCGCTCGCCCGCACTCTTTGCGCAGTCGCATGTGCCGGGCGCCCTCAATCTGCCGCATGGCAAGATGACCGCGCACCGCATGTCGGAATGGCCCTCCGATACGCTCTTCGTGGTCTATTGCGCCGGTCCGCATTGCAACGGCGCTGACAAGGCCGCCCTGCGCCTCTCCCGTCTCGGCCTCTCCGTCAAGCTGATGATCGGCGGGCTGACCGGCTGGGCCGATGAAGGGCTCGCCTTTGAAGGCGAGGCAAGCGCCGCCGCCTGATCCGGGATCCCCGCGGCGAAGGATAATTTCATCCGTCACCGGACATGCTTCTCGTGCCGGTGACGGATGACGCCATAGACAAACAGTCATGGCAGACAGATCCGGATAAATCGGATTGCCAAGCGCGCCGAAATCCATGTTTTTCTATAGGTTTCTCTGGAAATAAGCAGAGGCTGCCGTATATCGCTAGTTTCGCCGACCCTATCCGGCCGGCATACTATGCGACATTACTTGGAACACGGTCAGCATGTCACTTCGCAGTGCCCTTCGTGCACAAACAGCAGATTGCCATGCCGGGGTGGACGCCCTTTTCGGCAATTTCAGCCTCTCCGATATCAGGACCTATAAAACCTTCTTGCGCGCCCATGCCCGCGTGGTTCCGTCCGTCGAAGCCGCCCTGGAGCAGGCCGGTATCGAGCAACTGCTGCCGGATTGGCCGGAGCGACGGCGCGCGCATCTGCTTCTTGCCGACATGGCCGAACTCCAGGAGCCTCCGCCTCCGCTTCTTGTCAAGCCCGATCTACGCGGCGAGGCCGCACTCTGGGGCGCGGTCTATGTGCTGGAAGGATCGAAGCTTGGCGGCGCCATGCTGGCAAAGGCCGTGCCTGATGACCTGCCGAGCAGCTACCTCAGCCCGCACGGTCCGAAGGGTTCGATGCGCGCGTTTATGGAACGTCTTGATACCAGCGGCATTGACGATATGGCAGCCGCGGTTGCGGCTGCGCGTGGCGTTTTCGATCTCTTCCTGAAGGCTGCGCAACTCGAACTGGAAGCTGTCTGATGAGCAATGCGACCGGACCTGTCGATCTGACCAATTGCGACCGCGAGCCGATCCATCAGCTCGGTTCCGTCCAGCCCTTCGGTTTTCTGCTTGCGGTATCCTCCGACTGGATCGTCACTCGAGCCTCGGCAAATCTCGCCGAATTCCTGGGCATAACTCACAGCGAAGCTGCGGGCCGGCCCGTGTCGTCGATCATTGTGCCCGAAGCGCTCCATGCCCTCCGCAACAAGCTCGCCACCCTGCGCGGCCCCGACACCGTCGAACGCATATTCGGCATTGCCCTGACATCAAACCCTCAGCGTTTCGACGTCGCAGTGCATGTGAGTCACGGCCAGGTCATCATCGAAGGCGAACGCTGCAACGAAGGCCAATCCAGCGCCCCGTCGCTCTCCATCCGCAGCATGATGTCGCGTCTTGATCAAACGGAAACGCTGGAAGCCTTTTTTCGCGAAGGCGCACGGCAGGCCCGCGCCCTCACCGGTTTCGACCGCGTCATGGTCTACCGATTTGATGACAGCGGTTCCGGTGAGGTCGTGGCGGAGGCTGCCCGGCCGGGCATCGGCTCGTTCCTCGGCCTGCACTATCCTGCCTCGGATATTCCTGTGCAGGCGCGCGCGCTCTATCTGCGCAATCTGTTCCGCATCATTGCCGACATCAACGCGACACCGGTCCCGATCCTGCCCGAACTCGACGAACATGGCCGGCCCCTCGATCTCTCGATGTCCGTGCTGCGTTCGGTGTCGCCCATCCATATCGAATATCTCGCCAATATGGGCGTCGGCGCCTCACTCTCGATCTCCATCGTCGTCGATGGCAAGCTCTGGGGCCTGTTTGCCTGCCATCATTACAGTGAACGCCTGCCTTCGGCCGAAAGCCGCTCCACTGCCGAACTCTTCGGCCAGATGTTCGCATCCCGCCTCGAAAGCCGCGAGCGACGCCTGGCGCTTGACTACGAGACCAAGGCACGTCGCATCGCCGACCGGCTCCTGACGTCCGTTGCCGACAATGCAAGCCTGCTCGACGATCCGACCTGGCTGATCGATGCCCTGGCGGACGCTATTCCCGCTGATGGTATCGGCGTCTGGATCAATGGACGGCTGGCGATTGCCGGCCTCGGTCCGGACGAGAAGAGCTTTGCCGCTCTCATCCGCCACCTCAATCGCAATGCCGCCGGCCGGGTCTATGCGGTGGACCGGCTTGCGGAGACCTATCCCGATATCGAAATCGATGATGCCGTGGCGGGCATGCTCGCCATTCCGATCTCCCGCTCGCCGCGCGACTATGTCGTGCTGTTTCGTCAGGAGATCGTGCGCACCGTCCGCTGGGCCGGCGATCCGCACAAACCGGTGGAATATGGCCCGAACGGTCCGCGGCTTACCCCGCGCAAGAGTTTCGAGGCCTGGTCCGAGCTGGTACGCGGCCGCTCCCTGCCCTTCACCGAAGCCGAGCGCCGCGTGGCAGAAACGATCCGCGTGACCCTGATCGAGGTGGTTCTGCGCCTGACGGACGAAGCGAGCATGGCGCGCCAGCTCGCCAACGAGCGGCAGGAACTGCTGATCGCCGAGCTGAACCATCGTGTCCGCAATATTCTCGGCCTTATCGGCGGTCTGATCCGACAATCGCAATCATCGGCCATCAGCCTGCCGGATTACGTCCGGCAGCTCGAAGGCCGCGTCCAGTCGCTCTCCAGAGCCCACGACCAGATCACCCGCGACCACTGGGCGCCGGCTTCGCTGCGGCAGCTGCTGCTGGCCGAAGCCGCCGCCTATCTCGGCAAGAACGCCGAGCGTATCAGGATGACCGGCGAAGACGTGCTGCTGGAGCCGCAGGCCTTTTCAACGACGGCGCTTGTCTTCCACGAGCTGGTCACCAACAGCGCCAAATATGGAAGCCTGTCGGGATCCGGCTTTGTCGATCTCGGCTGGCTGAGGGATGAAGAAGGCAATCTCAATATAGGCTGGCGGGAAAGCAATGGCCCTCCGGTCACCGAGCCCAAGCGTCAGGGCTTCGGCTCGACTATCATTCGCCGCTCCATCCCCTACGATCTCGGCGGCAAGGCTGAGATCCGCTACATCAAGGAAGGGCTGGAAGCCGATTTCTCGATCCCGGCGAGGTATGTTGAAACAGTCAGCTCGGCAGACGAACACCCCGTTTCTGCGCCTGTCGAAACCGCGGCAGGCAAGGTCGTTGCTTCAGACAAGGAACCGCTCGCTGGTCTCAATGTGCTGCTGGTCGAGAATAACCTCATCATCGCCATGGATGGCGAAGACATTCTGCGCCGCTTGGGCGCGGAAGTCGCAACAGCGCCAAGCGTTGCCGATGCGATGGAATTCCTCGCCGGCCAGTCCTTCGATCTGGCACTTCTCGATGTCAATCTCGGTGACGAAACCAGTTTCGCGATTGCCGACCGGCTGGCCGCCAACAACGTGCCCTTCGTCTTCGCGACAGGTTACGGCGAGGGTATAGCGCAGGCCCACAGCCATTCGGATGCGCCGATCCTGCAGAAGCCCTACACGATCGAGGGAGTGACGGACATTCTTGTCCGCATTTCGCTTCCGGCCAAGCTCTGAAGAAATTCGAACAAACGCGTACCGTTAGACGGCCGATCGGCAGCTCAGTCCGGCCGCAACCCGCTTATGAAAAGCTGCTCCAGGAAACGCGCCGCATCCTCGAAGCGCCCGTCGCCGGAATGCGCTTCGCCGAGCACGGCGCGAACCTGCACATCGAAATCAGCATAGTGTTGCGTCGTCGACCAGATCGAGAAGATGAGGTGATAGGGGTCGCAACGGGCGATCTTGCCGCTTTTGGTCCAGGTGCGGATGACCGCCGCCTTTTCGTCGACCAGCTCTTTCAGCGGCCCTTTCAGCATATCGAGAACATGCGGCGCACCCTGCAGCATCTCGTTGGCGAAGAGCCGGCTTTCCCTGGGGAAATCGCGCGCCATTTCAAGCTTGCGACGGATATAGCTGCGGATCTCCGATTCCGGATTGCCTTCCGCATCGAAGGCCCTGAGCGGCTCCAGCCAGTTGAAGAGCACCCGGTCGATCAGCGCCCGGTGCATGGCCTCCTTGGTGCGGAAATAGTAGAGCAGGTTCGGCTTCGACATGCCGGCCACTTCGGCGATCTGGTCTATCGTCGAGCCACGAAAGCCGCTGACCGAAAACACATCGAGCGCCGCTTCCAGGATTTGCTCTTCCTTTTCTTCCTGGATCCGTGTCCGCCGAAGTGTCTTCGCCGCTCTCGGTATGGCCATCCGCTCTTTTCCCCTTGAAATTCAACTTCTTCGCTCAAGATTCGAAGAACGGCCCTCCTGCCGCTTTAAAAGGCAACTGCCCGTATTTTTTGCCGGTATTTTCTAGCTGTTTTTCGTGATTTTCGTCTTGAGCGCGGCGATGGAAGTTGTAATGTTTACCAATCGGTCAAATTATCTGCCAGATAAAAAACAAAGGCAACTGGCGATTTTCCGGCGCTGAACAGAACAAAAAGCAGCAGCTGGATTTGACCACGGGAACATGGCGGGCATGTACTTTGCATGACTGCCGCAAAACAGGTGAGGACTTTCAATCATGGTGGCAGCGCCAGGCGAAAACATGCGCGTCAACGGGGACCGTCTCTGGGACAGTCTCATGGACATGGCGAAAATTGGCCCGGGAATTGCCGGCGGCAACAACCGCCAGACGCTGACGGATTCGGACGCGGAGGGCCGTAGCCTCTTCCGCAAGTGGTGCGAAGACGCTGGCATGACGCTTGGTGTCGACAAGATGGGCACGATGTTTGCGACCCGCTCCGGCACCGATCCGAACGCTCTCCCCGTTTATGTCGGCTCGCATCTCGATACGCAGCCGACCGGCGGCAAATATGACGGTGTCCTCGGTGTGCTCGGCGCGCTTGAAATCGTCAGGACAATGAACGATCTCGGCATCAAGACGAAGCACCCCATCGTCGTTACCAACTGGACCAATGAGGAAGGTGCGCGCTTTGCGCCTGCCATGCTGGCCTCCGGCGTCTTTGCCGGCGCGCACAGCCTGGATTTCGCCTATAACCGCAAGGATCCCGAAGGAAATCTCTTCGGCGACGAACTGAAACGCATCGGCTGGGTCGGTGACGAGGAAGTCGGCGCCCGCAAGATGCACGCCTATTTCGAATATCACATCGAGCAGGGCCCGATCCTCGAAGCCGAAGACAAGCAGATCGGCGTCGTCACCCACTGTCAGGGCCTGTGGTGGCTGGAATTCACGCTGACCGGCAAGGAAGCCCATACCGGCTCGACCCCGATGAACATGCGCGTCAATGCCGGCCTTGCCATGTCGCGCATCCTGGAAATGGTGCAGGGTGTCGCAATGGGCGAACAGCCTGGCGCCGTCGGCGGTGTCGGCCAGGTCTTCTTCTCGCCGAATTCCCGCAACGTGCTGCCAGGCAAGGTGGTCTTCACCGTCGATATCCGCTCGCCCGACAAGGCCAAGCTCGACCGCATGCGGGCAAAGATCGAGGCCGAGGCGCCCAAGATCTGCAATGCGCTAGGCGTCGGCTGTTCCGTCGAGGCGATCGGCCATTTCGAGCCGGTCACCTTCGACGAAAAGCTCGTCACCTCGGTCCGCTCCGCCGCCGAACGCCTCGGCTACTCCCACATGAACATCATCTCCGGCGCTGGCCACGACGCCTGCTGGGCCGCCAAGGTCGCACCCGCCACCATGGTCATGTGCCCATGTGTGGGTGGTCTTTCGCATAACGAGGCTGAGGAGATTTCCAAGGAATGGGCAACGGCTGGCGCCGATGTGCTGTTTCATGCTGTGGTAGAGACGGCGGAGATTGTTGTGTGATGGATGGCACTGCACCTGGAGCCCCCTCATCCGACCCTTCGGGCCACCTTCTCCCCGCTGGGGAGAAGGGGACGGTGAACATCGCCGGCTCCCCCTTCTCCCCTCGGGGAGAAGGTGCCCGAAGGGCGGATGAGGGGGCTCCAAGCGCGACAAAAACTATCAAACAAGACGTCCGCAAACACCGCCTCGCCAAGACCGCGCAGGCAAGAAACCTGCGACAAACCGAAACCGAGGAAGAATATCGCCTCTGGAGTGACCTGCGTGCCCGCCGCCTGAACGGCTACAAATTCGTACGGCAAGTTCCGCTCGGCCCCTTCATCGTCGATTTCCTCTGTCGCGAAGAGCGGCTAATCGTTGAGATCGACGGCTTCCAGCATGCCGAAAGTGTTGCCGATAAACGCAGGACCGAATGGCTCAACGCTAATGGCTATTCGGTCCTGCGCTTCTGGAATCAGGAAATCTTGCGCGAGCGACGCTCGGTCCTCGAAACAATCCTAGCTGCAATAGAGGGCCGTCTCGAATTCAGCGCCAAACTGCCCGATTTTTATTCGCCAGCCGAACAACGATAATGAATAGGGAACGATCATGACCACAGTCATCAAGAACGGCACCATCGTCACGGCCGACCTCACCTATAAGGCGGATGTGAAGATCGACGGCGGCAAGATCGTCGAGATCGGCCCGAACCTTTCCGGCAACGAAGTGCTTGATGCCACAGGCTGTTTCATCATGCCCGGCGGCATCGACCCGCACACCCATCTCGAAATGCCCTTCATGGGCACCTATTCCTCCGACGATTTCGAGAGCGGCACGCGGGCGGCCCTTTCCGGCGGCACGACCATGGTCGTCGACTTCGCCCTTCCCTCGCCCGGCCAGTCGCTGCTCGAAGCGCTGACCATGTGGGACAACAAGTCCACCCGCGCCAATTGCGACTATTCCTTCCACATGGCGATCACCTGGTGGGGCGAGCAGGTCTTCAACGAGATGAAGACCATCGTTCAGGACAAGGGCATCAACACCTTCAAGCATTTCATGGCCTACAAGGGCGCGCTGATGGTGAATGACGACGAGATGTTCGCCTCCTTCCAGCGCTGCGCCGAGCTTGGCGCCCTGCCGCTCGTCCATGCCGAAAACGGCGATGTCGTCGCCTCGCTGTCGGCCAAGCTGCTCTCGGAAGGCAATAATGGCCCGGAGGCCCATGCCTATTCGCGCCCGGCCGAAGTCGAGGGCGAAGCCACCAACCGTGCTATCATGATCGCCGACATGGCCGGCTGCCCCGTCTATATCGTCCACACCTCCTGCGAACAGGCGCATGAAGCGATCCGCCGCGCCCGCCAGAAGGGCATTCGCGCCTATGGCGAGCCGCTGATCCAGCACCTGACGCTCGACGAGACCGAATATTTCGACAAGGACTGGGATCATGCCGCCCGCCGCGTCATGTCCCCGCCCTTCCGCAACAAGCAGCATCAGGATAGCCTCTGGGCGGGCCTCGCCTCCGGTTCGCTACAGGTGGTGGCGACCGATCACTGCGCCTTCACCACGGCGCAGAAGCGCTTCGGCGTCGGTGATTTCACCAAGATCCCGAACGGCACCGGCGGCCTCGAAGACCGCATGCCGATGCTTTGGACCTATGGCGTCAATACCGGCCGTCTGACGATGAATGAATTCGTCGCCGTCACCTCGACCAACATCGCCAAGATCCTCAACATTTACCCGAAGAAGGGCGCCATCCTCGTCGGCGCCGATGCCGATCTGGTTGTCTGGGATCCGAAGCGCTCCAAAACCATTTCGTCGAAGCGCCAGCAATCGGCGATCGATTACAACGTCTTCGAGGGCAAGGAAGTCACCGGCCTGCCGCGTTACACGCTGACACGCGGCGTCGTGGCGATCGAGGAAGACACCATCAAGACGCGCTCGGGCCACGGTGAATTCGTCAAGCGCGAGCCGGTTACCGCCGTCAGCAAGGCGCTGTCGACCTGGAAGGAGATCACGGCTCCGCGCAAGGTCGAGCGTACGGGCATCCCGGCAAGCGGGGTATGATATTGATGCGCGGCCATCTGCTTTTGACAATCGTCTGCCTGGCCGCTCTTTCCACTGCGGCAAATGCAGATACGCTGCCCATCAAGGGCAGTTACGGCAACAAGGATGGCTGCGCCTATGCCAAGACCGGCGAAAGCACCGGCTCCGACAACTTCTTCCTGCTGACATCGGAGGCCATCACCACGGCTGCGTCCTATTGCGAGGTCAAGAAGATCTTGAAGACCGAGGGCAAGAACTTCTCCGCAACCGTTGCCTGCCAGGCAGAAGGCGAAGAAAGCAGCTCCGACGATACCGCCAGGATCACGTCTGGCCCGAAAGGCTATACGATCGGGCTTGCCTCGGATGCCAATATCAAGTGGGGGCCGCTGCCGCTATGCAAATAGCCTCACGCAGGCACCAGCTGATCGAGCTCGGGCAGCAGGACGACACTCTCCTGCTCGTTCGGATCGGTGCGCGCAATGATCGCCGTGCACGGCGTACTGCTGAGGTTTGCCGGGAGATGCGGCACGCCGGCCGGAATATAAAAAAGCTCGCCGGCGCGCACGATCACATGGTTTTCAAGCTTGTCGCCGTACCAGGTATGGGCCTCGCCGGAGAGCATGTAGATCGCCGTTTCATGCGCCTCATGCAGATGCGCCTTGGCGCGCACGCCGGGCGGGATCGTCAGAAGATGCATGCAGATGCCCTTCGCGCCCACGGTTTCGGCCGCAATACCCTCGAAATAGCTGAGCCCCTGCTTGCCGTCATAGGTGTGGTTGGGGCGAACAATATGGCAGGTGGGCTTTGATTTTGCGTCCATCCTCATCCTCCAAGGACTGTGCTGCCGGAAAGGCCGGCGGCGATGATATCATGGAAAACCGCGCAGGCGCGGCGAAAACAAGACTGGTTTATTGATGCAAGCACCCTCCGTCGTATCCGCCAAGGATCTCTGTCTCACCTACCAGACGAATGACGGGCCGGTGCATGCGCTGAGCAATGTCAATCTCGATATCCGCAAGGGCGAATTCGTCTCCTTCATCGGTCCCTCCGGCTGCGGCAAGACGACCTTCCTGCGTGTCATCGCCGATCTCGAACGCACCACATCGGGCGAGATCGCCATCAACGGCATGACGCCGGAAGAGGCGCGCAAGGCGCGCGCCTATGGCTACGTCTTCCAGGCGCCGGCGCTATATCCCTGGCGCACGATCGAAAAGAACATCGCCCTGCCTCTGGAGATCATGGGCTATTCGAGGTCCGACCGGAAGAAGCGCATTGCCGATGCGCTCGATCTCGTTGAACTCTCAGGCTTCAACAAGAAATTCCCCTGGCAACTCTCGGGCGGGATGCAGCAGCGCGCCTCGATCGCCCGCGCGCTTGCCTTCGATGCAGATCTGTTGCTGATGGACGAACCCTTCGGGGCGCTGGACGAAATCGTCCGCGACCACCTGAATGCAGCCCTTCTGAAGCTGTGGGCGCGCACCAACAAGACAATCTGCTTCGTCACCCATTCCATTCCGGAGGCGGTCTATCTCTCCACCAAGATCGTGGTCATGTCGCCCCGCCCCGGCCGCGTGACGGACGTGATCGACTCGACCCTGCCAAGCGAGCGTCCACTCGATATCCGTGAAACCCCGGAATTCCTGGAAATCGCCCATCGTGTGCGCGAAGGGCTGAGGGCGGGGCATAGTTATGAGCAGTAAGGCTTTGCATCCGGTTGCCGGCGGAACAGGGTGGGGCAACCTCAACCTCCCCAAGTGGAGGGACGCCGCATGAAACCCGACACCTTCAAGGACAAGATCGTCCCCGTCCTCACAATCCTGCTGGTGCTGGTCGCGATCTGGTATGTCGCAGCCGTCATCCTGAACACGCCGTTTCAGCGCGACATGGATACGCGCAACAGCATCACCTCGACCACGATGGAATTTGTCGGCAAGACGCTCTCCCAGCCGAAACCCGTCCTGCCGGCGCCGCATCAGGTGGCGCAGAATGTGTTCGAAAACACCTTCCTCAGAAAGCTCTCGAGCAATCGCAGCCTCGTCTATCACGCAGGCGTCACCCTCTCGTCCACCGCACTCGGCTTTGCCTTCGGCACGCTGCTCGGTATCGTCATTGCCGTTGCCATCATCCACATCAAGGCGCTGGACCGCAGCCTGATGCCCTGGATCATTGCCTCGCAGACCGTGCCCATCCTGGCGGTTGCGCCCATGATCATCGTCGTTCTCGGCTCGATCAACATCACCGGCCTGATCCCCAAAGCGCTGATATCGACCTATCTCTCCTTCTTCCCGGTCGCCGTCGGCATGGTGAAGGGCTTGCGGTCGCCCGAGGTCATGCATCTGGATTTGATGCGCACCTATAATGCCACCGCCGCACAAACCTTCTGGAAGCTGCGCGTGCCCGCCTCCATTCCCTTCCTCTTCACGTCGATGAAGGTGGCGATCGCCGCAAGCCTGGTCGGTACCATCGTCGGCGAACTGCCGACCGGCGCTGTTGCCGGCATCGGCTCGAAATTGCTTGCCGGCTCCTATTATAGCCAGACCATCGACATATGGGCGGCACTGGTCGCAGGTTCGGTCCTCGCGGCGATCCTCGTCACGATCGTCGGCCTCGTTGCGAAGATCGTCGATCGCGCCATGGGCGGGAGACCGGCATGAAACAGATGACGCTTTCCTGGCAGGGCCTGGTCGCCCTCCTCTGCGCCATAGCGGCCATGTTCACGCTGCCTCTCTATGCGGCCGGAGCCTCTGAGCCTCCATCATCCATGACGACCACGCTGATCACCCTGTTCGTCGTCGCCGCGGCGCTGATTTCCTTCGCGCCCATATCCAGAGCGCTCACCGCCACGGTCCTCTTCATCGGCGCCCATGGCGCAGCCTGGCTGTTGCTCAACACGCTCTCGGGCAACGAGCGCTTTGCCACCCTCTCCTTCTTCCTGCTGCTTGCCGCAGGCTGGCTGCTTGCCTCGCGCTGCGTCACGGAACTGTCCGAACTCCAGCCGCCAACGCCTGTCGGCAAATGGTTGTTGCGCCTGCTGATTCCCGCCATTTTCGGCGCCTGGATCCTCATCATCTGGGAAGCGGCCACGCGCGGCCTCGGCATTCCCTTCGTCATCCTGCCGCCGCCAGGCGCGATCTGGGCGCGCATATCAGGCTCGCTGCCAACCCTTGGCGAAGATATCAGGCAGACGATCTTCAAAGCGGTCCTCATCGGATACGTCATCGGCTGCACGAGCGGCTTCGTGGTTGCCATCCTCGCTGACCGCTTCGCTTTCCTGCGTCGCGGCCTGCTGCCGATCGGCAATATGGTGTCCGCGCTGCCGATCATCGGCGTCGCACCCATCATGGTCATGTGGTTCGGCTTCGACTGGCAGTCAAAGGCCGCCGTCGTCATCATCATGACCTTCTTCCCCATGCTGGTGAACACGGTCGCCGGCCTCGCCGCCTCCGGCAACATGGAGCGCGACCTGATGCGCACCTACGCATCCAACTATTGGCAGACGCTGCTGAAGCTCCGGCTTCCCGCCGCAATGCCCTTCATTTTCAACGCACTGAAGATCAACTCGACGCTGGCGATGATTGGTGCCATCGTTGCGGAATTCTTCGGGACGCCGATCGTCGGCATGGGCTTTCGCATCTCCACCGAGATGGGCCGCATGAATGTCGACATGGTCTGGGCCGAGATCGCCGTCGCGGCGCTTGCAGGCTCGATCTTCTATGGTGTCGTCGCCCTTGCCGAGAGGGCGGTGACGTTCTGGCATCCGTCTATCCGTGGTGGTTAGGCGCGCCCCGGCCTCCCATAGCGGCCTGGGCATAACTTCAGAGGGAAAAAAGAAAATGAAAAAGTTGATGGTTGCAATGATGGCGAGCGCGATGTCGCTTGCCGCGGCCCATGCAATGGCCGCCGACAAGGTGACGCTGCAGCTGAAATGGGTCACCCAGTCGCAGTTCGCCGGTTATTACGTCGCCAAGGACAAGGGCTATTACGAAGAAGAAGGCCTCGACGTCGATATCAAGCCGGGCGGCCCCGACATCGCGCCGGAACAGGTGATTGCCGGCGGCGGCGCCGATGTGATCGTCGACTGGATGGGCGGCGCGCTGGTCGCCCGCGAAAAGGGCGTTCCGCTCGTCAATATCGCCCAGCCCTATCAGAAATCCGGCATGGAAATGATCTGCCGCAAGGATGGTCCGATCAAGACCGAAGCCGACTTCAAGGGCCACACGCTCGGCGTCTGGTTCTTCGGCAACGAATATCCCTTCTTCGCCTGGATGAACAAGCTGGGCCTCAAGACCGATGGCGGTGCTGACGGCGTGACCGTGCTGAAGCAGAGCTTCGACGTGCAGCCGCTGCTGCAGAAGCAGGCCGATTGCATCTCCGTCATGACCTATAACGAATACTGGCAGGCAATCGATGCCGGCCTCAAGCCGGAAGACCTTGTGGTCTTCAACTATACCGCCATGGGCAATGACCTTCTTGAGGACGGCCTTTATGCAATGGAAGACAAGCTGAAGGATCCGGCCTTCAAGGAAAAGATGGTCAAGTTCGTCCGCGCTTCCATGAAGGGCTGGAAATACGCGATGGAAAATCCTGACGATGCAGCCGGGATCGTCGTCGACGCCGGCGGCCAGGACGAAAACCACCAGAAGCGGATGATGGGCGAAGTCGCCAAGCTGATCGGGGATGGTACCGGCAAGCTCGACACCACGCTCTATGACCGCACGGCCAAGGCCCTGCTCGACCAGAAAATCGTCAACAAGGAGCCGTCGGGCGCCTGGACCCACGACATCACGGACGCTGCCGCCAAGTAGCAGCATATCGATGCCGAAATGCAACGCGCGCGGGAGAATCTCCCGCGCGTTTCTGTTTTTTGCACTCGATGGAAAAAATCGCCTTGCAACTGTCGCATTTGTCAGGCGTCAAACGTCAAACCTTGTGCGGGCCGATCAATCATCGTCATGTTCACATAACCCTTAGGTGATTGATGGGCATCGCAATGGTAATTAATGGTATCTCATGGGGAATTATTTTCTGCCGGGCTTGCACGTGGAGCAAATCAATACCACGTACTAGCCGGATTTGCCGGATTGGGACCATAAGTTCCGGCGAACGGGATGCGGGTAAATACCTCTGAGATTTGGAAGACGGCATTCGCCCGACCGCGAGCCTGTTTGAGAACGCGCGAGTTCGGCCGATCCCGTCAAGAGATTGGACGACGACGCATGGCACTCAAGCCGCACGCATTACTACGCGCCTCCACTTTTCCCATCGCCGCTTTTGCGGCCTCGGCTCTTCTTGCCGCTACTTTTGCGGCCCCGGCTGTATTTGCCGAGGAACCCCAGGCCACGCAGGCCCAGGCCTCCCAGAACCTGCCCGCAATCGTCGTCACCACAGCGGCGAACCGCACCCTCGTCGACCGTGTCATCGGTACCGGAACGGTCAAGCCCGTCGAGGAAGTCTATATCCAGCCGCAGGTGGAAGGCCTCTCCATTCGCAGTCTGAAGGCTGATGTCGGCGACAAGGTTCAGGCCGACAGCACACTGGCGACGCTGAACGATGACGCTCTGGTCCTGACCAAGAGCCAGATGATGGCGACGAAAGCCAAGGGCGAGGCAAGCCTCGCTCAGCTGCGCGCCCAGCTCATCGAGGCGCAGGCCAATGCCGAACAGGCAAGGCAGCAGCAGGCTCGCGCCCAGGAAATGGGCAAGAAGGGCACGGTTTCGACCGCCCAGGTCGAACAGGCCGATGCGACCGCCGCCGCCGCCAACGCGCGCGTCGCTTCCGCCGAGCAGGCGATCGAAGTCGCCGAAGCCGACCTCAAGGTCTTCGACAGCCAGATTGCCGATGCGGATCTGAAGCTCGCTCGAACCGACGTGAAGACGCCGGTCGCCGGCACGGTCTCGGCAAAGAACGCCAAGGTCGGCGCCATTGCCGCCGGCAACGGCGATCCGCTATTCACGCTTATCCGCGACGGCGATATCGAGCTTGTCGCCGAAGTCGCCGAGAGTGACATCGTCAGGATCATGGCCGGCCAGAAGGCGACGATCTCGCTTTCCGGCAGCCGCGAGAAGCTTTCCGGCGCAGTGCGCCTGGTGTCGCCGACCGTCGATCCGGTCACCCGCCTCGGCCTCGTCCATATCTCCATCGACGATGACAGCAAGGCGCGTTCCGGCATGTATGGCAGCGCCGAGATCATCGTCCGCGAGACCGAGG
>Ga0102591_1000525_pt1 | contig 71659 bp, 59 predicted proteins | sample AraplaCol_mCL_r2_2_FD_76860 | JGI IMG/M metagenome (GOLD analysis project Ga0102591, IMG submission 76860) | Arabidopsis root microbial communities from North Carolina, USA - plate scrape MF_Col_mCL_r2 (SPADES assembly) (version 2) | ecosystem: Host-associated > Plants > Roots > Endosphere... | reverse complement strand
AGCGCAGTGAGGAGTGAGGGGCATTACGCGCTCCCATTCACCTGCCTCACTGACGGCAAACAAATAGAAACACGCAGCGCGACGTCGCGACTGCCTGAGCGGAAGTAAAAATAGCAACAGAACAGCGGCTTTTCAAGAGGACGATTAAGCACATAAGACCGGATCTGCAGAAGATCACTTGGCGCGCTGAGTATTTGGAGGGTCTCGCTAAGTTTGCGTATGCATGAAATCCCAGAGGGGTCGAAAGTCGCCCCTTAACAGGCAATTTCCTGGCAAGGTGGAAGTCCTGGCAAAGGACGTCCGGCCTCGCTACGATGAAAGGACCTGAATTGCTCCCTGCTTGCCATGCACATAGTTCTGCTGCGCCGCGGCAGCCGCGCCCTGATCCTGCCCCGCGGTAAGGACCTGATCGACTGCCCGCTGCTGGTTCGCCATTGGCTGGGCGCGCCTTACACGGTCTGTGCTACCGAGCTGACCAGGGACACGCCGTTACCTGGGATAGCCCCCCCCTGTGGTGCTCGCAGAGGTTCTGCAGAAAGGCTTCTGCGCGCTTGATGTGTATGGCGTGGTGCACGGGTTCGAATCGCCCTTGCAGTCAGATTTCACCGCCGATATTGCCCGGGATGCGGACACTAGTGCTACCGATCTGTTACGCGGCGCGGGGGCTTCGACCGAAATCCGCGTGGTTAAACCAGAGTAAGACTCCGCGTTTGCCCTTATGCTCAAGCCGAAAAGACGTCGCTGCAGACCGCTCGCTGCCAATTTGCTCTGATATTGGTCATCCTGTTCTACGCCGCCGCATGGCGACTATGAGTCGCTTAGACGGCCGCTCAAGGCGGGCCCCTGTTGGCAACGGTCAGTTCAACATCTGCTCCGTCACCTGATACAGCGACACGAACAGGTTGGTCTGCAGATCCATACCTCAGCGCATTAATCACCAGGTTGGATAAGAGTTGTTGAACACGACGGTCATCCCAAACGCCCACCAGATTGCCAGTCATTTCCAGCTCAATCCGATGGTCCGGATACGCACCTCGCAGTTGGTCAATGCCGTCGCCGATCACACGGGTCAGGTCAGTGTCTTCCGGTGTGATGTCATCGATACCCAAGCCAAGCTTTGCCCGATTAAAGTCGTTCAAATCATTGATAAGGGCATTCATGCTGGCACTGCTCCGTTCGAGCGGGTCGGCAGCCTCGGATACCTCTGCCCCAGCGTCCAACATTGTGAGGTATGTGGCTGTCATCTGAATGGTATGCAGAGGGCCACGCAGGTCGTGGCCCAACATTCCGAGCAGCAGGTTGCGAGATTCCTCTAACTCGGCCTCGAGGAACTCGACCGATTCTGCCACCGCCTGATCAATCGCTTCGTTGAAGCGCATCAGATCGACCAGGTCCGCCGCGATCAGTTGGAAGTCGTCTATCCAGCGACGCAGCACACTTGCGCGTAGCGCCCGGTATTCCGCCACCATCTGATTGATGTTGGAACCCCGGCGTGCACGCATGAGGGCGTGCGTTTGGGCCGCTGTCTCCCGCGCCTCAGGCGGCGAGGGACCGCGCCCGAGAGACTTTTCACGCTGTTCATGAGACTTTACGTGCACGCGAAGCGCGACTGGGGCAAGGCGTCCGGGCCAAATAGCACTCTTTATCGTCGGAGCGGACCTTTGCCGTCGCCCGGCACTCTGAGGACTCTCGTGCTACTGCCCCGCCGGCTGACGTCCCCAGACACCCTCCATGAATATTTTGCTCGTCCGAACGGCGACAAAGCGCTATCCCTCCCTGCTGCCCTGACCCCTCAGGATTGCCCAGTCGCTGTAACTCGGTGGCTAGGCGCTCCGGTATCCCAAGAACTCACCGAACTGAACACTCATACAGCGATGCCAGGTATTGATCCGCAGGGCGTGCTTGACGAGATTTTGAGAGCCGGTTTCTGCGCAATTGATGCCGCCGGCATACTACGGGCGGCTTTCTGGAAGCGATCAAGCATGGTGAACTTCGGCGCATGCAAACGAGCTTGGTAAGTTGCAACCCAACGGAGTCGGCTGCTTTGGACTGAAACTCGTGTGAAACTCAGCAGGTCCCGCGAATGGCGCGATAAAAGCGGCGCCAGCTTGCTCCGCAAACGCAGCCCAGCCTGTGCCATCGGGCGAAAAGAGCTTTCGCAGTTGACAATTACCACCCTTTCGGTCTGGGGGCAGAGCGGAGATCGCACGCGGTGCTTAACTTGGAAGATAACGACCCATCTTGGGTCAGACCGGTCCGTCCGCTCCACTGAAACTCGATGTGGCGGCAGAAGGGTCGGGTAGCGCCGACCGGCTCCTTTCCCTCGGCCGTCCGGAATCAGCGCTTTGACGCGTTTCGTCCGGACGGTCATGCGCTCCCGGGCGCGACATAACCGTCGCGACCGGGGCGCCGACGGGTAGGCGCAGAAGCCACGTTCAATATGCCCAATTTGTCGGTACATACCGAAAGGCGTTGCCATCGACCGCAATGCGGCCCAGTGACGGGAACGATAGATGGCTGGCCAGGAATAGCTCGCCGGTTTCTGCTGCTTCTTGCAGCAGGCGGACTCTGACTCGGGTTGCCTCTTCAGGTTCGTGATCGAATGCGTTCTCCCATTCGGGGCTTTCGACTCCCGCGGGAACTACGGCGTCCCCAGCGAACGTCAGCCGCTCACCGCCGGACGCCACGCGGACCACACTGTGGCCAGGCGTGTGGCCGCCCGTGAGTGTGACAACGACCCCCGGTGCAACTTGGTACTCCTTGTCGAACGGGCGCAACTCGCTCTTGTACGCGTCAAGAAAGTTGGTCGCACTTGTCCGGATAATGTCCTGAATCCCGTTAAACGTGTTGTGGGAAAAATCGGGGGACTCAAAGAACTCGACATCGGTGCGCGACACGTGGATCCGCAGGTCGGGACGCATCTGACTCCTCAATCGCTCGTCGAGCAGGCCGCCGATGTGGTCCATGTGAATGTGGGTGGCAATCACGTCGGTGATCGATCCAGGCGCGATACCGGCACACTTCAATCGGAGTGCCAATCGCCCGGTTCGCGTGGATTCCGGCATCTCCGATCCCATCCCGGCGTCGATCAGAATTGTCCTACCGCCACTGCGAACCACGACGACATTCAGCCCCCAATCGATCACGTCTGGCAGAAACCTGCCCCGCAGCGCAGCGTCTCGGATGGCCGGGTCGATGTTGGTACCCAGGACGTTTGCCGGAACGGGTATCGCACCGTCGCTGATTACCATTACCTCGATGTCGCCGATACGCGTCGCGTAGCGCGAAGGAACCACATCGTGCTCTGGGTAGAGTGATCCGTGGCATAGGCACATGTCCAACTCCTCATTCTGAGAAAATTGCATTGCCGGCGCACTTCGCGTAACGCGATACCTTCTCGCCGGGCCAGTCGTTGGTGGCGAGAGCAAGCTTACGCAGACGGGTCATTGCGCGGTAGCCACGCTGAGCAACACACTGTGGTGTGCGCAGGGAAACAGTTCAGGCCGTTGGTCCTGTCGCTAATCGGATACGAGAATTGCAGCGAGGGCCGGTGCTGCCAGCGCTGACCCATCCATTGGCATTAGTGACCCATTCCCTTGAATGACTGACATTCAGGTGGGTGGCGATTAGGTTTATCGCTACACGCGTATTTGAAAGCATCACAACAACGACATGCCTCGGAAAACCAGACTTTCAATGACCGATAAGCGATTGGGCGAGATGCGCTCGCATGCATCATTTACGTTGCTCACATTGTTGCGCTCGATACCCGCGTTGTGTCACACGCAGTGCTTTGGTGACGCCTTGCAGCTTTTTGAGAGATATTCCGAGGCCTCGGCACTGACCGTCTTATACAGTGACGCTCCAGTGGGACTAATTATCCGCAGCTCGATCGTCGACACAGTCTCACTGCCCTGTTACCGCAACTCAATTGCTCAAACGATCGGGCGTGAAAGCTGCCTTTGCTTCGTCTCAATTGCGCCGATCATAGTTGCTCACGATTCCTCCAAGCACGAAATCAGGCGGCTATTGTGGTCTCGCGGTACGGACTGCCTTTGCGCACCTCTTGTTGTGACCAAACGAAGCCGATACTTGGGAATGATCGAGCGAAGTGCGCTGGATGCAGCCCTCACTGAACTCGAAACCAGTCCACGAATGCGGTGCCTAGCCTCACACTAGCACTGCTGCGTACCGCTTATGCCAAAGAGATACGCGATGGATGTCCATACCAAAATTCTCGTCAGCAAATGCGGAGCGCCCATCCGAGTTCGCGAGCCGCACTTCGAATCGAAGGTAGTCAGGCTCCGGACTGGGCTCGCTGACCGCAGTGCGACCGAAAGCTCTGTTATGACCGTCAATAGAGGTAAGCTAGGTTGGGCCCGAATTCCAGATGGACCGACCTGGCTGGCCGACGAGCCCTGAAGCCGGGTGACAACAGTGCGCAGCGATCGCTGCCGAGCATATGTTCTCTGAACATGCACGATGTCAGAGTCCGCTGACCGTTCCCTGACAAAGATCGGCCACTCACGTTTGAGAGGCCGATGGCGCAGAAGGGTCGGTTAGAGCCAGCTGGTCAAGACGGACGGCCACCGGTAAGCCGAATCTACAGTCGGTCGCGGTCCCTCCCTCATCCGTTCTCGGCAAGAAGGGCGCCTTGAAATGAAGAGGTTGGTTACGCCCATCGGCCCGCTGAGTTTCTATGTATTGCGATGTATCGGTACATACTATGCCGGTGTACCTGAGTCCCTTTGCTCGCAAGCCGGCCAGCAAACCATCCGCTTAACTATGCATGGTTAAGGTATAAGTCGGCGAGGATTAGCGGTTATTCATTCGCAGCGCACACCTTTCGTCTTCCTGTTCAGTAACGAAACAGGGAGCGTCTTCATGTCATTCTCGCCACCACGGTGCTGATGACCCTCAATACGGGTGCATTGCTTCTGCTCGCTGGCGTGATGGCACTCGCTATCGAAAGACAGGGAGGGAGGCTGATCTCCACGCGTACCCTGACCCGAACCCGCCTCGAATACACCCACTAGTTTCGTAATATGGCTTACATACCCTGGTCCGCCATTTTTCTGGCGATCCCGACAACATTCGTCCCCGGACTACGCCGGCTCGGGTTTGTCCTGCTATTGTGGGGATATCTCACGGCCTTCTATCTCGGACAGCTAGACCGCCTCGCATTGGACTCGCTTGTTGGGCTTCTTCTTTGCGGCTATGCAATTACCCAAAGCAAGGCCTATGTTCGATGCGCCGGACATTTACTTTTTGTCCTTCTGGCTTTCGGACTCAGCCTGCATTGGTTACCGGGGTTTCATAACGTAGAGGCTCTGGGGCCGATTCGATTCACCCCGGACGCCGTGCCTTTCACCATGTATCTCAATCTGGACAAGCCGCTGATTGGTGTCTGGGTAATCGCTGCCGTGCCATGGTTGAGGCTCTCGACATCCTTTCGGAAGACTATTCTCGCGGCGCTGGGAGGTTTGATGGCCACGGCGCTGGTTTGCCTTGGAGCCGCACTGATCTTGGGGACGGTAGCCTGGGCGCCAAAATTGCCGGCTAGCTCTGGAATCTGGCTGGTTAACAACCTGCTCCTGGTCACGTTCGCTGAGGAAGCCTTGTTCCGGGGGTACTTGCAGGGCGGCCTTCAACGCCTGCTCCAAGGCAGGCGTTGGCAAAGTGCAATCTCGATTGGAATAGCTGCGGTTGTCTTCGGTGCGTCCCACGCCGCCGGTGGTTGGCAGTGGATGGCTCTAGGCACCCTCGCAGGAATCGGCTACGGCATCACTTATCGCCTCGGTGGGTTGTCTGCAGCCATCGCGGCTCACTTTGGCCTGAACGTTCTGCACTTCTTCATGTTCACCTATCCAATGCTGCAGCCTGGATAGGTCATATTCCTAGGAAATTCCGAAGCGAATTTCAGCAATCTCCTGATGGCCTCAAATGACGTACGCGGCGCAATATCGTCCACGTCGCAGGTCGCTGATGTCAGGAGTTAGCGGTGAATGTCGTCTCCAACTACCCGAGTCGCTTGTGCTAGATAGCGCGCTCGGCCTTCTCTGCACGCAGTTGAACCAGCACCTTCGCCGGCGTCTTGCCACGGCGGAGGATATGGTCGTGGTGTCCAACCTCCAGGAGCCTGGCGGTGGGGCGGTCACGCTCGTGAGCAACAAGCTGGTGTTGTTCCTGGCCTGTGTGGAGCGGGATACCGCGGCCCATCGCGTGTCGCCCGGTGGCGCCGTGCAGACCAGCACGGTGCGCGGCGCGGAACCGTTGTTCCTCAACCTTCTGGTGATGTGCGCGGCCACCTTCAGTGGCCAGGCCTATCCCGAGGCGCTGCGCTTGCTGTCCGAAGCCATTACGTTCTTTCAGGGTTCGCCGGTGTTCGATCACCAGAACGCACCCGGACTCGATGACCGCATCGACCGCCTCGTGGTCAATATCGAAAACCTGAGCCGGAGCGACCTGCACAGTCTATGGGGTGTGCATGGCAACCATTACCTGCCATCGGTGCTGTACCGGGTGCGGCTGATCTGCCTGGACCCCGCCACCGTTCGCCGTCGGGAGCCCGTGATCACCCAGCCCAATGTGGGCGCGCGGCCCCAGTGAGCACGGACCATCATGGACACCTATCGCATCGTCAGCCGTCTCAGCGTGCGCCATCCCTATTTCGAGGCGGGTTGGCCGGCAGGACTGCAACTGCGGCCAGAGTCGGACAGTGCCGCGTTGATGACCCGCTTCGGCCTGCTGCTGCGCGGCGATGCACAGCGCTATGTCGTGCTGGCGAGCGATGCGCGGCGCGAGGCGCTGTGGCGGGAGCGGGCGTCGTGGCCGGACGGCGGCCTGGTGTTCACGCTGGCGTCCGCAGATCCGCTGTGGGCGTACTACACCGATGTGCGTGCGCTCGGCACGCCGGTTCGCGTGGTGATGCCGCTGGCGGTGCCCGATTGCGCGAACCAGGACGCCTGGCTGCAGGCGGCGCCGGTCGAGCAGACCCTGGCATTGCCGGTCAGGCAGACGATCTGGAAGTACCTGCTGCTGGGTGCGTGGGGTGACGAACTGGCGGTGGTGGATGCGGCGGATGGCGTCTCGTTCACCGGTCCGGAGAAAGAGACCTTGCCGAATGGCGATACCGCCGTGGTGTTCCGCGCGTGTGCGCCGCTTGCGCTCGCAGAGCGGCCGGGACACCGGTTTCAGTTGCGGCGCGGCACGGGACCGGCCGGGCGCCTGCTGGTGCCACGCCTGCCGCTGGCCGCGCCTGCCGGGCTGCGTCGGGAAGTCGTCGATGGTGTGCTCCGCGATGTATCGGAGATCTTTGTCAATCGCTAACCTTTTCATCGGGAGTTTTACATGGGTGCAATGAAGACGCCTGGCGTCTATATCGTAGAAAAGAACGCCTTCCCCAACTCCGTGGTGGAGGTGGCAACCGCGGTACCGGCATTCGTGGGCCATACGCAGATTGCCGACAATCGAAACAAGCCGCTCGCCATGAAGCCGTGGCGCATCAGCTCGATGGCCGAGTACCACCAGTACTTCGGCTATGCGCCGTTTCCGCGCTTCGCCATTGCCGAGAAGACCGACCCGTCGGCACTCGCGGCGTTCCGCGTGGCCGGCAAGGACTACGTGCTGGCCATGCCGGAAGGCAAGGATGGCGGCGGCTACCTGCTGTACTCCGCGCTGCGCCACTTCTTCCAGAACGGCGGCGGCCCGTGCTACATCGTGTCGGTCGGCAGCTATGACGAGGACCTCGATCCCGACAAGTTCAAGGCGGGTGTGGAGGAGCTGCTGAAGGAGCAGGAGCCGACCATGCTCGTGATTCCCGAGGCCATCAAGTTCAAGAAGGACGTCTGCATCGATCTGCAGCAGGCCATGCTGGCCCATTGCGGCGACAAGATGCGCAACCGGGTGGCGATCCTGGACATCTGGGGTGGCGACAAGCCGCGTACCGATCCGGCCGGCGATCCGGTAGCGGAGTTCCGCAACGCGCTTGGCATCAACTTCCTCGACTTCGCGGCGGCCTACTACCCGTGGCTCAATACCACCGTCACCGGCGACAAGGACATCAGCTACGAGAACATCGCCAACCCGGACGTACTGGCGCAGTTGCTGCGCGCGGACCTTGGCCTGCCGGATAACCTCCCCGACGACGCGCCGCCCAAGGTGCGCGATCAGTCCGGCGCGATTGCCGATATCTCGAAGGACTGGAGCACGGCCACGCCGCCGCTGTCCGACGATGCGATCCTGACGCACAAGGTGCTGCTGAACAAGACGCTGCAGTCGATCAGCCCGCTGTTCAACACCATCCTCGGCGAAGTCAAGTACCAGCTCAACCTGCTGCCGCCGAGTTCGGCCATGGCTGGCATCTACACGATGGTGGACAACACGCGTGGCGTCTGGAAGGCGCCTGCCAATGTGAGCCTGGCGGGGGTGGTGTCGCCGTCTGTGTCGATCTCGTCCGCCGACCAGGAAGAACTCAACGTTACGACGCAGGGCAAGTCGATCAACGCGATCCGCAGCTTTATCGGCGAGGGCGTGCTGGTCTGGGGGGCGCGTACGCTCGACGGCAACAGCCTGGACTGGCGCTACATCAACGTGCGCCGCACCATGATCATGCTTGAGGAATCGTGCCGGCTGGCCGCCAAGGCGCTGGTGTTCGAACCCAACGTGGCGAATACGTGGGTCACCATCCGAAGCATGATCCAGAACTTCCTGACCAGTATCTGGCGCCGCGGCGGATTGGCCGGTGCCGTACCCGAGGACGCCTTCAGCGTGCACGTGGGACTGGGCGAGACGATGACCCCCGACGACATCCTGGAGGGCATCCTGCGCGTGACGGTGCTGGTGGCCATGGTGCGGCCCGCCGAGTTCATCGAGATCACGTTCCAGCAGCAGATGCAGAAATCCTGACGGACTTTCCATTTTTGACGGCGTAACTAGGGAGAAGTGTCATGGCAGATGACGGTTCCGCACAATCGAAGGAAGTTTGGCCGCTTCCGAAGTTTCATTTCCAGGTCAAGTGGGATTCCACGGTAATGTCGTTCGAGGAGGTTTCGGGCCTCGATATGGAAGCCCAGCAGATCGAATACCGCCAGGGCGACAGCCCGGTGTTCTCCACGGTCAAGATGCCGGGGCTGAAGAAGTTCGGCAACGTGACCATGAAGAAGGGCGTGTTCAAGGCCGACAACAAGTTCTGGGACTGGTTCAACCAGATCAAGATGAACACCATCAAGCGGGTGCCGGTGATCATCAGCCTGCTCGACGAGTCCGGTAGCCCCACCATGGTCTGGACGCTCAACAACGCGTGGCCGGCCAAGATCACCGGCACGGACCTGAAGGCGCAGGGCAATGAAGTGGCCGTCGAGACCATCGAGATCGCGCACGAAGGGCTGACCATCGCCAACAGCTAGCATGGAATTCGAGAAATCGCGCGATGGCACCAGCATCTTCATGCCGGTGTCGTTCTCGTTCCAGGTGGAATTCACGCGTTTCGGCCAGGGCGCCGACTGCTCGTTCCAGGAGGTCTCCGGCATGGGCGTGACCATGGAGACCGAGGACGTGCAGGCGGGTGGCCAGAACGCGTTTGTCTACAAGCTGCCCAAGGGCGTGCGCCAGGAGAAGCTGGTCATGAAGCGCGGCGTGGCCAACGACAAGTCGCCATTGGTCGGCTGGTGCAAGGACACCCTGGAAAACGGCATGACCCAGCCCATCGAGATCCAGGACGTGAAGGTGTACCTGCTGGATGAGACCGGCGTGAAGATTCGCGGCTGGACCTTCGCGTCAGCGTACCCGGTGCGCTGGAGCGTGGATGACCTCAATTCCACCAGGAACGAGGTGACGATCGAAACCATCGAATTCGCCTATCTCAACTGCGTGCGGGAGATGTGAGACATGACGCTAGAGATCCGACAAATGGTGATCCGCTCCGAACTGAGCGGCAACGCCGGTACTTCCGCGCAATCGGCCAGCGCCGGTGGCAACACCAACTCCGACACCGACAACTCGGACGAGGGCGACAACTGCTGTGCGGCGGATGAGAACGCCAGCAACAAGCATCGCGAGGCGCGCAATCTGCTGCGCACGCTACGCGTGCAGATGGCCTCGCTGCGGGAGCGCTAGATGACGGATGCATCGGCCGCGCTTACGCCACTCAAGATCGTCGCCTGCACCGAGGCCGATGACGGCACCATCTCGCAACAGGATGGGCCCGGCACGTCGATCTCGCTGCTCATCAATCCGTCGCAGATGAAGCACGAGCGCCGCACCTGCTTCGTGCAGCGCAAACCGATGGGCGATACGGGATCGGGACGCAAGTTCAGCCATATGCAGCCGGGCAAGCTGTCGTTTTCGCCGGTGTTCGACGGGTCGGGCGTGGTACCGCGCCCCAAGGACAGCACGATGCCGGTCGAAGTGGAGGATCAGCTCCAGTCGCTGAGCAAGGTGATCTACGCGTACAAGGGAGTCGTTCATGAGCCCAGCATCGTACAGATCATCTGGGGCAAGCTGCTGTTCCAGGGACGCCTCACGAGCTTCAGCGTCGACTACACGCTGTTCCGCCCGAGCGGCTCGCCGCTGCGCGCCACGGCGGCGCTCGCGTTCGATTCGTACACCAGCAACAAGCAGGCCGAACTCGAGGCCGGAACAAGTTCGCCCGACCTCAGTCACCTCGTACTTGTGCGCGATGGCGATACGCTGCCGCTGTTGTGCGAGAAGATCTACGGCGACGGCCGCTACTACACGGCGGTGGCCCGCTACAACGGGCTGCGCCAGTTCCGTTCGCTGACACCGGGTATGGAACTCCATTTCCCGCCGCTGGAGTAACCATGGCTGACTACCCGACGATCGATGCCGAGGGTGTGCTGCGCGTGACGGTGAAGGCCGACGGCACCAAGTACCAGAACCTGCCGCTACTCGGCATTACGGTGCGGCATGCATTCAACCGCATTCCGTGGGCCGAGGTGGTGATCCGCGACGGCGACATGCCCACCGGCAAGTTCAAGCGCGCGGACCAGTCGGTCTTTATCCCCGGCGCCAAGATCGCCATCAGCGCGGGCTATGGCGACGACGAGACGCAGATCTTCAGCGGCATCGTGGTGCGCTTTGGCGTCAAGATAGACGGCCAGAACGATTCGCGCCTGACCATCGAGTGCCGGGACGTGGCCACAAGGATGACGAGCGGCCGCCGCAACGCCAACTATGTCGACCAGACCGATAGCGACGTGATGGCCACGCTGCTGTCGTCGCACGGACTCGATGCCACGGTCACATCCACCAGCGTCAGCTACGGCGAACTTGTGCAGTACTACAGCAGCGATTGGGATTTCCTGCTCGCGCGCGCCGAATTCAACGGCATGCTGGTGAATGTGGAGGACGGCGCGGTCACGGTGGCGCCGCCCGATGCCAGTGGCGAGCCGGTGTTCGGCATCAAGTGGGGACGCGATCTCTACGAGTTCAGCGCCGACATCGACGCGCGCATGCAGTACACCGAGGCGCTGGCCACCGCGTGGGATCCGTCGCAGCAGAAGGTCGTGCAGGGTAGCGCGGCCAAGCCCGGTGCACTGAGCGGACAAGGCAACCTGACGGGTGCCACGCTGGCCGCCGTGGCAAGCCCCGCCACGTTCGGGTTGCAATCGTCGACCACACAGGTGGCGGATTCCCTGACCACGTGGGCCAAGGCAACACAGACCAAGGCGGAACTCGCGCGGATTCGCGGCCATCTGCGCTGCATGGGGACGGCGCTGGCCAAGCCTGGCGCGATCGTCGCGATCTCGGGCGTGGGCACGCGGTTCGCGGGCAAAGTGTTTGTGACCGCAGTGGAGCACGCGCTGGTGAGCGGCTTCTGGCATTCCGACGTGGAATTCGGCATGGAGCCGCAGTGGCACGCCCGCCGCGACGATGTGGAGGCGCCGCTGGCGTCGGGCCTGCTGCCTGGCGTATCGGGGCTGCAGATCGGCGTGGTGGTCAAGCTCGATGGCGATCCGCTCGATGCGCAGCGCATCCAGATCAAGCTGCCGGTCATGCAGGCCGAGACCGAGCCGGTATGGGCGCGCCTGATCCAGGGCTATGCGTCGAACGGATTCGGTGCCTTCTTCCTGCCGGAGGTGGACGACGAGGTGATCGTCGGCTACCTCAACGACGATCCGTGCCACCCGGTGGTGCTGGGAGCGGTCTATAGCGGCAGCCACAAGCCGCCCTACGCCATCGAGGCGGCCAACAATACCAAGGCGATCGTCACGCGCGCAAAGCATGTGATCGAGTTCGACGAGGAAAACAAGATCATCACGGTCACCACGCCAGGCCACAACAAGGTGGTGCTGGACGATACCGCCAAGTCGATCCTGATCCAGGACCAGCACAACAACAGCATCAAGCTGTCGGAAAGCGGTATTGCCTGCGATAGCCCGTACGACATCACGCTCAATGCGCAAGGCAATATCAAGATGACCGCGAGCCTGGCAATCGAGATGACCGCGCAGGCGGACGTCAAGGCGTCTGGCCTGAACATCAACTGCGAAGCCCAGGTGGGCTTTGTCGGCAAGGGCGCCGCTACTGCGGAACTATCCGCTGCAGGGCAGACTACGGTGCAGGGCGCCCTGGTCATGATCAACTGAGGGAACGAGATGCCACCCGCCGCACGCCTGACGGACTTGCACACCTGCCCGATGCAGACCCCGGGGCTGCCACCCATTCCGCATGTGGGCGGTCCGGTCATCGGACCCGGCGTGCCCACCGTGCTGATCGGCAAGCTCCCTGCCGCCGTGGTCGGCGACAACGCGGTGTGCGTGGGTCCGCCCGACGTGATCATCAAGGGCTCGGCCACGGTACTGATCGGTGGCCGGCCCGCCGCGCGCATCGGCGACGCGACGGCGCATGGCGGCGCTATCGTGCTGGGCCTGCCCACCGTGCTGATCGGAGGCTGACGATGAGTCCGTTTCTGGGCCGGGGCTGGCAGTTTCCATTGCAGTTCGATCCGCGCACGCGCCAGGTGGGCATGGTGGCGGGTGTGGACGATATCGAAGAGAGCCTGCGCATTCTGCTGCGGACCCATCCGGGCGAGCGCGTGATGCAGCCCACCTACGGCTGTGCGGTGCGTCGCGCGGTGTTCGAGACGCTCAACGAGAGCACGCTGACCGAGCTCAAGGAGATGATCCGCAAGGCCATCCTGTTCTTCGAACCACGCATCCTGCTGGACCACATCGACACCACGTTGCTGACCCTGGAAGGGCGGGTCGATTTCCGTCTGCATTACACCGTGCGGACAACCAATACGCGGCACAACCTTGTCTATCCGCTGTATCTCGACCAGGCGACATCGCCGGTTGCCACCTACTGAGCCTGCATGTCCAACGGGACCCGACAAGACGAGCGGCTGGCCGATACGCTGCGCCCCGACCATGTGCTGCCGGACGAGATCGGCCTGGCCGAACGCGTGCGCATTACGCTCGCGCAGGCCGCCAGCCTGAGGTTTGGTGCAGGTGCCAGTGCTGACCGCTGGGACACCGCGCTGCGCCAGGACGAGAGCGTGGTGCTGGCCGAAGTGGCGACATTTCCGCTACCACGGCTTGAGCTGGAATTTGTCGCGGCCCTGGATCGCGAGGGCGAGGCCGCGCTGTGGGCGCGCATCTGGCGTCTGGTGCGTACCTACGATGGGTGGTGCTGGTGGCTGGCCGGACGAGAGGGTGTAGCCGGATCCGCGCTGGGCGAGGCGTTGCTCGCGCAGATCGAGCAGGGACTCGCGGGAGTGGTCACCGCCGGGCGCGCGGCGTTCGGTTTGCCTGGCGGCGGTGCTGACGATGCGCCACTGCATCCGGTGTGGCTGCGCCCCGACAGCGCCGCGCGCGTGACGCCGCTGACGGGTGCGCCTGCGCCGGACGACCGGCGCGCACGCCGGCAATGGCTGCGCCGTGCCTGGCTGGCACTGACGCTGGCGATTCAACGGTTGCAGCCGCAGGCGCAGGCCCTGTTCGAGCGCAGCCTGGGTGGCGGCCGTCATGAGCCGGCCATGGGCCTGCTGCTGGCCACGCTTCAGTTGTTCCAGTACAGCCGTGCGCCACTCAACCGCTTTCCGGAGCGGCTGATCGATTTCTACTATCGCGATGTCCTGCGACTGGCGCCGCGCCCTGGTTTGCCCGAGCACGTGCATCTGCTGCTGGAGCGGGAGCCGCGTCACAAGGGGATCGTGCCGATCGCGGCGGGCACGCGGTTCGTGGGCGGCAAGGACGCGCAGGGCCAGGTGCTGACCTTTGCTGCCGACGGGCCGTTGGCACTGACCGGTACGCGCGTGGTGGCGCTCTGCACGCAACGGGTGGAGCGCGATCCGCTGATTTCTCCCGAACGAGAGTTCGATTTTGCTACGCGGCTCAAGGTCGAGCAGTTGCCGCTGCAGGCGCCGGACGCCGCCTATGTGGATCGTCCCGCGTGGTGGCCCTTGCTCGGCGGGACGGTACGCGGCTCCGCGTCGCTGGCGCAGGACGCCTTGCTGGGCTTCGCGCTGGCCTCGCCGCTGTTGCGGTTGAAGGAGGGGAAGCGCGAAATTCGTATCCGCCTGCAATTCGCGCACCCGGCGGCCAACGACGAGTCGCTGGTGCGCGCACTGCGTACGTCGCGCGCGCAACGCGACGTTGCATGGCTCACGGATGCCTTCCGTGCCTATGCCGCCTATGAGGCGCAGCATTTTCCCGGGCGGCCACGGCCGGGCGGGGCGGCCCCTGCGCTCGACCCCGAGACGCTTGCACAGGCGGCATGGAAGCGCGCGCCCGCATTCGAGGCCGATGTGCAACTCGCCTTTCTGGTGGCAGCGTGCCTGGCTTGCGACGATGCCGCCGTGTTTGCCGAACGTCTCGGCCGACTCTTCGCGGTATGGATGGTGGCCGGCGACGAGCAGTTGCGGCTGGTGGACCTGCTGGCGTTGCGCGCGCATGCGGCTGCGCTGCGCGGCCAGGATGGTGCCGGCGAGGGCACGGCCGATATCCGTGACGAGCCGCGGGTCGAGATCGACGATCCGCTGATCCTGATCTATCCGCCGCTCAATCCCGGCGCGGAGGCCGCGCTGCCCGAACGTGACCTGATCTTCGAGCGCGTCTTCGCCAGCGTATGGCAGGCCCGGCTGAGCACGGCCACCGGATGGCTGACGGTCGACAAGGTATTCACGCATCGGCGCGCGCCGGCTTCCGATACCTGGGGCAGTGGGATGGAGCTCGTGCTTCGCCTTGGCGCCGACCAGCCTCCGGTCGTGCCGTGCATATCGACGGTACACGGTGGGCAATGGCCGGCGCAGGCCATGCTGCAAATGGCGGTGCAGACGCGCGGCAGGCTGTACGCGTTCAGCCTGCTCGGCCAATACGCGCTGAGCGAGATCAACCTCACGGTCAACGTGGATGACCTGCGTGACGTGGTGCTCTACAACCAGCTTGGACGGCTCGATCCGTCCAAGCCGTTCCTGCCTTTCGGACCGACGCCCACGCCCGGCAGCTATCTGCTCTTTGGAGGCCAGGAACTCGCATGCAAGCCCCTGCAACTGCTGCATCTGTCCTTCAACTGGGCCAACCTGCCAGACCTCTCCGGCGGCTTTCCCGAACATTACGCGCGCTATCCGGGTGACTGGCGGGCAAGTGGTTTCCGGCTCGGCACGGCGGTGCTGACGGACGGTCAGTGGCGTAACGGCAACGAGGCGTTGTTGCCGATGTTCTCCACCGTGCATGGGCGCGAGCGCCTGCTGCGCGAGCACCGCCTGGTGTTTCCGGGCGCCGCGCTGCGCCGGCTCCATCGCGCCACGCCACCGCGGCCGGCGGCACAGCCGTTCCTGTACGGGCTGGGCAGCCGCAACGGATTCTTCCGGCTCGATCTGGCCGAGCCGCCCACGGCCTTCGGCCATGGACTCTACCCCACGTTGCTGAGTACCACGCTCACCCGCAACACGAAGCTCAAGCGTCCTGCGGCGCTGCCGCGCGAGCCGTATACGCCGACGCTGCAAGGGCTGGCCCTGCATTACCAGTCAACCCAGGATATCCGCCTTGTACCCGGAGACGGCAGCGACGCGGACCAAAGCCTGTTGCAGCGTGCCTATCACCTGTACCCGTACGGCATCGCTGCGATGGTGCCGCAGCACGGACAGCCGCCGGGCCTGCTGCCGCTCCATGTTGGCGACGGCAATCTCTTCATTGGGCTGAGTGGAGACGATCTGCAGGGCACGCTCAGCCTGTTCTTCCATCTGCGCCGCGAGGAGGCTGCGGAGCGCTGGGGCGATGCCGTGCCGGAACTGCATTGGGCCACCTGGCAGGATGGCCACTGGCAGCCGCTGGCACAGCATATGGTGCTGTCCGACGGCACCCAGGGACTGCTGCGCTCCGGCATCGTGCAGTTGAATCTTCCGGCCGGCATGACCGCCAATTGTGCTTCGCTACCGGGAGCGTGCTACTGGCTGCGGCTCGGCGCAGATTGGGGGTTCACGCAGCTGGCTGGCCTCTATGGCGTGCATGCCCAGGCCATCACGGCAACGCGCACGGTTCTGCCGGAGAGTGACCAGGCCCCGATCGCGGTGCCGCCGGGCACCATCAACATACCCGGCGAGCGTGTGCCCGGCTTGCGTGCGGTGGTGCAGGTGGGGCCGGCGGACGGATGGCGCGCGGCGGACCGGCCCGAGGCAGTGCGCATGCGCGGGGCTGAGCGACTGCGTCACAAGCTGCGCGCGGTGACGCGCTGGGACTACGAGCGCCTGCTGCTCGACGCGTTTCCGGCGGTGTTCAAGGCCCGGTGCTTCGCCCACCACGAGGCCACGCTGATCGACCCCGCCGGCCGGCGCCACCAGCATCTGGCCAATCTGCCCGGGCAGGTGCTGCTCGCCGTGGTACCGCATCCGCAACCGGGCGAGCTGTTCCGCAGCACCGAGGCGCCGCGCTTCGATGCTGCGCTGCTCGAAGCGATGCGCGCGCACTTGCAGGCTTGCGCGCCGGCAGGGGCACGCGTGCTGGTGCGCAATGCCGCCTATGAGCGCGCGCAGGTGCGCTGCATCCTGCGACTGGTATCAGGCAGCCATCCCGGCGCCATGTTGCGCCAATTGAACCAGGCGCTCGTCGAATACCTGTCGCCTTGGCACGCCGATGGCATCGGCGCCGATTTCGACTGGAGCGTGCGGGCCGACACGCTCGAGGCATTCCTGCGCGCCCAGCCCGGCGTGGATGCGGTGGGCAAGCTGTCGATGCTCCATATCGTGCGCAACGACCGCCAGTTCAACGTGCTGCATGACACCGCCACGCACACGATCCGGGGCGAAGCGCGTACGTTGCGACCCGCGCAGCCGTGGAGCCTGCTGTTGCCGACGCGCCGTCACCTGCTGGAGCTGCACGACGACATCGGCCCGCTGGTGCCGCACGTCACCGGTATCCGGCGGCTGGAGGTTGGCAGCACGTTCATTGTCGGCCGCGCCGCGCCGAACCCTTCCGCGCAGGTGCGTGATGACCAGTAGGAACCGAGAATCCCTCAAGCGCTATTTCCGCGAAGGCGCGCTGCCAAACGAGGACCATTTCGCCGATCTGATCGACTCCATGCTCAACATGAGCGACGAGGGCTTTCGCAAGACCGTCGAGCATGGCTTCGAGGTGTACTCGCCGCTCGGCCACGACGCGCTGGTCAGCTTCTTCCGCGATCAGGACCCGGAGCGGCCGGCATGGCGCTTCGGGCTGGGTGCCAACGACGAACTGCTGGTGCAGGGCCGCACCAGCCCATTGGCGAACGGGGCTGGTGCCGATACCGGCGCGGGGCAGGCGCAGGCATTGCCGCCAGCCGTGCTGTGCCTGGACCAGGACCGGCGCATTGGCGTGGGGACAGAGAATCCGCGCGCGACCCTCGACGTGGCCGGCGTGGTGCGCGCCACGGGGCGGCAGGGCGCGCTCGCACGCCAGCACGCCCTGCCGCTGCTGGCCAACGGTGAGTGGCAGGACCTGACCGACGACCTTGAAGGGTGTCAGGCGCTCGAAGTGGTGGCGGGCGCGGGGCAGCGCGGCAAGGGGCGTTTTGGCCTGGTGCATGCGATTGCGATGAATACGTACAACCCGACGCTCGGCCTGTTCGACTTCTTCAACCGCAAGCGTGGCATCCGCAGTACCCATGGCTTCTATAGCCGGCGCTGCGACCGGCTCGAACTGCGCTGGAACGGCACCAGCGGCCGCAATGCGCGCTACCGGTTGCAGATCCGGAGCGGCTGCGATTTCGGCAGCGGCGTGCACATCCAGGCGCAGGTCACCGAGCTCTGGTTCGATCCCCACATGAGCGAGGGCCAGTCATGAGCATCCTGCTGCGTCGCGCCTCGCCTACCGCGTCGGTAGTGCCGACGGCCCTGCCGTCGCCGCTGGAGCCCGCTGCCGACAGCGCCACCATCGAGCGCCTGAGCGACGACCCGCCGTTCAGCTATCCGGACCTGCGGCAGCACGGCATTGCGCTGACGCAGGCATTGAGTGGTGAGTGGTGGACCGACTACAACTATCACGACCCCGGAGTCACGCTGCTCGAGGCGCTGTGCTACACGATCACCGAGAACGTGTTTGGCGCCGACGCCGAGATCGCGGACCTGCTGACCGCGCCCGATGGCCGCATTCACTATCGGCGTCACGCCCTCCACGGTGTGGAAGACGCGCTGCCGTGCCGGCCCACCACCGATCTCGACCTGATGCGCTACCTGCTCGATCGCGTGCCGGCAGTGCATCAGTTGCGCCTCACCATGCCGGACCACGACGGGCTATGGCGCATGGCCCTGCGCGTACACGATGGCGATGATGTTGCCGCTGCACGCGATACGGCCCGTGCCTATCGTGCGCAGCGCAACCTGGGCGAGGACATCGCGACGCTGGCTCAGGTGTTGCGCCCGCGCTGGTGCGCGTTGCAGATACAGATGAGCGTGGAAGGGCCGCGCGACCTCAATGACATCCTGATGGAACTGGTGCAGCGCTGTGCGCGGCTGGTCAGCGCGGCGCCCCCGCGACGACCGGTGCAGGCGCGTCTGGCGCAGCGCGACGCGTTCGGGCGGCCACTAGGCACGAGCCGGTTGTTCGAAGGCCCGTCACTGCAATGCGGCTGGATTGCCGAGGAGGACCTGCGGCGCGATACCGCCGATGCGTCCGCGCGGCGGGACAGCCGTCTGTATTTCAGCGACCTGGCGCGCGCATTGAGCCAGATCGACGGCATTGCCGATATCAGCGACCTGCGGCTCGTGCTGCAGGATGCGAGCGATGCGGAAACAGGCGACGATCACGACGATGATGGTGCCGACAGCCTGCAATGGCAGGGCGAGGACTGGGCGCTGCAGTTGCGCTGGCCGGAGACGGAAGCGGCATTGTCGGGCTGGACCGTCAGCCGGCGTGGCAGCCGCATCCATCTCGATGCGCGTGAACTGGTGGCGCAACTGGCCGATGCACGGCAGGCGGCGCGTATCGCCAGCGTTCCGCCACGCACACGCGCCTATGCGGGTCAACTGCTGCCTCGGCCGTCCGGCCACTACGTGCCGGAGATCCCCTACCTGTCCACCTGGCACCACCTTCCGCCGCTGTACCGTGAGGCCCACGCGGCGCCGCTTGCCGATGCCGAACGCCAGGCGCAGTTCGGCGCTTATCTGGCATTGCTCGAACAGTGGATGGCCCATGGCAACGCGCAACTGCAGCATCTGCGCGAGCTGTTCAGCCTGGCGCCGCAGCCGGACAGCAGCTACTGGTGGGAGCCGCTGGGCCCGGCGCAGGTGCCGGGCCTGGCCGGGGTCTGTGCCGAGCAGGGCGATGAGACAGCCCGTGCGCTGGCAGCGGGTGACGACGCGCTGGAGCGCCGCAGTCGCGTGCTCGACCTGCTTCTCGCGTTGCACGGTGAACATTGCGACCAGCACAGCATCCAGGGCTTTGGCTACTACTTCGATGCCGCGGGCTGGCAAGCGCATCTGTACGAATGCAAGCGGCGCTTCGTGCAGCGCATCGTGCGCCATACGCGGGACCGCGCGGGTGCATTCGACTATAGCCGGCCATCGTTGGGCCGGCGCGGCAATACCGCGCCGCTGCAGGAACGCATCGGCCTGCTGCTTGGTTTCACGCAGACCCACAGCCGGTTGCTCGCAGGCGGACTGTCGGCGCTTGGCATGCGCATCGACGATGCCCATGCCCATACCCGGCGCAATGCCACCGAGCCACCGTCCGATCTGGAAGCGCTGACGATGGGTGCGCCGCTGCGCACGCGCATCGCCGAACACTATGCCGAGGATACGGAACTCGGTCAGGTGGCGGATCGTCTCGCGTATTACTTCACCGATCTCGCGCCGCAGAGCTGGCCCGGCGCGTTGCTGCGGTGTGCCGCGCACGGCGGGCGCTATCACCAGGGTGCAGGCGGAGATGGCGCGCCGCAGCTCTGGCTTGGACCCGACGAACACGGCGCCTGGTGGCCGCTCGCGGTGAGGGAAGGGCCGGGCGGCGTGCTGGCGCCTGCCCTGTATCTTCATGAGTTTGCCTGCCGCCTGCAACGCGAGTCCGAGGGCCTGCATCTGGTCGAGCATATCCTCTTGCGGCCGCTCGGCGATGCGCCATCCGAAACGGACGTGCCGGCTGACTTCTACCCTCATCGGCTCAGCGTGATCCTGCCCGGCTGGACTGCGCGTGGCGCGACCCAGAGCTTCCGCGATCTCGCCGAGGAGACCATCGCACTTGGTTGCCCCGCGCACCTCATGCCGCATGTCCATTGGCTCGACGCGGCAGATCTGGCTGCATTCGAACGGGATTTCGAAGCATGGCTGCGTGCACGGCAGGCACAGGCCAATGCGCCCGATGACGCCGCCGTCGTGGCGCATCTCGATACCTGTGCCGCGGCCATGCGCCATCGGTTGAGCGCGTCACGGCGCGGAGACGCGCGATGAATGCACCGCTGCGCCTGCCGCACGTAACCGGACATGCCATCGAGACGCTGTCGTGGACCAGCGTTGGCGCCATGGAGCGAGAGGCCGCGCACGCCTATCAGGCGCGCCTGAGCCGCTTTCTCAACGGCCGGGGGCGCGAGGTGATCGCACGGGTGTTCACACGGTTGTCTCCGCCTGGCGAGCACTGGCGCATCGATCGGCTGGAGATCGATACCGGCCCGCTGGCGGAAGACGCCGGCGAGAGCCAGTGGGCTGCCGTACTGGAGGCGCAACTGGTGGAGACACTGACCCGGGCGCGTCGTGCGAGCGGCGGGGCCAGTTTGACCGATTGGGCCCAGCGGGTCATTGGGACCGGAGGGAACGTTGCGGCCGCGACCGCCCCGCGACCGGCAGACCACCAGGCGCTGGAACACTTCCTGTTTTATCTCCAGCGCGGCCATCTGCCTTGGTCGCATAGCCCCATGGCGGGGCGGGCGTTGTCCGCGTGGCTCGCGCTGCTGGCACGCCGCATCGGGCCGCGGCTGTGGTCGATGCTGCAGCGGTTGCAGCCAGGCGACTACGTTCTCGCGCGGCTTAGCCGCATTACGCCGCATGAGGGATTGCAAGCCCTGATCGGCGTGCGCTATCGCGAGCTGGCGGACAGCCTGAGCACGCTCGACGCGCAGGTGCTGGCACCCTTGCAGGCGCGCGGTCGTCTCAGTGCCTATCAGGTACAGCAGTTGCAGCAAGCGTGGCGGGTCTCGGCGTTCCGTCTCCTGTGGGGTCAGCGCGCGGGCAATCTGAGCGCGGATGGGTTGCGCCGGCTTCAGCGTGAACTCGGTGCTGCGCTGGTGCGGCAACTGGGACAGGGTGGATTCGGGCAGTGGCGGCCATCACTGCAGCCCGTCGCGCATGCCGAGGCGTATGGTGATGGCGGGCATCCCCCTCCAGGCGGCCGGGCGCGACCGGCGCGCATGCTGCCACGCCTTGACCAACTGCTACTGGGTGGCGTGATTGCGGCAGTCGAGCGGTCTGGGCGAAGGAAGAAGCGTACGGCACCGGCAGATGATCGAACGCATCTGGATACGTCATACACAGCGCGCGCCCTGCCGGCGAACGATGCTGTTTCGGTGGTGAACCCTGCGCGTGTAGCGTATGCCGCTGTGGCCGACACTACGCCGACCATCGCACCGGCGCGCGGCGAGCGCCCGGTCGAGGCTGCACTGCGTCGGCTTGGGGCCGCGCTCGATGGCAGTGCGCCATTGCGCGGGCACGCTCTGCAGGTGCTGATCGACGATCTGCATGCGCGTGTGCCGAACGAACTTCGCATCCACTTGCAAGGCGTGGCGTTGCGTCGTGGCGAGACCGGGCGCTGGTTGCCGCAACATGGCATTGCCACGGTTTGGCGCATCGTGCAGATCCTGGCAGGTGCCGCCGAGACCGCTGACAAGCTCGAGGTCAGCGCGACGTCAGGCATCCCCCAGACGTCCCTCGCGCTGGCCTCCACGGTGGTAGCGACGCGTGGCGCGCACTGGGCGGAATCGTTGCGGCAGTTCTCGCTGGCTGCGGTGTCGCGTGGCACGCGGCCCGGGCGCGGCCGGCGTGCGGGAGTGTCTGCGCTGCAGGCATGGCTGGTGGCGTACACCTTGCGTCAACTGGCTTTGGGAGAGCGTGCGCCGACCGACCAGCGCGGTTGGCAACGGTTCTGGGAGCGGGCGGTGGCGGCATGGCAGCGCGGAACGTCTGGTGTGCGCCCGGCACGGCCGCAGCGGCAGCCACCGAGGTGGCCTTTGATGCGGCCCCGCAAGCGATCTCCCGAACGTCCCCTCGAAAGCCCCCTCGAAAGTCCCTTCGAGCGTCGCCTTGAGCCTCCCGTCGAGCTTGCGCACGAGCAGGCCCCGAAGCGGCCGCTGAAGCGCTCACTGACTGACCGTGCGCCAGGCCATACCGCGCCCGTGCTGCATCCTTTTGAAAGACGGCCGTCGGCGCGCAATTTTCGCTGGGAAGCCTTGCATACCGTCACGACTCTGGAAAGTCGCCTGTCGCATCTCGCGGCATTTGCGAAAGTGCCGCGCGTGCGGCGAGACTGGATCATGCGCAACCGTCTGAGCGAATGGCTCGCCGAACCATCCCTTTGCGCGACGTGGATGGCGCGCACCGCCCCGGCACAGCGCTGGGAATTGCTTGCCGTCCTGCGTCCGCGTGACATCGGTACCCTGCGCCGGACCAGCGATGTGCTGCAGTCGGTGCAGGCCGCATTGCTGCCAAAGCGGACGGCGGGTGAACGCCAGCGCAGCCATTGGCAGTTCCTGACGGGGCACGTGTTTGCGGCGGATCTGCCGATCGCGCCCGCCATGCTCGCGCGGCGCTATGCGATCCACCTTTGCCGGGAGCAGACCGCCGGCATGGCGTCGGGCGAAGCTGCGGCCGCGTTGGCGCAGCCTGCCCACGCCACGCAGAGCGCCCCGTTGCGTCAATGGCTCGCCCGCGTCGCGGCGGCCCTGGCGCCGTGGCGCTGGCTCTCGTTGACCGGCACGGCGATGTCGCGGGCCGCCGCACGGATCCTCAACCGCGCTCCCAGCCCCGCAGAACAATGGGAGGTGCGCCAGCCCATGCGCGGGATCAGCGCGCTTCAGCCCGGCGGGACAGCCGCACCGCCGGCCATCGGCGCCGCAGCGTCCCGACAGTCTTTTCCCATGCACACCATGTCCGCAGACGATCCGCACTATATCGACAATGGCGGCCTCGTGCTGCTGGCCACCTACACCCAGCGGCTGTTCGCCATGCTGAACTTGCTGGAAGGCAACGCGTTTCGCGACGCGGCGGCCGCCTCGCGCGCGGTGCGCTGTCTGGCGTATCTGGCGGAAGGGCATGACGGGGCCAGCGAGGCCGAATGCGTATTGCCGAAGTTGCTCTGCGGCATGGCGCAGTCCGCACCCTTGGGCGGCGACGCTGCGGGCGATCTGGACGACGCGCTGGACGACGCCACGATTGCAGTGCTCGACAGTCTGCTGGACGCGGTGGTAGCGCACTGGACCGCGCTCGGCAAGACCTCGCGCGACGGGTTGCGCCAGACCTTCCTGCAGCGCGAAGGCCGGCTTGCGCGCGAGCATACGGAAGGCGGCATGCATTGGCGGCTGGTGCTGAAGACGGGGGCCTTCGACATGCTGCTGGACCGCCTGCCGTGGTCCTTCGGCACCATCAAGCTGCCCTGGATGCGGGAGGTGCTCTATGTCGACTGGCGCTGAATCCGCGCATCCGGATATGGCTGCTTCCGTGCGCGCACTCCATACCGAGGCATTGCAGCGTGAGCTGGACTGGCTTGAGGCAGCGCTCGACCAGCGCTTCCGCCAGCATTTCGCCCACGAGAGTGCGCCCGAGCCATTGCCGCCGGCTCCGGCATTGCCTGCGGGCAGTGCGCTGGCCGAGGTGGTCGCGCAATATGATCTGGGCGAGTGCGAACGGCTGGTGCTGGCGCTGGCCATGGCGCCCCATCTGCGGCCCGCCGCGCTCGACCTGTTCTTCGTCAAGAACCGCGATTTCGACCGCGGATTCAGCGAATTCGGCGGCACCAGGGCATCCCGCCACGCGGGCTTCCTGCCGACGGGCGAGACGGCGGCATTCCTGGTTGCCGGTAACGACCTGGCAGAGCGCATCGCCACGCTGGAGCTATTCGATGCGCAGCGCGCCTTCGCCCGTGGGGGCCTGGTGTCGCTCGACGGAGACGTGGGCGGCGAACCACAATTGAGCGGTGCACTACTGGTGAGCGCGGAAGCGCTGCAGCGCCTGCAGACCGGCGTCTGGCACAAGCCGGACTACAACGCGCAGTTTCCGGCCAAGCGCATCACCACGGCCCTCGCGTGGGACGACCTGATCCTGGCGCCCGAGGTGATGGACGAGCTCGCCATGATCCAGACCTGGTTGCAGGCGGGCCCCGCGCTGATGGACGAATGGGGCATCGGCAAGGCCGTCAAGCCCGGCTATCGCTGTCTGTTCCACGGTCCGCCCGGAACCGGCAAGACGCTTACCGCCACGCTGCTGGGGCAGGGCGCCCAGGCGGACGTCTATCGCATCGATCTCTCCATGGTCGTCTCCAAGTACATCGGCGAGACCGAGAAGAACCTTGCGCGCGTCTTCGACCAGGCGCAGAGCCGCCGCTGGATCCTGTTTTTCGACGAGGCCGACGCGCTGTTCGGCAAGCGCTCGGCCACGCAGAGCAGCAATGACCGGCATGCCAACCAGGAAGTGGCCTACCTGTTGCAGCGCGTGGAGGATTTTCCCGGCGTGGTGATCCTGGCCAGCAACCTGCGCGGCAATATCGACGACGCGTTTTCGCGCCGCTTTCAATCCATGATCTATTTTCCGATGCCCGACGCGACCCAGCGTCTGCGGCTATGGCGCAGCATGCTGTCGCAACCGGGGCGGCTGGCCGACGACATCGACCTGGTGGAGCTGGCAGAGCAGCATGAGCTGTCCGGCGGCGCGATGGTGAACGTGTTGCGGTTTGCAGTGTTGCAGGCCAATCGCGAAGGCGTCACGCAATTCACGCGTGCACACCTGCTGGCGGGACTGACGCGGGAGATGCGCAAGGAAGGGAGAACCGCATGAAGCGCGCATGGACCGGCCTTGTTGTCTGGGTGCTGCTGGTGGTCCTGTACGGACTGTTACCCGCGCAGCCTGCAAGTTCCGTGGGTGCCTCGGATGCGAGCGTCGCGTCTGCCTCGGCGCCGGCCGCTGGCAGTCGTGCCCCGGCTGCCGCATCCGCACCGGCAGCGCCCGCAGCAGCGACGCCCGCGCCCGCTTCGGCGCCGGCCGTATTGCCCTCGACAATGCTTCCAGCGTCCAGCCAGGCCTGCCCACCGATCAATCCCAACACGTTTCCGCCGCTGGCCTGCGTGCGCCCAAGCGAACCGCTGGCGCTGGAGAAGACGGCCGTCACCTCGTTGCCGAATGCCGTGGTGGATCAGGACTACAGCTACCGATTCATCGCTACCGGTGGCGAGCCGCCCTATACGTTCGAGGAGATTCGCGAAGATCCCCGGCGCGGTCTTCCCGCCGGGCTGAGCCTGACCGCCGATGGCACTGTCACCGGCACTGCCACCCAACGCGGACGCAAGTCGTTCGTGGTGGCGCTGCACGACCAGACCGGGCAGGGCCTGCGCCAGACCTTCTCGATCAACGTCGTGGCACCGCGCGGGCCGAAGCCGGCCGGCAAGGCGCCTGACACGCCAGCCGGCACCGCGCCCGTGACCACCATCCAGACGGTTTCCATTGCCGCCACCCAAACACCGGTACGCGGCCCGAACCTGATCGATACGTGGGTGCTGACGCAGGAATTGCTCAAGCAGGTCAATCCCGTCATTACCGAAGGCGATACCACGGCATCCGACGCCCCGGCCGGCACCACAGCAGAAGGGGGCGCCAGTGCAGTCGACGCGCCAGCCGCGATCAATGCCGCGCCCGTGGTTACCGAGGGCGATGGCCTCGACGAATTGTCCGCCGCGGGCTCCGCCCAACTGGAGATCTTGCTCAAGCCGCTCGTCGGGGTGGAATATCCCACGCGCGCGATGTTCGCCGCAGCGCTCGATGCGCATGTGTGCACCTATGCGGCCGCGCTGACCGATCGCGTGGCGCAGACGAATCGGCAGGCCTCACCCACCGCTGAACAGTGGCGCGACCGCTGTGCCGTGGCATGGCAGGGTCCCTCGCCCAAGGCACCGGTGCAACTCTCCGAGGCTCCGGTCAAATGGCAGGACCTGCCGAGTACGCTGTTACCGGCCCGGGTCCGCAACTGGCTGATCGAGCAGGCACGTCAGAGCCACGATGCCGCAGTGAGCAACGCGCCCGGATGGCAGGGCACCGGCTGCAACTGCTTTACCGATGCCGCCGATGGCCAGGTCTACGGATTCGTGCCGCACTGGAGCGATGCGGAGAAAGGGCCCAAGCTCGATTTCAGCCTGTACGACCGTCTGGTGAACTACGCGCAGCCATTCGATGACGATGGCAATATCCTGCAATTGCAGCCAGGCGCCGCCGAGATCGAGTTCTACCGTGCCGTTCATCGCTACGGCAGCAAGCTGGACATGACAGTCTATCGCCGCGACTGGCAGTTCCTGCAACGCCTGCCGGAAGATCAGCGTCGCCGCATAGCGGGCCAGGTGGCCCTGCACACGGCACAGATGCTCAATACGCGCTTGAGCGATTTCGGCGCGCGCTGGCAGGATCGCATCCCTGGGCTGGCCAGCGACACCTACCTTGGCGATGGTGTGACCTTGTTCCTCGACCAGTTGCCCTCGCCCGCCGACGCAGGGTTCGCCACCTTCGCGAGTTTCCGTGAACGTCTGATCCGGTCGATCATTGCCGAACTGCACAAGCAGAAGCGGCCGATCACGCTGAACCTGATGATCAGCGCCGGCGACCTGGTGCCGGCACTGCGGGATGCCAACGGTACGGGAAGCTCCAGCGCGGCAGCCAATCCTGCCAACCGTGCCGGCACGAAGAGCAAGGAGCCGTCGGCGGCGGTCGCGCTGCCGCGCCCGCCGGGCTGGACCTTCGGCGACCTGTTCGACATCCTCGTGTTCGCCGAAAACCCGCGCTTCCAGGACGGGCGCATTACCGCCGCATCGGGGGCTTACCACAGCAATACCAATGTGACGGTGAAGTACATCGTGCTGCTGCCGGAGCCCACCACGCGCAGCAAGAAGGTGTTGCGCGAGGCGGTGGAGACCACGACGGACCTGGTGGGCACCAATCGGGCCATCATGGTGCGGCGCATATTGCCGCTGATCTCGATGGGCAGCGCCGAGCCGCAGCAACTGGCCGACGACCTGGCTTACTTCAACGACAACTTCGGTGGCGTGGCGCTATGGCCGCAGCCGCTCGCCAATCCGTCGGTGCTGGCGCAGACGGAGAAGACCGTGCGCAGCACCATCCTGGCCAACGAGGCACCGGTGAGCCAACTGTGCAACGTTGTGTGCGACTGGCGCTGGGCCCTGCGTGGCGTGTTCTGGCTGCTGATACTCGTGGCGGCCGTATCGCTCGTGCTGTATCTCTTCTCGTGCCGCGTGCGCGCGCTGGGCCGTCCTTATCAGCTCTATCTGCTGCTGGCGGCCATCGTGCCATTGGTGATCGGCGGATTGCTGCTGCGATGCGACCCCGACCTCGCCTCGTCCGAGATCGCCAGCCGGCTGCTGGTCGGTGTGCTGGTGGTCGTGATCCTGAGCATGCTGTATCCCTTGCTCAAGCCGCGCGCGGAGAAGCCATGACCACCTCCCTCGCATTCGTGCTACGTGCTCAGGCCCTCCCGCATCGCATAGCGCGTCAGCTCCGCAATGGTGCTGATGCCGAGCTTGCGATAGGTGTTCTCGCGATGGCTGGCCACCGTCTTGTCGCTCAGGAACAGCATCTGGGCGATGGTCCGGGTGCTGTGGCCCTCCGCCAGCATCTGCGCGACCTGACGCTCGCGCGCCGTCAGCTGCGGCAAGCGGATGGCTTCCACCACCGTGCCGCCCTGGCGGCTCGCGTGGAGCACGGTGCCGATCAACTCGCCACTGAGAAAGATCTGATTGGCCATCACGCGGCGGATCGCCCGTGCGAGCTCGTCGTAGGAATTCTCCTTCAGTACGTAGCCCGACGCGCCGGCGTCCAGTGCGGCCATGACGTCGGCGGGCCGGTCGTTGACGGACAGGCAGAGCATCTTGCAGGGCGTGGACTCCGCGCTCAACCGACGGATGACCTCCACGCCGTTGAGGATGGGCATGGCGATATCGAGTACCAGGACGTCAGGGCGCTGCACGCGCGCAATCTGCAGCATCTCCATGCCGTTACGCGCCTGGGCAAGCACCTCGATATCGCTCTCGCGCTGAAGCAGGGCGGCCAACCCCTCGCGCATCATGCTGTGGTCGTCGGCCAGGGCAACCCGGATGCTCATGGCGATAGTACGGGGCAGGTGCACTCCGCCCGGAATTCGGATCTCGGCTCGGCGCGGCGTTCCGAGTGGGAGGTGGGCCACCACTCGATGCAGGCATGCACGCCCGCGCCGGTGCGTGCGTCCAGCCGCAAGCGCGCGCCAATTGCTGCGAGGCGCGACGGCAAGTCGCGCAGACCGTTGTGACCGCGCATCGGTGTACATGCAAGGTCCGGATCGAAGCCGGGGCCGTTATCGGACACCGTCAACGCGATGCCGGGCGGGTAATCGGCGGTCTCGCGCAGTCCGAGGCAGACATGGGCGCCGGGCGCATGCTTGCACGCGTTGAGCAGCAGTTCGCGCGCGGCACGCATCAGTTGCTCGCACACGAGCGGTGGGGGCAGGGTGGCGAGGGTCGGGCAGTCGGTGTCGATGGCACATCCGGTCATGCGCGCAACCTCGGCGGCGAGTTCGATGCACTGGTGTGCCAGCGGCCGCGGCAGCGCCGGAAAGTTGCTCTGCGCCATCTGCTGCAACCCGCCGATCACGCCGCGCGTGGTCTGCAGCGCATCCTTGACCAGTTGCCGGGCATGACGCAGCGCAGCTTCGCCGCCATCCCCCGGAGACTGGGTGGCGCGATCCAGTTGCATGAGCGCAAAGGCAAGCAACTGCGCCGGACCATCGTGCAATGCGCGCGCAATGTCTTCCGTATGGCGCGTGGGTTGGCCGCTGTTGGCGCGTGCCGGCCGCGCGCACCGTGGGCACTGCAGAGTTCCGTAGGGAAGGGCGGAGCGTCCCCGGCGCGATGGCCTGGGACGGCATGTGCAGGGGACCGGCAAGCCGCGCGCGGATATCGTGCCATTGACAGGTGTCGATACGGGCCACGCCGTGGCCCTGGCTGCGCCAATGCTGCACCGAGGCCCCATTCCTCGTTTCTTTCCAGTCATCCAATACCCGTCAAAAGTATTACTGCAGTCTTGTTGCCCGATGACACTGTCTGCGAGACGAGATGTCTGCCCTGCGGGCTCTTGTCGCCTCTTCAGCCGGAAGCGTCCCGACAGATTGTAGGAAAACTACATGGAAAAAATTCAGAATTAAAAAACTATCAAGGTACTGTTGCACGCGGGAAGCGGGACAATGACCTGCGCGTTTCCCGCAGGCGGTAGCGTATGACCCATACGGGGGAGATTTCGTCATGCCGACTTACATAGAACGTGAACGCGAACCCGACCGGGAGGAACGCCATGCATCGGCGGAGTCCGGCCGGGCGCCCAGCCATCCCATGCAGGCGGTGGCGGATGCGGGCGCGCGCAATCGTCTGCCACAAGCCCTGCAAGCCAACCTGGAAGGGCTATCGGGGCAATCACTTGCCGATGTGCGGGTCCACTTCAATTCGTCGAAGCCCGCGCAGATGATGGCCCATGCCTATGCGCAGGGACGCGACATTCATCTCGGACCGGGTCAGGAGCGACACCTTCCGCACGAAGCCTGGCACGTGGTGCAGCAGGCCCAGGGCCGTGTACGGCCTACCGCGCAGCTCGCTGGCGGGACTGCCGTCAACGATGATGCCTCGCTCGAAGCGGAGGCCGAGCGGATGGGCGACATGGCCATGCGCTCGCCGGAGGCGCCGGTGCAACGCGTGGCGAAGATGCCCGACAGTGAGCCAGCGTTGGTGCGGCAGCCCGTGCGCAGCAGCAACGCGCCCGTGCAGCGCGTGCGCTTTGCCAATAGCAACAGCTTCTACGGGCCGCAGCATCCGGTGTTGCCCTTACCCGGCGATATGCGTGACGCGCTGGGTGCCACTTACCGGGGGCGTGTAGAGCGCCAGGAAGTGATGATCGACTTGTCTGCGGCGGGACAGCAATGGTTGAACCAGCATGCACCCATTCCCGGTGGGGTTGGGGCACTCTGCTGGGCGGAGATCCTCGACACCGACTGGCGAGACCTTGGCAAGGGCATGCCGGCGATCGAGGTGGCCCAGATGGACCTGGAGTTCTTCAATCATCAAGCCGATTTGATGAGAGACCTCGGCAACAGATTCGCGTTCGATCTGGTGATCCGTCCCGGCACTCCACTACGCGTGGCAAGCTTCGTGCTGCAGACCGATGCCCAGAACGCGCTCAACCTCGAACCCTCGAACAAGCCTATCGAACCGCAGGTGGCGCAGGCCATCACGGCGAGATTCGTCAACGACAATGCGCTACGGGCGCGCATCAGGCAGAACGTTCTTTCCACGTTGCTTGGCGCGGGCCAATATCAGTGGATACTGGCCAACTGGACGAGTATCAGCCAGACCCACGACGTGTATATCGATGTCGATTTCTATCCCAACCGAATGCCGGACCGGGGCGGACTCCTCCACAAGGACTCGATCGGCGAGACGCTCTTCGTCAATCTCACCTACAACAATCCGCAGGCGGGCGCCTCTCCCGAATACGCCTACGACAACCAGGGTCATGCGCCTTACGAACAGAATTTTCCGCAGAGCGCGCACACCTTGCTTGCCGATACGCGCCAGGCAAACCAGGGCAAGCCGGACACCATCGAGGGTGTAGACCTGCCCGCGCACGGGCGTGTCAGTTTCATTGACCCGGCGATCTGGCATGCCACGCCGCTATACGGGCGAAGACTGGAGTTGCCATCCTATGGCGATGCCGACGATCTGACCTACGACCAGGTACGGCAGGATATCGGCCAGAATGTTCCACGGGAACATCACGCCGAGGCACTGGGCGTGATTGCAAACCTGCACGGTGCCGTCAGGGGCGCCGAGATCAAGACACTCTACCGGTCGCACGAGATGCTCCGGTACGGGCGTACCGCAGATACCGCCATTCGGGATACCGCACCGCAGACGCGCCGGCAGCGCGCGCGCAGCGTGGATCTGACCAACCATCCGGAACGCCTTGCGGCGCTCCAGCAGCAGGCGACCCAGCCACGGTCGTTCATTCGCACCTGGGTCATCCTGCGGAGGAAGCCGCAGCAGCCGCAGCAGCAGGGGGGCGGAAATCCGTAGCGGAGAGGGCCCGCGGTTGGCGGACCGGCGGCTACAGCCCGTGGAAGATATGGCGCAGAACCTCCGGATACTTGTCCCGTTCCGCAAGGACCAACGCCTTCACGTCCGCCTTCTGCGCAGTCGTGAATGTTCGCCATTGAGCATGCATCGGCGTTCTCGCCTTGGCGTTCAATGACGCCGCCAGGAGCGCCGCAGCGCGCGTGTCCTGTTGGTACAGCTTGTACTTCGCGGAGTTGGCGGGAATATCGGTCAGCAGGTGGACATTGCTCTTGTCCCGGGTTTCCCGCAGGATCTGCTTGATCAGCGTGGCCTGCGAGCCGGTATTGTCCTGCATGTCGCGGTTGACCCCGTCCTTGTAGGACTTCTTCTGCCAGGGGTCGAAGTCGAGCTTGCCGTACTGCGCTTTGGGCGAGTCATACGGACGCTCGGCACCGGGCACGTAGGTGACGATCATGTCGTCGACGTCCTTCATGGCGGCGAGGTTGGCCGTGGAGGCGGCCATGCGCAGTTCGTCCGCATTGGCTTCCCTGCCGGTGTCGGGATTTGCCGAACCAAGCCCGGTATAGAGGTGTCCCAGTCTCGATTTGCGCTTGCGGATCGCATCGAAGTCGCTGGCGCGGTCCTTGAGATTATTGAAAAGAATAATCTCCCAATAGGGCTGCGGGTTTGCCTTCTTGAACTTGCTGATACTCCTGCCTACCACGGCATCCATGGTCTTCTCATAAGCCGCCACGGCAAGATCGTCGCGGCTGTTCTTCGGGCGCCCTTTCATTTCGACTTCGATGCGCAGCGGATGACCAGTCGCGTTGTAGTAGGTGGTCGCCACGGCCACCGACGCGCTCAACAGGCCATCTAGGGAAATGAAAGCACTGTCGGGATTGTCGGTCCGCTGAATGCCCTGCAACTGGGCCGCGTCGAGGTCGCTGACATAGGCCGGATTGCCCTCATCGCCAACCAACGCCGCATGCAGCGTGCGACGGGCGTCGGATAGCTGCTCACGGATATTGCCATCGTGACTGACCATCGGCACATTGTCGCGGGACAGGTACACGTCGCATTCGATGCCATCGAGCCGGGGCGTCGCGTCGCGGGTGGTCTCGGCGTAAGCCGAATCGAATGCGGCCTTCGAGTTCTCTGCGGGGCGGTTCAGCCGGCGCGAGTCAGTGTCCTTGATCAGGCCGCCGCGTGTGCGGTTGGTCGGGCCGCCGCCGCGATGCGCGACGATACTGACGCCAGGGCGTTCCGCCATCTTGAGGCGGAGCTTGCGGAGTTCGGTGTTGATGTCGGCCGAGCTGGTCTGATCGTGCAGCCAGTAGTCGAGCGGCCCGAGCATGCTGTAGGTCTCGAAGTTCTGTGCGGTGGTTGCGGTGCCGCTGGTCGCGGCGTCCTGTACCGCCTCCAGTGACCGGTCGTGAATCGCCGAGTTTTCTGGCGCCGTGTCGGCGGCGAGATCCGGCTTGGCCTCGATGTACTCGAAGAACGTCTTGAGTCCGGCCACCACCGGGGTAATGCGAGGCGCGGCCGACCGCTTGTCCAGTTCGCCAGCGATGCGGTTGAGCTTGCGATAACGCTGATACTTGAGCGGGGCATGGAGCGGCTTACCGGCAATCCCCTCCGCCTGCTTCCTGTCCTTGTTGGCGGCGAGTTCGGGGTCGCCGTAGAGATCTTCCTTGCGCTGCACGACGGGCTGCAAGCCGGCCGCCTGGCGCACGGCCGTCCTATGCGTGCCGGTATCTGACTGCGACTGCCAGGCCCGCATGCGTGAGGACGCGGGGCTGGCGTTGGCCAGATCCTGTATGCGCCGTTGCGCGACGGTGGCGGGACGCTCGTCGGCAATGCGCCGTGTGCCGTGTTGCGCGGCCGGAATCTGCGCTGGTGTGGACAACTGCGGCTTTTCGATTTTCTTCTGCATGACGAAGTCCCCGATATGCGGTCGCGCTAACCATGGCACGGAGCGACCCTATCAGAGTGCGGGCGATTGCGTATGCGGATGTCGTGGGGTGTCGCACGCAGGCGACAAGCGGACCTCGTTCGCGGAGATGTGGTTCTTGGTGCACCACTCGCAATCGACTGCGAGTCGGCGTTTGACATTGGGGTCGCCAAGTTCTTCAATGGTCCTGATGCCATGCACCTGGTCAACGCCATGCCGAAAATCGCCGTCCTCCTGCTCGTACCGATATGGCTGACCGGCTGCGTGTCGGTCAGCAGCAGCGATCCCAATCCTCCGCAGCGCACCACCGTGGTCACGCCGGCTCCAGGCACGACCACAGTCTGCAATCCCGGACCCTGCTGAGGGTCAGGGTGCTGCGTCGGGAACGTCGCGGATCTGGCGCATGATGCCTTCCGCGAACAGCACCGGGCCGAGGATCGGAATGCCGGCCTCGCGCAGCGCATCGGCAGTCCACGTATTGCAGGTGTAGAAACCCGCGTATCGCGCCGTGGCCCCGAAATACAGCCCGCCCGTATAAGGGCCGTCGCCGAGACTCACCGGCGCACCGCTGGCATTGGTTTGCACGCTGCGATTCAGGAAGGCGCGCAGGCGCTGGATGCCTGCGGCGTCCACGTCGAGCCGTACCACGTTGTCCTTGCCGAACGCGGCAGCGGGGGTGTCCCGCAGGATCGTCAGCAGCAGCACGCCCTCACCGGGTAGCAGCGCAGAAAGCAGCGTCATCGGGCCGCGCTCGCCGCTCATCAGATAGTGGCGATCTCCGAATCCGAAGCAGAGATAGTTCGAGCCGTCGTAGCCCACGGTGACGCGCAGCAGTTGCGCGTCGGCATCGACCGTGCGGATACAGACGTCGGTATGCCAGTCGCGTTCCACCACGTCGATGAAAGTCACTGGCGGCGCGGCACGCGCGGCTGGCGTGGCGCATCCCGCCAGCAGGAATGCTGCGGCGATGGCTGCCGCGAGCGGCAACCGGCGGGCCGGTGTCATGGCGCGCTTGCCTTCGGCACGGTGCTTTCGACCAGTCCGATCATGGCCGTGCGGAATGCTTCTGCATCGGCACCGGCTGCCACCTCCAGCGCGGCGCGGTCGAAGGCTGCGGAGAGCAGGGCGGCCAGCGCATCCACCGGCGCATCCGATGTCGAAACGTTCAGCAGGCCCTGCCCGACAGCGGCTTGCAGCCCTTCGCGCAGTGTGCGGCCCGCATGCTCGGCATCGAGCGCGAACATTGTCGATGGGCCGAGCACGGCGGGTCCGTCGACGAGCAGCAACTGCGTGCGTCCCGGCACTGTCATTGCCGCAAGGTAGGCCAGACTGCCGGCCACGAGCGCATCGCGTACGGGCAGGTCGATGGGCGCGGCGTGTTCGATCTCGGCAGCTACGGCGCGCGCTTCATCGTCGAGCAGGGCGCGGAACAGGGCCTGCTTGTCCGCGAAATGGTGATACAGCGCGCCGCGCGTGATACCGGCGGCAGCCACGATCTCGGGCGTCGATGTGCCGGCATAGCCCTTTTGCACGAACAACTGCCGCGCCGCCGCCAGCAGGGCAGTACGAGTGGCCTGCGTGCGTTCCTGGTTGGAGCGCGCTTTTGCGTCTTGCATACATGCAGCCTGTATGTATATGATGGAGAAAGATACAGGTTGTATGTTACGTCAGGCGCGCCGCCTCGGCCAACCCTTGGAGACAACACGATGAAGACCACCAGCTATTACCCCGTCATCATGACCCGCAACGTGGCCGATACCGCGGCGTTCTACCAGCGCCATTTCGGATTTCGGCCGCTGTTCGAGGCGGACTGGTACGTCCACCTTCAGGCCGAGGCCGATGCACAGGTCAACCTCGCCATCCTCGACGCCGACCATGAAACGATCCCCGCCGAGGGACGCGGCAAGACGGCGGCGGGGTTGCTCATCAATTTCGAGGTGGAGGATGTCGATGCCGTGCACGCGCGCCTGAAAGACGCCGGTTTGCCGATCCTGCTGCCGCTGCGAGACGAAGCATTCGGGCAGCGCCACTTCATCACCGCCGATCCCAACGGCGTCATGCTCGACATCATCACGCCCATCGCCCCGTCCGCAGAGTTCGCGGCGAGCTACGACGATGACGCGCGGCCGGCCTAGCCCAATGCCCATCCGCCCAGCGCGCAGCCAGCCACCACCAGCCACGGCGGCACGCGCCATACCGTCAGCGCGATCACGGCCAGCACCGCCAGCGCGAAGTCGGGGGCCGAGTGGACGGCGCTGATCCAGACCGGATCGTAGAGCGCCGCCAGCAGCAGCCCCACCACGGCGGCGTTGACGCCGGCCAGCGCCGCGCGTGTGGCAGCGTTGCGGCGCAGCCGCTCCCAGAATGGCAGCGCGCCGAAGACCAGCAGGAAGGACGGGGCGAAGATCGCGACCACGGCCAGCCATCCACCCGCCCATCCGCCCATGCGCGTATCCGCCGCGCCGAGGAATGCGGCGAACGTAAACAGCGGTCCCGGCACGGCCTGCGCGGCGCCGTATCCAGCGAGGAAGGTATCGGCATCGACCCACCCCGGCGGCACCACGGCGGCTTGCAGCAGGGGCAGCACCACATGGCCGCCGCCGAAGACCAGCGCGCCAGCCCGGAAGAAGGCATCGAACAGTGCCACCGCATGATGGGCAGAAGCCTGCGCGGCCAGTGGCAGCAGCACCAGCAGCGCGGCGAAGGCCAGCAGGCAGACCACGGCCACCCCGTGTCCGACCGGAATTGCCAGCGGCTCATGGGAGGCGGGGGCTTCGGCGCGGAACAGCCGCGTGCCGATGACCCCCGCCAGCACCATCGCGCCGACCTGGACCCACGGCGACGGCATCAACAGCACCGCGGTGGATGACAGTGCCATCATCGACAGGCGCGGCGTGTCGGGGCATAGCGAGCGAGCCATCCCCCAGACAGCCTGCGCGACCACGGCTACGGCGGCCAGCTTGAGGCCGTGCAACGCGCCGGCCGGGATGACGTTGCCGAAGTGGGACAGCCCGATCGCAAAGAGGATCAGCGCCACCGCCGACGGCAGCGTAAAGCCCAGCCACGCCGCCAGCGCCCCGCCGTAGCCCGCGCGGGACAACCCGATGACCATGCCCACCTGGCTACTGGCCGGACCCGGCAGGAACTGGCACAGCGCCACGATATCCGCATAGGACGACTCGCTCAGCCAGCGGCGGCGCGTCACGAAGGCTTCCCGAAAATAACCGAGATGCGCCACCGGTCCGCCGAACGAGGTCAGGCCCAGGCGCAGGAACACGGTGAAGACTTCGAGCAGGGCACGCATAGGGGCGGGGAGGGCTGTGGTGCCGCGAGGGTAGCATCGCCAGACGTCGTGCGCATGTCGCATGTCAGCGTTTGCCCGACGGCGCAGGCGAGGCAAGTGCCGGTAGACTATGCGCCACGCGCCGGGGGTCACAGTCCTGTCGAGAGCCTGGCGCGCAAGAAAGCATTCCCTCGGGTTTCCACTTTGCGGAACGCGCCCCATGCACGCTACCGGCAGGTCCCCGCTTTCGTTGTCTGTCTCGTTTGCGCTGAAGGGCTGGCTCCTGCCGCCCGCCATCGTCCTGTCCACGCTGTCGTTGCCAGCCGGGGCCGACGAGACCACGCTCCCCGATGTGGTGGTCAGCGCCAACCGCGCCGAGCAGCGCCGCTTCGATGCGCCCGCCGCCATCGACAGTATTCCGGTCAATCCCTTCACGGCCACGTCGCCACTGGTCAGCCTGTCCGAACTGACGCTGACCAGCCCCGGCATTGCCGTGCGCGACCGCCAGAACTATTCGCAGGATCTGCAGATTGCCGTGCGCGGGTTTGGCAGCCGCTCTACCTTCGGCGTGCGCGGGGTGCGGCTGTTTGTCGATGGCATCCCGGCCACGATGCCGGACGGGCAAGGGCAGGCGTCCACGTTCGACCTCGCCAATGCCAGCCGTGTGGAAATCCTGCGCGGACCGTTCGCGCAGATGTATGGCAATGCGTCGGGCGGCGTGGTGCAGGTCTTTACGCCCGATCCGCCGAAGTCCGGCTTCACCGGGCGCGCCTCCACCGGGTTTGGTTCCGATGGACAGTGGCAGGCCGGTGTGATGCTGGGCGGCGGCAATGAGAAGCTCGGTGCCACGCTCGATGCGTGGACCTACCAGACCGATGGCTATCGCGATCACAGCGCGGCGCGCCGTTATCAACTCAACGCCAAGATCGTGGCGCAGCCGACCACATCCACGAAGATCACCGGCCAGTTCAATTACTTCAGCCAGCCGCTGGCCGAAGACCCACTCGGGCTCACCCGCGCGCAGGCCGAAGCCAATCCGCGCCAGTCGATTGCCGCCGCCACGCAGTTCAATACTGGCAAGGACGTGGAGCAGACGCAGGCCGGTGTGGTGGTCGAGCATCGACTGACGGAGCAGGACAACCTGAACTTCCGGCTCTATGGCGGTGGGCGGCAACTGACCCAGCGGCTCGGGTTCAGCGGTGCGGCGCCGACGTCGGCGGGTGGCATCGTCGATCTTGATCGCACCTATGGCGGCGGCGCGCTGTCGTGGACGCGCAAGACCACGGCCAACGGTTTGCCGCTGCAATGGACGGCCGGTATCGAGGCAAATGGCATGCGCGATGCCCGCCATGGCTACGTCAACAACAACGGCCAGCAGGGCGCGCTGCGTCGTGACGAGACTGATGAAGCGGCAGACTATGGTGCTTTCGCCCAGTTCAACTGGACCGTGCATCCAGCGTGGGAAATCGTTGGCGGCGTGCGTGCCAGCATGGTGCGGCTGCGGATCGACGATCACTACATCACGGCAGCCAGCCCTGACGACAGCGGCACGTCCACGTACCACAACGTCAGTCCGGTGCTCGGCGCCGTCTGGCATGCGCATGAAACACTGAATGTCTACGCCAATCTCGGGCGTGGCTTCGAGACGCCGACGCTGACGGAGGTGGCCTATGGCCCGGGCGGCACGGGCGCGAACCTGGGGTTGCAGGCATCCACCAGCCGGCAGGGCGAGATCGGCATGAAGTGGCAGTCGGGCGGCCAGCGGGTGGACGTGGCGCTGTTCGATGCAGATAGTCATTCGGAGGTGGTGCCGCAATCCAACGACAACGGCCGCACGGTCTACCAGAACGTGGACGGCGTGCGCCGGCGCGGACTGGAACTCGGCTGGCGCGGCGCGTTTGGCGCGGCACAGCGGCTGACCGCAGGGCTCGGCTATACCTATTTGTCGGCGTACTTCGGCGAATCGTTCGTCAACGCGCAGGGCGCGACCGTGGCGGCGGGCAACCGGTTGCCGGGCACGGCACGGCATAGCTTTGGCGCCGAGGTGGCCTACCGGCCGTGGGGACAATGGATGGTGGGCGTGGAAGCCAAGGCGGACAGCAAGGTCTACGCGGACGATCTCAACACGCAGGCCGCGCCGGGCTATTTCATCGTCAACCTGAAGACCGGCTACACGTTCAAGGTTGGGGCCACGCAGCTTTACGTTTTCGGGCGCATCGACAACGTGGCGGACCGGCACTACATCGGCTCGGTCATCGTCAACGAGGCCAACGGGCGCTACTACGAACCCGCGCCGGGGCGGCGATTCTTCGTGGGATTGCGGGCATCGATGTAGCAGCGGTCATCGTGCCCCCCCTTGCCAGCGCCGTGATGAGCGCCTAAGGTGGCGGTTCTGGCCGGCATCACGCCGGCAGCCCCCGCCCTCAGCCGTCATGCCGTCCGTCACACCCCCCGTCGATTCTGCTTCCATGCCTCACGATCCCAAGCTGCGCATCATGCTGTGGGTGGTGGCGGTGGGGTTCTTCATGCAGACGCTGGACTCCACCATCGTCAACACGGCGCTGCCGTCGATGGCGCGCAGTCTGGGCGAGAGCCCGCTGCGCATGCAGTCGGTGATCATCGCGTATTCGCTGACGATGGCGGTGATCATTCCGGCGTCGGGCTGGCTGGCCGATAAATTCGGCACGCGCACGATCTTCCAGATTGCCATCGGTCTGTTCGTGCTGGGATCGCTGTTGTGCGCGTGGGCGCCCACCTTGCCGTTCCTGACCGCCGCGCGCGTGGTGCAGGGCGCGGGCGGGGCGATGCTGCTGCCGGTGGGGCGCTTGTCGGTGCTGCGTACATTTCCGCGCGAGCAGTATCTGCAGGCGCTGAGTTTCGTGGCCATCCCTGGCATGATCGGTCCGCTGATCGGCCCGACACTCGGTGGCTGGATCACGCAGACCTTCTCCTGGCACTGGATCTTCCTGATCAATGTGCCCGTGGGCATCATCGGCGCGCTGGCCACCATCCGCTACATGCCCAACGCCCGGCTGCCCGGCATCGGGCGATTCGATGTGGCCGGCTACGCGTTCCTGGCCATCGCGATGGTGACGCTGTCTTTTTCGCTCGACGGATTGGCGGGCATGGGCTTCCAGCACGCCACGGTGCTGATGCTGCTGATCGCGAGCATGGCGGCGCTCACCGCCTACGTGTTCCACGCGCGCCGCAGCACCATGCCGCTGTTTCCGCTCCAGTTGTTCGGTATCCATGCCTTTAGCGTAGGGCTGATGGGCAACCTGTTCGCGCGGATCGGCAATGGCGCCATGCCGTTCCTGATTCCGCTGACGCTGCAGATCAGCCTGGGATATTCGCCGCTCAATGCCGGCCTGATGATGGTGCCGGTGACGGTGGCCGGCATGGCTTCGAAGAGCCTGGCGACGCGGCTGATCGAACGCTACGGCTACCGGCGCGTGCTGGTGGTCAACACGTTCGTCGTCGGACTGGTGATGGCATCGTTCGCGCTGATCTCGCCCACGTTGCCACTGCCGCTCACGCTGCTGCAACTCGCAATTTTCGGTGCGGTGAATTCGATCCAGTTCACGGCCATGAACACGGTCACGCTCAAGGACCTGAGCGGCGTGACCGCCAGCAGCGGCAACAGCATGCTGTCGATGGTGCAGATGCTGGCAATGAGCCTGGCGGTGACCTCAGCCGGGGCGCTGCTCGCGACGTTCCAGGCGGGCATCGGCTCGCATCACTTCGATGTGTTGCCCGCCTTCCATGCAACGTTCTTGTGTGTGGGGCTGATTACGTCGGCGTCGGCGTGGATTTTTATGCAGCTGGACGCGGAGGTGGCGGTGCCAGCGAAGGCACAGCCGTCGGAGGAGGTTTGATTTACCTCGTTCTCTCTTGGTTTGCTCCCCTCTCCCGCATGGCGGGAGAGGGGTAGGGGGAGAGGGCCAGCGGTGCATATTGCGATCAGTCGGCAAGCAGAACCTCCGGCCCTCTCCCCCGCCCCTCTCCCACGTTGTGGGAGAGGGGAGCAGACCATCAGTGAGTCAGTTCCCGAAATACCCCACAAACCTCCCCATGATCGGCGACAGCACCCCCGTCCGATGCGCCATCAAGATATGGCTGGCCGCATCCGGCCCCGCGATCGGCCGATACGCTACGCCCGGAATCCCGGTGCGTGAGTAAATCTCCGGCAACACCGATACCCCCGCACCGCTCGCCACCAGACCGATGATCGTGGTGGCTTCCCTAGCTTCCTGTGCAACGTTGGCTGCGAAACCTGCGCGATTGCACAGCGTCGTCACATGATCGAACAGTCCACAGCCGAGTCCGCGCGGGAACAGCAAGAAACGTTCAGCCGATAGCGCACTGATATCGATATCGGCATCCTGCGCGGCCAGCGGATGCGCAACGGGCAGAACGGCCACGAGACGGTCCACCAGTACTTCGAGCACGGTGATGCTCGCGGGCGGACGGAATTGAGGGGAAGGTCGCAGGAACGCGATATCGATCTCGCCGTGTTCCAGTTGCTGCAGTTGCTGCCCCGTGGACAGATGCACGAGTTCGAGCCGTGCATGGCGATGCGCCTCGCGGAACGCATGGACGGCGCGCGGGAACATGTCCTGCATCGGCACCGACGCGGTAAAGCCCACGCGAATCTCGCCAGCCTCGCCGGATGCCACCTGCTTCACCACCTCGCGCGCCTCGTCGAGATTGGCAAGCGCGGTGCGGGCCTTCTCCAGGAACAGTTCGCCAGCCGGGGTAAGCGCCACGTGGTGGCGGGAGCGCTCCAGCAGCGGACTCCCCAATTCATCCTCAAGTGCCTTGATCTGCACGCTCAGTGGCGGCTGGCTGATGTGGAGGCGCCGGGCTGCCTCGCTGAAGCTCAGCGCCTCGGCCACAGCCACGAAATAACGGAGTTGGCGAAAGTCCATGATAGGGATTCGGAATAACCAGCCATCTGAAAACGTATTGGACAGTATCACGACCCGAACTCAGAATGCGAGCACGTTCTAAACCAAGACTCACAGGAGACAACCATGCTGCGCGGGCTCGCTCGTATTCGTTTTCCAATGGGCGGGAGCCGCCCCATGCTGGTTTCGCTGGCGGCGGCGCTGGCTTTGGGGAGTGCCGTGGCGCACGCCGACGCCTATCCTGACAAGCCGATCCGCCTGGTCGTGCCGTATGCCGCCGGCGGCGCCGTGGACATCGTGGCGCGCGCCGTGGGCCAGCACATGAGCGTCGTGCTCAAGCAGCCCATCGTCGTCGATAACAAGCCGGGCGCCAGCACCAATATCGGCCTCGACTACGTGGCCAAGGCGCAGGCAGATGGCTACACGATCATGATGGCGTCGAACAGCCTGGCCACGAACGCCGCGCTGTTCCCCAAGCTCAGTTTCAACCCGGCCACGGATTTCACGCCGGTGGCGCGCGTGGGCGAAGCCTCGCTGGTGGTTGTGGTGCCAGCCAAGTCGAGCATCACCTCGTTGAAGGGACTCGTGGCGCAGGCCAAGGCGCAGCCGGGCAAGCTCAACTATGCGTCGGCGGGCAATGGCAGTTCCGGGCACCTTGCCGGCGAACTGCTCAAGGACGCCGCCGATATCGATGTGTTGCACGTGCCGTACAAGGGCGGCGCGCCGGCCATCACCGACCTGATCGGCGAGCGCATCACGTTCATGCCGATCAATCCGCTGGAAGTGGTGGCGCATATCAAGGCTGGCACGCTGCGCCCACTGGCGGTGGCGAGCGCCAACCGTTCTGCATTGCTGCCGAACGTGCCGACCTCTAAGGAGGAAGGGTTGCCCAACTTCACGGCCTCGGTCTGGTGGGGCCTCGTCGCACCGGCCAAGACGCCCGCGCCCATCATCAAGCAACTGAATGCGGCGGCCAATACGGCGCTGGCTGACCCCGAGGTGCGCAAGCAGTTGAACCAGCTTGGCGTGACCATCGTGTCCGGCACGCCCGAGCAGTTCGGCCAGTTCGTGAAGACCGAGACGGCCACCTGGCAACACGTCATCAAGAAGGCCGGCATCACGGCTGACTAACTCAAGCAACAACGATTCAACTGGAAGTCTCCATGTCCGAGCAAATCTCTCCCCGGCCTTCGATCCTCGTCGTCAGCGCCCACGCGGCTGATTTTGTCTGGCGTGCGGGCGGTGCCATCGCGCTGTACGCGGAGCGCGGCTACCACGTGCGCATTGCGTGTCTGTCGTTCGGCGAGCGCGGTGAATCGGCCAAGATGTGGCGCCAGCCAGGGATGACAATCGAGCGCGTCAAGGCGGCGCGTCTCGAAGAGGCGCAGAAGGCGGCAGACATTCTCGGCGGCACGCTGGAATGCTTCGACCTTGGCGATTACCCGCTGCGCGTGCCCGACGAAGCCTTGCTGCGGCTGGCCGATATCTACCGCGAGATTCGCCCGGAACTGGTGTTAAGCCATTCGCGCGAAGACATCTACAACTTCGACCATCCGCTGGCGACGCACGTCGCGCAGGAAGCCCGCGTCATTGCGCAGGCGCATGGCTACAAGCCCGAGGTGCCCGTGATCGGCGCGCCGCCTGTGTTCCTGTTCGAGCCGCATCAGCCCGAGCAGTGCAACTGGAAGCCCGATGTGTTGCTGGATATCTCCTCGGTGTGGGAGAAGAAGCAGCGCGCGTTCACGACGATGGCTGCGCAGGAACACCTGTGGGAGTACTACACCCGCGTGGCGTTGCAGCGCGGCGCGCAGGCCACGCGCAACTCGGATCGCAAGATCCAGCATGGGGAAGGTTACGCACGCGTCTTTCCGCAAGTATCGGAGGTGTTGGCATGAGAACGGTTGCCTATCGCAACATCCTGCGCGCCGATGGGCGCGATATCGAGACGCTTGGCAAGCTTGGCGTGGCCACGGTGCATGAAGCCCAGCGCCGCACGGGGCTGATGAAACCCTATCTGCGTCCGATTCAGTCGGGCTCGGCCATCGCGGGCAGTGCCGTGACGGCGCTGATGCATCCCGGCGACAACTGGATGATTCACGTGGCCGTGGAGATGATCCAGCCCGGCGACGTGCTGGTGGTGGCGCTGACCAGCGACTGCACCGATGGCGTGTTCGGCGATCTGCTGGCCACGTCGCTGAAGGCGCGCGGCGCGCATGGTCTGATCCTTGACTCTGGTTGCAGGGACGTTGCCACGCTCAACGCGATGGGCTTCCCGGTCTGGTCGCGCGCGATCTCGGCACAGGGCGCGGTCAAGGAAACCGTGGGCGCGGTCAACGTGCCCGTGATCTGTGCTGGCGCGCAGGTGCGGCCCGGCGATGTGATCGTGGCCGATGACGATGGCGTGGTAGTGGTGGCTCGTCCGCAGGCCGGCGAGGTGGCGCGCAAGGCGTTGGAGCGCGAGGCACTCGAAGGCGCCAAACGCGAGACCCTTGCATCGGGCGTACTCGGACTCGACATGTACAACATGCGCCCGGGACTTGCCGCCAAGGGGTTGGTCTACTCCGATCAGGCCGTGGACTGGTACAGCGGGGCCGACGAAGCCTGACGCAACCAAAGCGCGAGAAGCACCATTCGCCGCGCTGCATCTGGTATAAGACGCCCCAGAACGACAAGCCGAACGCCTGCGTAACCGTGTTGCCGGGCGGATCGGCCAAGCCCTGGGGAGACAGATGGAACTGCGCCAGCTTCAATACTTCGTGCGTGTCGTGGAACTCGGCAGCATGAGCCGCGCCGCGCTTGAACTCGACATGGTGCAGTCCGCGGTCAGCCAGCAGATCAGCCGTCTCGAAGGCGAGCTTGCCACGCGGCTGCTGCGGCGCACGCCGCAGGGCGTAACGCCCACCGAGGCGGGCCTCGCCTTTTTCCACGAAGCCCAACTCACGCTGCGCCACGCCGAACAGGCGCGCCGCGCCGCGCATCAGGCCCGGCTCTCCGGAACCGTCAGCGTGGGGCTGGCTCCCACCACGGCATCGGTGATCGGCGTGCCGCTGATCCGCGCCATGCGCGAACGCTATCCCGACGTACGGCTGCACGTCGTCGAAAGCCTTTCCGGCCATCTCACCGCCATGCTCAACGCGCGCCAGCTCGACCTGGCCGTGCTGTTCGATACCCACGCCGCGCGCCGCTGGACCGTCATCCCGCTGCTGGAGGAAACCCTGTTCCTGATCCAGTCGCGCCAGGCACTGCCACAAGGCAAGGCCGATCCGCCAACGCTGTGCCAGATGGCGGACCTCGCCGAGGTGCCGCTGATCATGCCCACGGGTGTACACGGCTTGCGTAGCACTCTGGATGCCGCCTTCGCCCGCGCCAAGGTGGCGCCGCACGTGACGCAGGAAGTCGATTCCCTGGCCATGCTGATGGACGCCGTCGACATGGGCTTCGGCGCCACGCTGCAACCGTGGGCCGCCGTGGGCCGCTATCCCGACGCGGCCACGCGCTTCCACCTCGCCCAGATAGACGACCCGGCCGTCATGCGCCGCAACCTGCTCTGCAGCCTATCCGACGACGAACTCTCGCCAGCCGCCCTGGCCCTGCGCGTAGTGCTGGGCGACATCGCGCGCGGACTGGTGCGATCAGGAGAGTGGCGGGGAGCGAGGTTGGTGGAGGGGGTTGCCTGAAAGGCAGGAATTACTCGGGCGCGTAGTGGGCCCCGGCAGCACTTGCCGGTCTCCCGTCAGCCATCACAAATCGTGATGCCCCCATGCCAGACAAGGGCTTAGCAGCGATCCGTCGCGCGGATACAGTCGCTGCACAGACCCACGAAGGCATGAAACATCGTGTTCCCACTCCTCAAAAAGACCTGCCGGCAGGATGCTTGCGCATGAGTTCGCCGATGATCGATGTACTGGTGATCGGCGGCGGCAACGCTGCGCTGTGCGCGGCGCTGATGGCCCGTGAAGCGGGCGCCAGCGTGATGCTGCTCGAATCCGCGCCGCGCGAATGGCGTGGCGGCAATTCCTCGCATACCCGTAACCTGCGCTGCATGCACGACGCGCCGCAGGACGTGCTGATCGATGCCTATCCCGAAGAGGAATACTGGCAGGACCTGCTCAAGGTCACGGGCGGCCTGACGGATGAAAAGCTGGCGCGCCTGGCGATTCGGGCGTCATCGACCTGCCGCGACTGGATGCGCAGCCATGGCGTGAATTTCCAGCCGCCGCTATCGGGCGCGCTGCATGTGGCGCGCACCAATGCGTTCTTCATGGGTGGTGGCAAGGCGCTGGTCAACGCGTATTACCGCAGCGCGGAGCGTTTGGGCGTGAGGATCCGCTACAACGCGCCGGTCGATCGCATCGAACTGGACGGAGGTCGCTTCGTCGCGGCGTACATCGGCAACGAGCGCATTGCGGCGCGTGCCTGCGTGCTGGCGGCGGGTGGCTTCGAATCGAATCGTGAATGGCTGCGCGAAGCCTGGGGTCAGAACGAGCGTGGCGAATGGCCGGCCGACAACTTCCTGATCCGTGGCACGCGTTTCAACATGGGCGTGCTGCTCAAGCACATGATCGAGGCGGGCGCCGACGCCATCGGCGATCCGTCGCAATCGCACTGCGTGGCCATCGACGCGCGCGCACCGCTCTATGACGGCGGCATCTGCACGCGGATCGATTGTGTGTCGCTGGGCGTGGTGCTGAACGCCAATGCCGAGCGCTTCTACGATGAAGGCGAAGATTTCTGGCCCAAGCGTTACGCCATCTGGGGCCGCCTCGTGGCGCAGCAGCCGCAGCAGATCGGCTATTCGATCATCGACGCCAAGGCCGTGGGCCGCTTCATGCCGCCGGTGTTCCCCGGTGTCAAGGCCGACACGCTGCCCGAACTCGCCCGCAAGCTCGGGCTGGACGAGGCCACTTTCATGCGCACGATCGGCGAATACAACGCCGCCTGCCGCGTGGGAAATTTCGATCACACCGTGCTGGACGATTGCCACACCGAGGGCGTGACCCCGGCCAAGACGCACTGGGCGCGTCCGCTCGATACCGCGCCGTTCTATGGTTATGCCTTGCGGCCCGGCATCACGTTCACGTACCTGGGTTTGAAGGTCAACGACCAGGCGGCCGTGCATTTTGGCGGTCAGCCTAGCGACAACCTGTTCGTGGCGGGCGAGATGATGGCCGGCAACGTGCTCGGCAAGGGCTACACGGCCGGTGTGGGCATGGCCATCGGCACCGCATTCGGCCGGATCGCGGGCACCCAGGCAGCACGCGCTGCAACGGGTGTGGCATCACAGGAAAAGGACTATGCAACATCTTGAAGCGTTGACGCGCGAGGCGGCGGCGCTGGCCAACGGCGACATCGACACCATTGGCGCCAGTGGACTCCATGGCCTGCTGCCGCTGACTGCGGACGAAAAGGAAGTGGCACGCACGCTGCAGATCTGCAACGCATGCCGCTATTGCGAAGGATTCTGCGCCGTGTTCCCGGCGATGACGCGCCGGCTGGAGTTCCCGAAAGCCGATATCCACTACCTTGCCAATCTCTGCCACAACTGCGGCGCGTGCTATCACGCCTGCCAGTACGCGCCGCCGCACGAATTCGCGGTCAACATTCCGCAGGCCATGGCGAAGGTGCGCGTACAGACCTACGGAGATTTCGCGTTCCCGGCGGTGCTCGGCGGACTCTATCGTCGCACCGGTATGACCGTGGCATTGGCGCTGGCCGGTGGTCTGGTGCTGTTCCTGCTGATGGTGCTGGCCATGCGCGGCTCGCTGTGGCACGCGCCGCTGGCCGGCAACTTCTACGCGATCTTTCCGCACAACCTGCTGGCCGCGATGTTCGGTGCAGTATTCCTGTTCGCGATGCTCGCGCTGGGTATCGGCGTGACGCGGTTCTGGCGGCAGGTAACGCCGGGCACGCGCGATGGGGAATCGCACGGTGCGGCGGCCGGTAGTGCAGCACACGATGCGCTGCGGCTCAAGTATCTGGATGGCGGCCATGGCAAGGGCTGCAACAACGATGACGATGCGTTCACGCTGTTGCGTCGCCGCTTCCACCATTTCACGTTCTACGGCTTCATGCTGTGCTTTGCCGCTACCACGGTGGCTACGCTGTATCACTACCTACTGGATCTCCACGCGCCATATCCGGTCACGAGCGTGCCGGTGCTGCTGGGCATCGCAGGCGGTATCGGTCTGCTGATCGGGCCGGCCGGGCTGCTCTGGCTGAACCTGCGTCGGGACCCTAAGACGATGGACGCTGCGCAGAAGCCGATGGACCGTGGCTTTATCGCGCTGCTGTTGCTGACCAGCGCGAGCGGACTGGCTCTGCTTGCCTTCCGCGATACCGGCGCCATGGCCGCGCTGCTGGCCATACACCTGGGCATCGTGATGGCACTGTTCGTCACGCTGCCCTATGGCAAGTTCGCGCACGGCATTTTCCGCAGTGCTGCGCTGCTCAAGTTCCATATCGAGAAACGCCGGCCGGCTGATCTTGCCCTCGGCTCGGATTGAATCTCGGGCAAACAACATACCCAATCGAACCCCATCCAGGAGACACCCCCATGACGAAACCCGGTGTGCTGAACATCCAGTCGATGCGCGACCAGTGCAGCGAGGCGGAGTGGCAGGCGCGCGTGGACCTGGCCGCCTGCTACCGGCTGGTCGAGCTCTACGGCATGGCCGACATGATGGCGAACCACATCTCCGTGCGCGTACCGGACGAGGACGATGCCTTCCTGATCAATCCCTACGGAATGATGTACGAGGAGATCACCGCCTCATGCCTGATCAAGGTGGACCATGACGGCAAGATCCTGTCGAAGCCTGACTTCGGTGAGCTGAACTACGGCATCAACAAGGCGGGCTACGTAATCCACAGCGCCGTCCACCATGCGCGCCCCGAAGTGGCCTGCGTGATCCACACCCATAGCTGGGCGTCGATGGCGGTGTCTTCGCTCGCATGCGGACTGCTGCCAATCACGCAAACGTCCATGCGCTTCCTGAAGATCGGCTACCACGACTACCAGGGCGTGGTGCTCGACACCGCCGAGCAGGCATCGCTGATCGAAGACCTGGGCCGGGGCGAGGCACTGATCCTGCGCAACCACGGCGCGCTGACCGTGGGCAACACCGTGGGCGAGGCATTCAACTGGATGCACCGGCTCGAACTGGCCTGCCGCTCCCAGGTAGCCGCGATGTCGTGCAACACGCCTTTCCAGGAAGTACCCGCCGATGTGCTGCAGGAAACGTGGAACAACTACCAGCCCGGCACGCGTCGGCCTTATGGCGTGATGGAGTGGCCAGCGCTGCTGCGCAAGCTGGACCGGATGGACCCGGGATATCGGGATTGAGCCTCGGTTTTCTCCCGGTTTCTCCCCTCTCCCGCAAGCGGGAGAGAGGCGGGGGAGAGGGCCAGCAGTGCAAATTGAGACAGATCGGCAAGCAGAACCTCGTTGCCCTCTCCCCCAACCCCTCTCCCACTGCGTGGCAGAGGGGAGCAAAACAATACAAAACAAAAAATTCTACGGAGACAACCATGCATCGAATCGTCCCCCCAACGCTGCATTCCCGATTGCTCACGGCCTGCGCGCTGGCCCTGGGCGTGACAGTGGCCACGCCTGCCATGGCCGACGACTATCCCGTCAAGCCCGTTCGCGTAGTAGTGGCCTTCACCGCCGGCGGCACAACAGACATGCTCGCCCGCAGCGTCAGCCAGCAGATGGCACAACGATTGAAGCAGTCGTTCGTGGTGGACAACCGGCCCGGTGCAGGCGGCAATATCGGCACCGAGTACGTGGTGCGTGCGCCGGCTGACGGATACACGCTGCTTGTGAACTCGGTGGGACCGATCTCGATCAACCAGACGCTTTACAAGAAGCTCAACTACGACCCGCTGACCGATCTCGTCCCTGTGGTGCAGATCGCCGATGTGCCGAATGTGCTGGTGGTCCATCCGTCGCTGCCGGTAAAGACGTTCGAAGAATTCGCGGCCTATGCCAAGGCGAATCCCGGCAAGCTCAACTACAGCTCTACCGGCGTGGGCACGTCATCGCATCTGTCGGGATTCATGCTGACCGAGCGTATGGGCACGCAGGCCACGCATATCCCCTACAAGGGCGCCGATGCGCTTAACGACCTGCTCTCCGGCCGGGTGCAGTTCATGTTTGCGACGATTCCTTCGGTCATGTCCCATATCCAGGCCGGCAAGCTGCGGGCATTGGCAGTGACCAGCGCCAAGCGGTCACGCTCGCTGCCAGATCTGCCCACCATCGCGGAGAAGGGCTTTCCGGGGTTCGAGGCGGGATCGTGGTTTGGCTTCTTCGCACCGAAGGGTACGTCGCCCGAGGTGGTGGCGAGGTTGAACAAGACGGTCAACGAGATCCTGCCGTCCCTGCAGGCGCAGATGATCCGCGAGGGGGCCGATCCCGTGGGCGGCACGCCAAAACAGTTCGGAGACTTCACGCGGGCAGAGTTCGTCAAGTGGAAGGCCGTGGTGAAGGCGTCCGGCGCCACGGTGGATTGATCGATGGCGACGAGGTCCGAATCCGGCGCGGCACCGCTGCGCATCCTGTTGTCGATGGCAGCGCTCGATGCCCATCGTGATGCCATCGACAACGCCATGGCTGGTCATGCGTGGGAGCCGGTGTCCGCACCAGACATCGACGATCCGCGTTCCGTCGATGCCGATGTCGCCTTCGTCTCCCGCGACGTCACGGGACTGTCGACCAAGCATGAGGTCCTGCCGGCCACGGAACGGTTCTACAACGCGATGCGCGAGGCGCCGTCGTTGCGCTGGGTGCATACGCACTCGGCCGGCGCGGATCGCGCGATCTTCCTGCAACTGCGGGAACGTGGCGTGGACGTGACCACGTCGTCGGGATCTAACGCGGGAGTCGTGGCGCAAACCGCGCTGGCGGGTGTGCTCGCGCTGGCCCGGCATTTTCCGCAACTGATGGATGCCCAGCGCGCGCAACGATGGGCGCCGCTGATCGGTAGCGGCATGCCGCGCGATCTGCAGGGCCAGCGAGCGACGATCCTGGGGTGGGGTCCGATCGGCCAGCAGATTGGCGCGGTACTGCGCGTGCTGGGCCTGTTCGTTACCGTGATCAGGCAGCGTGCCACGCCGGCCGGCGAGCGGTTCGCCACGGCCACGTTCGATGTCCTCGACGCGATCCTCCCGCAGACAGACTGGCTGATCCTGGCCTGCCCGCTGACCGACCGCACGCGTGGGCTGATCGATGGCGCCGCGCTACAGCGCCTGCCAGCGGGTGCGCGACTGGTCAACGTGGCACGTGGCGAGATCGTGGACGAAACGGCGCTGATCGAGGTATTGGGCAATGGTCATCTCGGCGGCGCCTATCTGGATGTCTTTGCGCATGAACCGCTGCCGGCCACGTCGCCACTCTGGATGCTTCCCAACGTCATCGCCACGCCGCACAGCGCGGGATTCTCCGATGGCAACGCCGCGCGCGTGGTGGAAATGTTCCTCGACAATCTCCGGCGCTGGACACGCGGCGATGTTCTGATGAACCGGGTCACGGGGTAAGTCGAAAAAATGAGAAATTGAGAACTTTCCACCGTGATTTGCGGAAATTTCCGCAACCTGCGAGAGAGCGTGGCGCGCACAATACAGGGATCGCAACCATCACTGTTTCTATCCGGAATGCGTCCGGTCCGCGCCATGCCCAGCCTTGCATTGTTCGTCCAGCCCACGTTCGCTACGCCGCCGGCCACCACCACGCGTACGGCATCGTCTGCCGTGCGCGTCAACAAGCTGCCGCGCATCGTGCTGGCCGACGATCATCCGTTTTGCCTGATGGCGCTGGCGGAGCAACTGCGCGCGGCCATGCCGTGCGAGGTCGTGTCGTGCGAGCACGGACATGCGGCCTGGGCCGCGCTGCAGGCGCAGGATGTTGCCATGCTGCTGACCGACATCGACCTGCCCGGCATGGATGGCCTCACGCTGGCCCGATCCGTCCGGAGCCGGGAACAAAGTAACAAAGTACCGCATCTACCGATCGTCGCCATCTCGGCCACTGTGAGTCCGGCCATAGAACGGGCGTGCCGGGCCGCTGGTATCGATCTGGTGCTGGAAAAGCCGGCTAGCGCCGAGATGCTGGCCGGTGTCCTGCGTGCCTGTCTCCCTCATACCGATTGAGTCGACGGCTTCACCCTTTCCAGGCAGAACAGCGGATCACGCTGCAGAAGTTGCCACGATGAAAGTGCGGTTCCTTGTCGGCAATGACATCGGCCTTGACATTGCCGAACGTGGTATCGGGCTTGTGACGGATGCCATCGTAGAACGCCTGGATGATGTCCTCCTTGAAGTGTTCGGTGCGTGGATGCGCATGCACCACGGCTTCGCGATCCGCATCGGCGAACGTGTCGTAGCGGATGCCAAGCACGTCCATCTCCACACCCGCCGTGACTAGCGCAATTTCAGGTGCCATGAATTCTGGGACGCCCGGCGTGGTGTGTAGCGCGATGGCCGTCCATACCTTTTCCACTTCGCGCTCGCCGATGCCCCGGCTGCGCAAAAAGTCCGCGGCGGCGTTGGCACCATCTACTTCGAATCGCTTGTCGGCGCTGCCATGTGCATGGGTCAGCCCCATGTCATGGAACATGGCGCCTGCGTAGAGCAGTTCGGGGTCATAGCACAGGGCGCGATGCTTACCGGCCAACGCTGCCCAGTAATAGACGCGGCTGGAGTGATGGAACAACAGCGGTGATTCGGTATCGCGCACGAGTTCGGTGATCTCGCGAGCCAGTTGGCTGTCGGGGATGGCGATGTCGCCGGTGGTGAAGCGCATGGTGGACTCCTTCGCTTGGGGTTGAAGCGAGTGTAGGAGCGCGGTAGGATGGCTTCAATCGTCCTAATACGACGATATAGGACAAACTGACGTTAACAGGACGCTGCCATGCCGGCTTCGCGAAACATTGGCCTGCTCGCCATCGAGGGTGTGCAGTTGCTGGACGTCTCGGGGCCACTCGATGTGTTTGCCGAGGCCAACCGCCAGGCCGGGGCCGAGATCTATCACCTCGATCTCGTGGCGCTTGGTCGCGGGCCGGTGCGGGCCTCGTCGGGGGTGCGCCTGATGCCGGACATCGTCATCGAGGACGATCCCAGGGCGCGCAAACTGCCTCGCATCCACACACTGCTTGTGGCGGGCGCACCCCACGCCGCAGACGCGGAGGTGGCCCCGGCATTGCTCGACTGGCTGCGCCGTGTGGCGCCGACGACGCGGCGTTATGGTTCGGTGTGCAGCGGGGCGTTCCTGCTGGCCGAGGCCGGTCTGCTCGATGGACGCCGCATCACCACGCACTGGGCCGACGCCGACGCGCTGGCCGCAAGGTTCCCGCATGTCACTGTCGATGCCGATGCCATCCACGTGCGCGATGGCAAGCTGCGTACCGCGGCAGGGGTCACGGCCGGCATGGATCTGGCGTTGTCGCTCGTGGAGGAAGACCTGGGCCGGGATATCGCCATGCGCGTCGCCAGCCAACTGGTGATGTTCTTTCGACGGCCCGGTGGCCAGATGCAGTTCAGTCGCCGCGAAACACCCGCTGCCAATCGTTCGGCACTGCAGGAACTCCAGCGCTGGGTCGCCGCCCATCCCGCCGAACCGCACGATGTCCCCAGCCTGGCTGCACGCCTCGGCGTCAGTCCACGGCATCTGTCTCGTCTGTTCCAGGAAGAGGTCGGTGTCACACCCGCGAGTTGGGTGGAGGGCGCCCGCGTAGCCGCCGCGCGGCAATTGCTGGAGGAAGGCATCATCGCGCCGAAGCAGGCAGCGGCAGCCTGCGGCTTCACGAACATCGATACGTTCAGGCGGGCATTTTTGCGCGTGGTGGGGGTAACGCCGGCGGACTATCGGAAGCGATTTGTGGGGGTGTTGGGGTAGGGCGTTTCGGAGTATTCCAACGCCCTTCGCTATGGGAGAAAAACAAGCGTGTCGTAAAGGCCAACGTCCTCTGCTATGCGCTCCCCTCTCCCATGCCAGTGGGAGAGGGGAGTCAACCAAGAAGCGGTCGATAGAACTACATATTCAACGCCCGCTTCTGCACCGCAAGCGCGGCCTCGCGCATGACCTCCGACAGCGATGGATGCGGGTGGCTGATCATGCCGATGTCTTCCGATGCTGCCTTGAATTCCATGGCGACCACGCCTTCGGCGATCAGGTCCGAGGCGTTGACCGAGATGATGTGTACGCCCAGCAGTTCGTCGGTGTTGGCATCGGCGATCATCTTGATGAAGCCTTCGGGGCGGCCCAGACCGAGCGCGCGGCCGTTGGCGGTCATCGGGAACTGGCCGGTTTTGTAGGCACGGCCTTCGGCCTTGAGTTGGGCTTCGGTCTTGCCGACCCAGGCGATTTCCGGTGCGGTGTAGATGACCCACGGAATGCAGTTGTAGTCGATGTGCGGCTTCTGGCCGTCGATGACTTCGGCCACCATCACGCCTTCGTCCTCGGCCTTATGGGCAAGCATCGGTCCGCGCACCACATCGCCAAGCGCGTAGATGCCGGGCACCGACGTGCGGCACTGGTCGTCCACCGGGATGAAGCCACGTGCGTCCGCTGACAAGCCCACGGCATCGAGACCGAGGTTGTCGGTATTCGGCACGCGGCCGATGGAGACGATCAGACGGTCGGCGTCGAGTTTCTGGTCCGCGCCATCGCGGTCCTTGTAGGCGATGCTCACGCCCTTGGCCGAGGTCTTGATCTCGCCGATGTTCACGCCGAGGTGAATCGCCAGCCCTTGCTTGTTGAACTGCTTGGCGGCTTCCTTGGCGATGGCTTCGTCCACCGTGCCCAGGAACGTCGGCAGCGCTTCGAGCAGCGTCACCTCCGCGCCCAGCCGTCGCCAGACGGACCCGAGTTCGAGTCCGATCACACCAGCGCCGATCACGGCCAGCGTCTTCGGCACCGAATCGAAGGACAGTGCGCCCTCGTTATCGGAAACGATCTTGTTGTCCACGGGCACGTTAGGCAGGTGTCGCGCCTTGGAGCCCGTGGCGATGATGACGTTGCGTGCGGTATAGGACTTGGCGTCCTTGCCCTCGATGGCTTCCACGGTGACCACGCCGTCCGCCGCGCGGCCCTTGAACTTGCCGTGTCCCTTGATCCAGGTGACCTTGTTCTTGCGGAACAGGAACTCCACGCCGCCCGTGAACTTGTCGACGATAGCCGCCTTGCGGCCGATCATCTTGACGAGATCCAGGGAGACACCCTTGACGTTGACGCCGTGATCCGCAAGATCGTGCTGCGCCTGCTCGAAATGTTCGGACGATGCGAGCAGCGCCTTGCTCGGGATGCAGCCCACGTTGAGGCATGTGCCGCCGAGGCGAGGCTTGCCGCTGGGGTCTTTCCACTCTTCGATGCACGCCACGGTCTTGCCGAGCTGCGCCGCGCGGATGGCCGCGATGTACCCGCCGGGGCCGGAGCCGATCACGATCACATCGTAGTCGGCCGTGGCCGATGCGGGAGCGCCGCCGCCTGAAGCTGCGACCGGTGCAGGTGTTGAGGAGGGTGCAGGGGAGGGGGCTGGTGAAGGGACTGGAGAAGCAGAAGGCGAGGAAGGTGCAGGGGCCGCCGCCGTGGCCTTGGCTTCGGTGTCCACCACGGCGATGACCTGTTCGGCCTGCACAGTCGCCCCATCTGGCTGAACGATCTGCGCCAGTACACCGGCTGCGGGGCAAGGCACTTCGAGCGTGACCTTGTCCGTTTCGAGTTCCACGAGGATCTCGTCGATGGCCACGGCCTCGCCGGGCTTCTTCTTCCACTGCAGCAGCGTAGCTTCCGAAACCGATTCGGAGAGCTGGGGCACCTTCACTTCGATCGTGGCCATTAGGGTTCCTTAGGTAGCCGTGGCGAAAGCTTCCAGTCTAGGAGAGTGCGCTCACGGCTACCTGAAGGATGACTAAGGGTTTACCCTTGATGTGTGATGCGTCTTAGTGGCCGGCGCTCTGACCACCGTCGACGTGCAGGATCTCGCCGGTCACGAACGGTGCCGATTCCAGGAAGAGCACGGCCTCGACGATGTCGCTCATTTCGCCCATATGGCCCATCGGGTGGAGCGCGCCCAGTGCAGCGTGGGTTTCAGGGGCGTGCATCGGCGACTTGATGATGCCAGGCGACACCGCGTTCACGCGAATACCGCGCTTGGCATATTCCACAGCCAGCGACTTGGTAGCGGCGTTGATGCCGCCCTTGGTCAGCGAGGCCAGCACCGAAGGCACACCGTCGATGGCGTGGTCCACCAGGCTCGTGGTGATGCTCACCACGTGGCCGCGGCCCTGCTTTTCCATTTGTGCGATGGCGAGCTGCGTGATGTGGAAGAAGCCAGCCAGGTTCACGCCGGTCTTGGTGGCGAAGTCTTCGGCGGTGTATTGCGTGAACGGCTTGGCAATGAAGATGCCGGCGTTGTTCACCAGCGCATCCACGCGGCCGAATTTCTCGATGGCGGTGGACACCACGCGGCGGGCCGTGTCCGCATCGGCGATATCGCCTGCCACGGCAAGGATATCGGCGTCATCGGACGGCTTGATGCTGCGGGCCGTGGCCACCACGCGGTAGCCGCGTTGGCGATAGGCCTTGACCAGCTCGGCACCGATGCCTTGCGAGGCGCCCGTGACGATGGCGACCTTGGTTTCGTTGGAGGAGGAGGTGGTTTGCGTGCTCATGATGGGATCTCGTATCTAGGTTGACCTTGGCGATTTGCCAATCGAACCGACGTGGTCGATGGATGCAAATTTAGGTGACGATCCGCCTCAGTTGAACGGCCTGGCGGCACAAAGACTTGTGCGTGGGGGGAACAAGTGCAGTCCGAGGCCAGTCAACGCCGCAACAAAAAAGGCCGGTGCCACTGGCACCAGCCTCCTGAAAAAAACCGGTTGCGATCGCGAACGATCGCCGGTGGTCAGCGCAACGTCGCGCGCAATCCCGCCAACCCATCAACGGTCTCGGCCAACTCCGCATTCAACACCCGCATCAGGTCCGCAGCCGGCAGCGACCGCGCCAGTGGCACGGCCTGTCCGGCCCATTGCGCGGCGAACGCTGCAGAGCCTTGTGCCTTGGCAGCGGCGTGTAGCGCCTTGCCGGCATCGTAGGCAATCGGATAGTCGGGGGCCGCTGGTGCGCCAGCCGCCATGCCGAGTGCCGTGAAGCGGTTCGTGAAACCGCGTGCGGCGCGGCCCGAGATGGCTTGGGTCAGCGTGGTAGGTGGTGTCTGCGCCGAGGCCAGGATGGCGCGATACGCGGCATCGGACGACGTTTCGGGACACGCCACGAAAGCCGTGCCGAGTTGGGCGGCCGCCGCACCGAGGGCTAGCGCCGCTGCGATGCCGGCGCCATCCATGATGCCGCCCGCCGCAATCACGGGCAGGCGTGTTTCACGTACCAGCACGCGCACCAGCGCCATCGTGCCGAGTCCTTCGTCGTATTGCTTCGGATCGAACACGCCGCGATGGCCGCCGGCTTCGATACCCTGCGCGACGATGGCATCGATGCCCGCCGCTTCGATCAGCCGTGCTTCCTCCCGCGAGGTGGCCGAGGCCATCAGGTAGATGCCGGCGTCGTGCAGCGCGCGGATCTTGGCCGCGTCGGGCAGCCCGAAATGGAAGCTGACCACGGCAGGGCGTTCTTCGAGCAACATCTGCAGCATGGCTTTATCGGTCTGGAACGACTGATAAATCTCACGCAGCGATTCGGGCGGCTTGGCACCGAATTCCGCAAAGACCGATGCGAGGTAGTCGAGCCATGCCAGTTCGCGCTGGCTGTCGGCCTGCGCGGGCGTATGGCAGAACAGGTTGATGTTGATGGCTTTGGACGTCAACGCGCGGGTATCGGCGATGGCCTTGCGGGCGGCCTCGGCATCCATCGCACCGACCCCGAGAGACCCAAGGCCGCCCGCGTTGCTCACGGCGGCGGCCAGTGCCGGGGTGCTCACGCCGGCCATCGGCGCCTGGATGATCGGTGAGGTCAGGCCAAGACGGTTCAGGAAGATCGAAGCGGACGAAGCGGACCAGGTGGGCGAAGTCATGTTGCAGTCTCCAGTTAAGGCGCAGCCGGCGAGATGGATTTCATCTCGAAACAAGATGAAAGATGCAATGTAAATGCTGATTTCGCGATGATAGGGGAAAGCGTGCGACTTGAGTTGTTCCTCAGCGTATCAAGTCATGTGCCAGCGCCGGGGTTTATCCGCGGCGGGGCGGTTCCTATAGTTGGCCGCAGGTTCGCATCCCTTGATCAATGACTACCCCGGAGACTGCCATGAGCACCATCGAATCGAAACTGGCCGTGCGCGGCCTGACACTGCCGCCGCCGCCCCAACCGCTGGGCAGCTACACCGCCGTCAGCCGTGCGGGCGATCTGTTGTTCATATCAGGACAGTTGCCGTTGCGCGATGGCAAGGTGGCGTGGACCGGGCAGGTGGGCCGCGACCTGAGCGTTGCAGAAGGCAAGCAAGCGGCGGCGCTGGCCGCATTGAATGTATTGGCGCAGATTCGTGCGTATCTCGGCAGTTTCGACCGGCTTGATCACATCGTGCGCGTGGAAGGGCACGTTACGAGCGCGCCGGGCGTGTTCGATCAACCCGCCGTGCTCGACGGTGCATCGGACCTGTTTGCGGAGGTATTGGGCGACAAGGCCGGACATGCGCGCGCGGCCTATTCGCAGACGCAGCAGCCCGGCAATGCAGCGGTGATCCTTGTGGTGATCGCGCAGATCAAGGATTAGGCCGCGCCGCGGGTGCCTGCCGGGACGACGGCTGCCGGCACCGGCGTGGACACGTGTGCGGCGTACAGCCGCTGCGCACACACCGATCCCACCACGGCGAGTGCCACGGCTGGCAGCATGTCGTATTGCAGATGCGTGAACTCGCCTACCAGCACGATGGCCGTCAGCGGCATCTGCATCGACGTGGCGAGGAAGGCTGCGCCACCGATGACGGCGCAGGCGCCCACCGGGATATTGGGCAGGAACATGTTCCAGAACCCTGCGGCGATCACGCCAATCAGCGCGCCGCAAGCCAGCCCGGGCGTCAGCAGTCCACCCATCGCACCCGCGCGCAGCGAGGAGCAGATGATCGCGAGCTTGAGCGCCAGCAGCGTGATGGCGAGGCCAATGGCGATCTGGCCAGTGAAACCGAGCAGCGCGGGACCTTTGCCGTTGCCCGGCAGTTCGGGAAAGACCATCGCCAGCAGACCGATCAATGTGAAGTTCAGCAGGCAGAACACAGGCAGGCGCCAGGAACGCGCGGCGTGCAGGCGTGCAGTGGCGGTGACTTTGGCAAACAGGTGGGCGGCGAGTCCGGCGATCGGTCCGAAGAGTGCCGCCCATGCAAGCAGTGGCCAGCCCGGCGTGAATGCAGGCAGCGTGTACTGGACTTCCGAGCCGAGGCCCATGGAAGCGACCAATGCCGCGACGGTCGACATGAAAATCGCCAATACCGCCGTGGAAGGCTGAAAACTTTGCAGCAGGACTTCGAGCGTGAACAGGGCGCCTGCGAACGGGACGTTGTAGACGGCGGCCAGTCCGGCGCCGGCACCTGCGGCGACTATCCGGCGTTGCCAGGGGGCAGGCAGGGCGAATGCTGCCGACAGGCGTTGTCCGATGAGCGCGCCAATCTCGCGCGGTGCCACTTCGCGGCCCAGGGGCGAACCTAGCGCGACGGTGACGATCTGCAGCAAAGCGTGGCAGACCGTGGTGAAGACAGGCATGCGGGGTGGTGCAGGCAGCGAGACGTCCGCGTCGCCCACCGCGCGCCGGATACCCACCAGCGGGCGGCCGAAACGATAGAGCAGGAACCATCCCGCGCCTGCCACGATGCCGGCCACGACAAGTGCAGCGAGCCGGCGCAGCGGCGTGGCATGTTCCACACCCGACAGAAAACTCTGGTGGCCGATGACCTCGGCCAGGCTGTAGTGATAGGCCAGATGCTGGATGGCGTGCAGGAGCATCGCCAGGGCCATGCCGCCCAGTCCGGCGCCGACGGCGGTCAGCGCCGCTACCAGGGGCAGGCGCCAGCCGCCACGCGGAACATTGCGTGCGGCGGCGGGCTCGACGATCAGGTCATGTGGCCTTGCACCCATACTCAGGCGCCGTCGAAGAACGGGTTACGCGGACGGTCGATACGCGGCACGTAAGTGGCTGCCTTCATCGACGTCATCTTCGCCTGCACCTGCGGCTGCGTGGCATACGTCGCGTTCGACGCCGTCGATGCCTGCGCCTGCGACAGCTTGGCTTCGGCCTTCTGCAGATCCACCGGGTAGTTGTAGTCCGTGCGGAACGGGTCGTAGCCTTCCTTCTCGACATTGACCAGATCCTGACGGACCTGGGCGCGCGTCAGCGGCTTCGGTGCGCGGATGCCTTCCTCGGCCGATACCTTGGCTTCGGCGGCCTGGATGTCAGCCGGATAGTTGTCGTTCGACAGGGCCGGATCGTAGCCAGCCTTCTCCACGGCGATCAGGTCGGCACGCACCTGTGCGCGGGTTTCGGCGCCATTCTGAACGGTGCTTTGGGCGAAAGCCATGGCGGGCAATGCGAGGATTGCGGCGCTGGCGAGCAGGGTCAACTTCTTCATGATGTGCTCCTTGCACAGAGGTTTAGGACTTCAAGTGATGCGACGTTGTGGAAGCGTCGGAAGTCATATTGCTCGTCCAGGGAGGGCGTGATTTTCAGATTCGCACGCAGGATTCAGGGATGCCACGCCTCGGGGCCGATCCGCAAACCGGGGCGGGTGGACCGTACTATCTACTTGTCCAGTGTCACCTTACTCTCGGCATAAGCGGCCTGCTGCGCGAGGTTGGCTCAGGTCACCTTGTGCACTTCGGTATTGGCGGGCGACAGGATATTGCCGTCCTTGTCCATGGGCGCCATGCGCGGCACAGGTTTGCCGGTGCGCGTGTCGGTCAATACCGAGTGACGTTCGCCACGCGTGAAGCGCTGCGGCTCGCCCCATTGGCCCAGTGCGCCACCACGACCGGGAACCGCAGCGGCCAGCGGTCACCGATGACATCGAGCGTCCGTGCGAGCCCAGCGTCAGAATGCGGGCTTCACATTTTCCACGGCAGCACCGGTCAACTGGTAGCCGGCATCGCCCATCATCGTTTGCGACGCCTTGACACGCATCGTGCCGCTGACCGTCACCACATCCATCGTGCGGAAATTGCGTGACGCTTCGTTCGCCACCACGTGAACCACCTGGTTGGCTGGCGGGGGTGGCGTATGGATACATGCGCCAAAGTAGGGCACGAGCAGGAACTCGCGGATCGCCTCCCCCTCGCCTTCGAGCGACACCACATACCCCGTCATCCGCGCACCGCGGCCGTCGAGCGCAGGATTCATCGGCGCGTTCTGCCAGTACACCTTGGCCTCGTCGAGCGCCTGCTGCGCACGCGGATCGTCGTCCTCCAGTTTCGCGATGTCGAGGCCCTTGAACGGCTTCATCGGATCCCAGTCCGCAGGACGCAGCGTCTCCCAGGCAACGGTTTCGATGCTCGGCGCCGGGGCCGGGGCTGCAGGTTTCGAGACCACCGGCGGCGTACGGGGCTTCGACGCGGGTTTGCCAAAGAACGCCTGCCCGGCCGCCATCAACGCGAGCACGCCCGCCGTGGCCATGGCGGCAATGCGCAGGGATCGCGGAAGTTTGCGGGGAGCGGAACGGCGGGGCATGGCAGGGCGGGGACGGCGGGCGAGGGGCCATTCTAGCGCGGGTTTGCTCCCCTCTCCCATGAAGTGGGAGAGGGGTTGGGGGAGAGGGCTGGAGGTTCTGCTTGCCGACCGCATCGCAATATTCACCGCTGGCCCTCTCCCCCGCCCCTCTCCCGCAAGCGGGAGAGGGGTGCAAACACAGGGATGGCTCCAAATTTGCAACCATTCGAAACCGTCCGCATCCTCATGTATCTTGGGCCCTGCCAGACACACTACGATACAAAGCCTGCATGGAAGCAGGCAGGGGTGGCTGATATAACGCGGATCGAACAAGAACAATGCGCGATCTCCCCTCATGAATCTGCAGTCGTTTTCCTCCCCCGCTTTCTTCGAGAATCCTTATCCGCTGTATGAACAGATTCGCCAGGCCGGGCCGCTGCTGCCGCTTGGTCCGAATGTATTCGTAACGGGCCGCCATGCCGTGATCGACGCACTGCTGCGTGACCGGCGCATGGGCAAGACGTATCTGCAGAGCGTGCAGGCGCGCTACGGCGAGGCCGCCACGCAGCAGCCGGTGTTCCAGGCGTTGAGCCGCACCTTTCTGATGATGAATCCGCCCGCGCATACGCGGCTGCGGGCGCTGCTGATGCAGGCGTTCAACCAGCGGCAGGTGGAAGCCATGCGACAGATCGTTGCCGCCACCACGCAGCGACTGCTGGATCGCATCGGGCCGCAGGCCGAGTTCGACATCGTGGCGGATTTTGCGCTCCCGTTGCCGGTGGAGATCATCTGCCGCATGCTCGATATTCCGCTGGAGCACGGCGAACGCCTGGGCGCACACGCCGCGCGGCTGGCGTCGGCGCTCGATCTGGCACCGCTCGATGCCGACCAGCTCGCGCTGGCCGATGAAGCGGCGCTGGTGCTGGAGGCGCATTTCCGCGATGTGGTGGCACAACGGCGCGCGCATCCGGGTGACGACCTGATTTCCGCACTGGTCGCCGCGGAGGAAGACGGTACGACACTGAGCGTGGACGAGATTGTTTCGAACGTGATCCTGCTGTTTGTGGCGGGCCACGAAACCACGTCGAACATGATTGGCAACACGATGATTGCGCTGTTCCGCAATCCGGACCAGTTGCAGCGCCTGCGTACGGACGCATCGCTCGTACGCAACGCGGTGGTCGAGTGCATGCGCCACGATGGCGCCGTGCAGATGGTGGTGCGTACGGCGATGGAAGACGTGGAAGCTGGCGGCGCGCATGTGCCGCGCGGCAGCATCGTCTTCATGCTGCTGGGCGCGGCCAATCGCGATCCCGCCGTGTTTGCCGATCCGGACCGCCTCGATATCGAACGCGATGCCACGGCGGCGCTGGGCTTCGGCGGTGGTATCCACTATTGCCTGGGCGCACGCCTCGCCATGATGGAAATCGAAGTGGCGATTCGCGCCTTGCTGGGGCGTTTTCCGGACCTCAGGCCGGTGGATCTCGAACAACTCGCCTGGCACCGCCGCAACAACCTGCGCGGCGTGCAAGCGCTGAAGGTCAGGACAGCGGGCCGCTGACGGCAATACTGGCGACGGCGAGCTTTCCTCTCGCCGCCGCCGGCATCACCACCATCACCATCACCATCACCACTACCACTACCACCACCATCAACTCATGACGGCTTGTCGTCTTCCTTGCGCGGGCGCGTCTGGCCCGGCATGGCATTGAACACACACCGATGACCGGCACCGCCCAGTTCCGAAGCCAGCGCGGACAGCGCCATGGTCACGAGCAACAACATCCGGCGCATCGACATGTTGGCCTCTTTACTTCTTGTCCACGTCGAGCACGGCCTGCGCAAACGCGGTGGGCGCTTCCTGTGGCAGGTTGTGGCCGATGCCGCCAGTGATTTCGCGGAACTCGTAGCGGCCCGTGAACTTGCTGGCGTAGGCGCTGGGCTTCGGATGCGGGGCGCCGTTGGCATCGCCTTCCATCGTGATGGTCGGAATGCTGATGTTCGGTGCCTTGGCGAGCCGGTCTTCCAGCGCGTTGAAGCGTGCCTCGCCCTTCGCCAGGCCCATGCGCCAGCGATAGTTGTGGATCGTGATGGCCACCTGGTCGGGGTTATCCAGCGCGGCGGCGCTACGGTCGAACGTGGCGTTGTCGAATTCCCACTTCGGCGAGGCCAGCTTCCAGATCAGCTTGGCAAAGTCGTGCGTGTACTTCTTGTAGCCGATCTCGCCGCGCTCGGTGGCGAAGTAGAACTGGTACCACCACTGCAGTTCGGCTTCCGGCGGCAGGGGTTGCGCGCCGGCTGCCTGGCTGCCGATCAGGTAACCGCTGACCGAGACCAGACCACGGCAACGATCCGGCCAGATGGCGGCCATGATGTCGGCGGTACGCGCGCCCCAGTCGAAGCCGGCCACCACGGCGGTCTGGATCTTGAGGGCGTCCATCAGGTCGATCATGTCGGCGGCAATGGCAGCCTGTTCGCCGTTGCGCGGCGTCTTGGCCGACAGGAAGCGCGTGCTGCCATAGCCGCGCAGGTAGGGGATGATCACGCGGTAGCCGCGTTCGGCCAGCAGTGGTGCCACGTCAACGAAGGCGTGGATGTCGTACGGCCAGCCGTGCAGCAGCAGCGCCACCGGGCCATTTGCCGGGCCAACTTCAGCGTAGCCTACGTCGAGCACGCCGGCCCGGACCTGCTTGATCGTCTCGAAGCGGGTGTGCGTGCCGGGCTGCGTAGCCGGCAGCGCAGGTGCCTTGACGATGCCGGAATCCGCATGGGCGGCTTCGGACAGACCCAGTTGGGCGGCGGCCAGCGTGGCCGCTGCCGTACCGAAGAAACCGCGACGAGACAAGCTGAAGTTTTCCGACATGTTTCTCTCCTGTGTGTGTGGTAACAACCTGGAGAGAAGTCTAGGAACCCGGCGCACACGCCATGTGTCTGCCGACCACGGCTTTTGTATCGGCGTGTATATGGCCGGGCAGGGGCGTACTCGGTGATACAAAAAGGTCTACAGCACCACAAAGACAAACCACAGCACAACCGGGGCAATCACCGTCACCGCCGCGCCGTAGATCAGCAGTTTCCGGAAGAACGCCTGCCGATCCACGTTCTGCGCGTTGGCCAGCACCAGCGCGCCATTGGTGGAGAACGGGCTGACATCGACGATGGTCGAGGCCACGGCCATCGCCGCGATAAAGCCGATGGCGCTGACATCGGAACCCTGCTGCAGGAACGGCACGGCCAGCGGAATCAGTGACCCCAGCACTGCCGTAGAAGACGCAAAGGCCGAAACGACTGCACCGACAAAGCACAGCAGCAAGGCGGCCACGAGCGGGGAGGTGAGGTTTGCCACGCTATGGCCCACGAAATCGATCGTACCCATCTTGTCCATCACGCCCACGTAGGTGCTGACACCGACGATCAGCATGATCTCGGGCCACGACACCTGGCCCAGCCCCCGCTTCTGCTGCTCCGGCGCCATCAGCGTCAGCAGCACGGCGATGGTCAGCGAGACAAAGCCGATATCGAGCTTGAGCCAGAGCGTGAGCACTGCCAGGGCGACCAGGCCGAACACGGTGAGGTATTGATAGAGACCGGCCGGCGCGTCGGCATCCTGCCCACCGGCGCCGCCGAGCAGGGCATCGCTGTCGCGGTCCATGGTCTTGCGCTCTTCCATTCCCGCTTCGGCCTCGGCATCGCCGTAGATCTGTGCGCCTTGTGCGGGGATGGTGCGTGCCGCGAACGGCGCACCGATGGTCAGCACATCGCCAACGGGCGAGGTGGCAGTGGCCACCGCCGGCGCGGACTTGCGCATCAACCGCAGGCCGCCGAAGGCCACGAACAGACCTGCCGCCACGGCCAGGTTGACGCCGAAGCTGGCGAACGCCGTGGCCATCTCGTTGAGCGGCAACCCCGCTTTTTGCACGATTTTGTTGGTAATGCCGCCATAGATGCTGATCGGGGAGAAGCCGCCGCCCTGCGCGCCGTGGATCACCATCAGGCCCATCATTAGCGGATTGATGCCGTAGCGCGCCGCGAATCCGAGTGCGATGGGCGCAATGATTGCCACGGCGGCGGGGCTTACCGCGCCCACGGCAGTCAGCGTTGCCGCGATCAGGAACATGATCCATGGAATGGCCGCGATGCGTCCGCCCACCGCGCGCACGGCCAGCCTGACCAGCCAGTCGATGGTGCCGTTGTTCTGCGCGACGGCAAACAGGTAGGTGATGCCCACCAGGGTCAGGAACAGGTCGGCGGGAAAGCCGAGGAGAATTGCTTTCGCCGGCATGGCGGCCACCCAGGAACCGACGATAAAGGCGCCGACGAACGCCAGTGCGCCCATGTTGACCGGTAGCACCGTGGCAATCACGAACATCAGTCCGAGCACAGTGATGGATATCAGGTGTTGCGACATGGCGAACTCCATCGCAGGCGTGCACGCGATGCGCGCCTGACGGAAACAGCAAAGGAAAGGCTGGCGGCACGTGGCCGCCGCGCGGGCAGGGCGCTGCTAGTGCAGCGGCGGGCGCAGGCGGGAAGGAACAGGCATGTTGTCTCCGGTGTGGCGATGCCTCGGTCGGGCATCGATGAATTCGTTGTAGGGAGACAATAGGGTGCCGCGGACGCGGCATCAATTAAGGACCGTCCACGATCCTTACGGAAAGCGGAACGGAACGGCCAGCCATCGGCGATGGCCGGCCGGGTGAGGCGATCAGTGCGATTGCCCTGCGGCGTCGAGAATCAGGTTCGCCACTTCCTGCGGATGCGAGATCAGCGACACATGGCTGGATGGCAGTTCGATGGTGCGCGCCGACATCCGCTTGGCCATGAAGCGCTCCAGATCGGGATTGATCGTGCGGTCTTCGGTCGACACGGCGTACCACGTGGGCTTGTCACGCCACGCGGCCACCGTGGTCTTGGCCATGGTGATGGCGCGGCCCATGGGCTGCTGCACGGCATAGTACGCAAGCGCCTCCTTCGGCGGCAGGTCACCGGCGAAGTCGCTGACGAACGCCTGCTCGGAGAGCTTGCCGTAGTTGTCGAACCATTGCAGGCCAGCGGAGGCCGGTGCGGCAGGGAACTTGCGGGTCAGTGCGGGGTAGTCCTCGCCAGCATCGGGCGCACGCGCCGCGATATAGACGAGGCCCGAGACCTTCGGATCATCGCCGGCCTGCGTGATGACCATGCCGGCATAGGAGTGGCCAACGAGTACTGTCGGGCCGTCCTGCTGGGCGATGGCACGCTTGACGGCGTCCACATCGGCATCGAGCGAGGTGGTCGGGTTCTGCACCGAGGTGACGTGCAACCCGTGCGCCTGCAGCAGCGGAATCACTTTCTCCCAACTGGAGCCATCGGCATACAGGCCGTGGACGAGCACCACGTTCTTCACGGGCGTGGGATGGGCGGGGGGCTGCGCGGCATGGACAAGGCCGGCGACGGAAACGGCGGCGAGGGCGGCGATGGTGGTGATCGCGGAACGGATGGAGCGGGAGAATGGCATGGGACTTCCTTCTGGATACACGGGATAACAAGACTTTGGAAAGTAGCGAACAACGTGTGTTGCTGGCCCGAAGTATGTGCACCCGCCAGAGCGGCAATTCCTCGATTTCGAGAGTCCTTTTTTCTTCGCACGATGGCCGTATCGGGTGTGCGGCAAGGGTCTTCTGGCGTGTTAGCGGCACGCCATTTGTGCGACGCAGAAAGCGGGGCTGTCGTTGAATCACTGCTGGTTTCTCCCCGCTCCCGCGTGCAGGAGAGGGGAGAAAACCGAAAGGAAAAAGCTACTCCGCCTGCCCCTTCAAACTGCCCAACGCCGCTACCCCCTGCCACGCACCGCTATCGATCGCATCCACGATCAACTGCAGTATCGCCGCCTCTACTGTCTTGCAGGCCAGGCTCAGCCGTGCAGCACCCGCCACGCAGAGAAATACGCGACGCGAGAGCGTGGAATCGGAAATCGGTACGCACACGAATGCGCCGGGTGCCTCGTTGGCCAGTGCGCTCCACGGCAAGATCGTCCAGCCCATGCCGGCGTTGACGGCAGAGAGCAGGACGGAGACGGCACTGGTCTCGGCGACGAGATGCAGTTCGAGGTTGGCGGCCACGAATGCGCGGTCGGTCAGCACGCGCACGGAGTTGGGAAAGCTGGGCAGCAGCAATGGCAGCGCGGCTACCTCGGCCAGCGTGAGCGGCTGGTTGCCGTGACCGCTGGCGGCGGGGCCCACCGCCATGAGGTCTTCATCGAGCAAGGGAATCAGGTGCATGTTGGGACGCTGCTGCGCGTCCATGGCGATGCAGAGATCGAGCTTCTGCGCGGTGACGAGCTCGGCCAGGTCGGCGCTGCTGCCTTCGACGATTTCCACGGTGACATCGGGCACGTTGGCCGTCACCAGTTGCAGCAACGGCACGGCCAGCACGCGCGAGGTGCTCGTCGGCAGCCCCACGCGCACGTGGCCAGAGGGCACATCGCGTCCGTGGCGCACGGCGGCGTGCGCTTCTTCCATCTGGCGCAACACCATCTTGGCGTGGCGATACAGGATCTGTCCGGTCTCGGTGGGCCGTGCACCGAAGGGGCCGCGCACCAGCAGCTTGGCGTCGAGTTCCGCTTCGAGGTTGACCACGTGCTGGCTTAACGAGGGCTGCGCGATATGCAGCGCATCGGCTGCAGCGGTAATGCTTTCGAGTTCGACGATGCGCGCGAAATAGCGAAGCTGCCGGAAATCCATGGCGGTGCCTGACGGTTGGGAGATGCCCGACTCTAGCACCTTGCGTGCAGGCCGGGCACTCGCACGGCTAGCGCGCCGCAGCAGGATCTGCGACAGGAACCTCGATCACACAGCCGCGCTCGCCGCCCAGCGTCAACGTCAGTTGTGGCGGTCGGCCATGCGGCACCTGCGGAAAATGACCGCGATCCGCACCGGCGATGGATACACGCAGGCGACTACCTTCGGCCAAGGTCCACGCGATCGGCAGCAGCGCAAACGTCAGCGGCACGGCGCACCCCGGCGTCAGCCGCTCGGCATCGGCCTTGCGGTGCGCACGATAGGGCCACGTGGTGCGGTACTCGGCGGGGCAGGGCTCTTCCTTGCGATGCGAGGCGCGCAGCATGCCTTCGGTGATATAGCGCACCGTGCCGCTCGCTTCGACCTCCGAGAGATAGACGAACACTGCGGCGTCGGGCTGGGACGATGCCACGTCGAGATGCACGACGACGTGCCCGGCAATGGCCATCGGCGCGGAGAGTGGCGCGGAATCGAAGTGCGGCAGCGCGGCTTCGTGCTGGTGCCAGTCCGCGTAGTAGTCCTCGATATTGGCCGCACCCAGCCGCTCGTAGCGCGTCTGGCGGCCGGTGGTCCAGTCGAAGCTCACTTGCGTGGAAAGCGCGGTGGTTTCTGCCTGTGCGCGAGTCGAGAGCACAGCCTCGTCGTTCAGATAGAGTCGCGTGTTGCCCGGAGCGGGTGGCCACGCATCGGCCGGTTTCCACTGGTTGTCGTGGATACTGTGGTAGTGCACGCGTGCCTCGCGATCGAGGCCGGTGGGAAGGTCCAGCAGATGATGATCGAAGAAGCGCAGTACCTCGGCCAGCAGCGGGAATTCGGACGAAGGCTGCGCACGCCACGGCGATACGTTCGTGCGCGCGCCGTGATCCCATGGACCCAGCAGCAGGCGGCTGTCGTGCGACGGCAGCGACAGGAACCGCGTGATCGCGCCATTGGCGTAGCCGCCGCCGTCATACCAGCCCGAGATCGAATAGACCGCGACGTCGGACGCGATGCCATCGAGATAGCGATACGGGCTGCAGCTACCGGAATCGAGCGAGGGATCGTGGAAGGCCGCCCCGTCGCGATACGCGAACTCGGGCGCCAGATCCGCCAGCGTGAAGTTGTTGCGATGCTCGGCGACCGCAGCCTGCACCAGCGCGCCATCGGTGTCTTCATCCACGCGCTCGGGGCCAGCAAAGCGCGGGTCGTTGAAGTACGGAAAGCCAGCTACGAGGTCGCGGCGGTCCTGATCCAGCGCGAGCATCAGTTCGTCGTACGCCTCCACCCATACCTTCGACAGCATGCCGCCCGGATAGAGCTGTTCGCTGTAGATGTCCGATACCGAGAACAGTGGGGCGATGGCCTTGACGGCGGGGTGTCCCGTGCTCGCAAGGAAACACGCGGCGGCACCCAGGTACGAGATACCCGTCGAGCCGATCCTGCCGCTCGACCACGGCTGGTTGGCAATCCATTCGGCCACTTCGTAGTAGTCGTCGCGCTCGGTGGGGGAGCGCAACGCATCGCGCGTGCCAAAGCTCGCGCCCGTGCCGCGCACATCCACCACGACCACGGCATAGCCTTTTGGTACGAAGGCATCGCGATACTTGGCCGCATTGGGGCTGGGCTCGGCACCGGCGCCCGTCAGACGGAATCGACGGTAATACGGCGTGAAGATGACCACGGCCGGTACGCGTTCGGGCACGACGGAACTGGCCATCGACTGCGGCAGATAGATGTCGGCAGCGAGGCGGCAGCCATCGCGCATCGGCAGGTATTGCGAGAAGGGCTGTGCGGGGACGGCGAAGCGGGACGGGCGGCTGGCAAGATAGGCGGACGGGGACGTCAGCCACGCGTTGCCACGGGTATCGAGATCGGACATCGTTTTTTAGGGGGCAAGAAGTGCGCAGAGGGAACGCTGCCATGGTAAGGAGCCACCCGTTGCCTGCGGAAAGACGAAATTCCGATCTGGCCATAGGTGTGCCCTATGACCCGCGCGCTGCGGCGCGCAACCGCGCGGGCGCGTGCACGGTCAACGCGCACGCCAGCGATGATGTTGCATTGCAATAGTGCTTCCTGCCCCATGTTTGCGCCCAAACCTCGCGCATGCACTGGGGCATAGCCCTTGCCTATGTTGGCATCGGCAAACCGTATTGGTGAATCGCCGCGCAGATCCATACCATCGACATGAAATTTTCATGGACTGCTGTTGTTGCTTCGATTGGAGATTGTTGATGTACCGACGTTTGATGGCTTCCGCTTTCACCCTGCTGGCCGTGTTGAGTCATGGCGCCGCCCACGCGGACGAATCCTTTCCCAACCGGCCGATCCGCATGATCGTGCCGCAGTCTGCCGGCTCTGGCGGCGACGTGGTGGCCCGCCTGCTCGGCGAACGGCTGTCGCAGGACCTCGGCCAGTCGATCGTGGTCGACAACCGCCCCGGTGCCAACGGCATCGTTGCCATGAGCACGGTGGCCAAGGCGCAGCCCGATGGCTACACCGTCCTGCTGACCGGCGTGTCGCAGCTCAGTTTCAACCCGCACCTGTACGCCACGCTGCCGTACGATCCGCAGAAGGACTACACCTTCATCTCGCCCGTGGTCGATACGCCATTCGTGCTGCTGGCCAGCAAGGCCAGCGGCATCACGTCTGTGCAGAGCTTCATCGACAAGGCCAAGACCAAGCCTGGTGGCCTCTCCTTCAGCAGTGCCGGTGTGGGCAACTCCACGCACCTGGCGATGGAAGTCGTGGCTGACAAGCTCGGCTTGAAGATGACGCACGTGGCCTACAAGGGTTCGGGTCCGGCGCTGACTGGCGTGGTGGCGGGCGAAGTGGACGCCATGGTCAGCGTGCTGGGTGCGGCATTGCCGCAGGTGACGGGCGGCACCGTGGTGCCGGTCATGATCATCGGCCAGAACCGTGTGAAGGAATTGCCGAACGTGCCGACTGTGAAGGAAGCGGGGATCGATGTGCCGCTGATGCCGAGCTGGTACGCGCTGGTGGGGCCGGCAGGGCTGGATGCGAAGACCGTTGCGAAGCTCAATGCGGCGGTGCAGGCCGCGCTGGCCGATCCGCAGGTCAAGGCCAAGCTGTCGGCACTGTACCTCTATCCGGTGGTGGGCAGCCCGGCAGCGATCAAGCAGCGGGCTGCGTCGGAATCGAAGGTCTGGGGTGATTTCATTCGCAAGCGCGGGATTCAGAGTTCGTGAGATAGCCGCGACAGTTTTCTCCCCTCTCCCGCGAGCGGTGTATAGCCCGGACACATAGGTAACACCTGTTCGGAGACATGGGTAACACATCTAGACTGGCTGGCAGTGTCTTTTGGGAGACCTGCCATGCCGTGGAAGGAAGTGTCACTCATGGATCAAC